>MTLE01000718.1_pt1 | contig 107517 bp, 93 predicted proteins | sample 1982461 | NCBI WGS metagenome assembly MTLE01 (sample SAMN05712605, study PRJNA340218) | biofilm metagenome | isolation source: sample SPL anode biofilm adapted to -200 mV | place: USA | collected 2012-02-03
CCTGAATTTATAATCGGCTGGGCATCATGATTACCGCATAAAACGACTAAGAGGTTTGACACCATGGCGGCTTTCCGTTCTTCATCAAGCACCACCACTTCGTTCTCATTCAGACGGGTCAGAGCCATTTCCACCATTCCGACAGCACCATCAACAATCATTTTACGGGCATCAATAATAGCTGAGGCCTGTTGTCTTTGCAGCATGACGGCGGCAATTTCGGGCGCATAGGCAAGGAAGGTGATGCGGGCATCCACCACTTCAATCCCGGCTTCATCGACCCGACTCTGAATTTCTTCTTTGATTCGTTTAGCCACGGTTTCACTGGAACCGCGCAGGCTGCCCTCGTCGGCAATCCCGTCGCCGGTGGTATCGACATTGGTGGTCACATCGTAGGGATAAAGTCGCACAATGTTTCGCAGGGCAGAGTCGCACTGCAGGGATAAGTATTCTTTGTAATTGTCAACATTAAAGACAGCCTTGGCGGTGTCGGTAATGCGCCAGGTAACGGCAATGCCGATATCGATGGGATTACCAAGACAATCATTGATTTTCTGGCGACTATTATTAAGGGTCATAATTTTTAAGGAAATTTTACGTGAGGCGGGTTCGGCTGCTGCCGCTTCTTTATCCCCCTTCACATCACCGCTTTGGATTAAACGGGTTTTGGCCGCCGGATTAACGGCGCTACAGAATGGATTGACAAAATAAAATCCCGGTTCCCGGATGGTACCGACATAATGACCAAAAAGGGTCAGCACCAGAGCTTCCTGAGGTTTAAGTACTTTCAGCCCCGGCCAGAGCAGCCAGGTGGTGCAAAGCAGAATAAGACAAATGGCAATCACAATGCCACTACCGTCAGTGGCAATTGTGGCGATAAGACCGGTAAGGGCCGCGGCATAAATGAGCAGCGAGATCAGGAATACCAGCATACCATGCTTTTTGCCATGGAGAATTTTCTCGTCCATAATAAATACCTTCTTTCAATATGATATCAAAATAATATCACAACGATATTTATTAAGCAATCTTTTTTTGAGAAAAGCGACGTCCTGTGAAAAGAAATTGGCGTAGCGATTAAGAAAAATTATTGTTTAGGCAGCGATATTATGAGATGATGAGACATAAATAATAAAGAAAAAACAAGCAATTTCGGCAATGAAAGAATTTTTTAAGATAGGATACGAGGAGAAAAAAGCGTGAAGTTTATATCATGGAATATTGATTCATTAAATGCGGCATTAACCGGAGAGTCACCCCGGGCGCAATTATCGCAGCAGGTATTGGAAAGGATCGCCACACATCAGCCCCAGGTGATTGCTATTCAGGAAACCAAACTGCCGGATAAGGGGCCAACGAAAAAACACTTTGAAATTCTGAGTGACCGGTTCTCAGATTATGACATTGTCTGGAGCAGTTCCGTCCAACCAGCCCGTAAGGGCTATGCCGGAACGATGTTTTTATACCAAAAAGATCTGACCCCAACGGTTACCCGGCCAGTCATTGGCGCACCAGGTACCATGGATGCAGAAGGTCGGATCATCACCCTGGAATTTGATGATTTTTATCTGACCCAGGTTTATACCCCAAATGCAGGAGATGGCTTGAATCGTCTGGCTGATCGTCAAATCTGGGACCAGAAGTACGCCGATTATCTGGCTGCTCTGGATCAGAAAAAACCGGTCATTGCGACCGGTGATTTTAATGTCGCCCATCAGGAAATCGATTTGGCCCATCCAGAAAATAACCGCCGTTCCGCCGGCTTTACCGATGAGGAACGGCAGGGTTTCAGCCAGCTCCTGGCCAGAGGTTTTACCGATAGCTTTCGTTTTTTGCATGGCGATGTGACTGGCGTTTATTCCTGGTGGGCGCAACGGGTTAAGACCAGCAAAGTCAATAATTCAGGCTGGCGGATTGATTACTGGTTGGTTAGTGATCGGATTGCTAACCGTATTGTCAAATCGGAAATGATTGATTCAGGGCCACGACAGGATCACACACCATTACTGTTTGAACTGGACTAGTTTTTAGTGGCTCAGGGTTTTACGGCAGCGGCTTAGGCGACAAATAGGTCATTTGGGCATTTGTCAGAAAGGGCAACGGGTGGCAGCGGCCACCAGACGATACGAGCAACGGTGAAAGCGATGCTGCTGCTAATAAAAAAGTTCTGGTTGTTTGGGAGCTTTGAAATTCGTGTGAAGCCGGTTAGCAGCGTCATGAACCGGCCCCGGCTTAATTGATCGGGCTTGGGTAGGACATTTTTTAATACAGGCGCAGCAGGTGATGCATTTTTTATGATCAATCTGACGGCTATCCTGGGGATTGATGGCAGCGGTGGGACAGATGCTTGAGCAGCGTTGACAGCTGTTACAGGCAGGGCTGACAGCGATAAAATCAACATCCCAAAGGGTCGTTTCACCACGATAGGGGATCTGGCCCGGGGGCGAGATCAGGCAATTGCGGTCAGGGTTTGGGTACGTTAGCAGCTTATCCTTAATTTTACGACCAAAGCTTTCGGCCAGCGCCAGATCGCTTGGGTCGGGTCGGTCGGCGGCAATGGGTGTTTCGGAACTTGAAAAAGAGTGTTCACCAATAAAAGCCCCGGCGGCAATGGGAAGACAACCATCGCCGATCAGGATGTCCCTTAGTTCCAGCAAGGCATCATCATAGACGCGATTGCCATAGACCACCACACAAATCGTGGGCGTGTTCGTGGCATGGATCGTTTTTAACCATGTGCCAATCACTTCCGGGACACGCCCCATGTAAACGGGGACGCCGATGAGCAGGATGTCATCAGTGGCGAGTGAAAGGGGTTGGCTCCGTTGTTTCGGTTGGGTGATATCGATTTTGATCAAATCGCTGGGATTAAAACCTTTTGCAATGGCATTCAGAATCGCTTCGGTGGTACCGGTCGGTGAAAAACTGACCAGTTTAAGGGTTTGGTAGTTCATGATTTGCCTCCAATAATAACTTTTTAATCAGTATACGATAAATGCGATCATGTTACCAGAAGAGTAATTATACTAGTATCAATACTAACAGGAAGGAGCAGGGAAATGGATGGTGAACAGCAACGAAACAGAGAACTGGGTGATTTTCTAAAAAAGCGCAGACAAAGCATGACACCAGTGGGACTTGAGCTTGAAGCGCTTGCACGGCGGCGGACACCGGGACTACGAAGAGAAGAAGTGGCGCAAATGGCGGGGATCAGTTTAACCTGGTATACCTGGCTTGAACAGGGGCGACCCATTCAGGTGTCGACTTCGGTGGTGGAGAGCCTGACCCGGGTATTGCAGCTTAATGAGGAAGAGCGAACTTATCTTTACCGTCTATCCAACCAGCCTCTGCCGTCGGAAAGTTCCAAACGTCAGCATCTGATCAGTCCGGCATTGCAACATGTTCTGGATAATCTTGGCCATTGTCCGTCGTTGATCACTGATCAGCGCTGGAATGTCATCGGTTGGAATGATGCGGCTGGCACAATCTTTGGTGATTTCGATGAGATGAATCAGCTTGAGCGAAACATCGTCTGGGCCATGTTTACCGATGCAAAATATAAAACCCTGTTTGTAGACTGGGAACGCCACGCTAAAGGAATGGTGGGGCGATTTCGGGCCAGTTGCGGAAAATTTGTTGATGATCCCTGGTTTAAACAGTTTGTTGAGGACCTCAAAGCCGAAAGTGCCGATTTCAAGTGCTGGTGGCCACTCCATGAGATAAAAAATAATGGCGAACTCCATAAGCAATTGATACATCCCATTGTTGGTCGCCTGGATTTTGAAATTAGCAATTTTGATGTAGCGGATCATTCGGCTCTCAAAGTGGCTGTGCATATTCCCGAACCTGGCACCGATACCGATGACAAAATGGCCTATCTGTTGAAAATAGCGCGAGAAAAAAAGGAAGATCGCCGTATGGCAGGTAAAGAAAAAAAAGGCGGAACGGATTCGCTATTGTTGATTAAACCGTCAGAAATTAATTGTCGGGAGGCGGAAGCTTTCAAACGGGAATTTTTTGAAAGTGGAGAGACCGTGATCAATGGCAGTGCATTGCTTGAGCAGATGGAGTATCCCCAGTGGTTGCAAAATCTGCAGCGCAATCAGCAAAGGCAGACGGTACGAGCGGATTGGGTGGTTTCGGAGACTTTTTTTGTAGTTCGGAAAGCCGACCATCGCATTATCGGAATTGTTGATTTGCGGCACGAACTCAATGATTTTTTAACAGAATATGGCGGACATATTGGTTATGCGGTTCGTCCCAGTGAACGCAAAAAAGGATATGCCCTGGAAATTCTGCAGCAAATCCTCCAATATGCCAAAGGGATCGGGCTTGCAGCGGTAATGCTTGGTTGTTACAGTGATAATCAGGCTTCCCGAAGAATCATCGAAAAATGTGGGGGAAGACTCACGGCTGAGAAAAATTATCTGGATGGAAAACCGATGGTCATCTATTGGATTGATATTGAGCATTTTTTAGTTTTAAAAAGAACCCACAAAAGTATATAAAAGACGGAGCAAATAAAAAATAAAAATATCTGTCACAAGCCATGGCTAACAATTGTCTAATCTAGTATAAAACAATATTACATGGAAGGAAGATAGTATGAATAACAAAAATATCGAGACCGATGAGAACATTGAACGTGCTCTTAATGGCGATAAGCAGGCATTGGAAACCCTGCTTGTCAGTGTGCAGGATATGGTGTATAACCTGTCATTGAGAATGCTTGGGAGTCCCCAAGATGCAGAGGATGCCACCCAAGAAATTTTGATCAAGATAATGACCAGTTTAGCTTCTTTTAAAAAAGAAAGTGCCTTCTCCACCTGGGTCTATCGAATCGCAACTAATTATCTGCTCAATAGCAAAAAGTCGTTTTTTGCAAAGCAACCGCCACTCAGCTTCGAGTTTTATGGGGCGGACATTGAGGCTGGCTTTTTAAAGAGCAACCCGGATATGATGAATGGTGTTGACGAGAATATTTTGACACAGGAGCTTAAAATGTCCTGTACCAATGTGATGTTGCAATGCTTTGACCCGGAAAGTCGTCTGATCTATGTCCTCGGGATCATGTTTAAGGTGGACAGCAAGGTATGTGGTGAAATATTGGGGATTACCCCAGAAGCATACCGCCAGCGGCTTTCCCGGATTCGACAGAAAATGGCCGGTTTTCTGAAACAGTATTGCGGTCTTGTTTCGCCTGAAAAATGCAATTGTCAAAAGCGGATCGGTTATGCAATTACAAATCACCGTTTAAACCCGGCCAAGTTGGAGTACCATCAGCTGGAAAAAACAGATGATGCTGTCGCCCAAGACTATTTGGCAGCCATGGAAGAAATGGATGCAGAATCGGTTGTTTTTGCTGAATTGCCCAGTTATCGTTCGCCACAGAGTGCAAAGGATTTTCTACAAAAAATACTGTACTCAGAAAACATGGCGACCATCATGGGTCAGGCGTAATGGCACTGCGATGGCAAGAATACCTGTTTTTAAAGAATTGGTAAAAACACGTCTGGCCAATACTTACGGCGGCTGGATCTATTGTGAGGGTTGTAACAAGACAATTGGTTATCTGTGTTATGTTACTTATAACCTCTTTCGGTTGGACTATCAGTGCAAATGCGGAAATTGTGGAAGTGCTCATCTTGCCTTTGAGGATAATTGCTCGGAGGAAAATTACCGTGAACAAGCATTAATTACCATCAAGAATCGTCTATGTTGTCCTGAAGACAAATCGCCATTAGCAACAATTCTGGAAAAGAACCTGGATGTTTATCGACTAGAAGTTAGTTGTAAAGCTTGCAATACAAAATACCAGTTGAAAAAAATGCCATAAAGATTTTATGATACAGGCCTACGGGTCTGTATTTTTTTGCAATGCGACTCTTAGACGAGTAGAAATAACTGTCTGGTTAAATAATTGCCCTATCTAAAATTTTTTCGGCCCGGAATAGTTTAAAATACTTGACGATATAGGTGCGGTATCGTTTATGATAGACATAACGATTCGCAAATTTACAACAACTCGGGAGGAATCAGCCATGACCTATTTATTCCAAATTTTAAAAGCAAAAAAAGCACTGTTGTTTTTAATCATACTGGCCACGGTAATCCAGTCCTTTAGCATGTTGGCGGTGCCCTATTTTGCGGCCAAAATGATTGATGATGGAATTCTCAAAAATGATCTGATGGCGATTGTGCGATTAGGTTTGCAGATGCTGGCAGCAGTCGGTTTATCGGCCCTGATTTCCTTATGGGCCAGCTATATGAGTGCCGATTTAGCCGCCCTTTCAGGAAAATACCTGCGGGATCGGATTTTTGACAAAACCCAGATTCTATCGATCCGTGACTTTAATCACTTCAGTACCGCTTCAATGATTACCCGGGCAACCGGCGATATCACGGTGATCCAACAGACGGTGATTATGCTGGCCCAAATGGTTTTGCCGGCACCGATTATTGCAGTGACGGCGATTATTATGACAATCGCCGTGAGCCCTAAATTGGTAGCGATTCCGATTTTGGCCATGGTTGTTTTCATGCTGGGTATCTATGTGATTTTTATCAAAGCCAGCCCGATCTCCAAAACCATCCAAATGCGACTGGACAGCATTAACCGGATCATGGGCGAAGCCATTACCGGGGTGCGGGTCATCCGGGCCTTTGATAATTCCGAATTTGAAAGAAATCGAACCAATGCGGCCTTTTTAAATTACGCCAATAACGTGATTAAACTGAATAAGACCTTTGCGGTATTCAGTCCGCTGATCTGGTCAGTTGTGGGAATCAGTCTGGTAGCGGTGTTATGGTTTGGCAGCTTTCTGGTGCTCAATGGCGAAATACAGGTTGGCGGCATTACCGCCGTCTCAGAATATACCATTCTTTTGCTGATCGCTCTGATTATGTCGTCGATGGTTATGGTAATGTTGCCCAAAATGAAGGCCTGCCTTGATCGTACCCAAGAGGTATTGGATACGATTCCGGAAATCAACGATGTAACCGTACCACCATCCAGAAGAAATCCGGACGATCCCTTCAAAATCGTTTTTGACCAGGTCAGTTTTTCCTATCGGGGTGCCGAGGAGGCGGTTCTTAAGGAAATCAGCTTTGCCTGTGAGCAGGGAAAAACCACGGCCATTATCGGTGGAACCGGTTCGGGCAAAAGCACCATTGCCAGTCTGATGCTGCGTCTTTATGATGTCGCCAGCGGCACCATCACACTCGAAGGGGTGGATATCCGCCAGATTTCCCAACATGAGCTGCGGGAAAACATCAGTTATGTACCCCAGAAGGCGATCCTTTTTAGTGGCACCATTGCCGATAATCTGCGGATGGGAAACAGTCAGGCCACTCAGCAGGAACTGGAACAGGCGGCCCAAACCGCCCAGGCCCATGACTTTATTATTGAGACTGCCGAAGGCTACCAGCGATCGGTGGCTCAGGGCGGTACCAATTTTTCCGGCGGCCAGAAGCAGCGGCTATGCATTGCCCGGGCGCTGGTAAAAAAAGCTCCGGTTTATATTTTTGACGACAGTTTTTCGGCACTCGATTTTAAAACCGATGCGGCGCTGAGAAAAGCCTTAAAAAAAGAGATGGCATCGGCAGCGGTGGTGATCGTCGCCCAACGGGTCAGCACAATTATCGACGCTGACCAGATTATTGTGCTGGAGGCCGGTCGGATGGCTGGTATCGGTCGGCATGATGAACTGATCAAAAGCTGCCTCGTCTATCAGGAAATTGTGGCATCGCAGCTGTGCGAAAAGGAGGTTGGGTGTTTATGAGGAAACGGCGAAAAAAACCACAACAGCAAAAGAAGCAGGCGTTTAAGCCTGAAGTAAAACCGGAAATGGAAGATATTCCAAAAAATTCCAAGCTGGCGGCCAAACGTTTGATGGGGTTGTTGCTGAAACAAAAATGGGCCCTGCTGATCATTTTGCTGGCGGCAGTAGTCAGCAGCGGGCTCTTTGCTGTTACCCCGATCATCATGGGTAAAGCCCTGGATCAGCTGATTCAGACCATTCGTGCAAATGGCCTGAGTGGCAGTTATGAACAGCTGGCAAAAATTATCGGGCTGCCGCTGCTGTTGTTGGCGCTGGCCTATCTGATTGGCGCAGCGGTGGCCTTTGTTCAGGAGTATACCATGGCCAGTGTCGGTGAAAAGCTGGCCTTATCAATGCGGGAGAAAATAAGCGAAAAAATTACCCGGTTGCCGCTTCATTATTACGATGCCAATGAAACCGGCGAAATATTAAGCCGCACCACCAACGATCCCGATAAGATTGCCGAGATCTTAAAAACAGGGGCCTTACAGTTTGCCAATGCCCTTTGCAACCTGGTTTTCAGTGTGGTGATTATGTTTGCACTCAGCCCGATTATGGCGGTGATCATCATTGCGACGATGTCGCTAAGCGTTTTTGCCACCAAAGCGATTTCTCAAAGAACGCTGGCAATTTTCGCTGAAAATCAGAAGGTGTTAGGGGAACTTAACGGAAGAATCGAAGAATATTATACCGGTAACCTGATTATCAAAAGCTTCAACCAGCAGGATATGGTCACGCAAACCGAACGGGAGTTAAGTGAACGACAGTATCAGGCCAACAAAAAATCACAATTTGTGATCTATGCCATCTATCCGGCGATTCGTTTTCTGACACAACTCAGTTTTGTGGTGACGGCCATTGTTGGCGGGATCTTTGCCATTAACGGGAGTATGACCATTGGAACCGTGCAGGCTTTTTTGCAGTATGTGAACCAGATTGCCGATCCGATTACTCAGGCATCTTATTTTATCAATTCGATGCAGGCGGCGCTGGCCTCAGCCGAGCGGGTGTTTGAATTTCTGGACGAAGCCGAAGAGCTCCCGGAAACCAGCAACCCCATAGCGATCACAGTGCCAGACGGGGCGGTGGCCTTTGAACATGTCCGCTTTGGTTATAAACCCGGGCAATTGCTGATGCAGGATGTCAGCTTTACCGTCAGACCCAATGAGATGGTGGCCATTGTCGGGCCCACTGGTGCCGGTAAGACCACGTTGGTTAATCTGTTGATGCGCTTTTATGAGCTGGAAGGCGGAACCATCTCCGTCGATGGCATTGATATCAAGAAACTGTCAAAAAGTGGGTTGCGGCGGATGGTGGGGATGGTACTTCAGGATACCTGGCTTTTTAAGGGTACCATCGCAGAGAACCTTGCTTACGGCAAGATGGATGCCAGCCGGGAAGAAATCATTGCAGTCGCCAAGGCGGCCCGCTGTGACCATTTTATAAGGACCTTGTCAGAAGGCTATGATACGGTGATTTCCAATGAAGAAGGAACGGTTTCCCAGGGTCAAATGCAGTTATTAACCATTGCCCGGGCGATGCTGGCCAATCCGGCCCTGATGATTCTTGACGAAGCGACATCCAGCGTTGACACCAAAACCGAACTGGAAGTCCAGAAAGCGATGGTTCAGAGCATGAAGGGCAAAACCAGTTTTGTGATTGCCCATCGGCTGTCCACGATTAAGTCCGCCGATCTGATTCTGGTAATGAATAACGGTACCATTGTTGAAAAAGGAACCCATCAGGAGTTGTTGGCTGCGGATACATTCTATGCCGACTTGTATAACAGCCAGTTTAATCATCTGGTAGGGTAGTGCTTACACGGGTACGAGAAAATGGTCGCAAAAAGGGTAGCGTTTAAAAATCTCTCTGGGGACTGTCATTACTTAGCAATAACGCAAAAATGAACGTCATGGTTCTTTCGCAAGGCGTGTCAAGAAAGTTTTGAAGTGCTGGACTATAATCAAGTCAGGAGGTGAGAAAAATGGAAGAGGCACAGGTTATTCAGGCGGTGCAGCGGATGCAGGAGTATATCGAAACGAATCTCCACCGGAAGATCACCTTGAAAGAACTGGCCAATGTGGCCGGATATTCGCCCTGGCATGCGGCCAGGCTGTTCAAAGAGGTTACGGGAAAACCTCCTTTTGACTATATCAGGGCCCTACGTCTGACGCAGGCAGCACTTCTTTTGAGAGATGAGGAGGTGAAAATCATCGATGTAGCGATGGATTTCGTCTTTGACTCCCATGAAGGTTTTACCCGGGCATTTTCCCGGGAATTTGGAATGGCCCCCAGCAAATATGGTCGTCAGACACCGCCGATCAAATTATTTATGCCTCAGAAAGTTTTCGATACCTACCAGTCGATGCATAAAGGAGAGAATAAAATGAGCGAAAAAAAAGAAACCAAAACGGTATTTGTTCAGGTAATTGAGCGGCCAGCCCGGAAGCTTTTGTTAAAGCGGGGTATTAAAGCAACCGAGTATTTTGGCTATTGTGAAGAAGTTGGTTGTGAGATCTGGTCGGTGCTGACCAGTGTCAAGGAAGCCTTGTACGAACCCATCGGAATGTGGTTGCCCGGGCATCTGATCCGGGAAGGGACATCCCAATATGTACAGGGGGTGGAGGTACCGCTGGATTATGCCAATGTCATTCCCGAAGGATACGAGCTGATCGAGCTGCCGCCCTGCACAATGATGGTATTTCAGGGCGAACCCTATGATGATATCAATTTTATGGCCGAAATCGGTGCAATCTGGGAGCATGTTAAACGCTTTGAGCCAACCGTTTACGGCTATCAATGGGCACCAGAAGCAGCACCACGGTTTCAATTGGCACCGATGGGCTACCGCGGCTACATTGAAGCCTATCCGGTTAACGCCATTAGCAACAGCTAGACTGATCGACAACCAACACCAGCCAAGCCGGTTCAAAGCGGAAGAAAAATCTGACTGCTTTGAACCGGCTTTTTAGCGCAAGTGTCAGGGTAAAAGTATAAAAGAATGGCTAGGTTTGTTATTCCACCGGTTTCCACTCCGAATTCATGCTGAGCTTAAAGTCATTCCACATAAAGGTCATGGTTTTCCAGACAACCCGCTTGGGAATGATTTCTGTCATTCCGGCGCCATAGAATTCATATTGGGACTGGCCTTCCCGATTGGGCTTATATTCATTATGAATATAGTCACTTAAGGTACCTTCGGCGTAGAGGTCATCCTCAAACGTGTTCATGCCAATTTCGGTGAGATCTCCATCGTATAGAATCGTTCCGTTGTTATTGGTGAGCATGAAGTTGACATCTTTGCCGATACTTTCCAGATTGGTCAGATAGGCCGCAAAATCATAGAGGCGCACCTGGGTCACAATATATCCGGCAATCTGACCATCCTTTTCAACGGGGGTTACAAAGGCCAGCAGCTGCATCGAGGGAGACTGATGATCGGCAAAGGTCAGCTCGGTGATAAAAGGCTGTTTTTGCTGGCTGATGGCTGGAATGTTCTTATCATAAAGATCAAAGGAAATACCCTTATAATAAGTGGGATAGGCGTTGGTAATGAGGTTTTGATTATTGACAAAGGCGACATTTTTGGCAATTGGGCTTTCTTTGGCAATGGCGGCCAAGGCGCTGGAGAAAGCTTCGCTATTTTCACCGGATTGTTGATAGGCAGTCACAGCTGCCTTGGTGAGGTTTTCGAGCGTTGTGAATTCACTATAGATAAAGGTGCTGGCGGTGTCCAACCAGGATAATTCCTCGTCAGTAAACTGGCGCAGGTCACCTTCGCTGGTTGTGGGTTCACCCGCACCAGGTTCGGAATTGACATAAATCCGCAAATCCGAGCCAAAGGATTTAACAGTGTCCCATTTTACTTGTTTCTGCACGGGTTCATTCGTGCCGACGGCATTATAGGTATAGGTTCCTTCGCCCTGGGCATTGGGGATCATTTTATTTTTAATCAGGGTTTGCAGTTCGACAAAACTGCTGTAAACGGGATCTGTCAGAATATTTTTGCCGATTTCGGTCATGTTGCTGGTGTAGACATTGGTTCCATTGGTGTCAATGACGCCGAGGTCGAGATTCTGTCCAATGGCAAGTTTACTGAGTTCGGCCCCAAAGCTATAAGGATCGATGTAGGCGATTACCCAACCACCGTTTTTGATCGGTACCGAAGCATAGAGATAAGGGGTGTCATCAGTGGAGGTGTGGGGTTTGATAACCATCGCCGGGGTATCGACAAATAGTTCGGGATGGCGGTTGATGCTTTTTAAATTGAGACCAATAAAAGGGCTGTCCATTTTCGTAGCGACCTGGGTCACATTGGAATCGGCATCACAGACCAGGATATCAAAGAAATAGGTTTTACTGTTGAGTTTTTCATTCATCAGTGAATAGGCTTTTTCATCACCGGCCGGGTTTTTCCCGACGGAAGTTCCGATTTCTTCCAACATCGTCTGGATCTCGTCCATTTCCGTCTGTAGTGCAGCTGTTGCATCAGAAAGCGTATCGGGATTACCTTTGCTGGAATCGGTTGTTGCACAGCCACTTAACAGCAGGGCCAGGACAAGTAATACGGGCAGCAGTTTTCTTTTCATTGGGTGACTCCTTTGGTTTATTTTGTTTTTGCAAATGTTTTGCAAAAGCTGGTAAAATCATTTTATCACAGAGTCTATTTACATAAAATAAATACTTTTAAATTCGGCAAAGATATGCTGACAGATTTTCATCTGGTAGGTATCGCAATGGGTCGTCACAATGAGTTTGGTTAGAGAAACATAATTTACAATAAAAAGTTTACTCTTGTTTAATATTTCAATAAAAAATGGGTATATTCAAAACAAGTCAAAAGATTGGAGAAAGTAAAAATGGAGTTTAGAATTTTTGAAAAATTTCCCTTTGAATACGATATGGAAACCCTGGACAAGGAGCTGCACTTAAGAGGAAACGAGGCAATGCTGGATATTCTAGAGCCTATTTACGAAGTGGTGGAACAGATTGCCCGGCCCAAGGCGATTTACTTTCAAGCTGAGGTTACCGAAAAAACCGATGAATGGGTTAAAATCAACGGAGTGCCTTTTGAAAGCACACTGCTCCGGGGCTATGTCGACCAGGGCGAGCCGGTTTTTCCCTATATTGTGACGGTCGGTACGGAGCTGGATGATTATGCCAAAACCTTGAAAGACTCCATGGAGCTTTTTATGATTGACGAAGTCATGAATCTGCTGGTCAATACCGGTAAGGTCTTTGTTGCCGAGGCGGTTAAAACTGAAGCCCGCTTGACGGCAGTGCAGGATTACGTTCCCGGAAACGGGGAAGAATGGTCAACGGTGGAACAGAAACGACTGTTTGACATGTTCGCTGGCGAAACCGCCAAAATTGGCGTGACCCTGGGTGATAATTATTTTGTGCTACCGGGGCGATCGACGATCGGAATTCTGTCACAAAAACGCTGAAGGACAGGGAATTAGTATTTTAAATGCCGTGAGCAGATGAGGTCTTCATCAGCTGGCGGCGTTTTTATTTTAGGACATAAAGAATACTATTTCAAAATAATCTCGCCAAATACAAAATTATCAGGCGATTCGCTTAAATCTGAAATGCTTTTATTCAATTGTTTAAACAAAACCTAAACATTAAGGGGTACAATCGTTCCACGATTAAGTTTTTAAATAAATTTGCAGATAAAGGTGGAATGACCATGAATTTGGATCCCTATCAGATTTTGGGGGTTCCTCACGATGCCAGTGATGAGGACGTCTCAAAAGCATATAAAAAACTGGCGAAGCAATACCATCCCGACTTGAATCCAGGTAATCCGGAAGCCGCCCGAAAAATGAGCGAGGTCAATGCGGCCTATGATCTGATCAAAAGCGGTCAGGCCAACTATGCTTACGGCAATGCTCATGGCAATGCCAGTCCCTATCAACCAGGTCATCCGGGACAAACCAGAACCTATACCTATCGATATAGCAGCAGCGATGGCCGAACCGGTCAGGCTGACCCGTTTGAAGGCTTTGATCCCTTTGAGTGGATCTTTGGAGCTTTTTACAGCCAGCGCCAGAGCTATAGTTTTGAAGCCGCCGCCGACCAGATTAACATGAACAACTACGAAGAAGCGCTTAATATTCTTAATCATCTGTCGGATCGTAGCGCTAAGTGGCATTTCTATAGTGCCATCGCCAACTATGGCCTGGGTTACCGGGACGTAGCCCGGGAACATGCCCGCATGGCTGTTGAGATGGAGCCGGATAATGCCGAATACCAAAACCTGCTGAGTCAAATGAGTGGCCGCCGCAGCTGGTTTGGCAGCACCAGCCGACGGACATCCAGTTTTTCCCCGCTGGGTACGATTGTTAAGTTGTTTATTGGTTTTTATGCGATCCAGTTTTTGCTGTCGTTTTTGGGATTAATATTTTAGTATCGGTGGTTAACGGATGAAGGAGACAACAAATGGAAAGTATAAAAAATAAGCTGATCCGCTTTATGACGGGTCGTTATGGTATTGATCAGCTTTATTACGCCGGGTTATTTCTGGCTTTGGGACTGATGATGATCAATATGATGGTCAATTCAACGATCCTGATGGTCATTTCAAACGGCTTGATTCTGCTGATGGTGTTACGGGGGTTTTCCCGAAATATCAGTCGCCGGCGGAGCGAAAATGAACAATTTTTGAAACTGTGGAACCCCGTCAAAAAAGCAGTTCGGATCTTTTGGCGGCGGTTAAAAGAAATCCGGGTTCATCGTTACCGGAAATGTCCCCATTGTAAGAAGACCCTGAAGTTGCCGATCAAGCGGGGCAAACATATGGTTAAATGTCCGGCGTGTAAAGAATCCTTTGCGGTTCGGGTGATCGTGTAAAGAAACTAGCAGCCAAATAAAAAATCCCCCCTCAATCAGTTGGAGATGACTGTAAAGAGGGGGGATTTTTTGCAGATCAGATTATTGAATTGTTGCTTGGGTGAAGACGGATCATTCGGTATTAAAATCGATCGGTTTAGCAGAAGGAGTCTTTAAAAAAGATTAACCGCCAAAACAGATAACGTTTCCAATAGTTATTTATTTAACAATCTTTGGATTTTATGCTATAATTCAGAAAAGATAATAATTTACAAAAATCGGTTAGAGAGCAACGACGGTTCCGGCAAACAATTGCGGTGTCGCCGAGGTCAATTTGTTTCGGAGTAAAGGTTTTGGAGGCGAATCAATGAGCAAGACATATTTAGAACACGAAAAAGCGAAAATTCGGCAAGAGGATGGGATTGGCGAAATTAAACTCACCTGTAACAGCTGCCCCCGTCAATGTGAAATGACCCTGCTGATGGAAGGGCTTTCGGTTTTGATGGTCAAGGATGATGGCTGTAAAAAAGGAAGTAAGTTTGCCTATAAGGAAATGAAAAACCGTAAAAAAATGGAATTGCAGAAAGTGACGTATTGCTGTGAAATGGATCAGATTGAAGAAGCGGTCTGAAAAAGAGCGTGGTTTGATAAAAATGAGAAAACAGTCACAGACTGTTGACTCTAAATAGAACAATCGGGAAAACAGAAATTTCCGGTTGTTTTATTTTTTTGTCAATTTATAATACCTATGTGATGAAATCACAGAGAATCGGGTACAAATCTGTTAGGATGAATTACGTTAATTTATAAACAAACAAAGTCACAAAAAATAAAAGAAATCAGGTGAGAGTAATGAAAGATGTAACCTTGTTTACTACCCAGACCTGCCCGCATTGCAAGACGGCAAAGGCTTTTCTCAGGCAGAATCACATTCAATTTGTTGAGAAGGACGTTAATGTTGATGCCGCGGCCCAAGAGGAAATGGCCCGCAGGGGCATTCGTGGAGTACCGACCTTTATCATCGGTGATGATGCCGTGATCGGTCTGGACCAGGCCAAGGTACTGGAACTGGTCGATCATCGGGTGGTGACCTGTCCGAATTGTCAGACCAGAATGCGGGCCCCCAGTAATAAGGGCAAAATCACCATCCGCTGCCCTAAATGTAAAACCAGTTTTGAAACCAAATAATAAATAGCACGAAGGAGATAACGCAATGAAAAAAATACTAATTGTCGGTGGTGTCGCTGGCGGTGCCACTGCAGCCGCCAGACTTCGTCGTTTGAGCGAAGAAGATCAGATTATCCTGTTTGAACGGGACGAATACATTTCCTTTGCCAATTGTGGACTGCCCTATTACATTGGTGACGTGATTACCGATCGTCAGAAACTGCTGGTTCAAACGGTTGGTGGGATGTCCAAACGGTTTAACCTGGATATCCGTAATTTTAGTGAGGTAACCGTCATTGATCCGGATCAAAAAACGGTGACAGTTAAAAATCATCAAACCGGAGCGGTTTATACCGAGAGCTATGATAAACTGATCCTTTCACCGGGAGCCAAACCGATTGCGCCGCCGATTCCGGGCTTGGCGGAAGCCCAAAACATCCTGACGCTACGCAACATTCCCGATACCGATAAGATCAAGGCGGTGGTTGACAGCGGCCAGGTTAGCCGGGCAGTGGTCATTGGCGGCGGTTTTATCGGTGTTGAAATGGCCGAAAACCTGCAGGAGCTGGGTATCAATGTCACTTTAGTCGAAAAAATGAACCAGGTCTTAAAACCGCTGGATTTTGAAATGGCTCAACTGGTTCATCGGGAAATTAATGCCAATGGCGTTAATCTGATCCTTGAAGATGGGGTTGATCATTTCCAGAATCAGGGCCATGAAGTGGTGCTCGAAAGCGGCCAGGTGCTTAAAGCCGATCTGGTTATTCTGGCCATTGGGGTGGTTCCGGAAAATGCCCTGGCCAAACAGGCTAACCTGAAAGTGGGGCCCCGGGGACATATCGTTACGACTGCTAATTATGAGGTCTTCAATGGCGAAAATGATGCCGTCAATCCCGATATTTTTGCCATCGGCGATGCCGTGGAAGTGGTCGATTTTGTCAGCAAAACGCCGACTGCTATTCCCTTGGCCTGGCCAGCGAATCGTCAGGGACGGTTAGTGGCTGATTATATCAATGGCAAAAAAATCGGTAATGTCGGGATTCAGGGAACGGCTGTTGCCAAGGTGTTTAATCAGACCATTGCCGCAACCGGCAATAATGCCGCCCTGCTGGATCTCAAAAAAATCCCCTATCAGGTGGTAGTGGCCCATCGGAGCAACCATGCCGGCTATTATCCCAATGCCACCAATATTGCCTTAAAACTGCTGTATGACCCGCAAACCCTGAAAATTCTTGGGGCCCAGGCGGTTGGCCAGGAAGGCACTGAGAAGCGGATCGATGTGATTGCCACGGCCATGAAATTGGGCGCAACGGTACTGGATCTTCAGGACTTTGAACTCTCTTATGCACCACCCTTCTCATCAGCTAAGGATCCGGTGAATATTCTCGGGTACATCGCTGAGAATATTATCGATGGCGTTTATCAAACCGTTCAGTGGCATGAAATTGATCAGATTATCGCAGATGGTGGTTTCCTACTGGATGTCCGCTCACCGATGGAAGTCCGGGCAGGTGGGATTAAGGGTGCTGTAAATATTGAGCTGGATAGTCTCAGGGAGCGGATTGGTGAAATTCCAATCGCCAAAGATGCCCCGATTTATGTAAGCTGTCAGGTGGGACAACGGGCTTATCTGGCGATCCGGATTCTTAAGGGCCACGGCTTTACCAATATTTACAATCTGGCTGGCGGCTACAGTACCTATAAAACCGCCCATTATCAATTGGCCGCACTTAAGTTTGAGACATCTGCAAAATAGGTTTTTAAAAGACGGGTCAGAAATAACGGAAAAAATAAACAAAACCCTCAACAAATTTTTTAAATGTTGAGGGTTTTGTTTATAAATTCTTTTTTAGCTTTTTAAGTTTTGTGTAAGTGGTTTCCGGTAAGATGCCGATAATCGTCTCACAAAAGGACAGCCCAGCCAGCCCACCGAGGATAAAGTGCAGGGCCGGTACTTCTGGAAACAGGCTATTGGTGAACAAATTGACGAGATTAAATAGGGCAAATAGTAAAAGGCCGATTTTTAGTTCTTTTCGCATGGTTGTTTTCATTTTAGCGCCCCCTTTACATGGTTTTCATACAATATAGCTTGACTACGGCACTGACTGACAGTTGGGCTGCCACTGCAATAATCAGAGTATAAAAGACAGTGATATTGATGTACCCGGCAATTATGGCGGCAATAATCAGCAATACTGAGGTGATGGCGATGAGCGGCATCCCCGCTTTGCTGCGAATGGCTTTCATTCGTTCGTCATGTTCTTTATTGTATAATAGCTTCAGTTTGGTCTCATCCTTAATCGCCAGACTCAGCTTGATGATATCAAACACTGAGAGTCCCAGAATGCTGATGATCAGACCAAACTGGAATCCGGCTACAAAACCGTCAGAATGGGTAGCCGTTGAGATGTCTGCAGTAATGATTGAGTAAATGCTATAGGCCCCCAAGACCAGGGCTAACAAGGCCACTCCTGAAGAAATAGCAATTCTTCGTTTAACCGTTCTTTTAAATTTTTCCATGATCCAGCCTCCTAAAATTCATTTTCTTCGGAAAAGTCAAAAACTTCTTCAATGGACAGCCCGAAATAGCGGGCAATTTTATAGGCCAATACCAGCGAAGCCGTATATTTGCCCACTTCAATGGAGGTAATGGTCTGTCGGGTCGTGCCCACCGCCAGGGCCAGTTCTTCCTGGGAGAGTTTTCGTTCTTTTCGTAATTCTTTGATTCGTGTTTTCATATTACACCTTCTATTAATCTGCATAGCATACTTTGCATTTTTAGTATAGTTTGCTTTGCGTAAAATGTCAAGCAAACTTTGCAAAAAAAGCAATGGCCAGAATTTTGGACTTAAAACAGCGCTGGTGATGCAAAATAAAATGCAGTCTTTCAATAAAAAAACAGCCGTTATCCATATAGTCGTCACATAAGCCGCCTATAATAAAAAAAACGAGGCGGGCACCTTAAAATGATCAAGAGATTCTTCAACGTTTATCTCTGATTGTGTGAGAATATCGCCGATATAAAAACGCTTCATAACGTCTAACAGAAAAAGAGAGGAAAGAATTCAATGAAAAGATTAAAGAGGCTGATACCATTTTTATTAATCATCATGGTATTTTTGGGCGGTTGCAGTCCAAATTCACAGACGACAACGGCTGAAAGCACCGCCGAGGCGGTTACCCAAACTACTGCTGTTTTAAGCGCTGTGGTATCTCCAACATCAACAGTTGTTGTCGATCCGGAATTTACCGATCGTGACCTGGAAACAAGCTATGATAATGCCACCGCCGTACAGGTAACTCTGGATGGCAGCACGATTAAGGTAACTGGTGACGGTGCCACGGCCAGTAACGGCGTTCTGACGATTTCAAAAGAAGGGACCTATGTGGTCACCGGGAATCTGTCAGATGGCCAGATTGTTGTTGCTGCCGCCGATACCGACAAAATTCAGATTGTGTTAAGTGGTGCGACCATTAATTGTGCGGACAATGCCCCGATCTATGTAAAAAGCGCCAATAAGGTGTTCATCACCCTGGCAGCCAACACCATCAATACCTTAACCGATGGTAGTGCCTACGTCCAGACCGATGACAATACCGTCGATGGGGTGATTTTCAGCAAGGCCGATCTGACGATTAATGGCGAAGGAACCTTGAATATAACCGCAAATTATAAGGATGCCATTGTTTCAAAGGATGATCTGGTGATTACTAGCGGTACTTATACGATCAATGCGGCCAAAAATGGGCTGAGTGCCAAAGATGCGGTAAAAATCAAAGATGGCAAAATCACAATCACAGCGCCAAACGGGAAAGCGATCACCTCCCAAAATGATGAAGATGCAACCAAAGGTTATGTTTATATTGCTGGCGGAACCATCAATATCACGAATAGTAACGAAGGGATCGAAGGCACTGCCATTGTGGTGGAAGGTGGCACCATCGATCTGATTTCCAAAGATGATGGTTTTAATGCCGCCAGTCCCGGGGCAGCCGAAACCGAGTCCGGCGGTCGAGGAGCCGGGATGGAGGCAGACAGCAATGCCTATCTGTCAATTGCCGGTGGTAGCATTTTTGTCAATGCCTCCGGGGATGGTCTGGACAGTAACGGGAATGTCTATATCTCAGGTGGCACCGTAGAAGTCAGCGGCCCGACCAACAGTGGCAATGGTGCCCTTGATTATAACGGCACTGCGGATGTCAGCGGCGGAACGGTTGTGATTGCTGGCAGCACTGGAATGGCTCAGTCGTTTTCAGAAACCTCGACCCAGGCATCATTGCTTTATAACCTGACAGCATCCTGTGCAGCTGGGACTGAAATTAAATTAACTGATGCCAGTGGCAAGACGGTAGTAACATACACCCCCGATAAAACCTATCAATCGGTCGTGATCAGCAGTCCCGATCTGGCCCAGGGATCAACCTATACCCTGACCTGTGGCAGTCAGACTGTCGAAATCCCCCTGACTGGAATGGTCACCAGCAATGGCCAGACCGGTATGGGCGGACCGGGCCAGGGCGGTCAGGGACAACCTCAGGGAGGGCAAAAACCACAATAGTGGTACAGTTTGACAAAGAACAGCAAATTAAGAAAAGCATGTCCTTCTCATTAAAAGGGCATGCTTTTTTAATTGGTTTGGTGAAAATGATTCAATCAGTGGGGATGAAGAAAAAATGTTAGGCCCTTCGCCAAAAGGTTACCGTAACAGGAACGGATTGTTCCCGCGACTATTTTTTCCGGGATTCCGGGGCTGAGCATTGCCACATCAATACCGCTTTTGCCGCCAATAGGATGCAGGTGGTTATGGTTAGATCCTAAAAAAATTAAGGGGTCTGTTAGATAAATATACGTTTTTGCGTTGGCAAAAAGATTTCTATCGGTATGTTCCGTGGGATTCCGGGAATTCCTGAGGCTTTGCTAAAAGTCTCAATGCTCATCTGTTTTTTTAATTGGGAGGTCTGTCGGTTAAATGATCCCACTTATGAATAGGTGTACGAGATCAAAAACGGTATCCCCTTCCAGGCGAAGGGCTATGTTTTGGTGATAGCCAGGGACTGCTTTTAAAAAGGTTATTTTAATAGGTAACGAGGTTGCAATGAAATTTTTGTGTGTTTAGGCGCTTTTAATCAGAATTCCAGCCGTTCCGGACAGCTATAAACAAAGCCCCGCTCGCCGCGGACATAGCCAAGCAGGGTCATATTATACTGCTGGGCCAGCCGGATCGCTGAGGTGGTTGGTGTTGACCGGGAAACCAGAATCGGAGTTCCCAGCCGCAAGGCTTTCGTCATGATTTCCGAAGAGACCCGGCCACTGACAAACAAAATGCTTGTCGGGGCCAGATCCAGGCGCCCTTCATTCAATAAAATACCGGTAATTTTATCAAAGCAATTGTGACGACCAATATCTTCGTTTAAAATCTGATAGTCCGGGTGATAAAACAAGACACTGTGAACACCACCAATATCCTTGAAGATTTCCGACGATAATAAGAACTCTTTCATTACAGCTAAGATTATATTTAATGAAAAACGCTGATTTGTCAGGAGGATTGCATATTGGTTTTGTTTCAGGGGGTTAATGTAGGTGTAGCATTTGCCGCAGCCAGAGGTGATACTGCGCAAACTCTCCTGGCGGTTAACCGAAATATCGTGTTGCAGTCGGATAATCACGGCAAGCATCATTTCATTATAGGTGATTTCCGCTACATCGGAAATGGCGTTAATCACGCCTTCACTAAATAGAAATCCCAATGCCAGTTCCTCCTGGCGCTGATTCAGGCACAGTAAAGATACCAGTTCTTCGCCATTGACGATAATTTTCAGCGAGATTTCGGTAATTACTTTTTTGCTGGTTGCTTTTAATGAGCAAGCGTTGTCAGCTTTGCTTATTTCTAAAACATCATACTCCTCATAGATAAGATCTTCCATGATTCTCCCTTCCGTTACGATCCTTAAACAGCAATTGTTTATTTATAAAAAAGTCCGCCATTGCCTAGTTTGGCCAAGTCAGTGGTGGTAATTGGCAGATCCGCCAACAGCCGGGGGAACAGCAGATCAAAACTGAAGCGGTCATTATAAATGCCACAGCCGGGCACCCCGACGATTTGAGCATCATCAATTTTAGCCGTAACCAGCATCGAACCCGGTAAGACCGGCACGCCATAAAGCAGGTCTTTGGCCCCGGCGTTAATAATTGCTTCAAGCGTCATATCATCAGGATCAACAGATAGCCCGGCAGTGGTAATAATTAAATCAGCGCCCAGTGCGATCATATCCTGAATTTTGCCACTGATGGTCGCAACGTTATCTGGCGCCATTTCTTTGGCTACTACCTCACAGTCATAGGCTTCCACCTTGGCCTGCATGATCTCGGTATATTTGTCTTCAACCAGGTTTTCAAAAACTTCGGTGCCGGTGATTAAAATACCAACTTTGGCTTTCTTCAGGGGATGGACAGCAAAGACAGTTGCATTTTTCAGGCAGTTTAAGGCTTTCAAATAGTCTGTCTGTGAAATATATAAGGGAATGGCCCGGGTAGCGGCGACCACATCGCCCTTTTTAACCACCGTATAATTGGGCAGAGTGGCACATATAACTCCAGGGGATTCATTAAACAGTTGAAGCTGGGCTTCGGCGGAAACAAAGATCCCATCACTTTCAGCCACCAGATTAATCCGACCTTCTTTGGGGATCGGATTATAATTCATATTTAACCCGCACATCTGGTCAGCAAAAGCCAGAGCGGCCTCATCTTCGTGGACATATCCTTTAACAAAAGGATTATGCTCGGCCACAAATAGATTATTTTTTCCCAGTTCCCGGAGCATCTGGATATTTTCGGCGGTGATTTCATGGCCTTTTTTGAAGGCCACCCCTTTTTCTTTTTTATAAATAATGCGGGTCACATCGTGAAGCAAATGCATCCCCACCGATTCAGCAACCGGAGTTTTGGTTAATAAAACTTCTTTCGGATTTTTAGTGAGATCATCAGGAGCGATTAAATCATAGGGTAAATCACTAGCGCAGCCCCGGCAGATGCTGCCATGTTTGGCCGGATAGGTTTCGTGGCAAATCGGACAGGTGGTGGTTTTGCCCATCTTTTCTTTTTTTAAGTAGTTCTGGTGGACTTTTGCCGGTGCCATGCTAAAAATTGAAGTGCCGGCTTCACGCATTTGGGCAAACAGCAGATCCGTATCCTGATCGTGTTTGGGCTTGAGTTTTAAAAACCAGGTATGGATTTCGCCCCATTTTTCAAGTTCAGTTTTATCTATCGTAATGCGGATACCGACACCGCTGTACTTGTCATAAAAAACCGCTGCATAACGGCCATGATCCAGGACTTTTAGCCAGCCATTGCCAATCGAGCAGGGTGTCAGCAGCTGGATGGCATCTGGTAAACAGGTCTTGGTTTCGCAGATGACATCATAGAAGCCCTCTTTAGGAAGATTCTCCATGGCCAGATTGACCATAAAGCCGCCCAGCAGAATTCCCGGCGCTACCGTGCCATGAAACGCCTTGATTTTTTGGGTATAGTCATCATAAGTTAATTCGCCAAATTTCATTTTTCACCTCTAAAATATGTAATGTCTCAATCTATCAAATAAATTTATATTTATTTCTAAAAAGCATTGGCAAAATAACAATGCTTTTTAGAAATAGTAATAGTTGGTGCAGTTTTAAGATAGCGAGAGTGTTGCAGTCAACACTCCCGCTAAGATGGAATGTTTAATTATTGAATTTTTTCAATGGCAACAGCGCAGGCTTTGTATTCTGGGGTTTTGGTGATGGTATCACCAGACCGGGTGGTTAACCAGTTGGCATTATTTTCAAAGTAATGCATGGCCATCCAGACCAGTCCTTCCGGAATCCGTTCTGACACCTGAGCCTTAACTGTTACCGTACCACGACGGGATTTTACAATGATCATTTCGCCATGTTCGATTCCCAGTCGGGCTGCATCGACTTCGGAAATATCAGCATATTCTTCAGGCAGCAGTTCATTAAGACCTTCACAGCGACCGGTTTGAGTTCGGGTATGGTAGTGGTACAGACGTCGACCGGTACTTAAGGTGAACGGATAGTCAGCATCTGGCACTTCCGCCGGTGGGGTCCAGTCAAGGGCCATTAAATGACCTTTACCATGGGTGAAATTACCGTCTAAATGAAGGATCTGGGTACCGGGATCTTCTGGTGTTTTACAAGGCCATTGAATTCCGCCCTGATCCAGTTTGTCGAAAGTTGCTCCGGCAAATACAGGCGCTAATGGGGCGATTTCATTATCCCATAATTTCTGGCCGCTGTCGGCTTCCCAGGTCTGGCCAAATCGTTTGGCGATTTCCCGGAAGATCCACCAGTTTGGTTTAGCAATACCGGGTGCTTCTTTGACTTTGCGAACCCGACTGATGCGGCGTTCACAGTTGGTGAAGGTACCTTCATCCTCACTCCAGGCTGCTGCCGGTAAAACAACATCAGCATATTGGGTGGTTTCGGTCTGGAAGATATCATTACAAACCACAAATTCGGCAGCTTCCAGGCATTTAATCACGTGGGAAATATCCGGTTCGGTACCGACCACATTTTCACCAAAGATGTAGATCGCTTTCATTTCTTTGGTTTCCAGTTTTTCAAACATATCGGGAATCATTAGCCCCAGTTTATCTGGCAGACCTTCCACATTCCAGGCTTGTTCGAATTTCGCTTTAGCAGCAGGATCGGTAACGCTCTGGTAGCCATGGTAGGTGTTTGGCAGAGCGCCCATATCGCAGGCACCCTGAACATTGTTCTGGCCTCGTAATGGGTTGACGCCGGTATTTGGTTTCCCAACATTGCCCAGCAGCATCTGCAGATTGGCAACGGACATAACATTATTGGTTCCGCAGGTATGTTCGGTAATACCCAGGGTGTAGATGGCCATACCCGGTTTATTGGCAGCCAGCATATGGGCAATACTGACAATCTGTTCTTCGGACACACCACTGATTTCAGAGGCTCGTTTTGGTGGGTATTCCAGCACTTTTTCTTTCAACGCATCAAAATTATCACAGTGATCCCGGACAAAATCTTTGTCATATAAATCTTCGGTGATTAATACGTTCATCAAACCGTTGAGGAAGGCTACATCGGAACCGACTTTAATCTGAGCGAATTCATCGGCATAGTCAGCCAGTTTGGCTTTCCGGGGATCAACCACAATCAGTTTAGCGCCATTGCGTTGACCATTTTTAACAAAGGTTGAGGCGATCGGATGAGCTTCTGTCATGTTGCTGCCGATGACAAAGAGGCAGTTGGTGTCGGCGAATTCTTCAATCGAGTTGGTCATACCACCCGTACCGAAAGATTTGATCAAACCGGCAACGGTGGGGGCGTGACAGACTCGGGCGCAATGATCGATATTAGGGGATTTAAAGGCAGCCCGGAACAGTTTTTGCATCTGGTAGGAATCTTCGTTGATGCTGCGGGCACAACTGATGCCTCCCACTGCGTCGGGACCATCAGTTGCAATAATTTCTTTGAATTTATTGGCAACCAGATCCAGTGCTTCGTCCCAGGACGCTTCCCGGAATTTACCGTTTTCTTTAATCAGTGGTGTCGTTAAACGTTCCGGTGAGTAGATAAAGTCATAACCATAGCGACCTTTAACACAGAGACGGCCTTTATTGGGATAAGCATCTTCGACGCCGGTTACTTTAACGATCTTGTCACCTTTTACGTGCAGGTTCAGCTGACAGCCAACGCCGCAGTAGGGGCAGGTGGTACGGACTTTTTTAACTTCCCAGGAACGGGCTTTACCAATCGATTTTTTGTCAGTTAACGCACCGACTGGACAGGCTTGAACACATTGTCCACATTGCACACAGGATGAGGATCCCATGTCGATGTTGTTATCGCAGATCACCGTGGTATCGCTACCTCTGAAACCAAGTGATAAAACGTCGTTGCAGACAATATCATTACAGGCAGTCACACAGCGGCGGCAGAGAATACATTTGCGGTTATCGCGGACAATCATCACGGAAGAATCGTCAACGGTTGGTTTTTCGATGCTTTCCATGATAAATGGTGGTGCTTCGATGGCCAATTCGTAGGCAATGCTCTGCAGGCTGCATTCGCCGCTTTTTTCACAGGATAAACAATTGTGTTCACCGTTGGATAAGAGCAGATTGACGATGTTGCGACGGGCACTGAGGACACTTTCAGTAGCCGTGTTGACGACCATCCCGTCAGCGACTTTTCCGGCACAGGCGGGAATCAGGGTCCGGGCACCGACTACCTCAACCACGCAAATTCGACAGGAAAAAGAATCATGGATGCCATCCATGTGACAGAGGGTGGGAATATGAATGCCGTTATCAGTGGCTACTTGCAGAATCGTTTGATCTGCTTCAGCCTGACAGACTTTATTATTAATTGTTACTGTAATCATTACTAACCTCCTTAATTCAATTGTTATTATTTTTTGATCGCTTCAAACGGGCATTTTTCGAAACAGACACCACACTTGACACATACAGTCGGGTCGATGACAAAAGGAATTTTTTCTTTTTTGTTACCGCTAATGGCATTAACTGGACAGTTTTTCGCACAAAGTCCACAGCTCTTACAGTTCTCTTCGATAATTTCATAAGCTAATAACGCTTTGCAGGAGCCAGCCGGACATTTTTTATCGCGGATATGGGCTTCATATTCATCCCGGAAATAATGCAGGGTGCTTAAAACCGGGTTAGGAGCAGTTTGTCCCAGGGCGCACAGGGAAGACGCCTTGATATCCCGGGCCAGCGTTTCCAATTCGTCAATATCACTCATGACACCTTTACCCAGGGTAATTTTTTCCAGAATATCCTTCATGCGTCGGGTTCCCAGACGGCAGGGGGTACATTTTCCACAGGATTCATCGACGGTAAATTCCAGAAAGAACTTGGCGATATCAACCATACAGGTGTCTTCATCCATAACAATCAGACCACCGGAGCCCATCATCGCTCCCAATTCGATCAACGATTCATAATCAATGGGGGTATCAATATGGCTGGCTGGAATACATCCGCCGGAAGGTCCACCGGTTTGCGCCGCTTTAAATTTCTTGCCGCCCGGGATACCACCGCCGATTTCGTAAACAACTTCCCGCAGGGTAGTGCCCATGGGGATTTCCACCAGACCAGTGTTGTTGATTTTTCCACCAACGGCAAATACCTTGGTACCTTTGCTTTTCTCAGTCCCCATGCTGGCAAACCAGTCGGCGCCTTTTAATAAGATAACCGGAATATTGGCAAATGTTTCAACGTTGTTCAGGATGGTCGGCTTTTGCCACAGTCCTTTAACCGCTGGGAATGGCGGTCGAACCCGTGGCTCGCCACGTTTGCCTTCAATGGAAGTCATCAGGGCGGTTTCTTCGCCACAGACGAAGGCGCCAGCACCCAAGCGGATTTCGAGATCAAATTTAAAACCGGTATCTAAAATATTATCGCCTAATAAGCCGTATTCGCGAGCCTGGTCAATGGCAATTTGCAGACGATGAACCGCAATCGGATATTCGGCCCGGACATAGACAAAACCATGAGTGGCGCCGATGGCGTAGCCGGCAATGGTCATCGCTTCAATAACGGAGTGGGGATCGCCCTCTAAAACACTTCGATCCATAAAAGCGCCAGGATCGCCTTCATCGGCGTTACAGCAGACGTATTTTTCATCGTTAACCTGCTGGGCTGCAAAATCCCATTTAGTACCGGTGGGGAATCCGCCGCCGCCGCGGCCTCGCAGACCAGAATCTTTGATGGTCTGGATAACTTCGCCAGGAGACATTTCAGTCAGGGCTTTGGTCAGCGCCTTATAACCATCAAAGGCAATGTATTCATCAATTTCTTCAGGATTAATCCGGCCGCAATTTCTCAGGGCAACTCGTAATTGTTTTTTAAAGAAACTGGATTTTTCAATATCTTGTTCGGTTTCCTGAACCTGACTGCTGGCTTCCAGCAAGCGGGTCACAAGACGGCCTTTTAAAAGATGCTCTTCGACGATTTCGGGGACATCTTTCACATCCACCCGGCAGTACATCGTACCTTCCGGGTAAATAACCATAATTGGGCCTTCTTCACACAGCCCAAAGCAGCCGGTTTGAACAACCTTCACTTCAGCATCAAGTTGATTTTTAACCAGATTTTCATTTAATTCAGTCATTATTGCTTCAGAATTTGAAGAGGTACAACCTGTACCACCACAAACTAAAACATGGGAACGAAACAATTGCATGTAGTTTTCCTCCTCGTAAAATTTATATTATTGATTTTCTTTTAGGGTGTATTCTGAGCAAACCTTGCCGTTGGCCAGATGCTCCAAAACAACTTTGGCAACCTTTTCGGGTGTCATATTTACGTAGGTAACCTTATGACCTTCTTTATCGATGATATCAACAAGCGGTTCTAAACTGCAAACACCGATACAACCGGTAGCAGTGACCGTCACATTGTGGATATCACGTTTTTGGGTTTCGGTTAGAAAAGCTTGCATGACTGGACGAGCGCCAGCGGCAATCCCACAGGTCGCCATGCCCACAACCACTCGGATTGAATCATTGTCAGTACGCATGCCCACTTCTTTTAACGTTTTTTCTCTGATGGCCTCTAGTTCGGCAATGGTTTTCATAGGACACTTCCTCCTTCAGTTTTACAGCCTTCAATAATTTCGGGAATATCGTCTTTGGTCAGACGACCAAAAACTTTTCCATTAATGGTCAAAACTGGCGCCAAGCCACAGGCACCCAAACAGCGACAGTCTTCAAGGGTAAATTCACCATCCTCGGTTGTTTCACCGACCCCAATTGCCAGAGTTTCTTTTAACTTGTCCAAAATCGGGCCAGAGCCTTTGACGTAACAGGCTGTTCCCATACAGATGGAAATCTTGTGCTTGCCTTTGGGATTCAAAGAAAAGAATGAGTAAAACGAAATTACCCCAAACACCTCTGAAATAGGGACATTCATTTCTTTGGCAATGGTTTCCTGGGCTTCTACTGGTAAATAGCCATATAGTTCCTGGACCTCATGTAAGATCGGGATTAGTGCTCCCTTTGAATTCTTGTGCTTGGCAACGATGTCGGTAACTAAATGAGTTCGTTCATCTTTTTCCATGCAACCACGTGCATTTGCGTTCATAAAACCGCCTCCTTAAAGTTTTTTGTTTAATGAATTATAAAAATTCAAAAAAATAAACTCTAATCTGTGGAGATTAGAGTTTAAAACTAATGTAAAGGATTGCATATCGGGCAATCCAAATAAAACAGCAAAATACAAATATTAGGAGTTACAGAATACAAATATTTTGCCCTTTTATTTTTATAGTTTCTCCTTTCCACAATGGGAGGCATTACCGTTTCCAGTAGTACCCTACGGATCAATGGCTCATAGATCGCAAAACAACGCAAACCCTTAGACTCCATTGATTTGGAGTGAATTCAATATTTGGTCACATTATACATGGGTACATATTTTTTGTCTAGCAAAGAATAACACGAAAAATGTCGTAAAAATACAATTTATACGAAAATAGGAAAATAATACGAGGATTTTTTTGCGTCAGAAAGATTTTAGAATTGCTCGAAAAATGGTCGTAAATATGGGTTTTTAAATAAAAATAGGACAAAATAAGATTCAGTGCGATCATTTTTGGAGATTGGTGATTTCTGTGATCAATTAGAATTTGAAATTAGCGAAGCGTTTACAAGAGTCATAGACATGAGAATAGAGAAGTTTTATAGTCGATATTAATGAAATAAAGTACGATGCGTTATTTTACTCGTTTTTTTTGCTGATTTTAGAATTCCAGAATTTAGAGGAAAATTTTTACAGGTTTCAAAGAACCGCAAATGATAATTTTTTTTTTTACATGGGCTAATAAAATTTAAAAAATTTTCCATTTTTGAATCCCAAATCGTTTTTAGCGGGAGATGACGAACTGACACAAAACAAGATGGTCGAAAATTAAATTCAATAGTCGGAATAGCTTTCACCTGAGAAAAAAGAGCGACACTGATAATTATTAAAGGTTGAAATAGTATTTTAAAGCCATTTGTCAAATAATAATCAGGAAATAAAAAGCTGTTTGTTACATAACAAACAATATTTTGGCGAAAAATATCGTTATCGATGAATTTAAATAATCCAAATAATGCGTTGTTAAACATTTGTCAAAAAAAGTATTTTAGTTTCAATTGCAAATTCTCGCTACATTCAATATAGTTATTTATAGTTATGTTTTGCATTGTATTATTATGAATAGAATGATATTGTCATTTTGTTGCTGCTGGATTGTTAATTTTAAGCCAATGTACAAAAAAATCCTACTGGTGTAAAATTTCAATGGTTTTGGGGTGACAGCGATGTTATTTCTGATAAAAAATTTGGCAGTTACAGACGGCGAGTTTATAATTCAAAAGTTAAAAAGGCGAACGATAACATCGTTAAATAAATAATTAACAATGTTTAATTTTTGATATTTTGTCAAGTTTCTTTTGTCTGATAATTAACAAACAAATTATCGTTGGAGATAAAAAAAATTTTGATAGGCAAGCATGATTATGAATGATGGTGTAAAATTTAGTAATCACTGCCTCCAATAATTGCGGAAATTTTAAACAAATAACCTGATATTTGGTCGTTTTTTAAGCAACATAACTTAAAAAATCTTAAGTAAAGTCAAAAAACACATGAAAATTTGGGTGTTTTTGAATGAAATCACACGCATCGGGGATAAGCTTTCCCTGAATAATCGTAAAAATCAAATTGTTAAATATCGGGGTTGTTCAGATTAAAAAGGTTCAGAGAATAATTTTAAATGCATTTAATATAATGAAACAATGCCATTCAAAAAATTTAATTTTGGAAAAAACGGTGTTTTATTAGCAGAATTCAATTCTTAAGAAGCTGATAAGGATGCAATTATGACGGAACAATGGTATGATTTATTTAGAATGATCGGATGATCAAAAAGAACGACTTTCTCGACTCAGTCGAGAGGATGGGAGTATGTGTGAACTGGGATTGTTTAATTGTCGATGATGAAGTGGAACTGGCGAAAGCAACCTGTGAATATTTTGAAATGTTTGGCCTGACCTGCGCTGTTGTGACGAATTCGGATGATTGTGTCATGTTCATGGAAAATAATCAGGTTAAATTGATTTTGCTGGATATCAATCTGGGAAATGACAGTGGCTTTGAATTGTGCAAAGCACTTCGGAAAAATACCGATGTGCCAATTCTTTTTATCAGTGCTCGGCAGAGTGATGATGATGTCTTGATTGCCTTGAATATCGGTGGTGATGATTATATAAAGAAACCCTATTCGCTCAGCGTCTTGCTGGCCAAGGTGAAGGTCATTATCAAACGCTTCGAAGGAACGGTGTTAAAATCCGGTGAGGACGCTGATGCTCAGTTAAACGACCAAAACAGGTGTGGTAATCTGAGGATTGATAAGGATGCCATGAAGGTTTATCTGAATGAAAAAGATGTGGGTTTAAAAACCAAGGAGTTCAAACTGTTTGAGTATCTGTATGAGAATAGAAACCGGGTGATTGCCAAAGATGAGTTATTTGCCAAAATTTGGGGGGATGCGTTTTTCAGCGATGGCACCCTGAATGTCCATATCCGCAAAATTCGGGAAAAAATTGAAGAAAATCCCAACCAACCAAGGCTGATTAAAACCGTCTGGGGTACCGGATATATGTTCGAGACCCGGGAAAAACAATAGCTCTGGCGCACTTTTTAAATAAAGAGAATGTTTAGTAGAGGAAACATATGAAAATAAGAAGTATGGCGATTCTGTTTACGGTGATCATCCTTGGCGGTTATCTGGCCGCAATCAGCTCCATCAATAGCAGTCCGATCAATCAGGTGGATATTATCGAGATTAACCAGGTGGCTAAAACCATCGAACAGGACTGGCGCGCAGGAAAGACCCCAAAATCGGGTGCAAATGGGGGACTGTCTTACCAGATCGTTCTGGTCACAGATGAAAACTATCAGGCCCTTCTTTATGAGGGAATCAGAAATCGTCAGACGATCATCGATTTGACCGTAATCGCAGCGGACGGTCAGCAAGAACAGCGGGGGAAGATTATCTTTTTGACCGATGGCAGTGAAGAAGCGGCTTTAAAAAGAAAGCTGATCACAATGATCACCCTTACCTTCGGGTTGGTACTGCTGATGGTTTATTTGCTTTTGGGGCGGGTACATACATCAATTCTTAAGCCATTTGAGGTGATGAAAGCATTTGCCAGGAAAATTGCCGACGGTGATCTGGAGTTTCGGTTGCCGATGGATCGGGGCAATTATTTTGGAGCTTTCACCGAAAGTTTTGATCTGATGCGGGAAGAACTGAGAAAGGCCCGGCAGGGTGAATACCAGGCTAATATCAGCAAGAAAGAGCTGGTAGCAGAACTGTCCCATGACATCAAAACCCCGGTGGCCACTATAAAAGCGATCTGCGAACTGCTCGAGATCAAGATGACTCAATTGCCAGCAGGGGATTTATCGGGATCAACGGCAACAACGATCAGCGAGTGTATCGAAAAAATTACCGTGATCGATGCCAAAGCCGACATCATTGATGCCCTGATCAGCAATCTCTTCCATGCCACCCTGGAAGAACTGGAAATGCTGAAGGTCAATGTCAGTGAGCAACCCAGCAGCGTGATCATTCAGCTGTTTAAGGAGATCGATAATTTTGGGAAAATCCAATTTAAAAACGACTTGGCAGCGTGCCTGATTTTTTGTGATCCGCTGCGTCTGGGTCAGGTGATTGACAATATCATCAGTAATTCCTATAAATATGCCAATACCGATATCGATATCTGGTTCGATCTGGATAAAGCGAATAAAAAGCTAACCGTAACAATCAAAGATTATGGGACAGGGGTCGATCCCGATGAATGTCCACTGGTATGTGAAAAGTTCTTCCGGGGTTCCGGGGAAATGATCCAAAATACCCCAGGATCCGGGCTGGGCCTCTATCTGGCCCGACAGTTTATGGCCGCTATGGGTGGCAGCATCCGTTGCTATAATGAGGAGGGCTTCACGGTGGAACTGGGCATCAAGGTGGTGTAAGAATCTTTCTGGTTAAGAAACGGATAAGGATTTAATAAGAGTTGGTAAAAGACTGGTTAAGAACCGATCAACTATAATTAGGCCATGGAAAGCAAAAGCCGACCATGGTCTTTATCGTCGGGATAAAGATCCAATCAGTCAATCGGGAGGAAGGTATGTCAAACACAATTCTCAAGGCAGAAATGCTCAGTAAAACTTATTCAAACGGCAGCATCATGCAGCACGTTTTAAAAAATCTCAACTTAGAAATCAAAGCCGGTGATTTCACGGTTATTATGGGGAGCTCGGGTTCGGGAAAATCGACCCTGCTTTACGCCCTGTCGGGGATGGACAAGCCGACCCTGGGATCCATCGATTTTAAAGGCGCAGCGATTTCCAACTACTCCAATGATCAGCTGGCGGTTTTTCGCCGAAAGCATTGCGGCTTTGTCTTTCAGCAGATCTATCTCAATGATACGATGACGGTGCTCGATAATATTATGATCTCGGGCCTGCTGGTCAGTCGCAACAAAAAGGCCATCGCCGCCCGGGCTAAGGAACTCCTCCAGCAGGTGGGGTTAAATGAGGGGTGTTATCATAAATATCCATCCCAGCTTTCCGGCGGAGAAGCCCAGCGGGTGGCAATTGTCCGGGCGTTGATCAATGCCCCAGAAATCGTCTTTGCGGATGAACCTACCGGGGCTCTCAATTCGACCAATGCCATCAACGTGCTCGACGTACTGACTGAGGTGAATGCTTCCGGTCAGAGCATTATCATGGTGACCCATGATATCAAAACGGCTCGCCGGGCTAACCGCATTCTGTATTTAAAAGATGGGGTCATCATCGATGAACTGAATCTGGGAGCTTATATTAAGGATGATCCGGATCGCCATCAAATCCTCCGGGAATTCCTGGAAAGGATGGGCTGGTAGTATGAACAGTCTGATGATTGCAACCAACAATATAAAAAAGGCCAAGGTGGCCACGGCCACCCTGATCATTCTGATTGCGATTGCCACTATTTTTCTTTATGTGGGAATATCAGTGCTGTCCAACATGGACACCTTTATTGATCAGAAAAATGCCCAAACCAATGGTGCGCACCTGATCTCAATTACCGATGGTAGCCACGATCAGGAGATTCAGGATATTTATCAGTCCATCTCATCCTATTCCTACAGTGAACAGGAAGAAGGGGTGATGTCGATGTCGTCTGTATTTCAGAATATCAATACCGGGGAAGAAGCCAACAGTATCCCGGCCATTTTTTTAAATCTGGATACGGCCCGGCAAATTTCTCAGGTTAAGATCATCGATCCGGCCGAAAATATGCCTAAAAATGGCGTCATTGTCCCCTATGTTTTGAAGGTCGCCAATGGTTATCAAACCGGGGATACCTTAAAACTGACCGTGGATGATGCCAGTACCGAGTTTGCGATCGCCGGTTTTTATGAAGATCTGATGTTTGCCAGTCCTTCCAATGTCAGCATGTATAAATTATATCTGGGCAATCAGCAGTTTCAGGAATTCCTGGCGCAGCCGCAGTATGGTTCAAAATGCAGCTATATTGCGGTGATCACGGATGATATTAATGGCACCGAAGCCTTTGAATCCCAGTATATTAAAGAAATAAAAACGGTCATGCCGGAAGGCACCGGCAGCTATGCCTCCCTTAGTTATGGAACAATGAAAACTGGGGTAGCAATCTTTATCAATATCATCATGGCGGTGCTGTTGTCCTTCTCGATTATCATTCTGGCGATTGCGGCCATTGTCATCAAGTTTTCCACCACCACCCACATTGAAAACAACATTAAAAATATCGGGACCCTGGCCGCCATGGGCTATACAACCAGACAGATCCTCGGTTCGATTCTGTTGGAATATCTGCTTTTGACCGCCGTCGGATTTACCGCAGGACTGGCCGCTGCGCTGTTGATTTCGCCGGTGATTACCAATGTCGTGTCAGCGTCAATCGGGCTGCGCTGGGCCACCGGACTCTATCCCCAGGCGGTGCTGATCAGCCTCGCTGTGATTATGCTGGCGGTATTGGGAATTTCCTATGTCAGTGCCGCAAAAATCAAAAGAATCACCCCCCTAACAGCCTTGCGTAGCGGCATTGAAACCCATCATTTTGGTAAAAACCGCCTCCCCCTGGATCAGAGCAGTCTGGGTCTCAATACGGCGATGGGTTTTAAGTCACTGATTTTCAATAAACGGCAAAATCTCATCGCTGGGCTGATCATTATGCTATTGAGTCTGGTAACCGTCTTTTCGCTGGCGTCCTACTATAATTTTTCAGTCGACAAAACCGCCATGATCAAATTAATTGGGCTGGAAACCGCCGAGGTCCAAGTGACGGCATTGGCGGATGAAGCGAAGATATTTGCTGAAATTGCCGCAATGCCGGGGGTTTCTGATACCATCAAGCTCAATTCTTTTGATGGCATGATTAAATATAAAGATCAGGAAAGCAGTGCCAATACCCGGGTAACCACAGACTATAGCCGCCTCAAAGTGAATACCTGCGTGCAGGGCAGAATGCCGGTGCATGATAACGAGATTGCCATCACCAGCATAGTGCTTAGTAATCTGGGGGCCCAGATGGGGGATACGGTGTCGATCGACTATAACGGCACCACCCGGGAATTTCTGGTGGTGGGAGTCACCCAGCAATTTAATATGCTAGGCCGCGGCGCTGCCATTACCACTGCCGGGATGAAAAAACTGCTGCCATCCTATCAGGAGCAAAACCTGATGGTTTATCTGGCCGAGGGTCAGGATACCGAAAAGTTTGTCAACAGAATAAATAATCAATACGGAACCGAGCAACTACAAACCAACAGCTATTTTGCGTCGATTGAAATGATGCTGGAGTCCTTTGAAGCGTCGATAAAAATTATTGTGACCGGATGTTTGGGGATAATTGCCGTGATTATTGTGTTCGTCCTGTTTCTGGTGATCCGGGTGCGGATCTTACGGGAGCGGACCCGACTGGGGGTGTCCAAGGCTCTTGGTTTCACTGCTAATCAACTGATCGGGCAGATTTTAATCAGTCAGATGCCGGTTATTATCGGGGCTGCGGTGGTCGGAGCCATCGCTGGCTATTTTGCCACTAATCCGCTGTTGGCCCTGATGCTTTCGGCCAATGGAATTCTGAATTGCGATTTTTATGTGGACCCCGGCCTGGTACTGCTTACAGCAATTGGCATCAGTCTGCTGGGGCTGGCAACGGTGTTGATTGTTGCCGGTAAGATTAGAAAAATCAGCCCCTGCCAGATGTTTGAAGAAGGAGTCGATTAAGGTAAATGAGAAACGGCGTGGAGCTGAAAATAGCGGCAACGGAGGAACTGTTTTTAGAGCGCAGGGATCGACTATTGAAAAATGATAAGGTAACTGGTATCATGAGAAAAATTGGACGTTCTGGATTCCGGTGGTGTGTGGACAGGCCGGATTGGAACAGAGAGGATTGTGATCCATGCCATTTGAAATCATCCGTAACGATATTACCAAAATGACGGTGGACGTCATCGTCAATGCCGCCAACAGCGGTCTGAAAATGGGCGGCGGAGTCTGCGGGGCGATCTTTGCCGCCGCCGGGGCCGAGGAGCTCCAGGCCGAGTGCGACCGGATTGGCGGTTGTGCCGTGGGCGAAGCCGTGATTACTGACGCTTACCAGTTACCGGCAAAGCGCATCATCCATACCGTCGGGCCGGTCTGGCAGGGCGGTGGTGCCGACGAGGCCCGACTGCTACACCGGGCCTATACCAGTTCGCTGCAGTTGGCCCTGAAACATCATTGTCAGAGCATTGCCTTTCCGCTGATCTCGTCAGGTATCTATGGCTATCCCAAGGATCAGGCCTTGAAGATTGCGGTAGCGGCCATCACAGAATTTTTGATGGAACATGAGATGTTTGTTTATCTGGTGGTTTTTGATAGGAAAGCCTTTGCTTTTAGTGAAAAGCTGTTTGTTGATATCGAAAAATTTATTGATGATCATTATGTGGATGAACATCCGATTTATGAACGAAATATGGAATTCGAGCCGGAGTTACCCAGCTATAATCGCAGCCAAATGCGGGCTCAAGTCGAAAAATTGGCCGAAAACCGGCCCTTTATGCCAGCTCCGGCGGTATCAGTCAAACGAAGTCTGGCCGATGTAATAGGGAACTTGGATGAGTCCTTTTCCGAGATGCTGTTGCGGCTGATTGATGAAAAGGGTATGACCGATGTAGAGACCTACAAAAAAGCCAACATTGACCGCAAATTGTTTTCCAAGATCCGCAGCAAGAAAGAGTATAATCCCAGCAAGGCCACCGCCATCGCCTTTGCCATTGCCCTGGAGCTGAATTTGGACGAAACCCATGATCTGCTGGGCCGGGCCGGTTATGCGCTATCCCATAGCCATGAATTTGATCTAATTATTGAGTATTTCATCAATGCCCAAAACTATAACATCTATGAAATCAACGAAGCCCTCTTTGCCTTTGATCAGGATTTGCTGGGGGCCTGATGTCGCCTGAAAAGCGACCACTGGGTTGACCAATCGTGTTATCCTTTGCTTAACAAAGAAACGGAGGATAATACAATGAATACAAACAAAACAAGCAAAACAGAATTGGTTTTTATTCTGGATAAAAGCGGCTCGATGTCCGGTCTGGAGAGCGATACCATTGGCGGTTTTAACGCCATGCTCAAAAAACAGCAACAGGCAGAGGGCGCAGCCCGGGTCACCACGATATTGTTTGACGATGGCTACGAAGTGCTACATGATCGCCTGGATATTCAGGGGGTAGCCCCGATTACCGAAAATGAGTATTATGTGGGTGGCTGCACCGCCCTGCTGGATGCGATTGGAAAAACCATTCACAAGATTATTAAGGCCCAGCGTTACACCCAGCCGGAACATCGGTCTGATCAGGTAATTTTTGTAATCACCACCGATGGTCTGGAAAACGCCAGCCGGGAATACTCCTATGAAAAAATCAAACAGCTGATTGAGCGGGAGAAAAATGAGTACCACTGGGAATTTATTTTTCTGGGGGCCAATATCGATGCCATCGAAACCGCCGCCCGTTTTGGGATCAGTGCTGATCGAGCCGCTAATTACCATGCCGACGGGGCTGGTACTCGCCTGAACTATAAGGTGGTTAGCGAGGTGGTCAGTGAAATGCGGGCCTGTAATCCGATTCCGGCCAATTGGAAGGCTGAAATTGACGAAGATTTTGAACGGCGCAAGAAAAATAGGTAGCCAGAGTAAGAGAACGGCAGGTAGGATTAGACTATCTACCGTTTTTTTGTTTTGATAGTGGTGATATTTTGAAAATCAAAATGGGTTGTCAGGTAGTTCTTGCCATTAATTCGATAAAGCGATATGATAATAAAAATACGATAGAATGGAAAAAATAAAGTGGCATCGAAGAATAAAAAATATACGTGCATGAAAGAATTGGAGATATTCAACATTCTGACTGACACTGAAAAAAACGCAATTTATGGTTTGGCCAAGGGTAGTTTGCTTAAAAAGGGCGAATTATTATTTAGTCAGGGCGAGGAAGGAGATAAGGTTTTTTTAATTCAAACAGGGAAGATAATGTTGCAGAAATTCACCAAAGACGGAACGAAAATTGTCATAGACATCTTAAAACCGGGAGACTTGATTTGTGAAAACATTATCTTTGAAGAAATTAATTATCCATTTAGTGGTATCGCTCTGGAAAACAGCTATATCTGCGCCTGCTCCAAAAAAGAGATGGTTGAATTAATCAAGGATCCAGTAATTCTTGAAAAAATATTTTTTAGCATGAGTAGCAAAATGATGGAATACACTGAAAGAATGACCAACAATGCATTAAAAGATGTTCAGGATAAGGTTTATAATACGTTAAAGCAGATTGCTGGTCGTCATGGACGAATAACTAATCTCGGACTAGAGATTGATTGCTATTTAAGTCACGAAGATATCGGGTTTCTGGTTAATGCATCTCGGGTTTCGGTGACCCGTTCAATCAATCAATTAATTGAAATGGGAAAGTTGGAAAAAAATAATCGGCATTATATTGTACACTAGAAAAAGTGTAGCCTGCTATACAGAAAATAGTTTAGTTTAGCGATATAATTTAACCAGAATACAATTCTGGAGGTCAAGATGAAAAAAATAGTATGTATTAGCGGTTCACCGATTAAAGACAGCAATACGGACAGAATGCTGAAAAATATTGGCGAGAATACGGGGTTAGAATATGAGCTCATTAAGCTGAGTAACTGGGTTGTCCGGCCATGTTTAGCGTGTAAAGCCTGTGTGACAACAAACAAGTGTGTTCAGAACGATGATTTTCAGGAAATAAGTGAATTAATCTTAGGTGCAGAGGCAGTTATTTTTGGAGCATACACGCCCTATGGCATGATTGACGCTTTCTCAAAAGCATTATTTGAGCGATTATGGTCGATGCGACACATCAATGGTTTAAACAGTGGAAAGTATGCGATCACCGTGGTAACATCGCTTAATCGGGATGTAGCGGAGCAAGTTAACCGGGAGATTGCCATGGAAATGGTCATGGAAGGGTTTATTTTGCTCGATCAGTTGGTCATTAATGGCAGTGTTCCTTGTTTAAGTTGTGGATATGGGGAAGATTGCAAGAATTCTTTTGCCCGCATGCAGGTCGGCGAAAAAGGTTCTGTCTCTGAAGCAAGTTGTTTCGATGTGGAAAACCAAAGCGTTTTCGAGAGAGGCGCGAAATTAGGAAAATTATTGGGCGATTACCTGAAAGATGATCAGTTATTTGATCGGGAAGGTCACCAAAAGAACATCGCCGGAATGATGGAAAAAATGATGCCGGTAATGGATAAGGGCATTCGGCAATGGCGGGAAGAAGAACTTGCCAGTGTTAATCGGGACACTAAAAATAGCTGATAGTCGGTGAATTTTGAGCCTGAAAACCGTATTGGAAGGCGAAAATGATAAGGATGATAAAAACAGGGTGAAATTGATAAAAAGTTAAGGCGATGAATACAGAACTTGATTTAGTTAGGCAATATCAAACAAGCCTCCAAATGCCCAAAAGTATCTGGAGGCTTGTGTTATTTTAGATGGAGAAAGTAGTTTTATTTCGCACGTTTTGAATTCTCATTTCTCACGCATGCGGTTTATTTCCAGTGAATCGCCCGGTTTTCCGTCGCCAGGGCGGCTTCTTTGATCGCTTCGCCGACTGTGGGGTGGGCATGGATGGTGGAGATGATTTCTTCCACCGTGGATTCCAGCCGCAGTGCCAGGGCGCCTTCGACAATCAGGTCGGTGGCCCGGGGGCCCAGAATATGAACGCCCACTACTTCTTTATACTTTTTATCAGAGATGATTTTGATCATCCCCTCAGTAGACCCCATAATCAACGATTTGCCATTAGCGGCCAGCGGAAAGCGGCCGACGGAATAGTCTTTTTCCCGACCCCGGATATCTTCTTGCGTCAGACCGACACTGGCAAACTCCGGATTGGTATAGACACAGGACGGATTGGTTTTTTCATCATAGCTGGCCTCATGGCCCATGGCGTTCTCAGCGGCAACTTCCCCCTGCTGCGAGGCCACATGGGCCAACATCGTTTTCCCCAGACAATCGCCGATGGCGTAAATGTTGGGGACGTTGGTCTGCATTTTCGGATTCACAAGAATCCCCTTTTTATCGGTTTTGATGGTCGTCTTATCCAGTCCCAGGGTTGATAATTCGGCTTTTCGGCCAATGGCCACCAATACCTTTTGGCCGCTGATGGCACTCTCGTTGCCATCCTTGTTGATGTTAACGGTCATCTGATTCTCATTGCCGTCAATCGACAATACCTGGGCACCGGTTAAAATCTCAATCCCATCCCGTATCAGTTTTTTTCGTAGCATTTCTGCCAGTTCGCCATCCATCAGCGGTAGAATCCCCGGCTGCATTTCGATAATGGTTACCTTGGCACCAAACTGATTGTAGACCGACGCCATTTCCACACCAATGACGCCGCCGCCGATAATCACCAGACTTTCCGGAACCTGGTCCAGTGACAGGGCACCGGTGGAATCGATGCAATCGGGATGGTCGATCCCGGGAATCGGTGGCAGGGCGGGTATTGACCCACTGGCAATAATAATTTTATCAGGGCGCAACTCGTCTGTTTTGCCGGAGCTTTCGGTAACCAACAAGACGTCATCGCTTAAAAACTGGGCGGTGCCAGTGATCAGCTTAACGCCATTGGCCTTTAGCAGGCCCTTGACGCCGCCCGACAGCTTGTTACTGATCTGTTCCTTATGCTTTTGAATTTTGGTCCAGTCAAAACCGACCTCAGGGATCACTAGGCCGATCCCTTCAGAATTTTTGGCTTCGGTCAGCACCTCGGCAGAATGCAGCAGGGCCTTGGTGGGGATGCACCCCACATTTAAACAGGTGCCGCCCAGCTTGTCTTTTTCAATCAGGGTAACCTGGGCGCCCAACTGGGCCGCCCGAATGGCCGCCACATATCCCCCGGGGCCACCGCCGATGATTGCTATATGTGTCATAGTTTTACCTTCTTTCACAGTCTTAAACCAGCAGTAGCGAGGGGTTTTCAAGATACTCCCCGATCCGCTGCAGGAACTGAGCCGCCAGCATGCCGTCGATGATCCGATGGTCAGCGGTGAGGCTCAGATTCATCATCGGCCGGATGGTGATTTGACCACCAATAACCACCGGCGTATCAACCATCGCGTCGATCCCTAAAATTGCCAACTCCGGTTGATTGATAATCGGTGAAAAGGAAGTGATCCCATAGGCTCCCAGGTTAGTCAGGGTAAAGGTGCCGCCGACCAGGTCATCCATCTGGGTGCAACCGGCTTTGGCATCGGCAATCAGTTTTTCGGTTTCAGCAGCGATTTGAGCCAGGGATTTGGTGTCACAGTTTTTCACATTGGGTACCAACAGTCCGGAATCGAGGCCGATGGCCAGACCGATATGGGCATGGGGATGAAGGGTCAGGGTATCATCAACCAGGCTGCCATTAAGATGCGGATACTCCAGCAAGGTCTGGGCGCAGACCTTCATGATAATATGATTAAAGCTCAGCTTGAGGCCCCGCTTGTCAAACTCCGGTTTTAGTTTAGCACGGAATTCCTTCATGGCAGTGGCATCTACTGGCCGGGTATAGGTGACCCGGGGTGAGATACTCCAGCTTTCGCTCATCCGTTTGGCAATGGTTTTACGCATCCCTTTAAGACGGATGGTTTCTGGGGGAGCTTCAGCAGATGCAGTTAACTGGGCTTCCACATCCTTTTTCATAATCCGACCATCGCCAGCCATGGTACTTAAATCAAGCCCTGACGCCTCAGCCATTTTTTTTGCAACCGGAGAAACAGAAATTTTCAGGTCAGCTTCGGCTACCGGGGTATAATTGTTGACATCGTCCACGGTGATGCTGCCCTTGGCACCGGTGCCGGTGATTAAGGCAAGATCAATGCCCTTTTCTTTAGCCAGTTTTTTAGCCAGTGGCGACGCATTGATCCGGCCGCCAGCGGTTTTGGCCGGCGTTTCACTGCGAACAGTAACCTCGACGGGCGCTGCTTCCTCAGCCGCTTGGGGAGTTGCACCGCCGGATAAATCCGAAATATCTTCATTGGCTTCACCAATGATGGCAATCGGTTCCAGACAGGTAACGGTGGCGCCGTCACCCTCGATGATTTTTAGCAGTACCCCGGCTTTGGGGGATTCAAATTCATTGGTCAATTTATCAGTTTCGATTTCGCAGAGAATATCGCCTTCGGCAATGGTGTCGCCAACAGCCACATTCCAGCTGCCAATGGTGCCTTCTGTCATTGTCAGCCCAAACTTGGGCATGACGATTAATTGTGCCATAATAACCTCCTTTTTTTTTCATTAAACCGTAATCTTGCTGGAGCAAAATTACGGATAGGTTGTCGTAAAGTCCCGTACCGACCAATTGTAATCTGTTGTATGCTGCACCACCCGAAATCCGCGATGCTTCTTTCGGGTAGGTCGCGGGCAGTCGCCAATTACAAGCGAATGCTTGTGATTGGCTCGTTGCCTTCGCGCAAGCTCGGACAGGCTACGCCGTGTCCGCCTTGATGCACAGGGTCTGACCCCTAGGTCACAACATGATATAACAATTGTCGGTACTACTTGATCTCTGTATTCAAACAGTTAGTCATGACTGATGAAGAAATTAAGCCATCACTTCCTTGACGGCATTGTAGATGTCGACGTCGTTGGGCAGGACGAAGTTTTCCAGGTTGGGCGCAAAGGGAATTGGGGTATCCAGGGCGTTGACCCGTTTGATCGGGGCATCCAGATTGAAGAAGCAGGCTTCGGAAATCATTGCCGCCAGTTCCCCGGCAAAGCTGCCCCGTTTGACTTCTTCAGTAGCAATCACCACCCGGGTCGTTTTTTCAATGGAATTAAAAATCATTTGTTTATCCAGCGGATAAAGGGTGCGGGGATCGATCACTTCGACAGAAATCCCTTCCTGCTCCAGCTTGGCAGCGGCTTTTAAGGCATCATGAACCATCTTGCCGGTGGCCACCACGGTAACATCAGTACCGGCCCGTTTGATGTCGCCGACACCCAGTTTAATCGGAACAACCACATCATCGACATCCCCCTTCATTCCATACATCGCCTTATGTTCGACGAACATAACCGGATCTTCATCATCGATGGCGCCAAGCATCAGACCCAGAGCGTCCTGTGGGGTCGAGGGATAAACGACCTTGAGTCCGGGAACATGCGTTAACCAGGCTTCTAATGACTGGGAATGCTGAGCGGCAGCACTGACACCACCGCCACCGGGTAAACGGACAACCATCGGCACGGAAATGTTACCACCGAACATGTAGCGCATTTTAGCGGCCTGATTGACCAATTGATCCATTCCGACGGTTAAGAAGTCAATAAACATCAGCTCGGCAATGGGGTGCAGGCCGGTGGCGGCGGAACCGACGGCACAGCCAATGATAACCCCTTCCGAAATCGGGGTATCGCGAACCCGCTTATCACCAAATTCGTCGAAAAGTCCGGCCGTGACACCGAAACAGCCACCAAAAGCGCCGACGTCTTCGCCGAAAATACATACATTTTCATCTTCTTGCATGCGAATCCGCATGCCCTCACGAATGGCTTCGCCATAAGTCATTTGTTTCATCTTGAACGAACCTCCTCAACAATATCAAAATAAATATCTTTAACCGCACTGGATAATTCCGGATAAGCACTGGCATTGGCGAATTCAATTGCTTCGGCAATTTCTTTTACGACAGAGTCTTGAAGGTCGGCCAATTCTTCGGCCGTGAAAAGGTCGCTGTCGAGCATGTATTTTTCAATCCGTGGCATCGGGTCTTTTTTCATCCACATTTCCTGCTCTTCGGTGGGTTTGTATTTACCGGCATCGCCTTCGAAATGCCCCCGTTGACGGTAGGTTTTACATTCAATCAGGGTTGGTCCCTGGCCGTTACGGGCCCGTTTAACGGCTTCTACAGCGGCTTCGTGAACGGCAATCACGTCATTGCCATCGACTGAAATGCCAGGAATACCATAAGCAGTACCACGGTCTGCAATGTCTTTAATGGCTTGATGGCGGGCCTGGCTCATCGAAATGCCATAGCCGTTGTTTTCGCAAACAAAGATAACCGGCAGTTTCCAGATACTGGCCAGATTCATCGATTCATGGAAGGTTCCCTGATTGGTGGAGGCATCGCCAAAAAAGCAGACACAGACCTGATCGGTGCCCCGGTATTGAGCGCTGAAACCGGCACCGACAGCCAGATTATGGCCAGCGCCGACGATGCCATTGGCGCCTAAAATACCCTTGGTGGCATCGGCAATGTGCATCGAACCGCCCTTGCCCTTGCAATAGCCGGTTTCTTTTCCGTAGAGTTCCGCCATCATGTATTTCAGATCGCCGCCTTTGGCAATGATGTGACCATGGCCGCGATGGGTACTGGTGATGTAGTCGGCATCGTTAAGGGCCTGGCAGACGCCGGTGGCAACGGCTTCTTCACCTAAATAGAGGTGCACAAAACCGGGGATCGCCCCTTCGGCAAAAAGGTTCATGGCCTTTGTTTCAAATTCCCTGATCCGTTTCATGCGGATGTACATGTCTTTGATAATCGCTTTATCAAGTTTCATAAATTCAGTGTTCTCCTTTTTTGTATTATCCAAAGATTTTAGATGACTTACCTGATTAAACAGGTTTTCGGCAAGCCTCGTACCGATCAATTGTTAATCTGTTGTATGCTGCAAGCTCGGACAGGCTACGCCGTGTCCGCCTTGATGCACACAACATGATCTAACTATTGTCGGTACTTACTTTAGTGTTTGTTCATAGTCAAGATCTTGGATAACTTATCTAAATAACAAGAACCGTGCCAACTTTAAAATTCAGCGGGCTATTTTTTGAAATGGCTTTAATATAGGGTTTTATTTGAGCGTAGATTTTTTTGAACAAAAAAAGATACGCCGGATTACTCAGGCGTATCTCATATTTGCGAATCGTTTGTCGCATAAATGAGAAAAATCTCACATTTGCGACAGATAACGAAAATCCTTGATATCGATGTTGTATTTTTTTATTTTGCGGTACAGCGAAGCCCGACTCAGACCCATCATTTCGGCGGAGGCTTCCACACAGCCATGGGTTTCTTTGAGAATTTTTTCCAGATTGGCCTTGACCAGATCATCCAGGGTCGGGCTGGTTGCCATTGGCAGGACACTGGTTTCGACGAACGGACGGGGGGGTGGGGTCGGCAGGTAATCGCTGGCGATAATCGGCTCGGGACACAAGTAAAAGGTCCGCTCAATGAAATTCTGGAGTTCTCTGACATTGCCTGGCCAGGGATGCAGCTTAAGGCCTTCCAGAAAGTCTTTGGAGAAGGTTTTGTTATGCTCTGGATATTCCCGATTGAGGCGGTCAAGGAAGTGGGAGGCGGCCCAGACAATATCATCGCCCCGCACCCGTAGCGGCGGAATGTGCAGATAAATCACATTCAGCCGGAAATAGAGATCTTCCCGGAAGCTCTTGTTTTTGACTTCCTGCTCCAGATTGCGGTTAGTGGCGGCGATGATCCGGATATTCAGCTTCCGTTCGGTTTGGCTGCCAATCCGGGAAACGGTACAGGTTTCCACCACCCGGAGCAGCTTGGCCTGAACTTCCAGCGGCATTTCGCCGATTTCATCAAGAAAAATGGTGCCACCTTCGGCCAGCTCAAATTTTCCTGGCTTGCCTTCGTTAAGCGCCCCGGTAAATGCCCCCTTGCAATAGCCAAATAATTCACTTTCGACCAGATCCCGGGGCAGGCAGGCGCAGTTGACGACGATAAAGGGCCCCTGGGAAAAGGCGCTGGCCCGGTGAATGGCATGGGCAAACATTTCTTTACCAGTACCGCTTTCACCTTCGATTAGGATACACTTTTTAAAGCGGGCCATTTTTTCAGCCGTTTTGATAATCATCCGCATCTGCGGGTTCTGGGTGATGATGTCGGAAAAGGTATAGATGGCCACGTTGCCGCTGACCCGGTTGACGGCGCTGTGAAGATGCTTGATCTCCCGGATGCCGATGGAGTAGCCCTGAATCTTATCATTTTCCAGAATCCTTGAAATATTGGCACTGCACTGAATTTTTTGGCTGCCGATATGGGCAGTGACATCGGTATAGTAATGGGTGGTTTCATCACGATTCCAGATTTCACCGCCTATGTCCATTTTTTTAAAGATTTTTTTAAAGCCGATCGTATTAAATTCATCCATATTAATCCGCAACACCTTCTGGGCTCCGACATTCATCCACTGCAGATTGAGGTTTTCATCGGTGACCAGAATCCCGTCTTCAGTACTGTCCAGCGAGGCTGACATGGATCGGTAGGTATGGGATAGCGCCAGTTCATTCTCGATGCTGTAGGCTGCCGCAACTACAATCCCCAGGGTATGAGAGTGAAGCTTATGGCTTTCCCCAGACATATTAAGAACGCCGATGATTTCTCCCTTGACATTGTGGATGGTAGTGGCAGAACAGGTCCAGGTATGATGGGAGACACAATAGTGCTCAGCACCAACCACATGAACCGGGCCATCTTCATCCAGGGCGATGCCAATGGCGTTGGAGCCCACTGCCGCATTCGTCCAAACGGTTCCCTTTAAAAACCGCAGTTCGGATGCCCGCATACTGACCACTTCATCACCGATGGTGTCCAGGAGGACGCCGTTTTTGTCAGTTAACACCAGCACAAAGTGAGAAGATAATACGATTTCATAAAGGTTTTGCATAATCGGCTGGGCGATTTTTATGAGTTCCCGGTTTTGAGCCAGAACCTGGGCCAACTGGCAGGCATCAATGCTTTCGCCCTTACCGGCGTTCACATCCAGGTTGATTTTTTGACAGTATTCCCAGGAACGTTTAATAATTGGCCGGGTGTTACTATCGAGAATGCCCTGTTCAACAAAGTTTGTCCAATTATCTTTGAGTTTATTCAGATCAGGTTCCATCTTAATTAATCCTTTCTGGAAAGAATACGGCAAAACAGAGGAAGAATGGTATGATCGCAGAGAATCCGATTGGCGGCAAGAAGGTAGTGGCAGCGTTAATGTGCAGATAAAGCCGATTCACGGCGTCAGGTGATGTTCTTGCTGCTCTTATTGACTCACATTATAGCGGAGTTTTTATAATAAATCAAAAATAATCGTAAAAAATAATCGAAGCTGCAATTTATTGAGCAGGTTTTACAATACCGGCAGACCGTATGGGGTTGGTGAAAATGCCGATTTATGCTATATTAATGAAGTGAAACGAATTAATCAGCAGTGTTTAAAAATAAATGACCGTTTAGGAGGAGCTTATGAACATCGAAATGAGATCTTTACGTCAGGCCGATTTAAAGCAGGCCACGGATATTTGGAATTTTATTGTCGAGGAAGCCAATAGCTTTCCCGGGGATCAGGTGCTTTGTGAAGCGGAAGCCGCTGCAATGTTTGCCCAGCAGACCGAAACAGTCTGTGCCTTCCAGGGCGACGAAGTCGTAGGACTCTATATCCTGCATCCCAATAATATTGGCCGCTGCGGGCATATTGCTAATGCCTCGTTTGGGGTCAAACCGGCCTATCGGGGTCAGGGGATCGGTCGCCAGCTGGTGGAAGATTGCCTTAAGCGCAGCCAGGATAACCATTTTATGGGGCTTCAGTTTAATGCCGTGGTGGCCAGCAATTATCCGGCGATCACCCTGTACCTGAAGCTGGGCTTTAAAATCATCGGCACCATTAAAGATGGCTATCGACTAAAGGATAACCGCTATGTCGATACCTTGATCTTTCTGAAGAGCTGGTAAAAGCAAATTGTAAGGATCAATAAATGTGAGAAAGGGGGTGTAACCGATCGAACTGTTGAAATTGAATGATAAGGACTTTGAGAAAATATATGAACTAATGGAGTGCTCCTTTCCCGTCGAAGAAGTCAGGCCGCGGGAAAATGCCATAGCCCAGTTGGAAGATCCCCGTTATACAATCTGGACTTTACAAAATACCGCGGATCAAATTCTTGGTTTTATTGCCGAGTGGGATCTGGGAGCTAATCTTTTTTTGGAACATGTTGCGGTAGACCAAACCCGGCGGGGCGCCGGAATTGGTTCCGAAATGATGGCGGCTTATTTAGCCCAGGCGGAAAAACCGGTGGTGATTGAGGTGGAAGCGGAGAAAACCAAAATCAATCAACGGCGAATTGGCTTTTATCAGCGATTGGGCTTTCAAGTGTCTGAATTTGGCTACGATCAGCCGGTTTACCGGGGCGATATGAGTAAAAAAATTCCCCTGAAGCTGATGACCTATCCCAAACCTCTCACAGCAGACGGGTTTGAGACGTTTAAAAAGCTGGTCTTTACCCAAATCTACAAGATTATCAATGCGTAACAAAAAAAGGATGGATTGCTTGGGCGATTCATCCTTTTTATCGTTATTTTTAGAGCAGTTTCACCTGATTTTTGCCACTACTTTTGGACTCATAAAGGGCTTTATCGGCGCGACGGAGGATGGTATCTTCGGTATCAATATCGATCGCCTGGGTTATTCCGATGCTGACGGTGATATTGAATTCGGAAAGCATGGGATCATTGACAATTTCAAGCCGCAACGCCTCCATTTTTTCAGCCGCCAAAACCCCAGCAAGGTAAATGATGCCGCTGAATTCGTCACCACCCCAACGGGTGATCAGATGATCGCTGAGGGCGGCCTTGCACAGGTTCATCACATGGATTAAAATCTTGTCTCCCTGTAAATGGCCGTAGGTATCGTTAACGTCTTTAAAATGATCCAGATCCATTAAGAAAACGGACCAGGCACTCCGGGTCTCATCGCTTTGGGCCAGGGTGGCTGTTAAATGCTGATCAAAATCCTTGCGATTGGAGAGGATACCCAGATTATCGAGCAAGGCCAGCTTTTTCATTTGCTGGTCGTTTTTTTTGATGATCCGCTGAACAATGATCAGCACCGAGGTCAGCACCAGGATGACAACAAAGAGATCATAATACAATTGCCAATTAAAGGACTGGGCCAGTTCTGACGTATCTTTTCGGACGATCAGCGTCCAGTCCAGCTCTTCAATATAATGGCTGATGATGTATTGCTGATTATACAGGTTGTCGTCGTAAAAGACGTTGATGGTATTGGTTTTATTATACAGTGCGGGCCCGATGGCGGCATAGATGTCGAGATCGTTGATGTTCTGATTTTCAATCAGATTGGGATTGGTGTGGGCCTGAATCAAACCCTGTTCGTCGACCAGAAAAGCTTCCAGGTCATAGTCCCGTTCAAAATTTTCCAGCAACTCCTGAACATAGGTCATTTCAATGCCAACCCCGGCCACCCCCATCAGGTTGCCCTGTTCGTCGAGGATTTTGCAATTGATAAAAATGGTTAAGCGCTGGTTATCGACCTGATCCTGATCCACGTCGAGGACATAAAGCTTATCCTGATTGATAAAATCATAGTACCATTGATCATGGTCATCCTGAGGTGAAATGGTTTTAAACAAGCCGTTGTAATGAAAATAATTCAGCGATTTTGCAGAAATCAGAAAGACTGAATGATAATTATATTTGCTCCGGATGCCTTCCAGATAATCAATGATTTCTGGATTACGTTGCGGGTCTTCCTGGGCCAGCCACTGTTTGACAAAGCTGTCGTTGGCCATGGTCAGGCTGACAAAAATTGGTTTGGTCAGTTCGTTATTGATTTCCGAATAGATATTGGTGGAGGTGAGTTTGGAAATATTTAGAACATCATCTTTAATGATTTTGCTGTAGGTGGTAAAGCTGAAGAACACAATCGCCACGATACCAATGAGAATGATCAGTGAGATGAGCAGTCCGACTTTATTGCGTTGTTTCATAATGGCCTCATCAGTTAAATTTTATTTTAATTTTTAACATTAAAAAGCGGTTTTGTCAATCATAATTAACAAAACCGCTGATTATTGGGTCTGGCCATGATTGGACGCATCGCAGGTGTCAGATCGTCAGATCGATATGCTGGATGGTTCCGGCCGAACCGTTTTCGTTTAAATAGATCCCGGTGCGCTGCAGTTGCCCGTTGGTTTGATTGTTGGCACCTTTTAGGGCAAAGCTGGTACTGACATTACCCAGATAAATAGCCCCGACTCCTTTTTGACCCAGAGCCATCAAAACATCTTTGCCAGTGGCATCTTTGGACCAGATTTGCAATTTGTCATAAATGGTATCATTTTCATCGATCCAGTTATTGCCATCACTATCATACTTGGCTAAATCGTTGAAGCCATTGCCGCTTTGCGGCCCAAAGAGTTCGCCACCGTCATTAATGGTGCCGTCCGCATTGAGATCCAGGGCCAGAAAGCCGCTGCCGGGACCGACAAAAGAAATTTGATCGAGGCTGCCGTTGGCATCAATATCAAAGGCATATTTTTGCTCAGAAAGTGAAGCACTGCCGGTTCCGAAATTGATGACCAGCGGGTCGACTTGAACGGGTTCATTGCCAGCTTTTATATCCAGGTTGGACTGGGAGATAAATTCCCGACTGAGATTTAATTGCAGATCGATATTGATCTGTCGGCCATCGGCAGTTGTCACCGCAGCCTGGGCAGCAAATGAAGTGGTCTGGGCTTCATAGTGGGTGACACTCTGATGGTATTCAAAGCCACCACTGGCAGGAACGCTGTTGCGGGGCTGTGCACCAGCTAAACCCTGCGCCCATCCGGCGGCTGCACTCAGCAGTGAACTCCGGGTGGAATAGGCAGTCTGGATCGCCTGACTCATTTTCGGGTCTTCCAGCGTGGCTTTTTTGGGCACCACAAATCTGATTTTTTTCTTGGTCAGTGCCTCAATCATCCGTTTTAGCAAGGTCAGCTGTTGTTCTTCCTTACTGGTCAGCGAGGAGGTTTCCTCCTCTTCTGCCGGGGCCGCCGATAGTGGCGCCGGGTTGTTTAACTGCAGATTTTTAGCCGCTTCTGATATTTCAAGGGTATCCATTCCCTTTGCTGAAGAAATGGTTGTGGTTGTCGTTTTAGAGTTGCCCTGAGCATCCCAGCTCCGCAAGGATTCGACCGTTTTGGTGGCTTCCTTATAACTGCTTTGGCTGGCCATTGTAACGTTTGAACTTTCGATTTTCATAAATCCACCTCCATGTTTTTACGAAATGATTACGCCCGGAAAAGACGCAATCCACTAACATGAATATCGGCTGATTAAGAAAAAAGATAAGCAGAAATTGATCAAAAAACGAATAAAGTTGATTAATTTTCAGAGCGCAGGGACACGGTTTGGCCATCCAGAATCATATTGGTGGTGCGCACCGCACACATTTTCCCACACATCGAACAGCTGTGTTTTTCTTCGGTAGGGGTGCTCTCATAATAGGCCTGGGCTTTTTCGCCGTCGATGGCCAGCGCAAACATGGTTTCCCAGTCAATCTGGCGCCGGGCATCGGACATTTTATTATCCCAGTCCCGGGCGGAGGGAATGCCCTTGGCAATGTCGGCGGCATGAGCGGCAATCTTGGTAGCGATGATACCATCCTTCACATCATTGATATCGGGCAGCCGTAAATGTTCGGCTGGCGTCACATAACAAAGAAAATCGGCACCGTTAGCCGCAGCGATGGCCCCACCAATGGCGGCGGTGATATGGTCATAGCCGGGAGCGATATCGGTGACCAGGGGACCGAGGACATAGAAGGGGGCATTGTGGCAGAGCTTTTTTTGAATAACCATATTGGCGGCGATCTCATTGATGCCCATGTGGCCCGGGCCCTCAACCATGACCTGAACGTCCCTGGCCCAGGCCCGTTTGGTCAGATGACCCAGTTCGATCAGTTCGCTGAGCTGCGAAGCGTCAGAGCTGTCATCGATGCAGCCGGGGCGCAGGGCGTCACCCAAACTGATGGTGACATCGAACTCCCGGAGAATATCTAAAAAATCGTCATAATATTCATAAAAAGGATTTTCATTGCCGGTCATTTCCATCCAGGCAAAGATCAGTGAGCCGCCCCGGGAGACAATATTGGTGCGTCGGCCCGACCGTTTAAAGGCTTCCACGGCCCGCTTATTGATTCCGGCATGGATGGTCATAAAGTCCACCCCTTCTTCGGCGTGGGCCCGAACAACCCGCATAAAATCCTGGGCGGTAATCGCCTGCAGATCTTTTTCCAGGTAGCCGATGGCATCATACATCGGAACCGTACCGATCATGGCTGGCGACAGTTCAAGCAGCTGTTTTCGAAAGGTATTGGTCTTTCCATAATTACTTAAATCCATAATCGCCTCGGCCCCAAATTCAAGGGACAGTTTGACCTTTTCCAGCTCCAGACTATAATCGTTGCAATCCCCCGAGACCCCCAGATTGACATTGATTTTGGTTTTCAGACCAGTACCGATGCCTTCCGGAGACAGGGCGAGATGACGGACATTGGCCGGAATGGCAACCTGACCGCAGGCGACCAGCGCCATCAGTTTAGTGACATCGAGATCCTCTTTTTGGGCCACGGTTTTCATTTCCGGGGTGATAATCCCCTTTTTTGCCGCATCCATTTGGGTTTGGTAATTTTTCACAAGCGTTTCCTTTCTGATTTAAAATCTGGGGTAATAAAAAAGTGCCTCCCACAATAGGAAAGCACTGAACGTACGTATTAGAAATTAAGCCAAAACGCCTTGCATCCCTACGTTAGTATTAACTAACAGGTTCAAAGGGTCAGGTTTTAACCTTCTCAACAATAAGTCCCCCCGCAAAAAATATTTAATTGTCAGCATTATATCATGGAAAATAAAAATGTCAAGATGAAAGAGCCGATCGGGCTGTTTGCGAAATAAGTGCCCCTCAGGGAGACTTTACCAACAGCACTGCGATAACCGCATTTTTATGGAGTATCCCCAAAGGACTGTTACAGACCGGTGAGCAGGTCAAAAATTGCAGTGGAATTTACAAATAGGGACTGTCATTTTTGTTTGATTATTGTTATGATAAGGTTACGAATCGATTTTAAGGATAAAAGTGCTGGTATACTGATACAATCAGAAAACGGCAATGATAAAGTTTTAATAATTGTCCGATGTATCAGAAAGAGATCAATGAATAAGAGGCGTATTGATTTTGAATAAATCACTATTGCTGCTAAAATGAAAACGATTGACAAATAAAAACGGGTCATAGAAGAAGACCGAGATGGTGTCAGATGAAATTGAAATACAAAATAATTATAATCGCCCTTTGCAGTGCTGCAGTGCTTCTGGGGGTAACCTACGGGATTTTTTATTGGGTTTTTTACGGCTATGTTGATGACGCCCAGAAAAATCAGATGAAGAACGATTTTGAAATGGTTGAGACGATTATTGACAACGAAAAAGAAAACTTTAACAGCATTTTGAAGGATTGGGCCTATTGGGATGATACCTATAATTTTATCAATGATCATAATCCGGATTACGTGACCGTCAATCTGAATGACGAGACCATGGAAAACCTTGATTTAAACATGATGCTCTTTGTCAACCAAAGCGGTGTGGTGGTTGGGGCTGACGATTATGACCTGACCGCAGAACAGACGGCGGCGCTGATCGAAAAAATTACCCTAAATAACTTTTATACCGGACTGTTGACGGATAACGCAGATGTCACAACGCAGTTGATGATGCTGGAAGGACAGCCCTATTTGATCGCTACCGGGCGGGTTAACAATTCCAATCATAATGCGGTCAGTAATGGTAGTCTAGTGATGGTCAGAACCTTTGATGACGAAATGACGGCTTACATTGACTCCTTAACTGGCGTCAATGTGGAATTGAGAGAAGCAGAAGCGGCGGCCACCATTCCCAAAAATAAAATTAGCAAAAGAGAGTTTGATGGCAAGCCCTATCTCACCGCCAGTCGGCTCCTCCCGGATGGCAGTGGCGAAGAAACCCTTGTCATGACAATTTCCCGGATTGAAGAAAACTATAGCTTTGTCAAGCACCAATTTAATCTCTTTATGGTCAGTTTTATTGTCTTGTTGTTACTGGTGCTGGGTATTGATTATTTAATCGTGAACCGCTATTTTCTAAAAAGAATCGAAAAACTGATTGCCTTTACCAAAGAAGTGGGGATAAAACGCGATACCACCCTATCGATCAGCATGGAAGGGCAGGACGAGCTTAAAACTCTAGCGGTTTCCACCAATCAGATGCTTCAGGAAATTGATCAGGCGAATCAGCAGATCAAAATGATGGATGAACGCTATCGTCTGATTATGGAAGCTACCAATGACGGGTATCTGGATGTCTGGCTACAAAAAAAAGAAGCGTATATCAGCCCTGAGTGGAAACAGTTAATCGGCTATCAGGGGAAAGATGGCCGTCAGCTTTATGAGGATTATTTTTTAAAAATACATGGGGATTGCAAAAAACGGTTGGAAAGCAGTTTTATGGATATGCTCAGTGGTAAGGTAGACTACTTTGAGGGAGAATACCGGGTAATGTCGGAACATTATGGCGTGATCTGGGTGTCTCATCGCGGTAAGGTGGTTCAGCGTGATCGGAATAATGAGCCGATTCGTTTTATCAGTACCCTCTCGGATATCACCAGAAGAAAGATCAATGAGGAAGAAATTCTCTTTTTGAGTTATTCAGATCCCCTGACTCGGCTTAAAAACCGGGCTTACATGAAAAAGCGGTTTGAGGTTCTCAGTCAGCAACAAAATCCCCACTATTTTATTATCATGTGTGATATCAACGGTCTCAAGCTGACCAACGATGCCTTTGGTCATCAGGAGGGGGATCAGGTCATGGTGGCAGTGAGTAATGTGCTGCGGCGGATTTGTCGGCCCACCGATTTTATTTCCCGATGGCCTGGTGATGAGTTTGTCATTTTACTTAAAGACATCGATCAGGAAGGGGTCTGTCAGCTGATCCGGGAGATCACGGATGAAACGGATAAAATTCGGGATTTCCACTTAAATGTCAGTTTAGCCATGGGTTATGCAGAAAGCAATGCCGATCTGAAAAGGCCGGAAGATGTCCTCAATCTGGCTGAAAATCGGATGTACCGTAATAAGCTGATGGAAAGCAGCAGTTCCCGGAATGCCACGATCCGATCCCTGGCCCGCACCCTCCATGAAAAAAGCACCGAAACCGAAGCCCATACCATGCGGATTACCCAGTTGAGTAAAGCTCTGGGAAGCCGTTTAAATCTCCGCAAGGATCAGCTGGACGAACTGGAGCTGTTATCGCTGCTCCATGATATCGGCAAAATCGGGATTCCGGAATATATTCTGGATAAACCGTCTAAACTTAGTAAAGAAGAATGGGAAATCATTAAAACCCATCCGGAAATCGGCTATCGAATTGCCAAGTCAACCCCCGCACTGGAACATATTGCCGAGGATATTCTGGCTCACCATGAAAAATATGATGGTAGCGGCTATCCCAATGGGCTAAAAGGGGAAACAATTCCCTACCTGGGTCGGATCATCAACGTGATTGATTCCTTTGATGTCATGACCCACAGCCGCAGCTATAAAAAGGCCAGTGATCTGTCCTACGCCATCAGTGAGCTAAAAGGTTGTTCTGGAACTCAGTTTGACCCGGAAATCGTCAGAGTCTTTCTTAACATGATCGCCGATGAAGGTTTGCCGGTACAACTGGAAATCGCAGTGTCAAGCAATAATCAGGAAAATAAAAGTTAACAATAATAAATTTAAGGAGGAATCAGATATGACAGAGATCATTCAACTAGGGGCCATGGCGCCAGATTTTGCGTTGGTGGATCAAAATGGTGAGCTGGTCACCCTGAGTCAGTTTAAAGGGAAAAAGGTGCTTTTGTCCTGGCATCCTTTGGCCTGGACATCGGTATGCACCGATCAGATGCGTTCCCTCGATCGCAATGCCGATCGTTTTGCCGAAAAGAATACCGTGGTATTGGGGCTCAGTGTGGATCCCGAGCCATGTAAATCAGTATGGGCCCGGGCCTTATGTCTGAAAAAGCTCAAGATCCTCTCGGATTTTAATCCCCTGGGGGCGGTTGCCCGGGCCTATGGGATCTTCAGCCCCGACCATGGCGCTTCCAAACGGGCCAATATCCTGATCAATGAAGTGGGGATGGTGATCTGGGTTAAAAAATATGAAATCCGAACCTTGCCGGATGTGGAAGAAGTATTGGGAAAACTGTAATAAACCAGTCGCTTTTGATACAGCCTTGCCCCAGTCCCCAGGATCAAGAAACTGTTTGGTAAAGTTTTCAGCCGGTCGATACCCTGGGTAACCAGGGTGTTTTTTGAATTGTTTGGGGTATAAAAACAAGCAGATTTGAAATGAAGGGATGAATATATGAGCAGAAAGAAAATCATTGTCATCGGAGCCGGGGTCAGTGGTCTTGCCAGCGCCCTGCGGTTGTTAAATGAGGGCTTTGAAGTTGAGCTATATGAGAAAAATGACCAGGTCGGAGGACGGATGGGGATCATTTCCGGAGCTGGTTTTAGCTTTGATCTGGGCCCGACCATCTTGATGATGCCTCAGATCTATAATGAAGTCTTTAGTGTTTGTGGCCGGAACCCGGCTGATTATCTTCAGATGGAACGGCTGGATCCCATTTATAAGGTATATTTTGGCGATGGCACCACCCATGAGGCGTCTTCAGAACTAAGCAGTTTGATTAAAACCCTGGAGTCGGTGGGTGAAACAGAAACCCAGGGTTATCTGGCCTATCTGGCCGATGTTTATCAACGCTATCTGGTGGCCAAGGAACACTTTATTGAGCGCTCCTTCCGGACCGCCGGTGATTTTTATAATCCGAAAACCCTATTGGCGGGGCTGCGGCTACGCACCTTTGACAATGCCTTTGACTCGGTCGGGAAGTTTGTCAAGGATCAAAAGCTCAAGGAACTGCTGAGTTTTCAGACCCTTTACATTGGCATCTCGCCCTTTAATGGGCCTTCGATCTATACGATCATTCCAATGATTGAATTGACCTATGGGGTCTGGTTTTTAAAAGGCGGAATGCGGGCCATGGCCCTGGCGATGGAAAAACTGTTTTTGGAAATGGGCGGTAAGCTGGTTCTTAATGCCCCGGTCGAGCGGATTAATTGTGATGGCAACCGGGTTCGCAGCATTACTGTTGCGGGTCAGGAGCAAACCGCTGATGCGGTAGTCTGTTCGGCAGATTTTCCCTATGCCATGAAAACCCTGCTGCCGGATGATTTCAAGCACAAAAAATATCAACCGGACAAGGTCGAGGCGCTGGACTATTCCTGTTCAGCCTACATGCTCTATCTGGGTCTTGACAAGCGGGATTTTCCCGGCCTCAACGTTCACAATCTGGTTTTTTCACAGGATTTTAAAGGCAATCTTGACGATATCTTTGCCGGACGTTTTCCGGCGGATCCGTCCATCTATGTTTATGCGCCAGCGCTGCTGGATGAGAACCTGGCCCCTCCGGGGCAACTGGGCCTTTATGTCCTGGTGCCGGTACCCAATTTAAAAGATGGTCCACTGGACTGGAACGATCCGCAGGTCGTGGCTGGCTACCGTCAACAGGCATTCGATAAAATCCGCCAGATCAAGCCGCTGGAAGATTTTGAAGCCCATATTATTTTTGAAAAAACCTATACCCCCCTTGATTTCCGGGATGACTTCAATGCCCTGTTTGGAGCGACCTTTGGGCTGCGTCCAACCCTTTTGCAGAGCAATTACTGGCGACCTCAGCCCAAGGCGATGAAGTATCAAAACCTGTATTTTACTGGTTCCAGCGCCCATCCCGGGGCAGGTGTGCCGATTGTATTGACCTCGGCCAAGATTACCGTGGCCGAGGTGGTGAGGGATTTAAAATGATCGAAGAAGCGATTCAAAAGGATTTAAACTGGTGCGAAACCCTGATTCAAAAAAATTCCAGCAGTTTTTATCGAGCCTTTAAAAAATTACCACAAGAACAGGCCCAGGCAGTCTTTGCCATCTATGCCTTCTGCCGGATTGCCGATGACGCCATTGATGTTGATAACAATCCGGAGGTGGTTAAAGCGATGGCAGTCAAGCTGGCAGCTTTTGAGGCCGGAGAAACCCCGGATGAACCGATGTGGCGGGCATTGCGCTGGGCCTTTGACCATTTTCCGCTAAAGATCCGACCTTTTCAGGAGATGCTGATCGGTCAGCTTCAGGATGTTGATTTTAAACAGCCGGAGACTTTTAATCATCTGCTTGACTATTGCTACCTGGTGGCGGGTACAGTGGGTTTAATGCTTTGTCCGCTGCTGGCGGAGCCAGTAACCATGGAAGCAGAGGCCTTGTCGGTTGAACTGGGGATTGCCATGCAGCTGACCAATATTTTGCGGGATGTGGGCACCGACTATCGCTTGCAGCGAATTTATCTGCCGGAGGATTTAATGAGCGCCTGGGGCGTCAGTCCCGAGGATTTGGCTGGACCGGAGCCAAGCCCGGAGTTGATCCAGCTATGGGAGTACCTTGCCACTGAAGCGGAAAGCCGCTATCTAAAAATCACAACAAATCTGGCGGTGTTTGATAAAAAAGCCCGGTTGCCAGTGTTATTGTCGTTGCTTTATTACAGTAAAATTTTAAAACGGTGTCGGCAAGCCCAGTATCATTTGTTGGATCGGCGGATTTATGTGCCCAAATGGGAAAAGGCCTTGCTCTATATTTCGGCCAACAAACAGCTGATGTCTTTTGGGCAGTAAGTGACAGAGAAGGGAGGCATAAAATGGAAAATATCTGGAATAATATTCTGGGAATCGTGGTTTCGTTTATTTATGTGTTTGGCGTGATTTTTCTGGCTAAATTTTTGGAGCGCTTCGGAAAGGAAACCAGCCGCAAGGCGGTTCATATTCTGGTTTGTAACTGGTGGCTGCTAGCGATGGTCTTTTTTGACAGTCCCCTTTGGGCAGCGGTGGTACCGGCTTGTTTTGTGGTCCTGAATTACCTGTCCTATCGCTTCCAGATCTTTTCCTCGATGGAACGGGGGGCGGGAAAGGGCGATCTGGGTACGGTCTACTATGCCATTTCACTATTGCTGCTGGCCCTGATTACCTTTGGTCCACTGAACAACCCGGTGGTTGGCGGGGTGGGGATTCTGATCATGGGTTACGGCGATGGTCTGGCCGCCGTGGTGGGTACCCGGTGGCCAAAGTGGCCGTATCAAATTCTCGGTTCTGAAAAAACGTTGTCGGGCAGTCTGACCATGCTGGGCGCTTCGTTTCTGGTGACGACACTTCTGCTGGCAGCCACTGGCCAGCCTCAGGTGCTGATCCCAGCCCTTACCCTGGCGGTGCTGGCAACCGTGTTGGAAGCCGCAACCCCGCTGGGGCTCGATAATCTGACCGTGCCTCTGGTCAGTGCCGGAGCCTATTATTTTTTATTTGTCTGATTGGAGGTGCAAAATGGAAAATTTAACACAGTATAGTCTGGCAGCTCAGACCGGATCGACCCTGGAACACGTGATATATATTTTTTTGTCGTTGGCGGTTTCTGTTTTTGCCTTAAGACGCAATGCCTTAACCCTATCGGCGGCACTGGGAGCCTTTTTTCTGGCCGTGGCCCTGTATCTGGCCGGAGGACCGCTGTTTTTTATCCTTTTGATGGTATTTTTTTTCAGCTCCACCTTTTTATCGCATTTCAAAGCCAGCTTGAAAGATCCCATTGAGGTTCGGATCCATGCCAAGTCCGGCCCCCGGGATCTGGTTCAGGTCGGGGCCAATGGTGGTGCCGCACTGATTATGGCAATTCCCTTTGCCTTATCGCAAAACCCCGCCTATCTGGTGGCAGTGGCGGCGTCCTTTGCGGCCTGCAATGCCGATACCTGGGCTTCGGAAATCGGGATTCTCAGTAAGAAGGCCCCGGTCTCGCTGATTACCTTAAAACCGGTTAGTCCTGGACTTTCCGGGGGAGTCAGTCCGCTGGGTTTTTTGGCTTCGCTGGGTGGATCGGCCGTGGTGGCCTTGACCTATGGTCTTTACCAGTTGGCGGCCGGGAACAGCGGGGCACTGTTAGGGATGCAAATTCTGATGATTACCTTTGGCGGGTTGTTGGGGTCAGTTCTGGACAGCTTTATGGGCGCAGCTTTCCAGGCCAAATATATCAGCCATGAAACCGGTGAGCTGACCGAAAAACCGGCGGATAACAATAAACCCAATCAGCTTTATAGTGGGCTGGCCTTTGTCAACAATGACTTTGTTAATTTTACCAGTTCATTGCTGGCTGCCAGCCTGGTGTTGCTTTTTGTCCAGCTGCAGTAAAGGATTGAGGATCGTTTTCAGGAAAGGAAAATACGGATGATTAAGCAGGCTTATTTTCAGGGAAAAAACAAAACACGCCGCTATTTTGAAGGCTGGTATTTTAAATGTATCAGTGCCGATCGCAAACATGCCATTGCCATTATTCCGGGAATGGCCATCGATCCCCAGGGGAACCGACAGGCTTTTATCCAGGTCATCAACGCAGTCACCGGAAAAACCTGGTATCATCATTTTCCATATCCCGAGTTCAATGCCAGAACGGATCGGTTTGATGTGGAAATTGAGAATAACGGTTTTAACGCCCAGGGACTATCGCTAAATGTCGATACGGCGGAAGGCATCATTAAAGGGCGGTTGACCTTTCACAACAGCCATCCCTTTCCCACGGGTTTAAGGCACCCGGGGATCATGGGGCCCTTTGGAATATTGCCTTTTATGGAATGCTACCATGCTATCATCCATTTGTATCATGAAATAAGGGGTGAGATTGAGCTGGATGGGGAGTTGCTGGATTTTAATGGCGGCGTTGGTTATATTGAAAAAGATTATGGTCGATCTTTTCCCAAAACCTATCTCTGGCTTCAGGCCAGTCATTTTGATGGGGGAAATGCATCATTTGTCTTTTCACGGGCGAATATTCCTTTTTTAGGGATGGAGTTTCCCGGTTTCTTTGCTTACTTCACTGATTTTAACGGGATTACCCGGCGTTTTGCTACCTATAATTTTTCACGGCTGGAGAAATGGGAAGTTGATACCGCAAAGGGAAGCTGTGCCGGGGAACTTGAAGGCCCCAACGGGGCCCTGGCTTTTAAAGCGCAGATGGCCAGTGGCGGTCGGCTACGGGCACCGGTGGATGGATTGATGGATCGCGAGATTGTCGAGAGCATCACGGCCAAGGTTTGGCTACGTTTAACAAACAATCAGGGCGATATCATCTTTGAAAGTACCAGCAGTGAAGCGGGGATGGAGATCTGTCTGGATGAAGGGGTTGCAGTGAAAAAAGAATCTGAATAAATAAAACCCATTATCAGGCAGAATCTTTAATTGAAGTTGCCAAAAAGGTGTTTTATTGGGGATTGCAGTTATGATATAATAAGCCAAATTGAATAATCATTTTCAGGTGCCCTTCGGGGAGAATAGGAAAATAAGTGAGAAGCTTATACGGGCCCGCCGCTGTAAATTGGGAATTTCTGTCAAGATGCCACTGTTTAATAAATGGGAAGGCGACAGAGGTGATGATCATGAGTCAGAAGACCTGCCGGAGAATTAGATGTTGGAAGATGTGGAAAGTCTGCGCTTTATTAGCGTAGCTTTTTTTTGTTTAAAACAGCAAAGGATTGTTTTTGGAAATGTTTGTCAGAGGTTTTGAGAATAAGGGGGGATAAAGAATTGAAAGCAGTTGTTTTGGAGAAGCCGGGGGAATTGGTGCTTAAAGAACGGGATATGCCGGTCTGTAGTGACGGTGAGATTCTCGTGCAGATCAAAGCCTGCAATATTTGCCGGACCGACTTGAAATGTGCCACGGTGGGCCAACGGGATCTGGTTTACCCCCGGGTTTTGGGACATGAAATTGCCGGCGAGATCATTGCCAGAGGTAAAAATGTAAATGGTTATCCGGTAGGTCAACGGGTGTCTATTCATCCGGGAATTTCCTGTGGGGTTTGCGAGTATTGTAAAAATGGTCAGGATAATCTCTGTGATCAGATTAAGATTTTGGGCTTTAATTTTGATGGTGGTTTTCAGGAAGTGATCAAAATTGATAAGCAGGGGCTGCGATCCAAAATTGTCAATCTGATCAGGAATGATGATCTGACTTATGAAGAAATATCATTTATTGAACCGCTGGCCTGTTGTGTGAATATTCAGGATCGCCTTGAGTTGAAGCGGAAAGCAGTGCTGGTAATTATCGGCGGCGGCCGTTTGGGTCTGCTCAACTTATTTTTGGCAAAAGCCAACGGGATCAGCAATGTCATCCTGATTGAAGCCAACGAGGAGCGCCGTAACCGTGGCAAAGCCTTCGGTTTTGATGCTGTTTTCAGTGGCAACGAGCCGGATTTGATCGATCAGCTAAAGCAGTGTAGCAATGATCATGGGGTGGATGGGGTGATCCCCTGCTGTCCGGGGCCGGAGGCTTTTGATCTGGCGCTGGAGATCCTCCGAAAAAAAGGAACTCTGGGTTATTTCAGTGGACTAACCCGCAATGAAGACTACCAGCTGGATATCAACCGGATTCACTACAGAGAAATTTCGGTGGTGGGCTCCTATGGCTGCAGTGTTAAGCATAGCCAGAAGGCCAAAACCCTGCTGGAATCAAAAAAAATTGATGTTCGGCCGCTTATTTCCCATCGGGTCAAATTGGCAGAACTGGAACGGGGATTGGATTATATCAGAAACGGCGATGGCTACTCAACCATTGTGGTAATGAAATGATAAACGTTGGCGAAAGCGAAGCTTAAGCAGTTGTTGATGCAATAATAACAAATAGTATGAATTCAAGGAGAAAACAAATGGAAAAAACAATCAGCATGAAAGATTATGGTCAGGTGATTACCCAGCTGATCAATAAGGAAAACCTGTCAAAAGATGACTCCAAAGAAATGTTTATGGAAATTTTAAGTGATAAGCAAACAGCGATGCAACAGGGCGCTTTTTTAGCGGCCCTCAGTGCGAAAGGGGCAACCCCGGCAGAAGTGGCCGGAAGTTTTGAAGCGATTTATGAAGTGGATACCTTTAAGGTGGAACCGGTCACTGAGTTTCCGATTGTGGATAACTGCGGCACCGGGATGGATAGTTTTAAAACCTTCAATATCAGCACCGTGGCATCGATTATTGCCGCCGCTGCCGGAATCCCCATGGCTAAACACGGTTCCCGGGCCTTGACCTCGGTCTGTGGTACCATCGATGTGCTCGAAGCCCTGGGTATCGATATGGATTCCAATGTCGATCTGGTTAAAGAAAGCATCGAAAAGGCTGGGATTGGTATTTTTAATGGGATGAGCCCGGAGGTTCATCCGGTGGCTCTGGGGCGGGTTTTATCGCAAATTTCCTTTGGCAGTGTGCTGAATATTTCGGCATCTCTGGCCAACCCGGCGCTGCCGCAATATGGGGTCAGAGGGGTCTACTCCAAAGAAATGCTGGATTTTGTGCCCCAGATCATGGCGGAGATCGGTTATAAACGGGCCATTGTGGTTTATGGCGAGGTTGGCGACCAGGCCATTGATGAGGCTTCAACCCTCGGTACCACCCATATTGCTGAGCTGAAAGAAGATGGTAGTGTGGAAAAATATACATTTAATCCACAGGATATGTTGATAACTCCTGGAATTGTGGATGAAATCCGCACCTTTAATTCGGTTGAAGAATCGGCGCTATGTATTGTCCGATTGTTAAAAGGCAAAGAAACCAAGACCCGGGAAGATATTGTTGCCTTAAATGCCGGACTGATTCTGTATTTACGGGACAAGGCCCCCAGCATTCGGGAAGGTTATGAAATGGCTCTGGAACTGATTCATAATGGGGCGGCCTGGGAAAAACTCAAGACCTGGGTCAACTATCAGAATCGTGATGGTGTTAAGGGCCTGAAGATTTTGTCAGCGCTTGAAAAAAAGGTTCAGGGCTAGGCAGCGTTGATGATTCTTTACGCATTAAAAGCTACTGAGGGTTATCTGAAAATGGCTGAAAATGGTGGTTTTACCCTGGTTGGCATCAACAAAGCCAGTGTTTATCCGGAGAACGGACTAAATCAATTGATCGCCACAAAAAATGACCTGGGTGATAAACTGACCCAGCTTCGGATTGTCAAGTTGACCCTGGAGGAAACTGATTTTTTTGCTTGAATGGTCGCTAAATCAGTAAAGTTATATTTACGGATTTCGATATCAATGGTATGATAAAAACAGAATAAATGGGTGACACCATAAAATTAAAAGAACCTTTTTCTTCGAAAAAGGTTCTTTTAATTTCTTAAAACGTCTCTAAACGCTAAAGCTCGATGAAGTTATCCAGGGATATCAATTGTGGATAACTTTTAACCAGGTGTCTGTCTGAGGGAGGAAAAATGGCCTTTTTATCCACATTATACCGGATTTACCGGGATAATGTGGATAAGTAGTGTGAATAAGGTTAGAATGTCGATAAGTTTGGGAAAGAAGGGGGAAAAGGATGCATAAATTTGAAAATTGTCTGGTAGTGGGAATCTCTTCCCGGGCGCTTTTTGATCTGGAGGAAGAAAACCAGATCTTTGATAAAGCAGGGGTGGACGCATACACAAAATACCAGATTGAACATGAAAACGATATTTTGAAGCCGGGAACCGGTTTTGCCCTGATTAAGGCGCTGTTGAAGCTTAATGAGATCGGTTCGGATGAGCGTAAGACCGAAATCATTGTGATGTCCCGCAATAATGCCGATAGCAGTCTGCGGATTTTTAATTCGATCAGGCATTACCAACTGGATATTACCCGGGCGGCGCTGGTCAGTGGGGCCCTGTTGGCGCCCTATCTGGAAGCCTTTAACACCGATCTTTTTCTTTCTGCCAATGAGGAGGATGTTCAGGAGGCTATTAATGCTGGAGTGGCGGCGGGGATCATTTATACCCAACACTTGACCTATGACGAAGTAAAAGAAATCGATCAGATCCGGATCGCCTTTGATGGCGATGCAGTACTTTTCTCGGATGAGTCCGAGCGGATCTATAAAAGCCAGGGCATTGAGGCCTTTCAGGCCAATGAAACCAAAAATGCCCGTAAGCCTCTACCCGAAGGGCCTTTTGCCCGGTTTTTAAAAACCCTGTCAGCCATTCAGAAAGCGTTTGATAAAAACCGGGCGCCGATTCGCACCGCATTGGTCACGGCCAGAAATGCGCCAGCTCACGAACGGGTGATTCGAACCCTGCGGGCCTGGGATGTGCGGATTGATGAAGCCTTTTTTCTGGGTGGCATGAGCAAGCAGGAGGTGCTCAAGGCCTTTGGCGCCCACATCTATTTTGACGATCAGGCCATCCACACCGATGCGACGGCAGAATTTGTGCCCTCGGCCCGGGTACCCTATAAGAATAATGAGGAATAGCAATACTGAGAGCAAAAAGAGTTGGTAACGAATCAATTAGAGGTCAAATCAAAAAAGAACCCTCTTAAATAAAGAGGATTCTTTTTTGTGAGAAAGGAGTTCATGAAAAGAAAATCTATGTTAAACCGGAGGATTATTGAGGGATAATCCGCTGGTGAAAACCCGGCAAAAAGATGGTAGCGGTGTATCGTGCAGTCTTAGTTTACCGCCAGTCTGTGGTCGGGTCTTGATTATTTTGTGATAGTTAAGTGAAGATTTAATTAAATTGAAATTAACAATGTGCTGTTATAATGCTAAAAACTGGTCACTCAGTGAGGAACGACCAGGCAGAAATAAAGAAAGAGGGAGCCAATGAAAGACTATCGATCCGATGATTTTGATTTTAATAAAACCCTTGGCGAAATCAGTGCCGGGATCAAAAAACCAAACATTCTCATTTGCGGCGCTACCGGTGTCGGGAAAAGTTCGGTGGTGAATTATGTGTTTAGCGAGAATCTGGCTCAAATTGGCCATGGCCTTCCAGTGACCCGGGGGATCAGCAGATACCAAAGGGAGGATGCCGGGGTTGTACTTTATGATACCGAAGGTTATGAAATCGGCACCGAGAAAATTTCCCAATACAAAGCCAATGTGGAAGACTGGGTCAATGCCTTTGGCGATGCGGCTATAAATTCAGCTAAAAAGACAGGCGTCACTCAGGAACTGAATAACCGGATTCATGAAGTCTGGTATTGTATTTCGGCGGGAAACAAACGGGTCACCGATATGGATATCGATGTGATCCAGATGCTTAAAGCAAAGAAGCTGCCAGTGGCAGTGGTGCTGACCCAAATAGATACCCTCGATGCCGAAGAGCTCGAGGCGATGGAAGCGGCCATCAGAGTGTATTGCCAGGTGGATTTTTTTCGGACCAGTGCCTCCGCTGATCCGACCGTAACAGCCGCCTTGAAGGATTACCTGCAATGGGAAGAACTGATTGGCTGGGCCATTGATCATTTGGATGAATCCTTGCGGGAAGGGTTTATCAGTGCCCTCAAAGGCAATCTGGAAGCGAAAAAAAGACTGATTAACCGCCAGATTATTCCCCTCTATACCAGTGGGGCAGCGGGGGTGGCCTTAACACCAATCCCTTTTTCAGATGCGGCACTGCTGGTTCCGATCCAGATTAAGCTGTCTTTGCACATCATCAAAACCTACGGACTGGATCAGAAACTGAGCAACCTGTCATCACTGGTGGGCTCAGTGGTGGTTTCGGAATCCGGCCGATTGTTGGCCCAAACCCTTAGCAGCAATCTATTTAAGCTGATTCCCGGGGTTGGCACTGCCATTGGCACCACAGTTAATGCGGTGGTGGCATCCAGCTTTACTGCCGCCATGGGTTATGCTATTTCGGAGATCTGTTTTCGTTGCGCAACCGCCGTGTTTGAAGAAGGCAGAGAGATTGAATGGCTGGACTATTTCAACAGCGAAACGATTACCAGTTTAATGACCGAATGGTTTAGGGTTGCCCGGCATGATTAAACGCTGCGAAACCAATGTCCTGATATTGGGGAAAACCGGGGTCGGGAAAACGTCGCTGTGCAACTATATTTTTGGCGCCGAAGTGATGAAGACCGGAGCTGGTCGACCGGTCACCGGGATGGGGATTTTTACCGAAACGATTCCCCTGAGTCCTCAGCTGATCCTCCATCTTTATGACTCCTGGGGATTGGAAGCCGATAAGTCGGAAAGCTGGAAAGTCCTGATTCAGCAGGTGCTGGAGCAGCATGATGTTCGGGAAATCCGGGATTGGTTCCATACCATTATCTATTGTTTGTCGGCCAAAGCGGCCCGGGTGGAAGACTTTGATCTGGAGATGATTAGGGCCCTGAGAAAAGATGGTAACCCGGTGCTAGTGGTTTTGACCCATTGCGATGTGATAAATGTGGAGAGCGCCATTGCCGCGATGAAAACAGCGATCACAACCCAAACAGGGATTCGGAATCAGGATATTGTCGAGGTGTCCAGTCACGCCAAAACACTGCTCAGTGGTAAAACGACTCAGGCCTTTGGTAAGGAAAAAATCATCCATCGTATCAAGGTCAATCTGCTCGATTCCATTTCTCAAAAAATGCCGCAATTATTGGCAGCGTTTGGCCATCAAAAAATCAATCAATGGTTTAAAACTTGTCAGGAGGTGGTGCAGCAGCAGGTCGGCTTTATTAATCCAATTTCCGGGAAAAAAGAAATCAGCCGTAATGATTTTTTCGATCGCTACGCCCAGGAAATATTTGAGGAGATCGGCCGGGAATCGGATGCGCTTTTTAATGAAGCCTATGAATTCTATACTGTCTTCAGCCGTCAGTTTTCCGGCAATGCTCTGGTGGAAGTGACAAACCAGCAGCGGATTCCCGAGATTACTCACTTTCAGATAAAAAAAAGCGACAAAATTGGAACTTCGATTGCCGGGGCGGTATTATTGGCCATCCCGGTGGTGGGACTGCTGGGGAAATTTGCCATCCAGGAAAAAACCCGGGCCTATTATCGGGAAGGGTTGCGGCACAATAAGGCGCTGCTGGAAGACCATCTGCAAGTCTGTGTTGGGATGCTGGCTCAGGAATTAAAAAAAATAAACTCCGGATTAAAACGTGAAGAATAATCATCGGGTTTTGGGGTATATAATTAGATACGTAAATTTTCATAAGAAGGAGAAGCAGAAATGGAACTGGTAGATAAAATTGGTGTGATCTATTGGAGTTATAAAGAAAGCACGGAGATTATGGCTGAAAAAATTTCCAATGGTATTGACGAAGCTGGTGCAAAAGCAATTTTAGTCAACGTGGTTGACTTTGATATTAATACGATTGACAGCTATTATAAAATTGCCCTGGGGTGTCCGGCGATGGAAGGGGAAGCACTGGAGAAAAGTGAATTTGAACCGTTTTTTAAAGCTATTTCCGGTCATCTCAAGGGAAAAAAGGTCGCTCTGTTTGGCTCCCACGGATGGGGTGCAGGTGAGTGGATGCAGATCTGGGAGAATCAGGTGAAAGATTTGGGAGCGATTCTATTCGATCATGGTCTGACTATCCTGGGTGAACCCGATAAAGCCAGCCGCCGCCGTTGTGTCGAGTTTGGCAAGGCATTTGCTGAATTTTAAACGAGCGTACAAAAGCATTGAATTATAATAGAAAGCCCGGGAAGTTTTACTTCCCGGGCTTTTGTCACAACATATACTTTTTATGAGACTTTATCAGATCCGGCAGATGATGGAACAAGGGGGGTGTTCCATTATCTGCCGGATGACTGATGTGATTTTGTGGGATGAAGAGCGAATGGAGGTCTTAGTTCATCCGACTGACAAAGTCAGAGTATGCTTCAATACCATGTTCGTGAACGTCAAGGCCTTCAATTTCAACCACTTTTTCAACCCGGAGGCCAACTGTTTTCTTAAGGCCATAGAACAGCAGGAAGGAAGTCCCTAAGGTCCAGGCAGCAACCGACACGACACCGATAGCCTGAACAGTTAACAGATCAATTCCACCACCGTATAATAATCCCAGAATGGCATCTTCAGTGCCTGGCAGGTAGTTGGCAAATAAACCAACCAGCAAGGTACCGGCTACACCGTTCATACAGTGAACGCCAACAGCGCCGACTGGATCATCAATTTTAAGCTTCTGATCGATGAACGGAATCCCAAAGGTGATAATCACACCGGCGATAATGCCAATGACAATCGCTCCCCAGAGGGTAACAACCAGACAACCGGCGGTGATGGCAACCAGGCCACCCAGGACACCATTAAGAGTCATGGAAATATCCGGTTTTTTGTAACGGGCCCAGGTCAGAAACATAACCGTTAATCCACCAGCGGCGGCAGCCAGATTGGTGGTCATGGCAATATGGCCAATATCTAAGTTGACAGCCAGGGTACTACCACAGTTAAATCCAAACCAGGCAAACCAGAGAATAAAGACACCGAGAGCACCCAAGGTTAAACTATGACCAGGAATGGCATTGGCTTTGCCGTCTTTATTGTATTTGCCAATTCGCGGCCCGACAATGATTGCACCCATTAGCGCAGTCCAGCCACCAACTGAGTGAACAACAGTAGAACCGGCAAAGTCAACAAATCCCATTTGACCAAGGAATCCACCGCCCCAGGCCCAATGTCCGACAACTGGATAAATAATCAGGCTGACAAAGGCGGAGATGATACAGTAAACCGAGAATTTTGTTCGTCCGGCGACTGCCCCGGATACAATGGTAGCAGCAGTGGCGCAAAAGACCGTCTGGAAAAAGATAAACAGTTCTGGAGTAACCGCCTCAAAAGCCGAAACATTGGTCAGGTTTTCGGGGTTGAAGAAACCGCCCATACCAATGAAGCCACCGACATCTGGACCAAACATAAACGCAAAACCAAAACAGAAGAATAGGATTGAGCCGATCATAAAATCGACAAAGTTTTTCATAATGATGTTCCCGGCATTTTTAGCCCGGGTAAAGCCAGTTTCGACCATCGCAAAGCCTGCCTGCATAAAGAAGACCAGGACTGCTGCCAAAAACACCCAGACAATATCAATGTATTGTTGTAATGCTAATAATTCCATAATAATAACCTCTCTTACTTGAATTGAAACACACAAATATAATCATACAAATAGAAGCAAAATAATCTAGCAGGGTATAAAAAAAGAAGACAGCTTTAATATTCCATTAAAACCTATCTCCTTTGATAGTTATGTTTCGCTTCTCTATTCATCTTATATTGCATCAACGCCGTGATCGCCGGTCCGGATCCGGACAACATCGGCAACATCGTAGACAAAAATCTTTCCGCCACCAATTTCGTCATCAGTCGCCAACCGGTCTTTGATGATCTTAATAATAATTCCGGCGGTTTCAGCATCCGTTACCGTCTCTACTTTAATTTTTGGTAAAAAGTTAACGGTGTAGGCAGTGCCTCGATAGGATTTTTGATAACCCTTCTGGTTTCCATAACCCATGATATTGGTAATCATCATCCCCTGAACATCACAGGTGTTTAAGATTTCTTTTAAATCTTCCAATCGCTCAGGTTTAATGACTATTTCAAGCTTTTTCATGTGAACCTCCTTATCGTTAAACATAAATGGATAATTGGGGAAGGGGGAAAACCCCAACCCCAACTTGTACTATTGGGAATTAAATTATACGTAGAATAAAATATCTTCGTAGGTTGGGAATGGCCAGTATTTTTCAGCTACAATTTCTTCTAACGAATCAGCAGCGGTGCGCAGAGCAACCATGGCAGGGATTACTTCAGCACAGAAATAATTGGCTTCAGCTTGTTCCCCTTCGCATTTTTCGGCGGCTGCCAGCGTTGTTTCCAGGGTGTCGATGGCTGTGATAAAGGTACCAAAAAGAGTGGACAATTTTTCAGCCAAGGCGGTTTCTGCACTTAAATCGATGGAACCAATGGCTTTTTTAGCGGTAAGGGTATCAACCACTTCTTTGGTATAGGTGACAATGGCTGGGGAAATTTCCCGTTTAGCCAGGCTCAGCATTGTTAAAGCTTCGATGTTGATGGTTTTGATATATTCTTCCAGCAGGATTGTCTGACGAGAATCCATTTCGGCAGGAGTGAAAATATTATGTCGTCCGAATAAGGCCACATTTTTTTCGGAAGTAAATTCGGCCAGGGCTTCGGGTGTTGTTTTTAAGTTAGGCAGACCACGGCGGGCAGCTTCCTCAACCCATTCATCCGAGTAGTTATTCCCATTAAAGACAACATTTTTATTTTCTTTAACTGATTTTTGAAGTAGAGCATCCAGTGCTGCATCAAAATCATCGGCTTTTTCCAGAATGTCAGCATAATCGGAAAGGACATCTGCAACAATGGTATTTAAGGTGATGTTTGGACCGGCGATGGATTGGTTTGAACCAAGCATTCTAAACTCAAACTTATTACCAGTAAAGGCAAAAGGCGAGGTTCGGTTTCGGTCAGTCGCATCGATGATGAATTTTGGTAAGCTCTTAACGCCAAGCTGCATCACCAGGTCTTTGGCTTCAGTTACGGGTTCGCCTGTTTCGATGGATTTTAACACGGCAGTTAACTGCTCACCCAGGAAAACAGAAACGATGGCGGGAGGGGCTTCATTGGCACCTAAACGATGGTCATTACCAGCAGTTGCCACAGAAATTCGTAACATTTCACTGTATTTATAAACGGCTTCGATGGTAGCACAGAGGAACAGCAGGAATTGTTTGTTTTCTGATGGGTTATCACCAGGATTTAATAAGTTTTCGCCAGTGTCAGTCGACATTGAGAAATTATTGTGTTTTCCGGAACCATTAACGCCGTCAAATGGTTTTTCATGTAACAAACAAGTCAGATCATGACGGTAAGCAACCCGTTGCATGAACTCCATAATGAGTTGATTATTATCGGTGGCAACATTGGTATTGGTGAAAATTGGGGCCAGTTCGTGCTGGGCTGGTGCAACTTCGTTATGACGGGTTTTGGAAGCAATCCCCAGGCTCCATAATTCACGATCCAGCTCTGCCATATAGTTGGCAACACGGCCACGAATACGGCCAAAGTAGTGTGTTTCCATTTCTTGACCTTTTGGTGGTTTGGCACCAAACAAAGTTCGGCCAGTCAGGATTAAATCTTTACGTTGTTTGAACATGTCCCGTTCAACCAGGAAGTATTCCTGTTCTGCACCGATGGTGGTGGTTACCTTCTTGACATCTTTACCGAACAGTTTTAGGATTCGTTTGGCATTTTCATTGAGGGTTTCCATTGAGCGTAACAGCGGTGTTTTTTTATCAAGCACTTCTCCGGAGTAAGAACAGAAAATAGTCGGGATATAAAGGGTGGTTCCCTTAATAAAGGCATAAGAGGTGGGATCCCAGGCGGTATAACCACGGGCTTCAAAGGTGGCTCGCAATCCGCCGGAAGGGAAGGATGAGGCATCCGGCTCGCCCTTGATCAGTTCTTTACCGGAGAATTCCATAATCACCTTGCCATCTTCAGTGGGGTTGATAAATGCATCATGCTTTTCAGCAGTGATACCAGTCATTGGTTGGAACCAATGGGTATAATGGGTGGCACCCAGTTCTAGCGCCCAATCTTTCATGGCATTTGCCACGACTTCAGCAACGTTTTCTTCCAGAGGTAAATCCTCTTTCATTGTTTTTAACAGGGAAGCGTAAATGTGCTTTGGTAAGCGCTTGCGCATCACTCCAGCGTTAAAAACCTTTGATCCGAAAAGATCAGATACATTTTCATTATTTGGCACGAGCGTGTCCTCCTAAAATATAATTTGTATAATTATAACATAACTGTCACCATTGTCAGATATGTTACAATAAAAGCTAATTAAAATCAAATCGAAGGTCGGGAGTTAATCAACTCACTTCGTTTTGACACGGGATTGCTTTTCAGTTGGTGGATCTGAAAAGGTCAATAATTGCCCCAGCAAAAAGTGATTAAAAAAAAAGCGCCTTAGAAAGTGTTCTTACACTCTCAAAGCACCATTGCTATTGTCACTCTCGCGGCAGTTACTACTATTTAATTTAAGCTTATTATAGACGATGGATGAACGCTTGTAAAGAAAAATTTGCAAAAAATTACATGTAATGGTTATCAACTTGGAAAGACTTCAGGAATGATTTACAAAAGCAAAGGCCTACTATATAATAGAGCTAAATAATACATGATGGCATAGAGAAGTGTCTGCTATTTTTGTCGGCACAGGCTGATGATTAAAAAGGAAAGGAAATTTAAAATGAGTATCGAGTTTAAAATGGATGAAGAAAAGCATATTAAGGTGCTGGATGCTTTATTGGGCGATCCGGATCTGATGATGGCTTTAAATGCTGCCGAAGACTTCGAAGCTGGCTATCGGCTGGTGGCTGAAAGAGTACCCGGATTAAGTCTGGAAGAATTTGCCGGATCGATGGAGATGATGCGACAAATTGTCATGGCACAAATGGAAAAAGGTCCGGTTCAGTAAGCAATGACCGGAAGTTTGCCAAAAGCCTATCGGCAGAAGGCTGATGGGTTTTTGGCAGTAACCTGCAAACCTTGTCAGCGAAAATAAAGCAAAAAAAAATTGAAACCGCAGTGAAAATATGGTTTAATGAGAGAACCACTCACTGAAGTACATTGTATACAAAAATAGAATAAGAAGTGTGTAAAGAACAAAGGCGTTCGATCCTCCTGAAATTTTTATGGCAGAGGGGATCATTTAGCATGTTCTTTTTTTGTTTGTTGGTCGATGGCAGAAAACCTGTGGATTCAGGGGACAAGTGGGTAAACATACAAAAAAGCGATGATAACCGCCGCTTGCGGGCTGGTTTGATCTTACCAAGCGATAGCATAACCAGGTGAACACATTAAATAATCGGTTTTTAAAATAATTGGAGGTTTTAAAATGAGCTTAGCAAAGAATATAATTGAAGCGATGAAATTTATTGAAGCGAATGATGTGAAATTTATTCGGCTTCAGTTTTGCGATCTCTTTGGGCAAAATCGTAATATTGCGATAACGGCGATGCAAATCGAACGGGCCTTGGCCAATGGGATTCCCTTTGATGCCTCGTTGGTAGTGGGTTTTTCAGAGTCCCGGTATACGGATCTGATTCTGCATCCGGATATCAGCACCATGCAACTGCTGCCCTGGCGGCCACAACAGGGGAAGGTAGCCAGAATTCTCTGTGATATCCGTTATCCCAATGGGGACATTTTTGAGGCGGACAGTCGCTATATTTTAAAAGAGACCATTAAACGGGCCAGAGATCTGGGCTATCAGTTCAATACCAGCGCTGAATGCGAGTTTTATCTCTTCAAGCAGGATGAGAACGGCGATCCGACCACCATTCCCACCGACCAGGCCGGTTATTTTGATCTGGCGCCCTATGATCGAGGGGAAAACACCCGCCGGGAAATTTGCCTGACTCTGGAAGATATGGGTTTTGAAATTGAAAGCTCCCGCCACGAAGCTGGCCGGGGCCAACATGAAATTGACTTTAAACACGACGACGCTTTGTCGGCCGCCGATAAAATCATGACCTTTAAAACGGTGGTTAAAACGGTCGCCCAGCGCAATGGGGTTCACGCCTCATTTTTACCGAAACCACTGATGGAAGAACCCGGCAGCGGAATGCACATCCATGTGTCGCTTTTAAAAAACGGCCAGGATATTTTTGAAAACCGGGATGGTGTTCTGAGTACCGAAGCCAAACACTTTATGGCTGGCGTGCTGGCGCATGTTAAAGGGATGACGGCCATTGCCAATCCTCTGGTCAACAGCTATAAACGGTTGACCGGCGGTAAAGAAGCGCCCCGTCATATCGGCTGGGGCTTTGGTAACCGCTCCCCACTGATCCGGATTCCGCTGGAAGCAGATGAGTATTATCGGTTTGAACTGCGGGGGCCGGATCCCACCTGTAATCCGTACCTGACCTTTGCCATTATTCTGGCGGCCGGTCTGGAAGGAATCGATAAACAGCTGGTCTTGATGGATGAGTTAAAACTCGACGAAGAGGAAATAACCAGAGACCCGCTGGCCATTAAAAACATTCAGGAGCTGCCGATCACCTTAATGGAAGCCCTGACGGAGATGGATGCCGATCCATTAATTAAAAATGTGCTGGGAGAAAACCTGGCGGCTAAATACATTGAGCTAAAAACCGCTGAATGGATGGATTATATTAAAACCGTTCATCCCTGGGAAATTGAACGCTACCTCTTAACTTATTAATCTGAAAAAAACCAAACCGGCAGGAGGTGAAGGGGATGAGCAGCGTATTATTAGTATGTAAGCAAGATGACGTAATTCGTGGCCTGGCTGATATTCTTCGGCCGATGAATTTTCAACTGATCGATTCGGCCAATTCAGCCGCCGAAGGTCGACGCAGACTGCAGGAAATTGAATATGATCTGGTGATCGTGAACACCCCCTTAGGGGATGAGTTCGGGGTTGATTTTGCCGTTGATATTCTGGAAAAATTCATGGTCGGGGTGATTTTGATCGTCAAAAGCGAATTGGTCGATCATGTCGAAGAAAAACTGACCGATACAGCGGCTTTTGTCGTCCCCAAACCGCTAAATCGACAACTGCTGGTTCAGAATGTCCGCTTTGTCTGCCAGTCCCGGGAAAAAATCCAGAAGCTGCAAAGTCAGAACCAGGCCTTGAAAGCTAAAATTGACGATCTCGGGGTGGTCTATCGGGGTAAACTGTTTTTGATGGGTCATCTCGATATGACCGAAGATCAGGCCCACCGCTACATTCAAAAAAAGGCCATGGATATGCGAACATCCCCTCGAAAGGTAGCGGAACAGATTATCAAAACCTATGATAAAAAATAACGTAGTCGTTAATATAAAAATATGATCAAGCTTCCTGATGAGATAAACTCTTGTTATGAAGCTTTTTACGTGTTAAGCTTTAAGGTAAGCGGATTATTTTAAGTGTTTGTCAGCTGAAAAAAGCGAAATATAAAAATGTAAACAATATCATCAAAAAAACTGAAAAAATTGTGGAACAAATACCATGGCTTTATGTTATAATACTGTGGGAAAAAATGATCCCATAAATAGTAAAATAGATAATCATTAAGATGCTTAATCAGTGGTGTTCGATCAAGGTGCGCAAAACAAATGGAAGTCATTCCAGGTGAACAGCTGTACTTATGGTCTGAGGTTGATGGAAGGAATGAGAATAGATGTCGATTTCTGTATTAGTTGGCGCCCAGTGGGGCGATGAAGGCAAAGGCAAAATGGTGGATTATTTCGCCAAACAGTCTGATTTAATTGTTCGGTTTCAGGGGGGCGATAACGCGGGTCATACAGTCATTAATGATTACGGTGTGTTCAAACTTCATTTAATTCCCTGCGGTGTTTTCAACAAAGACTGCCAATGTTTAATCGGAACCGGGGTGGTGGTTAATCCGGATGTCTTGCTTGAAGAAATGCAACAGATTATCGAAGCAAAGGTCAGCCTGGACGGACTTAAAATTTCGGCCAAAGCACATATTCTCATGCCCTATCACCAAAAACTGGACGAACTGATGGAAGCCAGTGGTGGTATTGGTACCACCAAGCGGGGTATCGGTCAGGCCTATGCTTATAAAGCAATGCGAAAAAGTTTGCGTTTTGAAGATTTGCTGAATCTTGATAATGCCAAAAAGAAACTGGAAACCATTGTCCCGGTGGTCAATGATCAGATGGCTTCCTATAAAATAGAACCCTATACGGTTGAAGCCTTGTTTGCCAAATGCCAAGCTTGGGCCAAAACTTTTGGTCACATGATTGTCAATCCGGTTGGGTTTTTGCATGACATGATTGATGCCGATAAAAATATTCTGTTTGAAGGCCAGTTAGGCGCCATGAAGGACATTGATCTGGGGATCTTCCCCTATGTCACCTCGTCCAACCCGATTGCCGCCTATGCAGCCGTCAGTGGCGGGTTTCCGGCCAAGAAAATTGACAAGGTGATTGGCGTAGCGAAGGCCTTTTCCAGTGCCGTCGGCGCCGGTCCCTTTCCGACTGAAGAATTCGGGGGCACCATTGATATCCTCCGTGGTACCGGTGAAAAACCGGATGACGAGTTTGGGGCCCGAACCGGTCGCTCCCGTCGCCTGGGCTGGATTGATATTCCGGTGCTGAAATATACCCATGCCATCAATGGCTTTGATGAATTGGCCCTATGTAAAATTGATAAGCTCGATGATCTGCCGGAGATTAAAATCTGTGTTGATTATAAACTGGATGGTGAATTGATCAAAGATTTCCCCAATACGGAAGATTTAGAACGGGTTGAACCGGTTTACATCACCCTTCCCGGTTGGCTCAGTGATACCACTGGTATCCGACGACTGGAAGATTTACCAGAGAATGCAAAAAAATACATTAAAACAATTGAAGACTTGGTTGGAACGACCATTGCCTATGTAGGTGTTGGCCCGAACCGAGAGGACTTAGCAATTCGATAAATGTGCTAAATTGAAATACCTGGTTGCGTGCAATCAGGTATTTTTTGGAAATATTCTGGCGGTTAAAGTCAGTGTCAGGAGCTTCGCTGCTCATATACACCAAACAATTTTTACACTGTACGGCGTACAGGCGAGAGCCTGTTCGCCTACACGTTACAAAATTCTTTGTGTATATGAACATCAAAGCAAATGACGGAAGCGTTTTAAATTGCCATGTTAAATAGAGATACTAGAAAATGGAGGTAAACAATGTCTTATTACAAACGAGATAAGCGGGCCTGGCTGGTGCTGTCGGATGGCAGTGTGTTTGAGGGCTATAATTTTGGGTGCGAAGGCACTACCATTGGCGAAATCGTCTTTACGACCGGGATGACCGGTTATCAGGAGGTGCTCACCGATCCGTCTTATTATGGACAGATTGTGTTGCAGACCTATCCTTTAATTGGGAACTATGGCATTAACGCCGATGATATGGAATCAGAGCGGAGCTGGATCAATGGTTATATCACCAAAGAATGGTGTGAAGAGCCATCCAACTTTAGAAATACCCACAATATCAACGAGTTTATGATTGAGCAGGATAAGATTGGCATCTGGGATGTCGATACCCGGGCGATTACCCGGGTGATCCGGGAACATGGCACGATGAATGGTGCCATCACCACCGAAGACATTGCCACCACCAAGGAAGCGTTGCTGGAAAAAATCCGGGATTTTAAGGTCGTCAATCCGGTTCAGGCGGTCACCCGCAAAAACAAGGGCTGGTATTACAGCCAGGTCAACCGGGCCAACCACGTTGCCCTGATTGATTATGGTTATAAGCACAACATTTTGCGGATGCTTTTGCGTCTGGGCTGCAACGTCACCGTGATGCCAGCTAATACCACCATTGATGAGATCCGCAACCTGAATCCCGATGGCATCATGCTGTCCAATGGCCCGGGGGATCCGGCCGAGAATATTGAAATTATTGAGAACCTCAAGGACTTTATCAAATACGGCAAGCCGATTTTTGGGATCTGTCTGGGTCATCAGCTACTGGCTCTGGCCATGGGCGGGGAAACCTTCAAGCTGAAATACGGCCACCGGGGGATGAACCAACCGGTCAAAGATGTCACCCGGGATCGGGTCTTTATCACCAGTCAGAACCATGGTTATGCGGTGGTGCCAGAAAGCATCCCTGCCGCAGTGGGCAAGGTGACGCATTTTAACTTAAACGACGGTACCTGCGAAGGGGTTGAATATCCCGACATTCATGCCTTTACGGTGCAGTTTCACCCGGAAGCCAGTGCTGGCCCCAACGATACCGGCTATTTATTTGAACAATTCACAGATCTGATGGAAAGGGGGCAACAAGGATGCCTTTAAGAAGCGATATTAAACGAGTCCTGGTGATTGGCTCCGGTCCCATTGTCATCGGCCAGGCGGCCGAATTTGACTATGCTGGCACCCAGGCCTGTAAAGCCTTAAAAAATGTCGGGTTGGAAGTGATCCTGATTAACTCCAACCCGGCGACGATCATGACCGATAAGGCCATGGCGGATAAAATCTATATTGAACCCCTGACCCTGGAAGTGATCAGACGGATCATCCTGATGGAAAAACCGGACAGCATTCTCTCCACCCTGGGCGGCCAAACCGGGCTGACCTTATCGATGCAGCTGGCTAAAGAAGGATTTTTGGATGCCCATGGTGTCAAGCTGCTGGGCGCCAATCTGGAAACAATTGAAAAAGCCGAAGACCGTCAGGCCTTTAAAGATATGATGCGGGAAATCGGGGAACCCTGTATTCCCTCTGAAGTGGTGGTTACGGTGGAAGATGCCGTCCGTTTTGCGGCCACCATCGGTTATCCGGTGATCGTCCGACCCGCCTTTACCTTAGGTGGTACCGGCGGCGGGATTGCAGCTAACCAGCAGGAGCTGGAAGAAATTGCCACCCACGGCATCCGGCTTTCGCCAATTAACCAGATTCTGGTTGAAAAAGGGATTGCTGGCTGGAAAGAAATCGAATTTGAAGTGATGCGGGATGCCAAGGGTAACGTGATCACCGTTTGTAGTATGGAAAACTTTGACCCGGTGGGGATTCACACCGGCGATTCCATCGTCGTGGCCCCCTGTCAAACCCTGAGCGATAAGGAATTCCAGATGCTTCGGACCTCAGCCCTGAAAATTATTTCGGCCCTGAAGGTTGAGGGGGGCTGTAATTGTCAGTTTGCCCTGAATCCGGAAAACTTTAATTATGCCGTCATTGAGGTAAACCCAAGGGTTTCCCGCTCGTCGGCGCTGGCCTCAAAAGCCACCGGTTATCCGATCGCCAAGGTCGCCAGCCAGATTGCCATTGGCTTCTCGCTGGATGAAATCACCAACGAAGTCACCGGTACCACCACCGCCTGCTTCGAACCGGCCCTGGATTATATTGTCGTTAAATTCCCACGCTGGCCTTTCGATAAATTTGTCTATGCCAAACGAACCCTTGGCACTCAGATGAAGGCCACCGGCGAAATCATGTCGATTGGTTCCAGTTTTGAACATGCCATGATGAAGGCTGTCCGCTCCATTGAATTGGGTCTGGAAACATTAACCATTGAGCGACTGGTGGAAGCCAGTGATGAGGATATCATGAGGATGCTGGCTGCTTCCGACGATGAACGGTCCTTTGTAGTCTATGAAGCCATCAAACGGGGTGTTTCGATGGATACGATCACCCAGATTACCCGGATTGACAAGTGGTTCCTTGATAAATTGCGCCATCTGGCGGTAATGGAAAAGGACTTAAAAACCCTGGGACTGACCGACGAGCGAGTTCGAGTGGCCCGGGAGCTTGGGTTTCTCGATAAAACCATTGAAGAATTGTCCGGCCAGAAAATTGCCGAAGTCCAAAAGAGCTATGCCTCCTTTAAAATGGTTGATACCTGCGCTGGCGAATTTGCCGCCCAGACCCCTTATTTTTATTCTACCCGGGATAAAGAAAATGAAGCGGCCCTCTTTATTTCCGATCATCCGACTGGAAAAGAACGGGTGCTGGTGCTGGGCTCCGGCCCGATCCGGATCGGTCAGGGGATTGAGTTTGACTATTGTTCGGTTCATTGCGCCTGGGCCCTACGGGAAAAAGGCTATGAAGCGATCTTTATCAATAACAACCCGGAAACTGTCTCCACCGACTTTGATACCTCCGACCGCCTTTACTTTGAACCGCTGACCAAAGAAGATGTCCGTTCGGTGGTGGAAACTGAGAAACCGATCGGGGCGATTGTCCAGTTCGGTGGTCAAACCGCCATCAAGCTGACCCGCTATTTAGAAGAAATGGGCGTACCAGTGCTGGGCACCTCGCCAGCCAATATAGATGCGGCCGAAGACCGGGAGGTTTTTGATCAACTACTGGAATCCTGCCAGATCCCGAGACCCCAGGGCGAAACCGTCTATACCACGGCTGAAGCAGTGGCAGTAGCCGAACGTCTAGGCTTCCCGGTGCTGCTGCGTCCGTCCTATGTCCTTGGCGGCCAGAACATGATCATCGCCTACGAACCGGAAGACGTGGTCGAGTACATGGATATTATCACCGCTGTGGAACTGGAAAACCCGGTGCTGATTGACAAGTATCTGATGGGTAAAGAGGTGGAAGTGGATGCCATCTGCGATGGCGAAAACTACCTGATTCCCGGAATCATGGAACATATCGAACGGGCCGGGGTTCATTCCGGCGATTCGATTTCGGTTTATCCGCCCCAAACCCTGGATGCCCGCACCCGGGATACCATCATCGACTACACCGGTCGTCTGGTTAAGGCCCTGGATATAGTCGGCATGGTCAACATTCAATATGTTATTTACGAAGAAGAGGTTTATGTGATCGAGGTCAATCCCCGATCATCCCGAACCGTGCCTTATATTTCCAAGGTCACCGATATTCCAATGGTCAACATTGCCACCAAGATGATGCTCGGCGACAAGCTGGCCGATCTCGGGTATGCGCCGGGGCTGCAACCAGAAGGCGACTACGTGGCCGTTAAGGTGCCGGTCTTCAGTTTCTCCAAGCTCCAGGATGTCGATACGCAACTGGGGCCGGAAATGAAATCCACCGGCGAAGTGCTGGGGGTAGCCAAAACCTTTGCCGACGCCCTGTATAAAGGTCTGGTGGCTTCCGGCCGCAGTATGGAGCGTTCCGGCGGCGTGCTGCTGACCGTGAAAGACAGGGATAAAGAAGCAATTGTCGAAATTGGCCGTCAGTTCCATGAAATGGGCTTTACCATCTATGGCACCGTGGGTACGGCTCTGATTCTCAACGAAAACAATATCCCCACCAAGGTGGTTCGCCGATTGGCTGAAAGCAAGCCCAATATTGGTGACCTGATCGAAAGTGGTAAACTCAACTATGTCATTTCAACCTCCAGCAAGGGTCGGATGCCCCACCATGACGACGTCCGGATGCGTCGCAAATGCGTCGAAACCTCCATTGCCCTGCTGACCTCCCTCGATACCGCCCAGGCGCTGTTGGACTGTTTAAAATCCAACCGCACCATGGCCAAAATCGAACTGGTCGATATTAAAGACATTCGCTAAAAAGCGCTATTCTTAACAAAAGAACTTATTCAATCGCATTGAATAAGTTCTTTTTATTTGGTAGAATGGAAGGAACTTTATAACCACAGAAACGAAAGGATAACAGATGATTGTCAAATCGAAAAAGATTCAGGCCAGTTTTATTGCGATTGTAACTGTTGTTCTTTTTTTTGCGCTGAGCTGGTATTACGTTACCCTGATCAATAATGCGCTGCGAGCCCAAACCTTTTTATACCTTTCCGAAGTTGGCAGCCGAGGGGCGTCACTGGTTGAGAGTAAGGTCGATAATGAGCTGGAAAATCTGGAGACCACCGCCCGACTGATTGAAGCCCACGGTGACTATGATCACAATACCATGCTGAACTTGATCACGCTGCAGGCGACAAAAGGACACTATAAACGGATGGCCATTGCGCTGGCCGATGGAGCGGCGCTGACGACCGATGGTTTAGCTTTAAATGTGGCAGATCGGACTTATTTTAGGGAAGCCATTAATGGTAAAGCAACTGTTTCTGATACCATCAACGATTACACCGATAACAAGCCCATCAATGTTTATGCCGTCCCGATTTACCGGGGCACCGAGGTGGTGGGACTGGTGCTGGCATCGGTAAACACAGAAGATTTAAAAAAATATCTGGAAGTAGAAAGCTTTGCCGGTCAGGGTTATTCCTATATTGTCAAGGCCAATGGCGACGCAGTGGTCACCTCGACGCATGCAAATAGCCCCGGCGACTTTAAAAATATTTTAGAGCTGTTAAAAAAAGCCAAGCTGCGGGATGGTGACAACTTGGACACTGTTATTGCCAATATGGCTGCCGGTAAAAGTGGCAGTTTTACCAGTTATTATGGTGGGATGGAACGACATACCATCTATAAACCGTTGGCCATTAATGACTGGTACATGATGACCGTAGTACCGACCCGGGTGGTCAGCACTCAGACCAACCAGATCAGCTGGTATTCCTTTTCGCTGATTATGGCTGCTCTGCTGGCCATGACCTTGTTGTTTGTGATTATTCTGATATTCCAGTACCGCTCCAAGCGACGGCTGGAGCGGGTTGCCTATGTCGACGAGATTACCGGCGGCAACAACTGGCAGAAATTCAAACAGGAAGCCACGGCTATTCTGGAATCAAAAAACTGTAATCAATGTGCCTTGCTAACCTTTGATATTGACCGCTTCCGTTTTATTAATGAAGAATACGGCCATGAAAAGGGTGATCAGGTGCTGCGACTGGTGGTTGGAATTTTGGAAAAGCGGATGGCCAAACAGGAAACCTATGCCCGGGTCTCCGGCGATCATTTTGCGATTCTTTGCGTCTGCGACGATCAGGATAAAATAACCCGGCGGATTAAAGAATTTATCCGGGTTTTAAATAACGAACGGGAGACCATCGGGATTAAGGAAAAGCTGTCCTGTCATTTTGGAATTTATATCATTGAAGATAAAACCGGGAATCTGGAAAAAATTCGGGAAAAGGCCAATATGGCCCGGATCGCTGCCAAAACGGCGGAGAACCATCGCTGGTTTTTCTATTCCGATGCCTTCCGCAAAAAAATTGGGGATGAAAAAGATATCATCGATCAGATGGAAGATGCCCTGGAAAACCAGGAGTTTGAAATGTATCTGCAGCCCAAGTACAATCTCCATACCAACCGCTATTGTGGTTGTGAGGCGCTGGTGCGCTGGCGTAACCCCCACCGGGGACTGATTGCTCCGGGGGAGTTTATTCCCATTTTTGAACAAACCGGCTTTATTAAAAAATTGGATATGTTTATGCTGGAAGAAGTTTGTCGAATTCTGAAACGGTGGGAAGCAGACGGTTATCCGGAACTATCGATTTCTGTTAATCTCTCCCGGAAGAATCTTAAACAGAGCGATTTTGTTGAACGGGTGCTAAACATTACCAATCAGTATCGGATCAAGCGGAGCAATCTGGAAATCGAGTTGACCGAATCCAGCATTTTTGAAAATGTTGATCGGATGATTGAGATCGGCGAAGCCTTTCGTCGTTACGGTTTTAAAGTGGCCATGGATGACTTTGGCTCCGGTTACTCCTCCATCAATCTGCTGGGTAATTTACCCCTGGATGTCATTAAAATGGATCAGGGTTTTTTCAACAGTCATCTCAAGCGGGAGCAGAATTTAATTGTCGTGGAGTCTGTCATTAAGATGATTAAAAAACTGGGGATGACAGTGGTGGCCGAAGGGATCGAAACCGAGGCCGAGGTGGATCTGCTGCGGTCATTGGGCTGTGATATCATCCAGGGCTATTATTTTGGCAAACCGATGACGGTTTTTGAATTTGAAGAACAGATTTTTTAAAATGCCAGAAGGTATTGGAAAAGGAAGATAATGGAAACTAAGAACATTCGTATTGGTGATATCTTAATTAACGCCGGTTTTATTCGGGAAGAACAGCTTCAGGAAGCCCTGGCCTACCAGAAGGTCGATAAAAGCAAGCGGCTGGGAGCGATCCTGGTTGAATATGGTTATGTCACCGAGGATCAGTTGCTGGAAGCTCTTTCCAAACGGCTGAATGTGCTGGTGCTGGATTTAAAAGATACTCCCATCGATCTGGAAGCCGCCGCCAAAATTCCCCAGAATATCGCCTTTAAATATACCCTGATTCCGATTGGCGAAGAAAACAACCACCTGGTGGTGGCCATGAATGACCCTCTTGATTTTTATGCCATTGAAGACCTGCGGCTGATTACCAATATGAACATCGATGTGGTGCTGGCCACCCGGGAAGTGATTCTCGAAACAATCCGTAAAACCTATACCGAAATTGAAGCCAAAAAAGCTGCCAAAGCCGCTAACAAAACCGTCGAGGGCAGCAGCCTGTCTTTTGTTGAGGATATCCTCACCAATGAAGGCGATGCCCCGATTGTCAATCTGGTCAATTCGGTCTTGCTAAAAGGCCATAATGCCGGGGCCAGTGATATTCATATCGAGCCCTTTGAAAAAGAAACCATTATCCGGTTGCGGATCGATGGCCTGATTGTCGACTATCTGACCCTGGCCAATAACCTTCACCAGTCGCTGATTGCCCGAATCAAGATTCTTTCCAATCTGGACATCGCCGAGCGCCGGGTTCCCCAGGATGGGCACTTCCGGATCCGTATTGATGGCGTTGAAATGAATGTCCGTAGCTCCAGTATTCCCACCGTCTACGGCGAAAAAATGGTCATGCGGTTTCTGAGCATGAACGTCCCCCTGGATCATGCCGGTCAATTCGGGATGAACGATGCGGATTATCAAAAAATCCTCCAGATGCTGCAAAGCCCTCATGGGGTGGTCTATATTACCGGCCCCACTGGTAGTGGTAAAACCACCACCCTTTATATGATTCTGGAAATGCTCAGTCAGCGGAATGTCAACATCGCCACCATCGAAGACCCGGTGGAACGGAATCTGCCCAAGATCAATCAGACCCAAGTCAATATTCTGGCCGGGCTGACCTTTGATGTGGGGCTCCGCTCGATCCTGCGGCAGGACCCTGACATTATCATGGTCGGCGAAACCCGGGACACCGAAACCGCCTCGATTGCCGTCCGTTCGGCCATCACTGGCCATCTGGTGCTGTCCACCCTCCATACCAACGACGCCGTTTCGGCGGTGGTCCGCCTCCAGGACATGGGCGTCGAGCCCTATCTGGTGGCCAACTCCCTGACCGGGGTGGTGGCCCAACGACTGGTCAAGAAAATCTGTCCCAACTGCCGGGAAGCCTATGTCGCTTCAGAAATTGAAAAAGAGCTGCTGGGGGAACCCCGGCTCACCACCCTCTACCGGGGTCGGGGCTGCCATATTTGTAATAATACCGGCTACAAGGGCAGAACCGCCATCCATGAAATTCTGGCGATTGATAAAACCATCCGCAATCTGATTTCCCGAAAAGAACCGATTGAGGATATTTATAACTATGTGGAACAAACTGGTAAGCTGATTCCGCTTAGAAAAAGTGTTGCCAATCTGACCATCCGGGGAATCACCTCAATGGAAGAATTTCTTAAATTATCATACTATGTAGAATAAGGAGGAGCCTGAGAATGCGTTTTTTAGATCTGGTCAACTATGGTCGCCGCAACGATTGTTCAGACATTCATTTATCCCGGGACCTGCCCCCGGTTTTTAGAAAAAACGGTCGCCTCTATCAGAGTGATTTTGAGCACAACCCGCAAATCATTGAACAACTGATTTTTAGCATCCTGACCCCGGCAGAGCGAAAAAAGCTGGAAGATGGCGCCGATCTGGATTTTTGCCATGTTACGCCGGAAGGGCTGCGGCAGCGGGTTAACATCTATAAACAGCAGGGCAGCTATGCGGCCGCCATCCGGCTGCTTAATGATACCATCCCCAGTTTTGAAGACCTCAAGCTGCCACCGATTATCCGCAAGCTGGCATCGGAGCCCCGAGGACTGATTCTGATTACTGGGCCCACCGGCAGCGGGAAATCCACCACCCTGGCCTCGATGATCGACTACATCAATATAAACCGGGCGGTTCATATCTTAACCATTGAAGACCCGGTAGAGTATAAGCACAGTCACAAGCACAGCATTGTCCATCAGCGGGAAATCGGGGTCGATGCCAGCTCCTTTGCCACCGCGCTGCGGTCGTCGCTGCGGGAAGACCCGGATGTTATTCTGGTGGGCGAAATGCGGGACTACGAAACGGTATCGGCCGCCGTCACCGCGGCCGAAACCGGCCATCTGGTGCTGTCGACCCTCCATACCATCGGCGCGGCCAATACGATTGATCGAATCATTGACGTCTTTCCGCCCCACAGCCAGCAGCAGATCCGTACCCAGCTGTCCAGCATTTTAAAGGGGGTCGTTACCCAGCAGTTGGTGCCCCTGGCCGATGGTTCTGGTCGGATGGCGGCCTTGGAAGTCCTAATCGGTACCGATGCGGTGCTGAACTTGATCCGCGAAAACAAAACCCACCAGCTGGCCTCGGTGATGCAAACCGGTGGCCGGGACGGGATGAAAACCCTCAATGCGGATCTGGCCATGCTGGTTCGGGATCAGAAAATCAGCTACGAGGTCGGCCTGGAGTGGGCCAGCGATAAGCAGGAGTTTAATCAGTATTTTGGGCGATAGGCAGGCCCTCACAAGAACCTGGATATCAAATTCATAGGGGCCGCTTATCTACCGCCCGAACATAGTCATGTCGTAGCTAAACTTAAGTACACTCGACGATAGCACCAAAAAGCACAGTGGTCGTATTTGTATTTCCTGTAATCCGGTTGCGAAAGAACTGTTCGCAAACTGCGCAATTCATGATGGCTTGTCAAAAAAAATGTACAAAACCGCTAATAATTTATAATAAGATTAACTTGACTTTCAATTAAAACTTAACTAAGATTAAGGAGCGAAGGCAAATCAGACGAAAGTCTGAGACGCAAAGCCTCAGGTTCTACGTTATGATGGTGGTTTAAACGCCAGAGAATAGGGCAGCCAGCTTGGCCACACGAGGGGTGGCTTTTTTATGCCCGAAATAGGGAAGATGGGTATAGTTTTTGAAACTGGTAAAGGCGAGTAGGTTGTCACGAAACTAACACAGGTGACGCAAAATAATTAGAAAAAGTTCTATAGATAAAACACAAAAAGTTATCCAAAATACAGAGGATATGTCACGAAAGTGTAAAATATTAACTTGACTTTTTTTATGCCATCAACTAACATTAAACTAAAGTAAATCAGAAAAAGGCAAAGCAGGGGAAACCCTGGGACGCAAAGCTAAAGGGTCTAAAGCCGTGGGCAGGGTAGCAAGCCACCACGATACGACAGCCAGCTGCCGCACGGTGAGAGTGCGGCTTTTTTTGACTAAAAATTTGATCGGAACAGAGCAGGATTAAGGCAAGAAAGCAGGAGATGTGAGATAATCATTCTCAGCTAATAATAAATATGGTATATCAATCATCGCCGGCGCAGATGATCATATAGAGCTTAAAAAAAACAATAAGGAGCAAAAATGGAACTGATTAACAAGATACGGAAAAGCAGAAAAGGGTTTACCCTAGTGGAAATTATTGTGGTATTGGTGATTTTGGCAGTGTTGGCGGCTTTTACGATTCCAAGTATGTTGGGATTTGTAGCAGAAGCAAAAAAGAAAGCGGCAATTGCCGAGCAACGGGAAGTTTATGTGGCTGCACAGGCTATAGCAACAGAATATTATGCAAAAAAAACTGCTGCTGACGCAGCTACTGCGCTAGGAGTTTCTAGTGGTGTAGCTGTAAATTTGGGCTCCAATATTATTGCTTTAGCAGATGATGCTACAAAGGTTGCGGCTTTGCCAGATGCTGCAAAAGAAATGAAAAATTATATGGGAACTGATATTACTGCAGCAGTCACTGGTGCAACGAGTGGTTCAGTTTGGACTGTTGAAATTGATGCGAATGGAAAAGTTACAAAAGTAACTTACACTAGAGATAATGTGAAACTGGATGATTTGTTGCCTAGTGCAAAGTTTTAATTTAGAATGATGACATTAAAACCCTGTGCGCCATAGGGTCTTTCTCCTCTTCCCAGGCGCAAACCCGTCATCGGGTTTGCGGGGATGGGGAGATTTTTTATTTGTGTTGTTCGGATTAATGGGATTTTGACCAGTCGTTGGCTTGCTGAAAAAGGGCTCTAATTGAATGGTACCGATTTCGTCAGTTTATAAACTCTTTTTCCAACCGCCACTAAAAAAAGCCAAATCTTTACATTCCTTTAAGCCAATCCGGCGGATCACATGGTAAAATGAACCAACGTTCTGTCGTCAATCATTGCTGACAAATCTTAAGCTGAGCAGTGTCACATTTCCGGGAGGTAAACCGTGAACCCAATTGCCAAATATCAGTTTCCTCCTGCTAAAAACGAGCCGGTTGCCTTTGACTGGGGATTTCCCCTGGCGGTGGTCAGTATCCTGTTTTTCGTGGTGGTGATTATTGCGGGTCTGGTGTTGAGTAGCCAGCACAGCATTGATGCCGCCAATGCCCGGCTGGTCTATCTGGCCGCCCAGACCAGAGCCATCGAGTCGGCGGCGACTGGTCACTACCAGGTGCCGGTGCAGGCCGACCTGCTTGATTATATCGGGACTGAGGTCAATCAGGATGCGGTCATCACCGTGGTCGATGAAAACCGGGATGCCACCATTGATTATATTATCTATCGCCGGGGCGATCGGGTCACCAGCTATGCGCCCGGAAACCTCGAAGTTACTAAAGAAAATTAATGCGAAAGGAAAAAGCCGATGGTTGCACTGATTCAATTTATTCTGTATCTCTATATTTTTGTCATCGGCATGGTCATCGGCAGTTTTCTTAACGTCGTCATTTACCGCATACCCCGGGAGATTTCGGTAGCCAAAGGCCGGTCTTTTTGCCCGAACTGCAATGCCCAGATCAAGGGCTATTACAATATTCCGGTCTTTAGTTACCTCTGGCTGCGGGGTAAATGTGCTGATTGCGGCGGGCCCATCTCTATCCGTTATCCCCTGGTCGAACTGTTTAGCGGGCTGTTGGCAGTGTTGATTTTTGCGGTCTACGGTTTTTCCTTTGAGTGGCTGGTGGTCTTTTCAGCCGGGGCGATTTTAATCTGCATCACGATGATCGATTTTGATACCATGACGATTCCCAACGGTCTGATTATCGCCCTGATGATCCCAGCCTTACTCAGTTTTTTTGTTTTCCCTCAGGTCGGGCTCTTGTCCCGGGTCATTGGCATCTTTATCATCAGTCTGCCGATGCTGGCGCTGGCACTCTTTATCCCAGACGCTTTTGGTGGCGGTGATATCAAACTGATGGCGGTAGCCGGGTTTATGCTGGGTTGGGGCAACACGCTGCTGGCGGCCTTTATTGGGATCATCCTGGGTGGGGTGGTGGCCGTTTATCTGCTGGTTAAAAAAACGGCCGACAAACATATGGCCTTCGGTCCATATTTGTCCATTGGTATTATGACAGCATTATTATTTGGTGACATAATAATAGGATGGTATCTTAACCTGTTTGGGTTATAATAATTTAAGCGAAAGTCAAAAACGGAGGGCGCCCATGCCGGTTTATAAATATACAGCCAAAAATTTACAGTCCCAGCGTATCAAGGGCACCATGGAAGCCGCATCGCCGGAGACGTTGCGCCGCACCCTGCGGCAAAACAATGAGTTTGCCCTGAAAATTAATGAGGTTCATGAGCATCATAAGGTCTACAAACTCAAACCGATGGAGTTGTCCGATTTTTCCCGACAGATTGCCAGCATGCTGGGGTCGGGCATCACGATGATCCGGGCCATCAAAATTATGGAAGAGCGGGACATCAAACCAGCCATCAAAAAGGTTTATGGGCTTTTGTATCAGGAGATTCAGCGGGGGAATACCCTTTCTTATGCCATGGAGTTAACTGACGGTTCTTTTCCGGAGCTTTTGATTAATATGTATAAGTCTGGTGAGGCCAGCGGTCAGATGGAGGGAACCGCCCGGAAAATGGCCGATCATTATGAGAAAGAACACAAACTCCGGGGCAAAATTAAAAGCGCAATGACCTACCCGATGATTCTCTTTTTCATCACCGTGGCGGTGGTGGTGCTGATTTTCACCCTGATTCTACCCCAGTTTTTTACCCTTTTTGAAGGGATTGAACTGCCTGCAATTACCCGGCTGATGATTTCAATCAGTAATTCCATGACAACCTACTGGTATATCTATATTATCGGATTATTGATTGTTATTGTGTTGAGCGGCTTTTTAGTGACGATTCCCCAGGTCAAAAAAGCCCTGGATCAATTTAAACTAAAAATTCCCAAGATCGGTAAGCTGTTAAAAATCATTTATACCGCCCGTTTTGCGAGAACCCTGAGTTCGCTTTATTCCAGTGGCTTGGCGATGATTAATGCCCTGACCATCAGCGGGGCGACCATTGGTAACAGCTATTTGCAGTCCCAGTTTTCCGAGGCCATCGAACAGGTGCGCAATGGCGAACCCCTGTCGGCCTCAATCCAGACTATTGACGGTTTTGATGCCAAGCTGGTGGCGACCATTTACATCGGCGAGGAATCCGGGAATCTCGACAGTATGCTGGAATCGGTGGCAGATTCCTTTGATTACGAGGCCGAAATGGCCACTGCCCGGCTGGTCACCTTTATTGAACCGGTGATGATCATCATCATGGCGGTCATCGTTGGTGGGATTATGTTGTCCGTCATGCTCCCAATTATGACCTTATACCAAAATATCGGATAGGAAGGCTCTATATGCAGACACTCGTCTATTTTTCCAATGATGGCATTCAGGTCCTCCAGGGGATCGTCAAGAAGGACCGATTGACCATCACCAACTATAAAACATTACCGGTTGAGGCCGGAGCTCTGATTAATGGCGTCATTACCAATGAAGAAGTGTTCAGAGAAACGATCACCGAAGCGCTTAAGGAAAGTCCCAAGCTTTTTAAAAATATGAAACTGATCATCGACAGCAGTCTGATTCTTACCAAAACTGTGGAGGTGCCAAAGCTTAAGCCCCGGGAACTGGAAGTTCTGGCGACTACCGAATTTGGTGAGTCAGCAGGAAATTATGATGAGCTGGTGGTGGACTATACTCCGATTTCCGGATCAAGCAGCAATCGGATCTTTTGTTGCGGAATTGAAAAGCGGGTCATTGAATCCTATGTGACGCTTTTTGCCAGTCTAAAAATTCAAATTCAGAGCATAGACGTGGGGCTAAACACGATGATTCAGTATGTCTCAGCCACCCGGGATTTTCGGGGGATGACCTTTGCTCTCAATATTCTGGATGGCAAAAATCTGGTTTCGCTTTTGTTTGAGAATGGCATTTTTATTTTTTCGACCCGTTCCCGTCTGCTGGCCGAGCGGGGCACCGAAGCCTTTGCTCAGGAACTGACCGGAAAACTGTCGTCACTGATTCAGTTTAACAAATCCCAAAAATCCGAACACCCTTTAAATATGAGTCTCTATGCCGGGCTGGATGAATTTGAACTGGAGGGGCTTAAGGCGTTGAATTTTGATCCGGATCTGAATGTGTTTGCTTTGCCCCAGACGCCTAATATAAAGACGGGTTTTGTCATGGACGAGGCGTTTGATTTTGGCCGTTTTATGTATCCCAGTGCTGGATTTTTTTCGGGATCCAGACCGCTCAACCTTTTTGCCGCCTACCGCAAAAGTAATGCCGCAAAAAAAGCCCTGCCGTTTGAATATAAGGTGTTGATTCTTCCAGCCGCCATGATTTTTGTTTTTTTGATCACGTTTGGGGTTTTCTTTGGTTTGAAATACAGTGCCGGGAAACGGTTAGAAGAGATGAACGCTTATATCAGTGATGCCAATAATCAGGCTAAATATCTCCAGGCCAAGCAGCTAACCGATGAGGTTAACAGCATTCAGGTTGAGATCGCCAACATTGAAACGATTAATGCGGCGATTAACAGTAATCCCGATCTGGGATCAGCGATGATGAACAGCCTGGTAACCCAGGGCAACGGGGTAATAACGCTAAGTGCGCTGGCATATGATGGCACTACCGGAGCTATCCATATTGAAGCCACCGCCAATAACGAAAAGGAAGCCGCCCGCTATATCGAACGCTTAAAAAGTACCGCATACTTTACTCAGGTTGATTATACCGGCTATGCCCAGGTCAGCGGAACCCAAACAACCACAACGACAAGTTCCGGTACAACGAACACCATTCTTGGCTATGGCTTTTCGGCAGATGCCTATCTGAAAGCGGGTGTGGCCCAATGAAAAAGCTGACGAAGCGAGAAAAGCTGCTACTTTACATTTTAGGTTGTTTTCTGATCGGCTTTTTTGGGATTTATTTTGTGGTCTTGCCAAGTATTCAAAGCTTTCAGGTGGTTAACGATCAGGCTGCTGAGGCCCAGTTTACCAAAGAATCGATGGAAATCGCAATTGATGCCATCCCGTCTACCATGGAGACCAGGGATGCGGCAACCGTGACATTGACCAGTATGAAAGCGGGCTTTCCGCAACAGTTGACCAATGAAGGTCTGGATATGCTGCTGACCCAGTTGTGTCTGGACTACAGTTTATCGCCCCGGGTATTGTCGATTGCCAGTAATGGTATGGCAGATGTGCTGGCTTTTATTCCTTATACTTCAGAAGATGCCGCATCAGCAGCAGTTGGAACAGAAAGTACCACCAATACGGAAACAGAGACCAGCACCGAAGATACCACCACCAATAACACCACGGGTGATACCACGAATACAACGAGTGCCGAAAGCACTGAGAGTACAGAAGCTACTGATATTGGGGAAAGTACAGATAGCACGGAAACTGCTGCTGGGGTTCAAACCCTGATCGGAGTAGTCAATATGGAGCTGACTGGCACTCAGGCGAATTTTTACCGGTTACTTGATGCCGTGGCAACCCGACCGGACATGGTGATTACCGCTTTTGAGATTAGACCAGAAACAACTACATCTGGGTCGACCAATACGTCAAGCACATCAGGATCAACAACTGCTGGAATTGCAAAACTGGACGGTGGCAAGGTGGCGATTAATGTGACCTTTGAGGTTTATATGATGGCAAAATAAGAACGTTAAGTATTTAGCATGAGAAAAAGATTGTATGACGATCTGCTTGCAGGTAAAGTGGTTTTTTAGCGAGTGGCACAAAATAGGGTGGAGGTTTACCATGGCCGATAAAATAAAAGACATTTTAAAAGACCCAAAAGGCAGTTCATTGGCATTTGTGATCATTATTGGGGTAATTATTATGATCATGGTTGTCTCGTTGCTGTCGGTGGCCAACAGTGACTTTACCTTTACCCAGCAAACTGTCGAGAGTCGCCAGGCATATATTGATGCCAAGTCGGTGATCGAGTTTGGGAAGATTTTTATTAATAATGACATGTCGGAATTAAATGATTATCAACTGGAAAAAATAGAAAAGCAAAATCAATTGAATGCGTTAGATTCTACAGATCCTAATAATCGGGCGCTGATTGCTTCATTGCAAATGCGTATTTCACAGTTAAATAATCTCATTAGCGGAAAAGAAAACGAGTATCCCAAGCAGATTTTTGGGACAAAAAATAGTGTTACAGGGAACATTGACGATATGGATTCATTGATGGCCCGAAGCAACGGTGATACAACACCATTAGCGACCGGAAAAGTAATTCTGGGGGAATGTCATTTAACGGCGAGTGGCGATGGTGCTTCTCGAGTGTATACATATAATCTCGATGTTCAAGGTTTGCGGCGAGATCTTAATTATAAGGTTGATATACCGGTGCAAACTGATTCGGGAACTGGGGGCATTTCAGGACCACCGGTGGAGGATACTGGCGCTCGCAATACACATATCCATGCTACCGGAAATAAGGTCAAAATTAATATTCAGGGTGAAGGGAACGAAAAAGAGGATTCTGGGGGGCTGCTCAAAGTTGAGTACTTCGATCTAAGTTTAGATATTGGGAGAAATAAAGATAATAACAGTAAATTTGAATGGATGAATGGAAAAACTCTGGATATGAAGGCCAAAAATATCTACGTCACAGCGCCAATGCCAACAACTGGCGTGTGGCAGGCTGAATTCAATTTAGGGGACAGAAATAAAACGGAGACGATTTGGTTTAAAGAAAATTATGTTCAGAATAACGGTTCAGGAAAAACAAATACGTTTAAAGCAAAAACAATTATTTTCGATAAAAATCTGACGATAAATGATAATACCAATCTAAATATCGAATGTGATACCCTTTGGGTTAAGGGGGACATTCTTATTAATGCTTCTGGTGGAACGAAATCTTCTTTAACTATTAATGCAAAGAATATTATTATTGGGGATTATACCAATAATCTAAATGGTAATATTAAGGTGGGAGATCGTTCGAAAATTGTCTGGTCTTGCAGTGATAATATCTGGATTCGCGGTAATTTAGAGCTGCTGACAAATTCGACGGATTTTTCAAATCCGGATAATAGCCTGGCAGCAAAAAATATTGCGATTGGACGAGCAACTAATCCAAGCAATGTTACGGTAAAAAATGGGACAAGAGTTATTTGGGATTGCGAAAATTTCTGGCTTCACGGTGATATGACGACGATCACATCAGGATCTTATCAGGAATTTAAAAATATTGTGTATTTCTACTCGGGAAAAATAAACTTATCCAATAATTGTCAGATAACAGTAACAGGAAAACAAAACTCGAAAAATCAAATTTTTGTGGGCGGAATTATTCCGTTAGAATCAATTGCCTATAATGTTAAGATTAAAAACGTTGAACTCTTTCAGTGCAATGGTGATTTTGGACTTAAACAAAATTCGGTTCTGGAATTAGATGCTCAAAATGTTCTCGTTAAAGGGAATCTAACAGTTAATCGAACCGGAACCTTGAATATCAACACCCAATATCTTGATGTTGCCGGGAAGACCTATGCGGATAATTCATTAATGAATATCAGTAGTAATGGAACACTAAAAGCTCGATTTAACGGTTATGAACAGTATAATTCAACAGTTAATATGACTGGCGCCGAAAAAATTATCTTAGGAAGCCCGGTGATTTTAAAGTATGATAATCCACCAACTTTGACGCTCAATCTAAAGGCAGACAGTATCTATTTAAATAGTAGTGGCGGAGACATCAAAAAGAAAACACAATTAAAATATTCAGGGAGTGTTGATGGAAGTGCTACAGATTTTTATTTTTATCCCGATCAGTTAGTATTTAAAGACTGGGAGACGGATCGAACCATTAAGCCGGGAAAATATCAAGCCGTGACAGGTAATAAACTGGAAGATCTCCCACTGGAACCTTTAACATATAACAGTTCTCCAGAATGGCTTCCTTTGGCGGTGACCTTATTAAATCCGACGGAACCAAATGTTTCGATTGCGTGGTCTTCTGACGATCCAGTTGAACCTGACGATCCATCAGGGATAAATAAACAGGGAACTGAGAAATATTATTAAGGGGGCATCATGAATAAAGTTTTGAAGAATAATGGTGGAATTACCCTGATCGAAACTGTTGTTTCAACGGCGATCATTATGATAATTCTCGTTTCAGTTGTTGGTGCTTTGATGTACGGACAAAAGATGATATTCTTTACGGATAGTAAAAACAATGCAGCGGCAATCGGGCAAGATCAGATTGATAAAATGATTGCAGCCTTTGAAGCAGGAGAAACGCCGGGAAGTTATCCCGATTCAATTGATGGACATGCGGTTGACATCGTTGTAAATAGTAATACAATAGATGAAAAGATAGTATATAATATCAGCGTAAGAGTGTATTACAATAGTGGGAATTCTTACGTCGACCTTGTCGCATTGGCCAAGTTTTATAATAACAAGAATAAAGATAAACCCTTTTCAGAGGGTGGTGATTTTGTATGAAGATGCAGTTTAGCAAGCACTATAATAATGGTTTCACGCTGGTGGAGTTGCTTGTCTCGCTGCTTATCTCGGGAGTATTGATATTTACAGTGATAACGGTTTTTTTGATGTCGCAAAAGCTTTATATTCAAGGTGAGGGAGTTTCATATAAACAAAAGAGTATCACAAACGCAGAAACGGAACTCCAAAATTCACTGGCTAAAGCAATTGAAATCAGAGTAGCTCAAACATCTGGTGGTGATTATAGTATCGGTTTCAATGAAACCGGTGATTGTAACATTGGTCCTGGGGAATACGTTTCAGACCAAGTCAAGGATATTCAATTGGAAATAGTTGGAGATACCATGTCTTACAAACTGATCCCGAAGAACAACACCATGTCAACTTTAAGTGGAGGGATTGTTTTAAATAATTTTGACAACCCTGATTTTGAGCATGATGAATTTGTGAATGGATCGTTAAATGAAAACCTGCCTAAATACCTAGTTGTGACATTTGCGACACCCTAAATTCAAAGAAAAAGGTCAAAACGCAAAGATTATTTGTATAATAAAATTTGAATTTACAAGCATGTGTTCTCATGCAAAACTAAAAAAATTAAGAAAGTCAAAGCACTTCAGGAGGAAATATGAAAAAAGTAGAATTTTACGAACCAGCTGGCTGCGCCAGCGGCATTTGTGACCCGATGATTGAGGCCGATCTGCTTCGCATTGAGCATATGGTAAAGGATTTAAGAGAACGGGGTGTTTCGGTGACCCGCTACAATGTGATGGATGATATGTCGTCCTTTATGGAAAGCTTTATCGTCAAAGAAGCCATAGCCACCAAGGGAATTGAGTGTCTGCCGTTGACTATTGTAGATGGAAAAATCGAAATGATGGAAAAATACCCTACTGATTTTGCTCTGGCAAAATGGGCGGGACTGCCCTGGAGCGATTTAGAAATTTATGCGGAACGGGAAAAGCGGGGAAAAACCGTGCTGTTCGGCGTTGGTGATGCGGTAAAAGGGAGTGTCTGTGACGATAGCGATTGTAGTGGTGATTGTGATAGTTGTGGCTGATTGGTAAAATAATTCGTAAAAAAAAATGAAATGCGAGAGCATTTCTTTTTTTTGCCAAAAATTACCACAAGAATTTATTATCGCAATTGTATATTTATTAACAAGGAGAATATTAGCAAAGGATTTCAGTGAAAACGTGGAAAAATCGGGCAAAAACCGGGATTGACCTGCAAATATTTATATTGAAAAAGTTTGTATTTTACCCTAATAAAGTGGTAGAATAATATGCAATGTGAAAAGAAGGAGAATTTAGTATGCAATTTGACCGAAAGCTTCAGCTTGCAACGGACTTATACCAATTTACCATGGGAAATGTATACGTTCAGGATGGCAAGGAAAAAGAAGAAGCAGTCTTTGACGTTTTTATTAGAAACAACCCATTTGCCGGGGGTTACACCGTTGTAGCCGGATTAGAGCAGGTGATTGAATACATCAAGGGCATCCGGTTTACCAGTGAAGACACGGCATTACTGAAAAAGAATCATCCTGAATTTTCACCCGCTTTTTTAGCTTATCTGGAGAACTTTAAATTCGAAGGGGAAATTTTTGCCATTCCGGAAGGGAGTATTATCTTTCCGATGGAACCGATTATTCGGGTCAAAGCGCCGCTGATTCAAGCCCAGATTGTCGAAACCACGATTTTGAGCATTGTCAATCATCAGACCCTGATTGCCACCAAGGCCGCCCGGATCATTGAAGAAGCCCGGGGCGATGTGGTAATGGAGTTTGGATTACGCCGAGCCCACGGAACCGAAGCCGGTTTTTATGGCGCCCGGGCCGCCGTTATTGGTGGCTGTGCCGGAACCAGTGTGGTGGAAACCGAAGCAATGCTTAATCGGCCAGCGATGGGAACCATGAGCCACAGTTTTATTCTCAGCTACGACACCGAGCTGGAAGCATTTGAAAAATATGTTAAATATAATCCCGATAATGCCACCCTCTTGGTGGATACCTACAATACCCTGGAAAAGGGAGTGCCCAACGCTATCAAGGTTTTTAAAAAAGCCTTGGCCGAAGGGGCGATTACTGGTCGCTATGGGATTCGGATCGATTCCGGGGATTTGGCATATTTTAGTATCGAAGCCCGAAAAATGCTCGATGAAGCCGGACTTCACGATGCCGGGATTGTGGCTTCATCAGATCTGGATGAACATCTGATCAAAGATTTAAAAAGCCAGGGGGCAAAAATCAATTCATGGGGTGTTGGCACCAAGTTGATTACCGCCTATGATTGTCCAGCTTTGGGTGGTGTGTATAAACTGTCGGTGATTTCCGGCAAAGCAAAACTGAAGGTTTCTAACGATCCCGAAAAGATTACCAATCCCGGATACAAAAAAATCTTTCGTATCTATGGGAAGAGTAATGGGATGGCCCTGGCGGATCTGATTACCCTGGAAGATGAAAGCATCAATGAAGATGAACCACTGACTATTTTTCATCCGGTGCATACCTGGAAAAAACGAATCATCAACGATTATTATATCCGGGAACTGCTGGTGCCGGTTTTTATCAATGGGAACTGTGTTTATCAATCACCGACGATTGCAGAGATTCAGCAGCACTTAAAAGATGAAAAAAATAGTTTATGGCCAGCGTTTAAGCGGATGGTCAATCCCCATGTTTATCATGTCGATTTATCAGAGAAGCTTTGGACGCTGAAACAAAAGCTGTTAAGTGAGGCTGAATAAAATTTAATTTGTGATGATGACTTAAGAAAAATGGATACAATCATGAAAACAAAAATAATAAATATAGATGAGCTTGATGAGTCGACTTTAGCGGACTTGGAAGCGGTTGCCAGTTTAATCAGAGCTGGGGGCACAGTGGTATTTCCCACCGAAACAGTTTATGGCCTGGGTGCCGATGCATTAAATCCCCAGGCCATCAAAAAGATCTTTGCGGCCAAGGGCAGGCCGGATGATAATCCGTTGATTGTTCATATCGCCAGCCTGGATGAGGTGAAGCCATTGGTTGCCAATATTCCAGCAAAGGCGGAAACACTGATGAAGGTGTTTTGGCCAGGTCCCTTGACAATTATTATGGAAAAAGCGGTCACCATTCCAACCGAGGTAACCGGTGGATTGAATACGGTGGGGGTTCGCTTTCCGGATCATCCCATTGCCCAGGCCTTTATCAAAATGGCTGGCTGCCCGATTGCTGCACCCAGTGCCAATCGTTCAGGTCGCCCCAGTCCAACCCAGGGAAAGCATGTCCTGGAAGATCTGGATGGTCGGGTTGATGGCATGATTCTATCTGCAGATACGGAGCTGGGTTTGGAATCCACGGTGATTGATATGACAGTGGAGCCGCCAGTGGTGCTGCGTCCAGGGGATATTACTCTGGCAGAATTACGAGAAATTTTGGGTGAAGTGGCGGTTTCTGCCAATGTCACCGAAAATGTGGTGCCGGAAAAAATTTCATCCCCAGGGATGAAATACACCCACTATTCACCCAAGGGCGAACTGGTGGTGGTTAAGGGAAGTCCGGAAGAAATCAGGGACAAGATTAACCGGGCGCTTTCGCATCACAAAGGAAAGGCGATGACCATTGGGGTGCTGGCCAGCGATGAAACCATGGGCTCTTATCGGGAAGGCCTGATTATTTCCCTGGGCAGCCGAAATGATCCCAAAGAGATGGCCAAGAACCTTTTTTCACGTCTTCGTACCTTTGATGAATTGGGTGTTGAAAAAATATTTGCCGAAGATATTCCCTTGAATAATGAGACATTGGCTTTAATTAATCGGCTGTATAAGGCGGCCGGGTATGCCTTTATATAAATAGGAAGGAAATAAGAATGAAACTTGCAATTGGATCAGATCATGGGGGACTGACATTAAAAGCGGTCATTAAACCATTTTTAATCGAACAGGGACACGAGGTAGTTGATTTTGGAACCGAAACAGCTGATTCCTGTGACTACCCCATTTACGGGCAACGGGTAGGCGAAGCGGTCAGCTTTGGAGACTGCGATCGGGGCATCGCAATTTGCGGAACAGGTCTGGGGATCTCCATGGCGGTTAACAAGGTGCCAGGTATCCGGGGTGCTTTGTGTACCAATGAGTTTATGGCTGAAATGTCAAGAGAACATAATGACGCCAACGTCCTGGTATTGGGGGCCCGAGTTTTGGGAGAGGGTCTGGCATTGCGGATTGTCAAAGTCTGGCTGGAAACGGAGTTTGGCGGAGACCGTCATCAACGACGGATCGATGGAATTACAGCCATCGAAAAAAAATATTCAAAATAACAAAAAAATAGATTTGCTGTATATACAAGTCTATAAAATTGTGATACTATATGTAAAAGATTTCACGGAAAAGGATAAATATTAGTTTTTTCCTTTAGTTTGTAGATTAATTAACAAATGGGATGGCAAAAAATAACAGGAATATAACCAAATATTACTGCAAAGGTTTGGAGTGTTGAATGAAGCGGGAAAAAGAGAAACCTTATAAATACCTAGCGATGATCTCACAGATTGGGATATCAGTCCTTGTCCCGGTCGGCATTATGATTTTTATCGGCAAGGTTCTGGATTTCTATTTTCATACTGGCAACATGGTGGTGATTATTTTAGCGGTGCTGGGAGTCATGGCTGGTTTGCGAAACATGTATGTAATCCCCCTGCGGATGAGCGAAAAGGCTCAGAAATTAGCTGAGGAAAATGAGACGGATGAAGAACGGGCCGCCAGAAAAAAGCGTGCCCAAGACTATCGGGATCAGATAAAGAAGGAAGATGCAAACGATGAAAACGATACAGAGTTTTAACAAATTATCTTTAGAAACACGAATAATGATTGAAGGCGGATTGGTCAGTATTGGTTTGATGCTGTTTAGTTTTCTCACCAAAGATCCCCTGGCATTTGCCCTGGGTGTTCTCTTTGGTGGCGCTTACAGTATTCTCAATTTCCGACTCATGCAATTAACCTTTGACAAAGCAATGAAAATGCCATCGGCGAGGGCTCAAAAATATGTTCAGACCAGATATTTTTTGAGATACCTGATAACCGGTGTTGTTATATATGTGGCAATTATTAATCCCTGGGTAAACATCATTGGTGTGCTGCTCGGGTTGGTTGCCGTAAAAATTTCAGTTTTAATCAATACAACAGTATCAAAAAAAAACGTCTTGATCAATGAGGCGTAAAAATCCAAAAACACAATAGGCGTTTTAAATTTTAAAACGTCTGGACAATGAGGTGAAAAAACAATGGAAGGCCCAAAAATTTACGGGTATATCTACGGATTCCCAATCACACAAACACTTGTGAACACCTGGATAATCATGGTGATGATTCTGGTTGTGTGTGCTATTTTGACAAAAAATATGCAAAAGCGTCCAGGAAAAGCCCAAGTCATTGCTGAAACCATTGTCACGGTTATGGATGGTTTAGTCGGCCAAACGATGGGAAAAGATAAGATGAAGTTTGCTCCTTGGATGCTTGCACTAATCATGTTTCTCGCGTTTTCGAACACGTCTGGAATCTATGGTCTGAGATCTCCGACAGCCGATTTAAACTGTACAGTTGGCCTGGCTTTGATGACATTCTTTATGACCCAGTTCTTTGGTTTAAAATCAAAGGGGTTGGGAGGCTACCTCAAGGGTTTCCTTGAGCCAATGCCGTTCTTGCTGCCAATTAATATAATTGGTGAATTTGCCAATCCGGTTTCCCTGTCGTTCCGTCTTTTCGGAAACTTACTGGGGGGCGGGATTATCATGGCGCTACTGTATTCAGCGTTAGCAGGACTTATGTTCTTCCCGATCGTAATTCCTGTACCATTCCATTTCTATTTTGATATCTTCTCAGGATTATTGCAAAGCTTTATCTTTACAATGCTATCCATGGTGTTTATTTCTGGGGCTATGGATTAATGGGAGAGAAAGGGAGGAAACGGTATGATTGGTGATGCGAATATTGTAGATTTTTTATTGCAGTTTCTCGGCCAGTTTGATGGCATTGATGTGATCAAAGCATTTTCAGCCATTGGCGCAGGAACTGCCATGATTGCTGGGGTAGGACCTGGTATTGGCCAGGGATTTGCCGCCGGTAAAGGTGCAGAAGCAGTGGGAATTCGGCCCGATTCCCAAAGTGATATTATTCGAACAATGCTACTTGGTGCAGCAGTTGCTGAAACCACAGGTATTTATGGGCTCATCGTCGCATTGATTCTGCTCTTTGCGAATCCCTTTATGGGTTAATCGTCGTACTGATTTTAATCACTACGAATCCCTTTAAAAGGGAAGGAAATTTTTAGGAGGAACGTTTAATTATGGAAGGTTTAGATTTTATTAAAGCGTGTTCAGCCATTGGTGCTGGTATTGCGATGATCGCTGGGGTAGGACCTGGTATTGGTCAGGGATTTGCCGCCGGTAAAGGTGCTGAAGCGGTTGGACGTCAGCCAGAAGCACAAAGTGACATCGTCAGAACCATGCTTCTTGGTGCAGCAGTTGCTGAAACTACTGGTATTTATGGGTTGATTGTTGCATTGATCTTATTGTTTGCAAACCCATTTCTTGGTTAATTAATATTAATTTTAAATTTCGGTTGAAATTAGGAGGAAGAAACACAAATGGAAGGTTTAGATTTTATTAAAGCATGCTCAGCTATTGGTGCCGGTATTGCCATGATCGCTGGGGTAGGACCTGGTATTGGTCAGGGTTTTGCCGCTGGTAAAGGTGCTGAAGCGGTTGGTCGTCAGCCGGAAGCACAAAGTGACATCGTCAGAACCATGCTTCTTGGTGCAGCGGTTGCTGAAACCACTGGTATCTACGGTTTGATTGTTGCACTGATTTTACTTTTTGCCAATCCTTTTCTTGGTTAATAGGTGATTCTGTAATGAAATACGTTAATGCTTATGAATTAGAAAGGGGGCTATAACATTATGGTTGAATACGCAGGCTTAGTTGGAATTGACTTAAAACTCTTGGCGGCAACGATCGTTAACTTTATTATTTTCTTTTTGTTATTAAGACATTTCTTTTATGACAAAGTTAAAGACATTATTGCAAAAAGACAAGAGGATGTTTCGGCTGAAATAGTAGGTGCTACCGAAAAGAACGCCGCAGCAGCGAAATTAAAACAGGAATATGAAACCTTATTGGCAGATATCCGGTCAAAAGAACGTGAAATTATTCGTGATGCAAATGTTGAAGCACAGGCTCAAAAACACGATATTATCGAAAAGGCTCATGCTGATGCAAAATTGATCATGGAAAAAGCCATGGCTGAAATTGAAGTTGAAAAACGTAAAGCGATGAATGAGGTTAAATCAAACATCGTGGATCTGTCACTCTTTGCAGCTGAAAAAATTATCCACAAATCCATGGATCAGAAACAGCATGAAAAAATGATTCTGGACTTTATCGATAAGGTAGGGGATGCTAAATGAGTTTAGTAGCGAAAAGATATGCCCAGGCCTTATTCGACACTGCCGTCGATAAAAACATTGTTGATGGAATGTATGATGAGTTTTCTTCGGTCATTGATCTTTTCAAGTCTGAAGCCGGATTAATGAATCTGATGTTAACCCCTTCAATGAATACTTCTGAAAAGAAAGGTGTTCTTGGCCGGGTTTTTGGAGACTCATATAATCAGTACTTGAGAAATTTTTTAAACATTCTTTTGGATAAAAATCGTTTTGAATTTCTGTTAGAAATCCACGATACATTCAAACAGTTGGTGTTACCCTACAAAAACACAGTGGAAGCCCGGGTTCTAACCGTGGTACCCCTGGACGAAGCCCTGCGGGTCGCTTTGGAAGCCAACCTGGCCAAACGTTTTGATAAAAAGGTGATTCTTGAAAATGTCATCGATGATTCAATTCTTGGTGGTGCGGTGGTTTATGTTGGGGATCAGGTAATTGATGGGAGCATCAAAAATCAGTTAAGTCAAATGAAAACACAAATGAACAGTCTAAGACTACATTAAAAAGAGGTGAGTAAAGTTGAATCTCCGACCAGAGGAAATAAGTCAAATTATTAAAAATGAAATAGAGCGGTATCAAGATAAGCTTGAAGTCGTCGATGTCGGTACGGTCATTCAAGTTGGAGACGGGGTTGCCCGTGTTCATGGTCTTGAAAATGCTATGGCAGGTGAGCTTTTAGCTTTCCCGAACGAGGTTTACGGGATGGTATTAAATCTTGAAGAAGATAACGTCGGTTGTGTTCTTTTAGGTTATGATGATAACATCGTTGAAGGTGACATTGTTCGCTGTACCGGTCGTATTGTTGAAGTACCCGTTGGTGACGCCATGATTGGCCGTGTTGTTAATGCGTTGGGTTTCCCAATTGATGGAAAAGGCCCAATTGCCACGGATCACCATCGTCCTGTAGAGGTTAAAGCACCCGGGGTTATCGAACGTGAATCCGTTAATCAGCCGATTCAAACCGGATACAAAGCGATTGACTCGATGATTCCCATCGGCCGTGGTCAACGTGAGTTAATCATCGGTGACAGACAAACCGGTAAAACCGCACTGGCGATTGATACCATCATTAACCAGAAAGGTGAAGATGTTATCTGTATCTATGTTGCCATCGGCCAGAAAGAATCAACCGTTGCCCAGATCGTGGGACAATTGGAAGAAAATAATGCCATGGATTACACCATCGTTGTTTCAGCCAGTGCGTCACAATTGGCACCACTGCAATACCTGGCACCCTATGCCGGGGTTACCATGGCGGAATATTTCATGAATGAAGAACAAAAAGATGTTCTGATCATTTATGATGATTTATCAAAACATGCGGTTGCTTACCGAGCCATGTCCCTGATTCTCCGTCGTCCACCAGGACGTGAAGCCTATCCAGGGGATGTATTTTACCTCCATTCAAGACTTCTTGAACGAGCTGCCAAGCTTAAAGCCGGCGGATCGATCACTGCTCTGCCAATTATTGAAACCCAGGCAGGTGACGTTTCGGCCTATATCCCAACCAATGTAATTTCGATTACAGATGGTCAGATCTTCCTGGAAGCTGAACTTTTCCGTTCCGGTATTCGTCCAGCCGTTAACCCGGGGATTTCGGTATCACGAGTTGGGGGATCTGCTCAGATTAAATCCATGAAAAAAGTTGCCGGACCACTGCGAATTGAGTACGCTCAATATCGTGAGTTGGCATCATTTGCCCAGTTTGGATCAGATCTTGATGAAGCGACCAAGGCTCAGTTGGCAAAAGGGGAACGAATCGTTGAGATCCTGAAACAGGATCAATATGATCCAATGAATGTTGAAGATCAGGTTCTGATTCTTTATGCAGCAACCAATGGTTTCCTTTTAGATATTGAAGTTAAAAATATTCGTGAGTTTGAAAAAGGTCTGATTGCATACGCCCAGAAGAATTATGCACAAATCATGGCTAAAGCAAAAGGTAAGGATGGCCTTTCAGATGAGGTTGTTGCAGGTTTTGCTGAATGTATTGAGGCTTATAAAAAAGTTTTCAGTAAATCTGTATAGATTGTCAGCGGAGGTGATTCTGAGTGGCAGAAAATGTACAAGATATTAAACGTCGGATAAAAAGTGTAAACAGTACAAAGCAAATCACCCATGCCATGGAACTGGTGGCTTCGGCTAAACTGCGAAAAAGCCGTGAACTGGCCGAAGGTCGTCGCCCTTATTTTGAGGCCATGATTGAAAGTATGGGACGCATTGTTGAAAAAAGTGGAAGCACCCGAAATGTTTTCATGAACCAGCGTGACGTTAAAAAAGTTGCCTATATTGTCCTGACTGGTGATAAGGGTCTGGCTGGTGGCTACAATGCCAATGTTTGCAAACTGGTTGAGGATCACATAACAAACAAAGAAGATGCTTATATTTATGCCGTTGGATCTCGTGGTCGGGATCATTTCAGAAACCGCGACTACACGATTCAAGGTGAATATCTCGGAATTTCCGAACGACCAAACTTTTTTAATGCCCGGGAAGTGGCGGCAGTGGTGATGGAAGGATTTAAAAAAGGTGACTATGACGAAGTTTATGTTGTCTACACCAAATTTATCTCTACCATTTCACAACATGCCAGTCTTATGAAATTACTTCCTCTCAGCGTGGAAGATCTCAAACCGGCAAAAAAAGTGGAAGCGGTCGAAAATGAAGGAAAAAACAAAGATCTTACCGTCATGCTCTATGAGCCCGATCCGGAAGAGCTGCTAAACCAGCTGATTCCGAACTTTGTCAGCAGCACCGTCTATGGCGCAATGATCGAAAGTGCCGCCAGTGAACAAGGCGCCCGTCGAACCGCCATGGAATCGGCAACAACCAACGCCAATGAGATGATCGATGGTTTGACACTGAAATACAACCGTGTCCGTCAGGCAGCAATTACTCAGGAAATTTCTGAAATTGTTGGTGGGGCGGAAGCATTGAAATAATAACAATTTGCATAGGGCAGGATCACAATTCCTGCCAGACAGAAAATTATGAGTGCAAATTAATTTGCACAAGGAGGTTATAGGGAATGGCCCAAAATATAGGGAAGGTTGTTCAGGTTATTGGACCAGTTGTCGATATCAAGTTTCAAAAAGATCAACTGCCAAAATTGAACAACGCAGTAAATATTGAACTCAATGGACACACCCTGGTAGTTGAGGTAGCTCAACAGCTAGGCGATGACATTGTCAGATGTATTGCAATGGACTCTACAGACGGTCTGGTCAGAAATCAGGAAGCTGTGGATACTGGAGCATCAATTGCCGTGCCAGTAGGGAAAGCAACCCTCGGCAGAATGTTTAACGTTTTGGGTGAACCAATCGATGGAAAACCCTTTGATACGACTGGCGTGACGATGCACCCAATCCATCGTCATCCACCCAGCTTTGAAGAGCAACAAACCCAACCAGAAATGTTTGAAACCGGCATCAAGGTCGTTGACCT
>MTLE01000833.1_pt1 | contig 107152 bp, 83 predicted proteins | sample 1982461 | NCBI WGS metagenome assembly MTLE01 (sample SAMN05712605, study PRJNA340218) | biofilm metagenome | isolation source: sample SPL anode biofilm adapted to -200 mV | place: USA | collected 2012-02-03
ATCAGGTGCCGCACCACGGGGAGGAGCCGGCCGATGAAGGTTGAAATCTCGCCGTGCTTGTGGAAGAATGTCTCAACTTTCGCGAACTTCTCTTCGGTTATCCAGACATACTTGCCATACTTGAGGAGAAGTGGACGTCCCAGCCAGTGGGCGGCGTAATAGTTGGCATAGGCCCCCGCAAGGCTTCCCAGCGTGCCGATGAGGATGGCGAGCCAGATGTTCATCTCCCCCCGGTGGGCAAGATACCCGGCCGGTGGCATGACCAGTTCGCTCGGCACCGGGAAGACTGAGCTTTCCATGGCCATGAGAGTGAAGATGCCGGGGTAGCCCATGGCGCCGATGGTGGCGACGAGCCAGTCGATGAGTTGCTGCATGGCAGTTCCTTCCGCGTGGTTGAGTGAAGCACGCTCTTATAGCACAAATTTCGTTTTGCCGGGCACAAAAAGCAGGAGAATCAATGGATAAGCAGATTTACGTGGTTGGGCACCGCAACCCCGATACCGATTCCGTCGCTTCGGCGCTGGGCTATGCGGCCTTGAAAAACCGCCAGGGGCAGAAGAATGTTACGGCCGCCATGGCCGGGGAACCGAACCCCCAGACCCGCTACATCCTCGACCGCCTTGGTGTCGAGCCGCCGGTCTACCTGGCCGACGTCCATCCCAAGGTCTGTCACGTCCTCAACCGCCAGCCGGTAACGGCCTTGGCAACCACCCCCCTGCGCGATGCCCTCGGCATGTTCCATGCCCATGGTATCCGGGTGCTGCCGGTAGTCGATGATGCCGGCGCGCCGCTGGGGCTCGTGTCGCTCCTCAAACTTTCGGAAAAGTATCTGCTGGCAGACACTGGCCGCAAGCGGGGGGTCGATGCGTCGCTTGGCACCCTGGCGGCCTGTCTGGATGGCACGTTCCTCACCGGCACCCCCTCCTGCGAGGAGGAGCATCTGCACCTGTTCATCGGCGCCATGCTGGAAGAATCGTTTTCAAGCCGCATCGAGGGGTATGACCCGGCCTCGCTCATGATTATGACGGGAGACCGCCGCACTATCCAGCAGGCGGCCATCGAGCGGGGGGTGCGGCTCCTGGTGGTGACCGGCGGGTTCACCCTGGCTGATGGACTGCGTGAAAGGGCACTGGAACTGGGGGTGACGGTCATCTCCACCCCCCACGACACTGCCACCGCCGCCGGCCTGGCCCGGCTATCCACCCCCCTGTCCCATTTCGTGGAGGGGAAATTCGAGAAAATCGGCGTGGCCGAGCCCCTGGACCACCTGCGCCTCAAGCTGCTCCACTCCGGCGAGCCCGCCGTGATCGCCGTGGAGGAGGACGGCACCATTGCCGGTGTCGCCACCAAGTCGTCGCTGTTGTCGCCGGTTCCTTACGCCCTCATCCTCGTGGACCACAACGAATTGGGCCAGTCGGTGCCAGGTGCCGAGACGGTGGAGATCCTGGAGGTTATCGACCACCACAAGCTGGGAAATCCCCCCACCAACCAGCCGATCACCTTCATGGCCGCCCCGGTGGGGAGCACCTGCACCGTGGTCGCCTCCCTCTACCGGGAACGGGGGATCGAGCCGGAACAGAAGATCGCGGCGCTCCTGCTGGCCGGAATCCTCTCGGACACGGTCATTCTCAAATCTCCCACAACCACCCGCCGCGACCGGGAGATGGTGCAGTGGCTCGAAGAGCGCGCCGGCCTCGACCATGTGGCCTTCGGCAAGGATATCTTCTCGGCCTGTGGCGGCTTCTCCGCTCACCCCAGCCTGGAGAAGGCAGTCCGCTCCGACTTCAAGCATTTCACCGCCGGGGATATCCTTTTTGGGGTGGGGCAGGTGGAGGTGGTGGGGTTCGATGAGTTCCACGACCTGAAGGACGATCTCCGGGAGACCCTGAAGAGCGTGAAGGATGCCGACCGGCTCGCCATGGCCGGTCTCATGGTCACTGACATCTACAGCGAAACGACCCTGTTCCTGGTGGAAGGGAAGAATGAACTGGCCCACGTCATGGGCTACCCCCAGGTGGAGCCCCATCTTTACGAGCTGAAGGGAGTCATGTCCCGCAAGAAGCAAATGGTGCCGCATCTTCTGAAGGTGCTGGGGAAATGCTGATGTTTGTGCGGGAAAAGCGAGTAAAAATCAATTCACCCCTGCCGGCTTTACATTAAAATTGATTGTTAGTGCCCCTTTATGATGTTACAGTGCACGACCATTAATTAAATTTTATGTGGTCGTGTTGCGTAATGGAGGGGAAATGGTCAAGTTGGCGCAAGTTGTATTTCTCTGGTGTTTTTTAGCGGTTTCACTGATTTTACCTATTCCTTCTGAAGTCCCTTCTTTCATAGCTCAAGCACATGCAGCGGTTAGCCCACCGGTTTCAGTTCGTTCTGCGCAGGGTGACGGATATCTGCGTGTTGCGTGGGAACTGGATGCCGACTCCACAATTACCAGCAGCAACATATACCGGAGCACTGACGGTCAAACATTCGTGAAGGTGTCGACGGTCCCCTTTCCAACCAAGGTCTATGATGATGTCTCGGTGCAGAGCGGGGCAACTCACTACTACAAAATAACGTCCGTTGATACGAATGCTGTCGAGAGCGGTTTCTCACCTGTTACGGCAAGTACTTATCATTATTTGCAAGCCAGTGCCTTTATCTCGTCAGTAAGCTCTGCGGTGTCTGTGGGGGATCTTAACGGTGATGGTAAGCCGGACATTGCTCTCGGATATCCAGACGCATACACGAGCGGTAAAGGTAAGAACTCGGTGTATGCAGGGAAGGTGGATATTTATCTCGGAGGTACAACACCTGGAACTCTCAGCAAGACTTTCATTGGAGAGCGTAACGGAGACAAGTTCGGCTACAGCCTTGCTTTAGCTGACCTCAATAATGATATTCGCGACGAATTGATAATAGGCGCCCCTCATTACGATACGACCGTTAAGTGGCCCTTTATCGGCACAGCGAATGATGCCGGCAAGCTGTACATATTCGCCGGCTCACAGCTGTTACCGTCCTCTCCGGCTTTTACTGTTGACGGAGCCGTCAGCTTCGGGTGCGGAGGTGGCTGTATTTATTACACAATGGAAGAATTCGGTTTTGCCATGACTCCTGCTGAGGATGTTGATGGCGATGGATACAAGGATGTTGCCATTGGTGCACCTTATGGAGGCCTTGATAGAGGTGGTAGCGTGAAATTTCTATATGGCGGGCCGGTTCTGGAAAAGCGACTCAATGAAATTCGCGGTTCGGTTGAAGATGATCATATGGGATATACGGTGGCGTCTGTGGGCGATGCAAACGGGGACGGCGTTGCCGAGGTCGTTGCTGGTGCGCCTACAGCCGACAATTACGTAAGCGGAAAGATATACTTGGTAGGATGGACCTCCCGTGTTGGACCCCTTATGTCAACTCCCGGAGTTGGCTATTCAGTTGCCGGCCTCGACATGAACGGTGATGGTACGGGTGATGTGGTTGCCGGAACAGCATCGTCGGCAGCAGTTCTATATGGTAGTCCAGTCCAGGACGTATCCCCGGACATAACTCTCAATCGTCCTGCGACCACGGTTGCTTCACTGGGAGATGTAAACCGGGATGGATTTGATGACCTGGTGTTAGACGGCCCTGCGGTTTTGTTCGGTAGTGCAAGCGGTGAGAACATGATCGCAATGAAGCTGGCTGCCCCATTGAAAGTGATCGGTGCCGGAGATGTTGATGGCGATGGCATTCGGGAAATCATCGCAACCGATTCCGCGAAAACATACATCTGTTCATTCATTTCACTGAAGAATCTTCCCGAAATAACACTGGCTTCAGATGTTAAAAAAATTACGGTTATTAGTCCGAATTTGACTCTCAAGGGGCAGGTGAAAGGGAATGTAACCCGTCTGCTGGTGGGAGGTCGAGAGATGCCCCTTCTGCCGGATGGTTCGTTCGAAGCTGCTCTCGTTCTCTCCGAAGGTCTTAACATTGTAGAGGTTATAGCCGTAAACTCCGACGGTAGAGTGGCAAAGCGAGTAGTGGAAGCGACCTACGTGGCTCCTGCACCATTGACGGTCACAATTACGTCGCCTGCGGCCGACTCGTCTGTCAAGGCAACGCCGGTTGCTGTTACGGGTACGGCTAACAACACCCTGGCCATGGTGACGGTGAACGGTGCCGGCGCTGCTTTGTCTGGTACAAACTTTCAGTCTACGTTGGAACTTGTAGAAGGCATTAACGTAATTGAAGTCAATGCCACGGATATCTATAACCAGAATGTGTCGGAGAGTATTACGATAACTCTTTCGTCCAGAGGAAGCGTTACCGGGGTGGTTACCGACTCCGGGTCGACGGCGCGGCTTCCCGATGTCACCGTCTCGGTATCTGATTATACTTCTACAGTAGTCACCGCCACGGATTGGCAGGGCGCTTACGTTGCTGCCGGACTCAGGGAAGGAAATTTTTCCGCGTATTTCAGCAAATCCGGCTATATCCCCCAAATTAAGGATGGCTCCATCTTTGCCGGACAGGCCCAAACGCTTGACGTCCAACTGGTTCCCGCGCCGGTTCTCGCATTGTCTGTTGCCTCGCCGGTCGAGAAGTTGATAACCAATATCTCGCCCATTACTGTTAATGGTGTTGTGAGCAATAATGCTCGCGTCACGGTGAACAGCGTTGAAGCAACAGTCAGTAATGGGGCCTTTTCGGCATCAGTTCCCCTAGTCGATGGGGATAACACGGTAACCATCAGCGCCACGGACCCATATGGCCAAGTCAATGTCCAGACCCGGACCGTGACCCTGCTTGCCAAAGGAAGCCTGAGTGGAAAAATTGTCGATTCATTCAGCGGCATTCCGCTTGCCGCGGCAACAGTAACCGTGACCGATTCGATAAATGCAGTCCGCTCCACTCTGTCAGCTTCCGACGGCTCGTATGTGCTGGCGGACATTCCCGCGGGTTCCATAACCTGTGTTGTTGCCAAGGACGGTTATCTGCCGCAGAGCTTTGATGTTTCCATTTCTCCCGGGCAGGCTATGGTCAGGGATTCTGCGCTTGACCGTCTCCTCCCGGCCATAGCTAACGTTACCATCAGTGCTGTAACCACTGACGGCGCGACCATCTCGTGGACAACGGACGCCCCCACCAATGGCACCGTTGAATTCGGCCCAACGATCGGCTATGGCGGTTCAGCGAGCGATGGGCAGTCCACTGTCAGTCACAGCGTCACCCTTAGCGGACTCTCTCAGGCAACTTCCTACCATTTCAGGGTCGTGGCGACCAACAATTATGGATTTTCGACAGCCTCTGCGGATCAAATATTTACAACCCTAAACCCCATAGCCGTAGCCATCACTTCACCGACAAACGGTTCAACCATTCTGCGTCCTGACGTCATGGTCAGGGGTACGGTCGAGAACAGCACGGGAAGCGAAACCGGCGTTACCATCAATGGTGTAGTGGCAACCGTCTACGGCAACGAATTTTTCGTGAACCATCTGCCGCTCCAGGAGGGTGAGAACACGATTACTGTTACTGCCACCGACCCCGCAGGCAACAGCGTATCGGCCTCGGTGACGGTCACTGCTTCTCCCTCCGCCAATTACATCAGTATTACGGCAACGCCCGATTCCGGTATCGTCCCCTTTGAGGGGAAAGTGCGTGTTGATGGTTCGTTCAGCATTACTTCGCCCGTTTCACTTTCCTGCGCAGGGCCCGCAGTGGTCGAATTCATTCCCGCAACAGACGGCCTTGAATCGGGAATCCGTATGAATAGTGAAGGTGTTTACCTGATTGGTGCAACTGCTGCCGGACCGGATGGCCAGCAGCATGAGGACACGGTTGCGGTTATCGTGCAAAACGCCGCACAATTGGATGGACTGCTCAGGGCGAAATGGAATGGTATGAAAACTGCGCTGGCGGCTAAAAACATTGAAGGTGCAGTGGCAGACATGAACCCTGGTACTGCGACGGCATACAGAGAATTCTATACGCTTCTCTATGACCAGTTGCCGGTGTTGGTTGCAGCAATGGAGGATATCGAGCTTATCAATGCATCCGCTACACATGCGCAGTACCGGATTCACCGAAATGAAACGGTTAACGGGGTGGCAGAATCGATAACATACTATATTTACTATTCGAAAAATCAAACCGGCATATGGCAGATAGAGCGATATTGATGGGAAAGGGATTGATATGCGAATAATTGGTTTAATGATGCGGATAACTCTGTTTCCAGTAGTTATCATCACTCTTGCGGGATGCGTCAGCATTGCCCGTTACGACGGACCCTACGAAGGCAGGATCATTGATGCGGAAACCAGACAGCCTCTCGAAGGAGTGGTGGTTTTCGGCGAGTGGAAAGTTTTCCATCCGAACCTTGCCGGCGGCAACTACACCTATTACGATGCCGCGGAAACCCTGACCGACAAAAACGGCGAATTCCGGATACCTGGCAAAGGCGTCAGGGTTTTTAGCAATCTTACGGAAATGTATTTCCTGATCTTCAAGGCAGGTTACGAAGCGATCCACCCCGTACCTTGGAGCGGCTTAAAGGAATATATGGTTACTACCCGAAATGTCCGTTTTGAAGGAAGTAAGGCGATAATACCATTACGAAAACTGACTCTTGAGGAAATGAGGAAAAGGATTAAGCCGGGTATTTCAAATCTGGCACCAAGACAAAAACAGAAGTTATTGACCATAGAATTGGATAAAGAGAATAAGACGTTGGGACATGATTTGTACAATAAATAACCGAGGGTAGTAATGTGATTAATGTTAATAAATTTGTGATAGTGTCTATATTCGTATTGTCTCCATCAATGTTATTTGCATGGAAAGACACGCATAAAACTATTTCAGAGTATGCTGCAATTGAATATTTTGATCCCAAAATTATCGATAAAACACTGTCTTATGGCGAAGGTAGCAATAAAGTAATAGATTTAATTAAGACCGGTGCCATGAACGAGGACGCCGGTACAATAAAGGATGCCTTAACTGACAAAGCACGCTACCTCAATCACTTTCACAACCCGCTTGAAACTGATATAGCCAAGATGGGGTTGAGTGACCTGGGTTCGGGAATGTCGTTCATCCTTTGGGGCCAAGATGGCGCAACGCAGTCTACGGAGTATACGGCTGTAGGTGGAGACCAGTCCTGGGGTAAAGTCAGGGACCATTATTACAATTCCCTTGTCACCATTGACGATTCCCAACGCCAGGAGGCTGAGGCTCTGATGTATATCGGTCTTGGACACCAGATGCACTTGGTTCAGGATGCAAGCCAACCAGACCATGTTCGTAACGATACCCATGTCCTCGACGGTTTGGGGTTTCTGTATTTCGAAACGTGGGCCGCAAAGAAAGATGACTTAGTCCGCTCCCAGATTGCCGATGTCCTGCCCGCTCAAAACCCACAGGTTGATTTGAACACCGTGCCAAGCGTCTTCAACGGAAAAGTTCCCATTACGCAGCTTATGGATACCAGAAACTATGTGAGCAGCAAGACACCATCAACATCCCTTACGCAGGGGCTCGCCGAATACACTAATGCAAATTTTTTCTCTGACGATACTATCTTTGCCAACGAGCGGTTTGCCCTTGGGGATACACACTACTTCCCCAATCCAAAAGCATCTGCAACTGACATACAGCTCTTCATCGAAGGAAAAAAGTCAGCGGAACGAGTCGTTGCTCTGGATGGGAAAACGGATAAGGGAGTGTGGATCAGCAAGGTAGCCGAAGGTGAAACCATTGAGATTGAGCACTTTGTGCGGCCTTCCTATTGGACAAAACCCATTCAAATGGTTACGGGCGAAGGGAGTTCATTCTATGGATCGTTTTACCGGGATGAGTTCTGCCACAAGGATTACTTGATGAAACTGGTGCCACGGGCAGTCGGCTACTCGGCGGTGCTTCTTGATTATTTTTTCCGCGGCACGCTTGAGATCAGTCCTCCCGATCAGTACGTCTATGCCATTACCGACGGAAGTCAGACCCCTTACGCCTATACCGGCCCGTCTGGAACGTATCAGGAACAAGCGTTCACCCAAATCAAGGCCAAGGTGAAAAATACCACTCCGAAGGAGAAGGACGCTCAAGGAAACATCCTCAGTTACGAGGAGGCACAGGCGGGCGAACTGGTTGCCGTTGCCAGGTATAAGAGGAGAACCGATTACACGACCACCCTGAGCACCGATCCGCCGACTGCTGCATCGCGGGAGAACGATTATACGTATTCGGTATCCACTCCCCTTGCAGTTTCTGCATTAAGCACGACACCCACCGAATACACCTTCGACTTTTCAGCATCTCCTGTCCCCGCTGGAATCACCGATCTTTCCCTGCAGGTGGTCTTTAAGGGGACTCTCGGTGGTGAGGTTGGAAAAGCTGTGGCGGTCGGCAGCAAGGATCTCATGGAGCCGGTGCAGCAGACTCTCTGGAACCTGACCGATATGTTTTCACTCAATTACCACCTTTACACGGCCGAAGCTATAAAAGCCGATCCGGAACTGGCTGCTCTCGTTGACTTGGATCACGATGGTGTCTTTAGTGAGCTTGCAGAGGGTGAGGCATTCATCGATCCGTTAGATATTATCTTCGATGTTTCGTACTCAGGAACTCCGTCATTCAGTTCTTCCTCCTCGTCGGCATCGGTCAATATTGCTCCGGGAAGATATGCGCGGTTGATAGTGCTCGTTGACCGTGAGAGCAGTAACTTTATGAAGATTGCCTGGGACGGTCCTCAAGGGGCGTTGGGGTGGGTCGAAAGCTTTAATGGGACAGTGAGCCAAGATAAGGATGGCATTTTTTCATCGATAACCCCGATAACGGATTTCCGTTCGATACGACAGCATTTCGATACCGGAGTTCTCGCCTGCCAGCCTTATGCTTTTGATCCGGAAACGGGCGAACAGGTGTGCGAGTATCCTGAGGATGAGGCACTTCCTCTGAATAATGCAACTCCAACTCCCATTTTAATCCGTTGACGAGTAGCTGGGTTTATGTTTTGTTTGGATTCGAAAGACAGGAAAATTTTTGTCTTCCGGATCTCGGCAGACATGGTGTGGTGCAACGATCAATAGAAGGTAAGACGTAATCCTATGAATTTCCTCGAATGCCTGAAAAACGAAATCCTCATCGGCGACGGCGCCATCGGCACCATGCTCTACGCCAAGGGGGTCTCCCTCGATGCCAACGTGGAGCACCTGAACCTGGTGCGGCCGGAGCTGGTACTGGAGCTCCACCGGGAGTACCTGGCCGCCGGTGCCCGTGTTATCGAAACCAACACCTTCGGTGCCAACTGGACGAAGCTTGCGTCCATCGGCCTGGAGAAGCGGGAGCGGGAGATCAACCTCCGGGGGGCACGGCTCGCCAGGGAGGCTGCTGAAGGCACCAACGCCTTTGTGGCCGGCTCCATGGGCCCCCTGGTCAGGGTCAAGGGGGATGAGCGGGAGTTTTCCGCCGCCGAGACTACCGATATCTTCCGGCGGCAGGCCCATGCCCTGGCCGAAGGAGGGGTCGATCTCCTAATCCTTGAAACCTTCACCGATCTGGGGCAGATTCTCTGCGCCCTGGCGGCGGCCCGGGAGACGGGGCTTCCGGTGGTGGCGAACATGGCGTTCCTGGAGAACGGCCGCCTGGCCGGCGGGGCCGATGTGGAGCGGGCGGCGCGGGAGTTGACCAATGCCGGAGCGAGCGTCGTGGGGGCCAATTGCGGCGCCGGCCCCCTGGAGCTGCTCGGCACCATCCGCCGCATGGCCGGCGCCACGGTGCTTCCCATCGCGGCTTACCCCAACAGCGGGTTTCCCGAGTATGTGAACGGACGCCACGTCTACCGAACCACCCCCGACTACTTTGCCGAACGGGCCGCCGAGATGGTGGCCAATGGTGCGGTGCTGGTGGGGGGGTGTTGCGGCACGACGCCGGATCACATCCGGCGCCTGGCGGAGCGCCTTTCGGGGATGCTCCCCGCTGCCCGCAGCGTGGTGGCGGCTGCGGTGCAGGTCGAGGAACTGCGCGAGGAGGTTGCCGGGGCTGAAGGCTTTCTGGCGAAGTGGGGCACGGAGCCGGTGGTCACCGTGGAGCTGGATCCCCCCAAGGGGTTTGACTGCGAAAAGATTATCGCAGGGAGCCGGACCCTGAAGGCCGCCGGTGCCGATGCCATCAATATTGCGGAAAATCCCCTTGCCCGCATCCGCATGGGGAACATCGCCCTGGGGCATCTCATCCAGCAGGAGGCGGGGATTGAGACCATCGTCCACATCACCTGCCGGGACCGCAACCTCCTGGGGCTCCAGTCGGACCTCATGGGGGCGAGCCTGCTGGGGATACGGAATATTCTCGCCATTACCGGGGATCCCGCCCGGATCGGTGAGCAGGCCGGGGCTACGTCGGTCTACGACCTGAACTCTTTCACCCTCATAAAGCTTCTGTCCGACTTGAATGCCGGGGTGAACGCCCTGGGGAATCCCCTTGGCCGGGGGGCTGGCTTCACCATCGGCTGCGCCTTCAACCCCAACAGCCAGCGGATGGAAGTGCAGGCGGAGCGCCTGAACAAGAAGGTTGCCAACGGGGCGCGTTTTGTCCAGACCCAGCCCCTCTACGACCTGGCGCGCCTGGACGAGATGCTGGAGCGTACGGCCGGCCTGGGTGTGCCGGTGCTGCCGGGAATCCTGCCGCTGGTGAGCGAGCGCAACTGCGAGTTCCTCCACAACGAGGTGCCGGGAATCGTCATTCCTGACGGGATACGGGAGCGGATGCGCGGCAAGGAAAAGGATGCGGGGGTCCGGGAGGGACTCGCCATCGCCTGCGAATTCATCGATGCAGCCCGCAGCAGGGTCGGGGGATTCTATCTCATCCCCCCCTTCGGCCGGTTCGAAATTGCCGTTGAGCTCGTGCGGCATATCAAAGGGCGTTGAGCTTAATCCGAATCATCGCTCCAGGAGGTTTCACCATGGGCATCCATCGAGCCGCATCGTTTCTTCTCCTGGCCGTTCTCCTTGCCGGTTGCCGCAATCCTTACCTGGTGGCACAGCGCTTTGAGGACAGTTCCCGGAAGTATGGTCAGATGGTGCGGTGGCATGAGTATGAAAAGGCCTGCGATACCTTTGCCGCCCCTTCGATCAGACAGGACTGCCTCACCCGTGCCAGGGCGTCGGAAGGGGTCTCCATGGCCGACTACCGGGTCCAGGGGACGGATGTCGATCGGGAAAAAGGAACAGCGACGGTTCGAGCGGAAATAGACTATTACGTTCTCCCCTCTGCCCGGCTCAAGACCGTTGAGGACCTCCAGCAGTGGCGCTACGAAACGGTTGACGGAAGCGAGGAGTGGCGCATCGTGACACCGCTTCCCGAGTTCAAGTGATACCCGCGGGATGGCGGAACTAAACCTGCTGTTTCAATGTGGGCAATAATGTGGTAAACAGGAATTACCAACAGGCGTAACGCCAGAGACTAAAGGAGCGCACCGTATGTCAGACAGCAAAAACACCGAAACTGCTGCTATCATGGCTTTCTTCGCCGGCGCGGCCCTTGCGGCCGGCGCCGCCCTCTTGCTCACCCCTAAGCCGGGCCGCGAAGTCCGGGAGAAGCTCGGCGAAGTGACCGAGGATGCGGTCGGAAAAATCCGTACGGCAGTTCGCGAGGCAAAGTACAAGGTTGCCCCCAAGGGGAAGGACGAGAGCGGCGATATAGAAGGCGGCGGTTGCTGGATCTAGAAGCCTTTGAATGACAACGCCCCGTTTCCTCGCAGAGGAACGGGGCGTTGTAGTTTTGCAGGCAATGCCGGACTTTTTCAGATGGATTCGTAATCGACCGCAGCACTGGCTGCTGTCACGCTTTTCATGTGGGGGATCACCTCGCCGGCATGGTACGGATGCACCTGGTATGCCTGGAGGTCTTCCAAGGAGTCGAACTTCGTCACGAGGGCCAGGTCGTAGGAACGCTCGGACCTGATGACGTCTATTCCCACTTCGATGTGGCGCAGCTGCGGAATCTTTCCTTTCATGCTCTCCAGCTTTTCCTTTGTAGCATTCAAGTTAGCCGGTGTCGGGTCGTTAAATCTGAAAAAGACAATGTGGGTTATCATCGGTTTATCCCTCCCTTTAGTAGTTGCCCCTGATACATTCCTGTTCCGAAAATTCTGCCATTGAATGTTTAAAGCCGTTGCCGCCGGATGCTGACCGACCGGAAACCAGCGTCAGCGCAGTAACCATAGCACAAGCTTCGGGTCTTTGTCACCGGCAGGTACGTGGCTCCCTCTTTTCCTGGTAGAATTGTTTCTGAACTACATGGTCAAGGAGGGCCGTCATGGTGAAATTCTACGATCCTAAGGATGTGAACGACCAAGCCCGCGTGGAGGCGATTCTGAGGGAGGGGGGGATCGAGTACTTTCTGCTTCCGGAGCCCCAGGGGGGGATCGGCCCCCAGCAGATTCACGTGGCCGAGGAGGATATCCCAACTGCGGAGGAACTGCTGCGGCGGTAGCAGGTTACAGTGTCAGGCAGCTGAAGATGAAAAAGAACGGCCCGCTGTCGGGCGGGCCGTTACTGGTGGCGGTGCAACGGCCGATTATTGCTGTTGTTGCGGTACGATGGTGATTTCTACCCGGCGGTTTATGGTCCGCCCGGATTCGGTGCTGTTGTCGGCAATGGGCTTGCTTTCGCCGAAGCCGATGGCGGTCATGCGGGCCGGGGCGACGCCGCGTGCGGCGAGGGCGCTCTTGACGGCATTGGCGCGGCGCTCGGACAGGTCCTGATTCAAGGCGTCGCTTCCGGTGCTGTCGGTATGGCCGGCGATGGTGATGTTGGTTGCAGGGTACTGGGTGAGTACCTGTGCCACGCGCGTGATCTCATCGTTGGCGCCGGGCTGAAGTACGGCCGAATTGACCGGGAAGAGGATGTCTGATTTGAAGGTGACGGCGAGGGTGTTCTGGTTGCGCTGGACACTGGCTCCGTCCACGGCCGCAACCGCCTGCCGCATGGCATTTTCCTGCTTGTCCATGTAGTTGCCGATGGCTCCGCCGGTGAGTCCGCCGGCCAACGCCCCTGCTGCAGCTCCTATGAGGGTCGATTCGGTATCGCGGCCAATGGCCTGGCCAAGTCCTGCGCCGATTGCTGCGCCTACACCCGTGCCAACGGCGGCTCCTGTCTGGGTACGAGTCATCGGCTGAGAGCAGCCGGTTACGGTTGCCATGGCGATGGTGAGTGCACAGAGTGCTGTTCGTTTCATGGTTCCTCCCTGGTAAGTTGAATAGTGATGCCTTTTAGCGGGGGAAGTATATCAATAGTCGTGGTTGGAGGCAACCATGAGGAGGTAAGGGGACAACCTTTACTTGTCTGATTTCAGAGTTATCATTTGACCCAGAATGGGTGGTTCTGTTGAGTGTATTCAACCGGAATGGAGGAAAAAGGTCATGAAAATCAGTGCGCGAAACGTATTTTCCGGAACAGTCAGCGGCATTTCCAAGGGGGCGGTGAACGCCGAAGTCTCCATCGAACTGCGGGCGGGAACGCCTGTTACGGCTGTCGTGACCAATGCCAGTGTCGACAGGTTGGGACTGGCAGTCGGCATGGAGGCCTATGCCATCATCAAGGCGAGTTCGGTCATTATCGGCACGGACCTCCATGACGCCAGGGTAAGCGCCCGCAATATCATGTGCGGTGTTGTCGCGAACGTGATAGAAGGCCCGGTCAATACCGAGGTGGATGTGGAGATTGGCGGTGGTAATACCATAAGCGCCGTCATTACCCATGAAAGTGCCCAGCGGCTCGGCATTGCGAAGGGGGGGCATGCCTGCGCCCTCTTCAAGGCTTCGAGCGTAATTATCGGCGTCAAGTGAGTTCCTGAACGTAATTAGAGGGGAGAGCCCGTTCGGCGGCCCGGTGCCCAAAGGATGGGCAATCCCCTATTTTTATGCCTATGTATTATGGCTCCCAGGTTGTTGCAACGCCGCACGAATAATGCTGTCTTGGGGCGTGAGGCCGCTCTCCTTGCGGGGGGAGAGGGGCGGCTCTCTTTTCGGCATCACCTTTGCGATAGAGCGATCATGGCGGCCCTGAAGGGGCTTGTCCCGGCTCGTGTCCGATGCCGATTCTGCCCATAAGGAGAAATAATCGTGCGGAGAATCATCGGTTCCATTTCAATTGTCTTTGCCTGTATCCTTTTAATAGTGCCGCCGGTATTTTCGGCAGAACTGACCCTTTCAGCGGCGGCAAGCCTCAGGGAGGCGGTCGATGAGTTGACCGCCCGGTTTGAAGGGCGAATGCCCGGCGTCACTTTCCGGAAAAATTTCGGTGCCTCGGGCACCCTGGCCAAGCAGATCGAACAAGGAGCACCCGTTGACATCTTCATCTCGGCCAACCCGGAATGGGTGGAATACCTCCGGAGCCGAAAGTTGCTGGAACCCTCCAGCATCGGCACCTTCGCCCATAATGAACTGGTATTCGCCGGAAACGCGGCACTGCCGGTTTCCGGCATGGGTGACCTGCCTAAGCTCAGGAAAATAGCCATCGGCAGTCCCAAGAGCGTGCCGGCCGGCGAGTATGCAATGGCATCATTCAGGGCGGCCGGAGTGGAGAAGGCGTTGGAGGGGAAGCTCGTCATGGCCAGGGACGTTCGCGACGCCATGAAGTACGCCGAGCTGGGCGAGGTGGACGGCGCTTTCGTATACCGTACCGATGCGCTTCTGCTGGGGAAAAGGTCTGCAATACTCTTTACCGTCCCGCCGGGGCTCCATGACCGGGTCACATACCCCATGGCCCTTACCGTGGCCGGGGCGGGGAAGCGGGAGGCGGTTAAGTTCCTGCGTTTCCTCCGTTCGGCTGAGGCGAGGAAGGTGCTGGAAAAATACGGTTTTTCCATGAAATGATGCTGCTATGCTATCCTTTACCCCCGCAGACATAGATGCCATCAGGCTCTCCGCCAAAGTTGCCCTGGCCGCGACAATCGTTTCGCTCCCCTTCGGCGTTGCCGTCGCTTATGTGATGTGCTTTCATGCCTTCCGCGGCAAAACCTTCGTGGAAGTGTTTCTCAATCTTCCGCTTACCCTGCCGCCGGTGGTTATCGGTTACCTGCTTCTCCTTCTCCTGGGCAGGGAGGGGTGGCTCGGGGGGATTCTCGATGCGGCAGGGGTGAGGATAATCTTCACCTGGTATGCGGCGGTCATCGCCTCGGCGGTGGTAGGCTTTCCGCTCCTGGTCCGATCCATCAGGATCGCCATGGAGTCTGTAGACGAGCGCCTTATACAGGCTTCGCGCACCCTTGGTGCCCGCTGGTGCGACACCCTGGCTACCGTTATCCTCCCCCTCTCGCTGAGGGGGATTGCCGCCGGTTCATCCCTCATGTTCGGCCGCAGTCTCGGCGAGTTCGGCGCCACAATCATCATTGCCGGCAACATCCCCGGTGTGACCCAGACGATTCCGCTCGCCGTTTACGACTATGTCAGCGCCCCCGGCGGCGAAGACGCCGCCCTGGCCCTCTGCCTGGTTTCGGCCGGGGTCTCCCTGCTGGTCCTGTTTTTACACGAATATCTGGCACGGCGTGCGTCGAGGAGTGATTGAGATGAAGTTGCGGGTGAGAGCGACCAAATCCTTTTGCGGGTTCCGCCTGGAAGCCGGCTTCGACATCGATGGGAGCCGCATCGGCATCTTCGGCGAGTCCGGGAGCGGGAAATCGACCCTGGTGAAGATGCTGGCAGGGCTTGAACGGCCCGATTCCGGCGAGATTCTGCTGGACGGCGAGACCCTCTTCGACTCCTCCCGCCGGATCAACATGCCTCCCGAGCGGCGGCGGATTGCGCTGGTATTCCAGAACCCCCATCTCTTTCCCCACCTTTCGGTAAGGGGGAACCTCCTCTACGGCTGGAAACGGTGCGCCGTGGCGAACCGGCAGGTGGGACTCGACGATATCATCGACGTGCTGCAGATCGGTCATCTGCTGGAGCGGGGGGTGACAAACCTTTCGGGCGGGGAGAAACAGCGGGTTGCCCTCGGCCGGGCGCTCCTTTCCAATCCCCGGCTTCTCCTCATGGACGAACCTCTTTCCGCTCTGGATGATGCCCTCCGATTCCAGATTATTCCCTACCTGCGGGGTGCCTGCGAGGCATTTGCCATTCCGTATTTATTCATATCCCATTCCCTTGTGGAAATGCGGCTCATGGCCGACCGCGTCATCGTCTTCAGCAAGGGGCGACAGACGGCGGACAGTACGCCGGATGAGTTGGCGCGCAGCCGCATGGGGGCAAGCCCCGTGGGATACATAAACCTCCTGAGGCTTGCCGAACCCCGGGAGCACCAAAGCCTCACCTCCTACAACTGGGAGGGGAACCGGCTGCTCCTCACCGCATCGCCGGGGGAGGGGGAGCTTCTCTTCGAACTCTCTTCGAAGGATATGATTCTTTTCAAGAAGCACCCCGAGGCAATCAGCGCCCGGAACCTCCTGAGATGCACCGTTGCCGGTACTTTCGATGCGGGGCGGAAAGCGGGGGTGGAGCTCCAGTGCTGCACCGGGCGGCTGGTGGCCGAGGTGGCCGCCGAAGCGGCCCGGGAGCTGGAGTTGACGGTGGGGAGCGAGGTGTTCGCCGCCGTGAAGGCATCAGCCTTCAGGCGGCTGGGGTAGGTCGGGCGACTGCTATTGTTCCACTGCGCCGCAGGAGCAGGAACAGGAGCACGCCATGCCGTTGGCCTTCCCGAAGGCCTCGCGCCCTTCTTTGAAAGAGAGCCAGGCAATGGCCAGGGAGCCCAGGGAGTCCAGGTAGCCGATGCCGGTCAGTTCATAGCCGGCGCTGGCCGCAAGAAGGACCAGCGAAAGCAGCAGGCAGGCCCGGCTGCATGCGGCATCGGCCAGGATTGCCGGGGAGTTGAGAGCTTTCCCCACCGTGGTTTTCTGACGGATGAGGAGCCACATAAAAGAGATGGAAACCAGCGACACCACAATCCCCCAGACGGTGGTCTCCGGATGGTGTCCGCCGTAGATGCTGAGTCCCGCCGTCACCACGAGCCCTGCCGTCAGCAGGTAAAAGGCCCCGCCGGTAATCCGCAGCGCCCGGCGCTCGAAGGCGTCCCGCTTTTCCTCTTCCCCCAGTTGGAGCCGCCGCACCATGTGCCAGATCCCGATTCCCGAGATTACCTCAACAAAAGAGTCGAGCCCGAAGCCGAAAAGCGAAAGTGTCTCGTCCGCTGCGCCGAACCAGACCGAAACACCCCCTTCGGCGATGTTGTAGATGATGGTGATGAGGGCCAAGAGGGCCGCCTTGCGGTAGAGTTCCTGGAGTCGAAGAAATTTGTCGCACAGCATGGGTGAATAAGTCTCCTTTGTTTTTGTTCAGAACGCCCGCCAGATGAACCAAGCTCCGGCAAGCACGATGACGCCCCCGCTCACCCGCTTTCCCCAGAGGGAGACGTTAGTTGCCCCCCGGGAGGCGGCGAATGACTCCACGAAGCCGGTGAAGGTGCCGGCTGCCAGCATGAGGAGGCAGTGGCCGAGGGCGTAGGTGAAGAGCAGGAGCGTGCCGTAGAGGATTTGCCCCTTCAGTGCCGCGAGGGAGAGGACCACGACCAGTACCGGGGTGGCACAGGGGGACGAGGCAATCCCGAAGAAAAGTCCCAGGAGGAGCGCCCCCACGAGCCCGCCCCGTTTCGGCTTGAATTGGGGAAGGTCCGGCAGCCGCAGCTCGTAAAGCCCCAGCATCTGGAGCCCCATGGCCACAGCCACGGCGCCGACGGCCACGTACCACCATCCCCCAACGGTGCCGAACATTGTCCCCAGGAGCGCCGCCGCCGCGCCGAACATGGTGAAGGTGAGCGACAGCCCGATAATGAAGGCCAGAGAGTAGATAAAAGCCTTTTTCCGGTTCCCTTCCGCATAGCCCCCCACGAAACCCACCACCAGGGGAATGGTGGCCAGTACACATGGGGAGGCCGACGAGAGGACTCCCCCGAGAAAGACCGCAACGAAGGCAAGAAGCGGTTGCGTCGCGACAATCTGTTCTATGTTGTCGAGAAAGCTCATGGTGCTCCCAGGGCCTTCAGTTCCCTGACGATATCGGCCTTTTCCATGAAGCCAATGTGCCGCTTCACTTCCTTGCCGCGGGCATCGAAGAATATCTGGGTCGGGATCATTTGCATCCGGAAACGCCTTGGCGCGGCCTGGTTTGCATTGACATCGATGAACAGGACGCTTGCCTTACCCCGGTATTCCACCGCCAGGGATTCCAGGATCGGAGCCATTTTCTTGCAGGGGATGCAGTACCTGGCCCCCAGGTCGATCACCGCCGGTTTGCCGGAGGTGAGGGCCTTGTTTATGTCGGCGTCACTGGCCGAGGGAAGTTCCGCCCGGGCGGCGGTGGCGGCAAAAAGAAAAAGGAGAGCGGCAATAATGCGCATCACAGCATCCCCCTTATTTCATCCGCTCCCGGCACTTTGCCGGAGAATTTGACCACCCCGTCAACCACCAGCGCAGGGGTGCTCATCACCCCGTATTTCATGATGGAGGGGATATCCTCCACCTTGACCACTTCAGCCTCTTTGCCGCTCATCTCCACGGCCTTCTTCACGTTCTCATAGAGGGTCTTGCATTTGGCGCAGCCAGTGCCGAGAACTTCGATCTTCATGGGTCTCTCTCCTTTCGATGATGATTACAGAATCCAGTTGAACAGATATCCCACCAGGGTGATGGCCAGGGCGACCGTGCCGAAAAAGACCGCCAGGAGCCGGTTCTTGAGGACGTTCTTCAGGATGATCGCCTCGGGGAGCGACAGGGCCGTCACCGCCATCATGAAGGCGAGCACCGTTCCCATGGCCATCCCCTTGGCGGTTAGTGCCTGGACGATGGGGATAACCCCGGCGGCATTGCTGTAGAGGGGGACTCCCAGGGCCACGGCCACCGGCACCGCGAAGGGGTTGTCGCGGCCGGCCCAGCGGGCCAGGAAGTCCTGGGGCACGTAGCCATGGATGAAGCCGCCGATGGCGATGCCGACCACCACGTATGGCCAGATCTTCTTCAGGAGCCCGACGGTGTACTCCCGTGCGTAGGAGAGGCGCTCCGGCCAACTCTGTTCGGCGATCTCGGCATTTCCCACCCGCATCTCCCAGACATAATCCTGAACGTACTTCTCCATCTTCAACCGCCCGATGATGATGCCGGCCACAATGGCCACCAGAAGCCCCGTGCCGATATAGATGAGGGCGATCTTCCAGCCGAACATCCCCCAGAGCATGATGAGGGCCACCTCGTTCACCATGGGGGAGGAGATGAGGAACGAGAAGGTGACGCCGAGGGGAACCCCCGACTCCACGAAACCGATGAAGAGGGGTACCGCCGAGCAGGAGCAGAAGGGGGTGACGATCCCCAGGAGCGCCGCCATGACGTTCCCCACGTATACCCGCTTGTGGGAAAGGATCCGTTTGGTCTTTTCCGGAGGGAACCAGGAGCGGATGATCGCCACGGCGAAGATGATGACCGAGAGGAGAAAAAAGATTTTGATGGTGTCGTAGATGAAGAAATTGAGGGCCTCCCCCAGGTGGCTGCCTGGAGTGAGGCCGATAAGATCAAACACAATGTAGTCTGCGAATGGCTTGAACATTTGAGATGCTCCAATCTCAGGCAGTGGCCCGGAACCAGCGCTGCTGGAACCAGAACGCCACGTTCACCAGCCCGATCATAACCGGCACCTCAACCAGGGGGCCGATGACCGCGGCAAAGGCCGCCCCCGAGTTCAGGCCGAAGACCGCCACCGCCACGGCGATGGCCAGCTCGAAGTTGTTGCTGGCGGCCGTGAAGGCAAGTGTCGTGGTCTTCGAGTAGTCGGCCCCGAGCTGTTTTCCCATCCAGAAGGAGATGAGGAACATGACGATGAAGTAGATGAGGAGGGGAATGGCGATCCGCACCACGTCCAGGGGTAACTGGACGATGAGGTTCCCCTTGAGGCTGAACATGACCACAATGGTGAACAGCAGCGCCACGAGGGTGATGGGGCCGATGCGGGGCACCACCTCCCGGTGGTAGCGCTCCTTACCCATGAGCTTCACGCCGATGAGGCGGGTCAGCGCTCCGGCGATGCAGGGGATCCCCAGGTAGATGAAGACGCTCTCGGCGATCTGGCCGATGCTCACCTCCACCAGGCTCCCCGAAAGGCCGAAGAAGGGGGGGAGCACCGTGATGAAGAACCAGGCGTAGACGCTGTAGAAGAGCACCTGGAAGATGCTGTTGAAGGCCACGAGGCCCGCGGCGTATTCGGTGCTCCCTTTGGCCAGTTCGTTCCAGACGATGACCATGGCGATGCAGCGGGCCAGCCCTATCATGATGAGCCCAACCATATACTCGGGCTTGTCGGGGAGGAAGGCGACGGCCAGGACGAACATGAGGACCGGCCCGATGAGCCAGTTCTGGGCCAGTGAGAGTGTCAGAATCTTTTTGTTGTGGAATACTTCGGGCATCTCCTCGTACTTCACCTTGGCGAAGGGGGGGTACATCATGAGGATGAGGCCTGCAGCGATGGGGATGTTCGTCGTCCCCACCTGGAAGCGGTTGATGAACTGCTCGACCCCCGGCACGAACCAGCCAAGGCCGATGCCGAAGGCCATGGCGGCGAAGATCCAGAGGGTGAGCCAGCGGTCGAGGAAGGAGAGGTTGCGGGATACGTGCTCACTCATGGCCGCCTCCCGTCAGGTGGGTTATCAGTTTTTCGCGCATCTCGTCCCGAATCCGGCGGTACTCGGCCATGATCTCTTCTTCGGTTCCCGCGGCCCGGGAGGGGTCGGCGAAACCCAGGTGTTCGCGCCGGGCTCCGCCCACGAACAGCGGGCACGTTTCAGCGGCATCGCCGCAGAGGGTGATGACCCGGTCGAAGGATTGTCCCTCGAACTCGGCCAGATTCTTGGAGCGCTGAGCCGAGATGCCGATTCCCAACTCGGCCATGGCCCTGATTGCCCTGGGGTTGACCCTGGTTGCCTCGGTGCCGGCGGAGCAGGCCTCCCACCGGTCGCCGAGGAAGTGGTTCACCAGCCCCTCAGCCATCTGGGAGCGGTTGGCGTTGTGGGTACAGAGGAAAAGGACGCGCTGCTTCATGGAATCTCCTGTGGGTATCCGGATAGGCGGATGAATGTGCCGCAAAAAAAAATCAGGCGCAGCGATTTCCCTGGCCGAAGCCGGCAAGGCGCTCCCGGTCGGCAATGGCGACGGGGTCGGCGGCAAGGTAACGGGCCAGAAGAGACTGCAGTTCCCGGCGCTCGGGGTAATCCGGAGCAAGAAGGGAGTAGTAGACCCAGACCCCTTCCCGGCGGTCGTCCACCCAGCCGGCATTCTTGAGCTGGGCCAGGTGCCGCGACACCGTGGACTGGGGAAGCTCCAGGGCCGCCATGAGATCGCAGACACAGAGCTTCTCCTCCTCCAGCAGAAGTGCCAGGATTCTGAGGCGGGTCTCGTCGGCAAGGGATTTGAATAAGCGGGCTGCGTTTTTCATGACAATGAATGTATCCGGATAAGCGGATTAGGTCAAGATGTTAATTTCCTCTCCGGTGCCGCCAGGAGCGGCCTGAAAACGAGATAGAGCCCCAGGGCGGCAAACCAGCAGATGGCCGCGGACCAGACCGTATGGGAGAGGAAGTGGGCGCCCCGGGCCATCTGGGCGTAGCCGTAGACTGTGCCCAGGACCAATCCTGCGGCGAGTCCTGCCTTGGCTGCCCTGGCGCGGCGGTCCCGAAGGGCGAAGTATATCCCCATGAGGGAGAAGCCGCCTGCGGCATGCCCCGCGGGGAAGCATTTGCCCGTTTTCGCTCCGGGGGGATTCCCTTCAAAAAGGCGGGTGTAGGGTACAGTGCCGCCGTAGCGCTCCATGGACCAGGGGCAGTGGCGGCCGGTTACGTCTTTCCCGATGGTGACGATGCCCGTGCCGAGGACTATGGCCATGACCAGGTAGAGGGCGTTCCACCGGAAGGAGCGCAGCCGCGCAATCTGGAACGACAGAACCCAGGCGATGAAGGAGAGGGAAGCGACGATCGCTACCAGATCGCGTCCCCGCTTGTGGATGAGCCACTCGGCCCACCATGACCGGCGGGCGGGCCAGGTGCCGGCGGCGAAGTCGTAGAACCGGTCGGCCAGCACCAGGTCCACGTGGGTGATTTCGCAGGCTGCGGCCACGAGAAGAAAGAGCAGTAACGGAACCACCCCGTGCCAGAACCAGAAGTTGGTATCCAGGGGAGCGGGTAAATTTTTTTTCATGGCTGCGGAATCCTGTTCAGGCGGTTTTTATAAATGTAGTTCGCTCCCTGATACCAGGCGAGGGCGTCGTCCAGAAGCCGCTTGTCCATGGGAAGAGGCGTCGTGGCGCCGCCTCGGCGGTCGAAACGGGAGAGTGTCGCCTCCTTCTGGGGACCGAGAATAAGGAGCCGGTCGCCTTCTATGTATCCGAGCTTCTGATAGGTGGAGATGAAGGCGCGGTCGGTACGGTTGTCGGCTTTGAGGATGTCGCGGCCGAGAAAATCGGTGGTGTAGATCGTATTGAGGAGGCCGAGCACTGTGGGGGCAACGTCGATCTGGGCCATCATCCTGTCCACTACCCCCGGTTTGATATGGCTGGGTGAATAGATAAGAAGGGGTATCTCGTATTTTTTCACCGGCAGTTCGGTCTTTCCGGCGCTGTTGCCGCAGTGGTCGGCCACGAAGACAAAGACCGTATCCTTGAACCACGGCTCCTTGCGGGCTTCTTCGATGAATTTTCCGATGGCATAGTCGGCATACTTAACGCCGCCGGAGCGCCCTGTCTTGGAGGGAATGTCGATGCGCCCCGCAGGATAGGTGAAGGGGCGGTGGTTGGAGGTGGTCATGACCATGCTGAAGAAGGGGTGTCCAGCCTTGTGGGACTTGCGCGCTTCCCTGATGGTCTTGCGGAAGAGGTCTTCGTCGCAGACTCCCCAGATGTTGGCGAAGGTTATTTCGTTGTCGGCGAAGTTGCTGCGGTCGACGATATTGAAACCGTTGGCGGAGAAAAAGGCGTTCATGTTGTCGAAGTAGCCGTACCCCGCATAGATGTACCGGGTGTCGTACCCTTTCTCCTTCATGATCTCGCCCCAGGAGCGGAAGCCCCCGTTGTCGGGGCGTTTTACGATGGATGTTCCCGGGAGGGGGGGCACCGAAAGGGTCAGGGCCTCAAGCCCTCTGACCGTCCGTGTTCCGCTGGCATAAAGATGGGTGAACAGGAGGGATTCCTTGGCGAGGCGGTCGATGTTCGGGGAGAGTCCGTTCTTGTTGCCGAATACGCCGAGGAATGAGGCGCTCAGACTCTCCTCTACCACCACGATGACGTTAAGCCGCTTCTCCCGCCCTTCTCCAGTAATTTCCCGGGTCATCCGGGGCGCGGCGGCGGCATAGTGGTTGTTCCGTTCTTCCACGAGGCTGCGCAACCGTGCCATGGCCTGCCGTTCATCCCGGTTTACGTAGAAACGGTTGAAGTCCAGTTCGTTGTTGCGGAATGCCGCGAAGAGTCCGTAGAGGCCGTTTCCGGCCAGTTCGTTGGCGTAGCTGTTGGCTGAGATTGCGGTGCCGGAGATGTTCACCAGAAGAAGCGCCGCCAGGGGGGCTGCCAGAAGCATGGCGCCAAGGCGGCGGCGCCGCGCGCCGAAGGTTACGGCTGTTGCCCGGCCTATGGTGTTGCGCAGCAGATAAACCGTTGCCATGGTGGCCGTGCAAATCCCGAACAAAATCGGGATGAGGGGGTATGACTCGCGGATATTGCCGATGACCTCGCCGGTGTAGACCAGATAATCCACGGCGATGAAATTGAAACGGGTCGAGAACTCCTCGAAAAAGAAATATTCGGCGATTGCGCCGAAGATGAGGGCATAGAGGATGACGAAAAAGGCAGTACGGACCACGCCAGGATGCCATCTGCTTTCCGTGAGCCGTCGCGGGGCGAAAATCAGGTAAAGAGCCGCGGGGATGAGGAGGTATGACAGGGCTGCGGCGTCGAAGATGAACCCTGCCCCGTAGGCCTTGGCCACAAGCGGGAACGTAAGCCCCGATCCCGGTGGAACCATGAATAACAGGACCGTCCGGGTAACGGTTGCGATGACAAGGTAGATGAGTGAAAAGAGGCCGATGATTCCAAGGGGGCTACGCTTGGGCATAGAGTGCTCCGGGTACTGAAAATGGTACGTTACCCGAGAAATATACCCATAGGGACCTGACCGGAGCATTACATGGAGATGACAATTTCGTCATCTTTGAATTTTTAGATGAATTTTGTGGGTGAGATTGGAGGTGGGATGGGGGGCGGGGGCTCTCCCTCCGAAAAACCTCAAGCGTCGCTGGTTGGTATTGGTAGGAACCTCTCTACTGGTGCCGGTGTTTTTCCTTCGTATGGACTTGCGGTGCTTTTTGCGGGATGTTTTTCTCCGGGAGAGCCCCCGCCCCCCATCCTGGAACCTTCAGTGGCCGTGGAGGGTGGAGTAAAGCTACCCCTGCGGGAAGAGCAGGGTTACCGAAGTTCCCCGTCCCGGTTCACTCTCAATCGAGACGCTGCCCTGGTGGAGTTCCATGATCGACTGGACGATGGCCAGGCCGAGGCCTGTTCCTTGGGGATTGGTGCTTCTCGCATCGCTGCAGCGGAAAAAACGGTCGAAGACCCTGGTGAGTTCGTCGGGCGCAATGCCGATGCCGGTATCGGTGATGGTGATGCGCGCGGCTTCGTCGTCGTCATGGGTGAGGGCAACGGTGATGGTTCCGCCTGGGGGGGTGTAGCGGATGGCGTTGGACAGGAGATTCCCCACGGCCCTCTGGAAGAGGAACGGATCGGCAACGATGCTCCCGCCGCCGGTGCATGTGATGGTGATCCCCTTCTCTTCGGCCAGGGTGCCGTAATAGTCCCGGAGCAGCTCCAGTTCGTGGCCCGCGTCCATGGGGACCGGCTCGATTTGCTGCTCGGTCCTGGCCAGGAAGAGGATATTGTCGATCAATCGCGAGAGCCGTTCGTATTCCTCAAGGCTCGACTCGATGATCCGCCGGTATTCGTCCACGGAGCGGGAGCGGGAGAGGGCGACCTCCGCCTCGCCCCGCAGGATGTTGATGGGGGTTCGGATCTCGTGGGCCAGGTTTGCCGATGAATCGGCGAGCCGGTCGAAGGAGTTCTGGAGACGGTTGAGCATCCCGTCAAATGCCGCTGCGAACCGGGCCAGTTCCCGCGGCCAGACACGGGAGTCGATCCGTTCGTTAAGGGTCGTCACGTCGATGCGGCCGGCGGCGTCGGTCATCTCTGCCAGCGGGCGCAAACCCCGCCGCATCACCACGGCGCTCAGGGCAGCGGAAAGGCAGAGTCCAGCAAGGAATACAAAGCCCATCTTCTGCTTGTACCCGTCCACGAGCGCCTCTTCCTCGGTCACGTCAAGGGCCATCTGGATGAGGCGGGAGGAATCTCTGTTTTCGCTCCCGGCCCAGGCCGAGTTGACAAGGTATGTCCGGTGTTTCGGGCCGGTTATCTTTTTCCCCCGGCCAATGGCGTGGGTATCCTTTGCCGGGCGGGGGAACACTCCGGGGGGGGCGATGCGGTTCATGCGCTCTGTTTCCATTACCACATCCCCTCGGTTATCGATGATGCGCACCAGGTACCGGGTATCCTCGCGCATGGCCCCTTCCCAGTGGACTTCCTGCTCAAGGTGGGAAGTCGCGTCGGCGTAGCGATTGATAATTCCTTCGATTACCCTGATTTTTTCGATGATGAAGTCATTGTCCTCGAAGTCCAGATCGTTCACCAGGGCGAGAAACTGGAAAATGATGGCAAAGAGCAGGACGCCCGTGGTGGCGAGGGTGGAAAGTATCGTGAGCCTTGCGGTGAGGGAGAGGGTGCCGGGGCGGGGATTCGAGGGATTATTCAAGGACATAGCCTGCTCCGCGCACGGTGTGGATCAGTTTGCGTTCATGGGGATCGTCAACCTTGCGCCGCAGGCGCCGGATGGCCACATCGACGATGTTGGTGTCGCTGTCGAAATTGATGCCCCAAACCTGTTCGGCGATGAGGGTGCGGGAGAGGACCTCCCCCTTGCGGCGCAACAGGAGCGAAAGGAGGAGAAATTCCTTTGCGGTGAGGTCAAGGGGGACCCCTCCCCGCCGGGCCTTGTGGCTCACGAGGTCCATCTCCAGGTCGTCTGCCCGCATAAGTTCCGGCTGGCGCGCGGGGCCTCGGCGCAAAATAGTCCGTGCCCTGGCCAGCAGTTCCGAGAAGGCAAAAGGTTTTACCAGGTAATCGTCCGCGCCCAGTTCGAGTCCCCGCACCCGGTCATGGACCGCGTCGCGGGCCGACAGATAGATAACCGGCACGTCGTTCCCATCGGCGCGCAGTTCCTCCAGCACCGACCAGCCATCGCGGCCCGGCAGCATGATGTCCAGCACGATGAGGTCATATGACTCGGAGCGGGCCAGGTGGAGTCCGTCTTCGCCGTTTTCAGCTGTATCCGCCGTAAAGCCGTTCTCGGAGAAACCTTTCTGGAGATACGCGGCGGCTTTTTTTTCGTCTTCGATGATCAGGATGCGCATGGGATACCAGACTATGGGCAGTGAATAGTTTTGAAAAAACCTGGTGAATTGTAGCGCGGTCTCGTCTTTTGTCGCAATCTCTTTTCCCCTGCCCGGCAAACAAAAAAGGCCGCCCGGAGGCGGCCACGTGAAAGGATGCAGATGGCGTTTCAGGATGCCAGATGAAACTGGCCGATAAGCTGCTGAAGCTCGTCCGAGAGGTTGGACAGCTGACGGGCGGCGGCAGCCGTTTCCTGTGCTCCCCTTGCCGTATCATGCACCACGTCGGTAATCTGCTGGATGTTGCCGCTGATCTCAGTTGTCGTGGCGGTCTGCTGCTCGGCCGCCGTGGCAATCTGGTTCACCTGCATGGTAACGGTGCCCACCTGCTCAAGGATTTCCTTCAGCGCTTTGCCCGACTCGGCGGCCTCGGCGGTTCCGCGCTCCACCTCCTGTACTCCCTGTTCCATGATGGCGACGGCGCCCTTCGTTTCATGCTGGATGGCCTTGATCATGGTGCCGATTTCCTTGGTTGCCTTGGTGGTCCGTTCCGCCAGTGCCCTGACCTCGTCGGCAACGACCGCGAAGCCGCGCCCCTGCTCGCCTGCTCTGGCCGCTTCGATGGCGGCGTTCAGGGCCAGGAGGTTGGTCTGGTCGGCTATGTCTTCGATTGTGCCGATAATCTCGCCGATCTGGTCGCTGCGGGTGCCGAGGCTCTCCACCGTTTTTGCCGTCTCGCGAACGCGGTCTGCAATGCGCGCCATCTCCTCGACGGTATGACGGATAACCTCCGAGCCCCTGCCCGCCGTCTCACTGGCGCGATGAGCCTCATCGGCCGCGGTTGAGCAGTTCTGGGCAATTTCCGTGGAGGTCGCGGCCATCTCCTCGCTGGCGGTGGCAACGGTGCCGGACTGTGCGGCAACTTCCTCGGCCCCGGTTGCCATCTGCTCGGCGTTGGCGGTGAGCTGTCCCGCGGCTGCCGCCACTTGGCTGGCATTCTCCGCCACTCCGGAGATCAGGCGGTTGAGGCGGCCGGCCATGGTGTTCACGGCTTCGGCCAGCTGTCCGGTTTCGTCCTTCTGATTCATTTCAAGGTGATTGGTCAGATCTCCCTGGGCAATGGCCTTGGCGAACTCGACCACCTTCAGGAGGGGGGCTGTGAGTTGGCGCGCCATGAACAATCCTAAAATTATTGCGATAATCATTCCGGCAACCGCAAAGACCGACATCTGGATGATTGCGCTGCGGGCAGTGGATGTGTTCATTTCGTTGCGCTGTTCGGCGCTCTCGATCTTCAGGTCGAAGATTTTCTTGATGGCGTCATCAATTTTTTTCTCGTAGGAGAGGCATTGGGTCCGCATGATGTCAAGAGCCGTCTCGCGGTCTCCGTCAAGGGTTGCCGTGATCATCTCTTCCCGCACTGGGCCGTACTCTTTGATGAGGGAACGGAGCGCCGCGAACTGTTTCTTCCCTTCCGCAGATTCCAGGGTCTGTTCCAATTCCGTCAACTGTTCGTCGATCTCTCCGTAAAGTTTCGTGATGGTTTTCGCGTTTGCCTCGGCCCGCTGGGGATTGTCATCAAGGACCATGCCCCGGAGGTTCACCCGGGCCTTCTGGAAGTTAATGGCAAGCAGCCCGAAAGTCCCCAGGGGTTCGGTGTTGTAGGTGAACATCTCCTCGGCTTCGTTTGCCAGCATGTTGATCTTCGATGTCCCGATGAACCCTACAACTCCCGCTATCAAGGCCACCAGAACGAAGCCGGACACCAGTTTTACACTGAGACGAGCATTTCGAAGAAAATTCATGATTAAAACTCCTTGGGTGAAGATAGGTAAAGCAACCGACATACTGCCTTATGCATTCTATCGGCCAGAATGTGGCAAAGTTTAGTAAAAATTTTTAAGGATAAATTGAGGCCAAAATTTTCTGTAACCCGCAATTTGTTTCGTAATTAAAAATGTACGAATTGCCGGCTCTTTTGTGCTGATAGGGACGTGCTTATACAGATAGGGGGATTTATAAATTTGCCGGCGAGATGCGGATGGGTTTAAAAGTGGTATGATTCCGCAGGGTAAGCGTCTCCGGTGCTGAATGCTGAGGGACATGGCATGCCGAAGGATATGTAGATGGTGTTGATAAAAGAGATGAGGGCGATTGAAGGTTCACGGCGGCCGAGAACGAGGGTGCAGGGACGAAAATGGTCGAATCCCGCCATCCGGTGGGCATAGAGGGTGTGTTTGCCCAGTTCGTTAGCCACCAGACCGGTGGAGGCAAAGGTAATTCCTGTGCCGGCAAGCACTTCCCGGAGGATGAACTGGAGGTCGTCAAAATAAACGATGTCGCTGAATTCGGTGATGGAATGGCCAAGCCGGGAAAGATTCTTGTCCAGAAAACGTCTGGCGCATCCGCTCTCATTCTTCAGGTAGAGGCGTTTGCCGAACATCTGGTCGATGGTGGGGGGCGGTGAAGGAGGCGTGAGCGCGGGAGTGCTTATGAAAACCATTTCGTCGTCGGGGAGCGGGTAGCTTCTGTGGCCCGTGAGGTCGAGATCGTCGCAGTGCTCGATGAGAGCCAGGTCGAACTGGCCGTTCTCGATGCCCTCAAGTGCCTGCTCCGGCATATTGAAAACGAAGTTCAGGCCGGCGTTTCCGGTGTTGATTCCCATGAATGCGGAGAGGATGGCAGGGAGTCGGCCGATGCCGAAGGACGGGGTACAGCAGAGGGATATGCGCTGCTTACATTCTTTGTCACTCAGTTTGTCAATGATTTGGCTTTCAAGATTGATGATCTGTTGCGCCTTGGCAAGTACGAACCGGCCATCTTCGGTGGGGGTGACGGCATTTCCCGCACGTATAAGGAGCGGTTTGCCGACATGGTCTTCAAGCTGCTTGATGCGGCGTGAGACCGCGGATTGCGTGACGCAGAGCACTGCCGCAGCCTTGGAGATATTGCCGAGAGCTGCGACTTTGAGCAGAGTCTTGAGGAGCGTAATATCCATTGTTCACCCTGTTCGTATGTCTATGCCTGAAATTCATGGCGGCTATGCGAAAAATGCAACAACACTATACCAAGAGACTCCTTCGAAAACAAGTAATTGGGAAAATGCGAAATAAAACAGGTGGTTTTCCAGTGATGCGTAAACCGCATACCTTATGTGGCATTGGGATTGCTAGGTTTCATCTCTTCAGATGCATTTTTCGTTCGGGCACACGTGTGTCCCGGTGGTCCATTCATTTCTCACATGAAGGAGGTAGTATGGTGAACCAGGCATGGAAAAAAGGACGTATCCTGCTGGCCAGTATGATCGGCGTGTTGGCGCTGACGATGCTGACGCTGTGGGGCTGCGGTGGCGGAGGGGGGAGCAGTTATGATAATCCGGCTTCCTCGGCGGTAACGACGAAAACGGCTAATGCATTGATCGATGCCGCTACTCTCAAGGGATGGGTTGATGCCGGTTTGGTGAACAAGGCTCTCGGTAGCTATGACCGGGTCGTGATTCTCGATATATCTGGCGACGCGACTGATAATAGGGGTACCCCCGATAACACAGCTGATGACGTCAAGTACAACCTCTACAACACTGTTGGCCATATCCCCGGGGCGCAACTCATATCTGCCGGTTCAAATGCGTTCAAGGAAGTGCGGGCAGAGGGGCCGCTGAATCTTAATGGTGAGATGGTATGCTCCGGTGCAACCATAGATGCCCTGATTCAGAATGCCGGGATTGATGGGAATACTACGATCGTCCTGACCAGCAATGCTGCCAGCGCCACTGGTGCTATCAACGTTGCGCGCGCTTATACGACGTTCCGCTACTGGGGCTTCCCCAAAAACCGTCTTAAGGTTCTTAATGGCGGGAACGCTGCGTGGGATGTAGATTACGATTTCACTACGGTTGTACCTACCATTAAAAAGTCAACCTACGGCGTGGCTCAGAATGGGACTACCAACATTAATACTGACGTTCGCGTGTCGCTCAGTGAGATGATTGGGTATGTCAATGGGATCGCAACGGGCAATGCGGACAAGGTTACCATTATCGATACGGTGCGCGGGTCAGCTACGGTTCTGAACGCAACAGTTTCGGGTCCCACGGCAGATCTTATTGATTCTACGAAGTTCACCCCATTTGATGGCGCCATTAAGGGGTCTTTCAGCTATTTCGCCCCCAGGATGCTGACAACCGGCATGTATTTCAAAGATGCTACTACGATTAGAGATGATCTTATTGCGGCATACGGCACTGCCGGCACAGAAGAAAGTAAGCTTGGTGCGGCCGGTCTCGACGGTACGAAAACATTCATCTCCCTCTGCCGGGCAGGCAACTATGCATCTATCGGGTATTTCATCCTCGACGGCATCGCCTATTACAATTCCACTGTTGACGTCAAATGGTATGACGGTTCCCTTGGTCAATGGAACCTGATGGCTGCCAAAGACGCTGCAAATCCGACCCGCGGCGGCCAGTTGGCAGTGAGCTCCATCTGGGATACCACCCTGCTCATGGAAAACCTGACGTGGAACGTTGACGCTCCCCGCAGCAAGACGATCATTGATTATGCATCTCGCGTCTATGGAGTGGAGCCGACCTATGAGGAAGGCAACCAGATTGAAAACACTGACAAGGCTTATCGCAGCACCGTCAGCGGCTCGACCAGCGGCGGTTCTTCGTCCGCCGGCGGTAACTGCTAGCAGACTCTGTAATTCCATGACACCCCCGCCCATTGGGGCGGGGGAACTACTATGAAAAGGAGCGAATGCATGATTAATATGCGCAAAATATCCACCATTTCCGGTGTCGCCCTTGGGACGGCCCTTCTGGCCGGCACGGCCTTTGCCGGCCCCCGCATCACCTTCGGCCCCGAGGACCAGGGCGCCCTTCAGATCGACTACAAGGGCCAATTCCAGATGTCGGTCCGTGATAACGGCTCCGGTGACGACGGTGATGATACCACCACCAACTTCAACTTCCGCCGCAACCGTATCGCGTTGATGGGCAAGTACGGCGATATGCTGAGCATGTATGTCCAGACGGAGTTCACCGAGGACCCCAACGTCGGCACCCTCGGAGTAAGCGACAGAACCGGCACCGAATTCCAGATGCTCGACGCCGTTATGCGCTTCAAGTTCAACGATGCCTTCAAGGTCAACGTTGGTAAGTTCAAGTACGGCTTCTCCCGTGAGAACCTGGAAGCGTGCGAGATGCCCCTGACCCTCGACCGCTCCCTCTTCATCCGTGCTCCTTACGTTGCTACCCGTGACATGGGGGTCGGCATCTGGGGTAACTTCCTGGAAGACAAGGTCCAGTACCGGGCTGACGTGATGGAAGGGCGCAAGGCCGGCGACACCGGCAACCCCGATTCCAGCTTCCGTTATACGGTCCGCGGCCACGTGTCGCTGCTGGATGCCGAGTCGGATTATGGCTACAAGGGTACCTACATGGGCAAGAAGCAGGTGCTTACCATCGGTGCCGCCTATCAGTATGAGCCTGATGTTGCGTATGGTGACACCGTGGCCAAGACCGGCAAAAGTGACTACCAGGCCTGGACTGTGGACGGTTTCTTCGAGTACCCGGTTGAAGCGGTCGGAACGTTCACTCTTTCTGCTGCCTATGCCGACTACGATCTGGACGAAGCCTACAAGGTTTCCGCAAACGTTGATAGCGATGCCATCGGCCTCAACGGCGAGAAGAACGGTTGGTACGTTAAGGCCGGCTACATGCTGCCGAATCTGCCGCTCCAGTTCTTCGGCCGCTATGAGCAGTGGAGTTTCGCTGCCCTCAACAACATCTACGATCAGGATGTCACCTGGTATGGCGGCGGGGTCAACTACTATATCTGGGGCCAGAACCTGAAACTTACGGCTGAACTCAGCCATACTGATTTCGATGACGAAGGAGTGGTGAGCGGTCTTCAAGGGGCTAATCTGAAGTCCGAAGATTTCACCAGCTTCGTAACCCAGCTCCAGCTTCTCTTCTAGGACGGAGCGCATCTCACACCACGCAGGAGGAAAGAAAATGAAAAAGATCATGATGTCCATTGCAGCGGCCCTTGTGGCACTTTCCATGGCAGCGGTTGCCTTTGCTTCGGGTTCCTTCTCCGGCAAGGTCACCAAGATTGATGGTGCTAAGGTTACCGTCAAGGCCGACAAAGTTCCCGCATGGGTCAAAAAGGGCGGGAGCGTTTCCGCCATGGGCGGTTCCCCCAAGGTTATGGATGTTAAAGGGGACGAAGTGACCCTCCGCTTCGGCAAGGCCAAGGCTGCCAAGATCAAGGCAGACTCAACCATGGAAATCCATGAGGCCGCCGGCGACGAGCTCCAGGGCTGCTAGCCACAAAAACCTCCCCGCCTTAAGGTGGGGAGGTTTTTGTTAAAATCTATATATCGTTTTATAGAGATTAATAGGTTTTTTTAATTTTAGAGAGGAGTAACCAATGAAGCTCAAACCTTTATGGGTAAAGCTCTCGGCGGCGGCATTCGTTTTCTGTGCCGCTTCACCGGTCTTTGCCGAAAAGGCCGGCATCGGGTGGCAGGAGGGCATTGCCGCCAAGTCGGGTAAGGCCAAGACCATGGCCGAACTGGCGAAGATGTACGACTCAAGTTCCTGCATCGATTGCCACCAGGATACCCACAATGATTGGAACAAATCGATCCACGCACGCTCCATCTTCGGTACCAGCCGGACTGCTGCCACCTTCAAGACCGCGGTGATAAACGGCCTTATGGAGTGGCCCTATTCGGGGGTCAAGAAGCCTGAAGACGTGAAAGTCGAACACCTGATGGGGTGTGCCAAGTGCCACCTGCCCCAGTTGGCCGATGCCGAAGACTCGGTGGCCAAGGAAATTATCGCCACTATCGATAACTGGCAGGATGCCCTCAAGAAAAAAGACAAGGCAAAGGCTGCTGTCGAGGCCGATAAGCTCCAGAGCCTTAACATCAACTGCCTGATCTGCCATAACCGCAACGCCATTACCCATAAGTGGACCGACGGCTATCCCCAGGCAGGGGTCGTGTACGGCTCGAAAGAAGGCGACCATCCGTCGGATGCCTTCCCGAAAATGAAGGTGAGCCCCATCATGAGCGAGTCGATCCAGTGCGGGCAGTGCCACGGCCTGGGTCCCAACATGGAACTGGATAACCCGACCCAGTGCTGCACCAGCTACGGCAGCTATCTCTGGTCCTACACGGCCGAGGGTGGGAGCGAAACCTGCCAGGACTGCCACATGAAGAAGAGCAAGCTCGGCCACAACATGCAGAGCTACCGCGATCCGGGCATGGCCAAGGCTGCGGTTGAGTTCAAGGCCGAGGCGCGGGCGTTCCACTGGCGTGACGGCGCCACCATAAAGCCTAAGGCTGTGGTGAAGGTAGAGATGGTGAACCATGCCGGTCACTCCATCCCCGATGGCTGACCGACCCCCAACCGACTGGTTCTGTCGGTAATAGCAAAAACAAAAGATGGACAGGAAGTATTCAATCAGGAGAAGATTTACATGCCGGTTCCCCAGCAGCTTGGGCGCGGCGACCGGATGGGGCGCGGCCCCTATGAGAAGAGCGGCATAATCGAAGATACCGGGCTCCCGCCCGGCAAAGAGGTACGTGAGCGGTTCGATATTTTCTTCCCGACCGAAGAGGTGGAGGATGAAAACGGCAAATGGGTTACCAAGCCCACTGCCAGCGAGCTGGATCTGGAGGTCAAACTCTGGTATCTTCCCTTCGGCACTATGAATGCCGATCCGTTCCTGTGGCATGAGTTCAAGCAGAAGGTGAACATCAGTACCACTGGAAAATAGCAGCAACAGAACATGCATTTTTGCTCTTGGCCGGCAGGATTAACCTGCCGGCTTTTTTTTCGTCGGTCATTACGCTATGATGGGCAGCACATGAAGCTTCTTCTCTGGTTGACAGATTTTCTTGCCTCGCGCCGGTGGTTGCGGGCCGTCATTCTGATGCCGCTTCTGCTGCTGGCTGGGTGCGGTGCCGGAGGGAGCGAGAACGGCTCGTGCCTCACGTGCCACCGGGGGATTGAGCATGCCTCGCCGGCCCATCCCCGCTGCGTTTCCTGCCACGGTGGAAACGAGCGTGCCCGCGATAAGGAATCCGCTCACCGCGAAATGTTCGCCCCCCGCAATCCGTCGGACCCCCGCTCCTGGGAGCATAGCTGCGGTGCCTGCCATCCCTGGCAGCTTGCCCGGGTGAAGGGGAGTCTCATGCAGACCAACACCGGGATGATCAAGAACATCCAGCTCACCTGGGAGGGGGAGGACGGCAAGCTTTACGGCAGCCGCCGCGAGGATGTCCATACCCCTGACGGGAAGGAACGGCAGCTTGCCGCAGTGGCGGAGCTGGACAATGTCTCCGGAGAACTCTACCGCAAGTTCTGCTCCCTCTGCCATGTCGGCATCGAAAACAGCTACGCCTACGATGTGGGGCATTCAGCGGGGTGCGCCGCCTGCCACTTTCCCTGGAACGATACCGGTACCTACGCTGGCGGCGACCTGACCATGAAGGGGCGGGGGCCGGCCTCGGCTTCCCATCGTATGACGGGACTTCCGGGCAACGACGTCTGCTTTCGGTGCCACAACCGGAGCGGCCGTATCGCCCTGTCGTACATGGGGCTAAATGACGGCAACACCGCCCAGGTGCCGACGCGAAACGGGTTTCCCGGACCGCTTCTCACCAGCGGGAGCCGGAGCGTTACCCGCATCACGCCGGACATCCATTATGCCATGGGGATGGATTGCATCGACTGCCATACTTCCCGCGACATCATGGGTGACGGCTACGCCTACGAGAACCTCTACCACCAGGTGGAGATCCGCTGCGAGGATTGTCACGGCAGCGGCACCGAGCTTCCCCGCTGGCGGGAGATTGTCCGGGAGAACGAAGCCCCGGTGCGCGAGTCGCGGCAGTACCGGCGGCAGATGCGCCCCGGCATGCGGATGATCGTCACCGGCAAGGGGCGCCCCTACTCGAACGTTTTCTACGAAAACGGGCGGGTACAGCTTGTCGGCAAACGGAGCGGCCGCCTCTATACCAGCAAGGTGATTACTGGCACTCCGGCCCATACAGTAGCCGGCCACGGCAGGCTGGAGTGCTACAGCTGCCACTCCCGTGCCGTGGTCCAGTGTTATGGCTGCCACACAAACTACGACAAGGGCCGGACTGCCCGCGACTTCGTAAAGGATATGGATACCCTGGGGCTCTTTACCGAGTCCGAGGACTACCGGATGCTCTACCCCTTCCCCCTTGCCCTCAACCAGCGGGGTAAAATATCGCCGGTCACCCCTGGTTGCCAGACCTTCGTGACCGTCACCGAGATGGATGGGCGCGTGTCCAAAGAGGGGTATGTGACAACCTTCAAGGGTAAGCAGCAGCTGCGCTTTGCCCCCTTCTATTCCCACAACACCGGCGTAAGGGCCATTGGCTGCGGCGAGTGCCACGCCAACCCCGCCTTCCTGGGGTTCGGCCAGCATGAGGTGGAGGGAAGGAGTATCGCTGCAACCATGCTCTGCCCAAAAAACGAGGAGAAGCCCCTGGACGGCTTCCAGACCATGGAGGGGGGGAAGGTGCGGGCCTTCTCGGCTGTGACCCGCGAAAATTCCCGCCCCCTTAACGAATCGGAGGTTATGAAGGTATGGCGGGCAAACCTCTGCATCGTCTGCCACACCCGTCCCGACGACCCCATTTACCGCAAGGAGCTCGACTATCGTGCCCTGGATGATGCACTTCATCGCCGCATTCTGGCTGGCGGCGGCACTCGCGTCGCCCGCTGAGGGCGCCGAGAACTGCCGGGCCTGCCACCGGGACGCGGTTTCCGGTCCCCATGCCGCCATCGGCTGCACCCCCTGCCACGGGGACGACCGTTCCACGGTGTGGAATCCGGCCACCGCGGTTGACCGGGCCGCCCGTTGCGTCGCCTGCCACCGTGGCTTCGACCGGCTGTTCGATCACGCCATGACGACCCGGACGGCGGAACGACAGTTCGTGGCCAGAACCGTGGGGCGGTTCGACGGTGGCTTCTGGGGTGACAACTGCACCGGCTGTCACGTGCGTGGCTGTCTTGACTGCCATGGCGGCAAGGGGCACGCCATGTCCCGACCCCGCGACGGTATCTGCCTTGACTGCCACCGCGGCTATTTTGTGGGAAGCGACTACCACGGCCGGGCCCCCAGGGAGGACGCTTTCCGCTTCCAGCGTGGCCCCTTTGCCGGTGGAGAACAGTTTCTACCCATGCTGCCCGATGTCCATGCCGAGGCCGGCATCGGCTGCGGCGGCTGCCACGACATGGCGAGCCTGGCCGCCGGCAGGCGGAGCGGCAAAGGATGCCGCGACTGTCATGAACCCGACCAGCGGATAGTGGAGCACCGCATCCCCGCCCACCGGGAGCGGCTCGAATGCTATGCCTGTCACTCTGCCTGGGCGCCCCAGGAATACGGCACCTTCTGGCTCCGCTTCATCGACAGCCCCCGGCGCCAGGCGCGGTTCACGGCCATCCCCCATCAGGATGAGTGGGTGAAAAGCGCCTATCTCAAGCGCCAGGACGCCCCTCCCCTGGGGCTGAACAGTGCGGGAAAGGTGAGCCCCATCCGGCCGCAGTTCATCCTCTATTTCTCCGATATCCGCAGCGAACGGGCGGTGGGGGAGGAGAACAGGCTTTTGGCCGCGGAGTGGAAGGCGTTCTTCCCCCACACGGTCCGGCGGGGCACCGTCATGTGCGACGGCTGTCACGACAACCCGCGCCGTTTCCTCCTGGAGAGGGAGAAGGAGCGGATATACCGGCTGCGGGATGACGGCTTGTCCCTGGAATCCTTCTGGCGCCGGGAGGGGCAGCGGGTGGTGAACGGGAGTTTCATGGACCCTGAACGGGTCGGGAAGATGGCCGTGAGGACACCGGCGTACACGAAGGGATATATCGAGAAATGGCAGCGGTTGACCGGGGACGCCGGCACTTCATCGCGGCGCTGATTGCGTTCATCGCTTCTTTGGCGGCGGCATGGCGGTTTCTTGTCCCCAAGAGGAGGGAATCCGGGGAGCGCTTCGTCATTGACGTGGCGGCTGTTCCGCCACGGGGCGCCCTCGTCTACCGCGAGCGCCGGCTGGCGGTGATGCGGGATGGAGGTGAGATTTACGCCCTGAATCTGACCTGTACCCATCTCGGCTGTACCGTGACCGTAACCCCGGGGGAGATTGTCTGCCCCTGCCACGGCAGCCGCTTCGACCTCAAGGGCAACGTTCTGAAAGGGCCGGCCGACCGGCCCCTGGCCCGCCACCGGCTTGAAATCCGTGGTGGGAGGGTGGAGATTTATCCGGGATGATCAAGGAATTTGCCAAACATCTCTTCCCACGGGTGGTGCTGCGGGAGAACCTGCGGTTCACCTACACCTTCTGCCTGGGGGGACTCGCCTTTACGGCCCTCATCGTGCTGGTGCTCTCGGGGGTGCTGCTCCTGTTCTATTACCAGCCGACACCGGCCGGGGCCTTTGACTCCATCCTCTTTCTGGAATCGACGGTCATCGGCGGGAAGTACCTGCGGGGACTCCACCGGCTCGCCTCCCATGGGCTGCTGGTTCTGCTCTTCCTCCATGTCCTTCGGGTGGTGCTTTCCGGCGCCTACCGGCCGCCGCGGGAGCTAACCTGGGTGGTGGGGGTGGGGCTTTTGGCGCTGTCGGTGTTCGAGGCGTACACCGGCTATCTCCTCCCCATGGACCAGTTAGCCTTCTGGGCGACCCGGACCGGCATGGAGCTTCTGGCCACCCTGCCTGGAGGTCCATGGCTAAAGGCCGTCCTGGTCCCCGACGGAGTGGGGGAACCCCTGTCGCTGCTGCGCTTTTACGCGCTCCATGTGGTAGTCGTTCCCGTGGCGGTGCTGGCCCTGTCGTTTCTCCACTTCTACCGGGTGCGCAAGACAAAGGGAATACTGCCGTATCTGTGAGGGCTCAATGGCTGAAAGTATGGAAGTGAAAGACGATTTGCGGCGGAAATCGCGCGGCAGCGGCGAATACGTCAGGAGTTCCCCCCACTTTTTTCGCCTCGTCAAGCGGGCTTTCTGGGGGGGGCTGGTGGCTTTGGCGCTGCTGGCCATGGTTATCCCGGCGCCGCTTCTGGACCCCGCGAATCCGGGCGCACCGCCGAATCCCGCCAAATCGGCCTGGTTCCTCCTCTGGACCCAGGAGGTGGTAAGCCACGGCAACGGCTTTGCCTGGATCATCGTGGGGCTCTCCCTCTGGTTCCTGGCCCTGCCGTGGCTCGGGACGCACCACCCAGAGCGCGCCGTCTGGTTCGGTGAGGGGAACCGCTCCGTTGCCTGGGCCACCATCGCCGTTTTTGCGGCCATCGTGTCCATGACGGTCCTCGCCATGTTCTTCAGGGGGGAAAATTGGTCGCTCGTTTCTCCCTTCTGATCCTGCTCTGCCTGGTGCTTGCCGCTTGCGTAGGGAAGGCGCCGGGAGAGGGGTGCCTCTCCTGCCACCAGTCCCATTACGCCGAGCGGGGGAGTTGCGTCTCCTGCCACCGGGGGAACGGGAAGAGCGTCCGCAAGGCCATTGCCCACCATCGGCTCATTCCGGCGGAACTTGCCCATTTTACGGTTCCGGGAAGCCGCCGGGTTGAGGAGGGGAAACGGCTGGCCGAGCGGTTCGGCTGCCGCCGCTGCCACAACCTGGGCGGCAAAGGTACGCGGCTTGCCGCCGATCTGGATCGTCTGGCCGGTGACGACCCGGTGCGGCTCTTCGGCGCCATCAAACGGCCGGTCCTCTTCATGCCCGATTTCCATTTCGACGACCGGCAGGCGGCCGGCCTGGTCAATGCCGTCATGGCTTTTGCCGCGAAAGCTCCGCGGCCCGTAAGTGGCGGGCTTCCGGTTGTCGTTCATTTCGCCTCCCCCCAGCAAGGGGAGAAGAACATCTTCGAGAAAAAATGCGGCGGCTGCCATCGGCTGCTGACGGCCCGCGAGGGAGCGCTTGGTAACGGCGACGTTGCCCCCAACCTCTCGGGGCTATTTACCCCCTTCTACCCAACTCCCTTCAAGCCCGGCGAGCCCTGGACCCCCGAACGGCTCGGACGCTGGCTCGATAATCCCAGGGCCGTGCGGCCGGACACCCCGATGCCGCCGGTGCGCCTTTCTCCCCCTGAAAAAAAACAACTGGCAGAGATGATGAAAATCGATTAGCACCGTTCCGTTTTTATCAACGGAATGCGGAACCTTCTCCCCACGATGGTGTGGTGGCGGTTGCGGAGTTCCGCCATGGTGCCGTCGAGAAAGGCCGGGAGAGCCTGCTCCCCGTGCTCTGCCAAGTAGGCATCCACGAGGGTTCCCATGTATGCGTTGAACTTTCGCGTGGAGCTGCCATGGGCGAAGTTGCGGCCCGGGAAGCGGCGGATGTCGCCGTCGAAGGTGGGGGAGATGTGGAAGAGTTCGTGGAAAATGGTGATGAGTTTTTCCCTGGAGGTGAGGTCGAAAAAGCGGGGGACCAGGAAGTAGATGACGTAGAGGATTTCATTGCCCCGGTGGGTCACTGACGGCATGGTGCTCCGGTAGGTGTGGCGGCCCCGCTGCCGTTCGATGCTCTTCGCCCCTCCGGTGAACCGGAGGGGGTGGATCTTGGCGTATGTTCCCCGGATGCCCCCGCCCCGGGTTGACGAGATGCAGATCAGAAGCCGGGACGGATCGATGTGGCACATCTCCGGAACGTGGCCCGCGATGTGGGCCACGAGCCGCTCCAGTTCACGGGTGAGATTAAGGACGGTCCCCCCCACAGCGCAGGCAGATTACTTCGACTTGAATTTGTGGCAGAACAGGCAGCGCATGGGGCCGTCGGCCGGTTTCACCGGGTGTTCCTTGGGGAAGGGGATGCCGCCGGGGCCCTCAAAGTGGCACGACGGGCACTGCGCGTCCAGATCGATCTTGGTGGCGCCGCTGTTGAATGCATCATAGAACCGCTTGTGGGCATCATCATAGGGGACTTTCTTTGTCTTTACCTCGCCGGATATGGCCCAGAACCCGCCAAACACGGCGATGATGAGAATGATGAAAAACCAGTCTTTCTTTGCCAGCTTCATGAAACCTCCGTTATTTTCTGCCCTGGGACCCTAACAGCCGGCCCCCATATGTGCGCAGCCGATGGCCCCGTTGTGCTGGGGATGTTCCGGCACGATCACCGTAAGCCCCGTTTTTTCTTCCAGCAGTCTGACAACCCCTCTGTTTCGGGCTACCCCTCCGGTCAGGACGATGGTCTCCGATGCGAAACGCTTGAGCATCGGCATGACCCGCGTGACGAGGGTCTGGTTCACCCCGGCGCAGAGCCGTTCCACAGGGTGCCCCCGCAAAATCTGGCCGATGAGCTCCGACTCCCCGAAAATACCGCAGGTAGCGTCGAGCTTTACCGGGTCCTCCCAGTGGGATGAGAGCTCATCGAGGGAAAGCTCCAGGATTGCCGCCATGTTTTCCAGGTAGCGGCCGCTGGAGGCGGCGCATTTGTCGTTCATGACAAAGTCGGCCAGCTTTCCCCCGCGCACGAGGGCCACCTTGGTGTCCTGCCCCCCCATGTCCAGTAGGGTGAAGTCCCGAAGCCCAGTCTGGAGCAGTGCCCCGGCCACGTGGGCCCTTATTTCCGAGATAACCTTCGCTCCCTTGAGTGAGAGCGTGTTGCGGCCGTATCCGGTGACCACCACCGCTGCCCCGGCCAGTTCATCGGCGGTGAAGATGCCGCTTGCCGCCAGGTCCAGTTCCAACTCATCCCCGGCGAGGCGGCCGTAGCGCTTGTAGAAGGTGACGGTGTCGTGGTCCGCCAGCCGCACGATCCGCTCCCCGTCCAGGAGGGCGAACTTGGCTTTTCTGCTCCCCAAATCTATGCCGATCTGCATGGTGCGCTACCCTGCCAGCATTTCGAGGAATCCCTCGATCCGAATTTTGGTTCGGGCGTCCAGGGGGGTCGGCTTGTCCCCCTCCAGTGTCAGGATGGGGAGAGGCACTTTCTGGCGCACGATCATGTCCTCGATCTGCCGGAAGCAGAAGGACTGGACGTAGTGGATGACCGCGTCCACCTTGCGCCGCTCCAGCTCCAGAAGGATGTCGGAGAGGCGGTGGAAGATGTCGTAGGGATAGGTGTAGGCCCGGTACTGCTCAACCATGTCCTGCGTGTCGTAGGGCATGGCGAACTGGCGCTGGGTTTCGTTGAACACCACCCGTGCCCCCAGGCTCTCCGTGAACTGGTAGAGGTCGTCGAAGATGGGGGGGACGCCGATATAGGCAAGCCGCAGCTTGTCGTTGAAGGGGGTGCGTGCCCGCGCCTCGGCAATAAAGGCGTCCACATCGGCCTCGAAACGGTCCGTGTCGCTGTTCATATCCGACGTGCAGACTTGATAGTAGTGGTTTTCCGCGCCGGTCACCCGGTTTTCTTCCCAAGTGAGGCGGTCGATTTCCCTGACTTTACGCCGGATGCGCCCCAAACGCTCCCGTGAGAGGTTGACTGCGTCCCATCCCACGCCGAAATGGCGCATGAGCTTCTCGATTTCGAACCGGATGCTCTCCGGTTGCCGGTCGTGGGGGTAGGCAAAGGGGACCGTCTCCACTCCCTTGAGGGAGAGCACTTCCATGAGCGCCCTGGTGTTGCTGCAATCCCCCTCGGTTACCGCTATCAGTTCTTTTATCCCCTTCTCGAGGATCGCCGCGTACATCCCCTTGATCCAGCCGCAGGTGCTGCGGGGGAAGCCGTCCACTTCCGCCTCCTCGATGAGCTGATGGCTCCGGGGGCTGGTGATGAAGACGTTGTTCATGTCAACGGGGACCTTCCCCGCGGCGATTACTACTTCAAGGGGGATGGTTGTTGTAAAGCCGACACGGTGCACGTTGTTACTCCGACTTGATGAAGAGGAGGTAGATGAGGAACCCGCCGATTACGAGACCCCCGAAGGCAAAGGGGAGGGTCGAGGCAAGGGACAGTTCATTTCCCTGCCCGGAAGGGAGGGTAAAGCGAATCAGGAACGATATGGAGACGACGGCGAAGAGGAACGCCAGGACGGCCTTGGAACGCTTTATGACTGCATAGAAAATCAGGATTGCGAATAAGCCGATGATCCATGGGTTCTCCATGGCCCCCTTGAGGGTCAGGTTCTTCACGTAGGTGACTATGTTCTGTGTCTCGAAGGGGGTTAAGGCTTCCTGTCCCTTGCTGAGCATTTCCTCTTTGTTCATGGGGTCTCCCGGTCAGGGTTGGTTTGCCGACGCACACTGTTCTATATAGCAGGATTTTCACGGAAAATGAAGTGTTTGCGCAGATGATCCGCAGGGGGGCAAATGCCTTGACAATTTGCTGAGTGCTCACCTAGTATATATATTTTTCATACGTCAAACAACAGAAAGCGCCGGCCGTTTTCCGACATGCCGGAGATGCGCGGAGAACAATCGTGCCCTGGAAAGCCATCGGTATCTTTGATTCGGGGGTCGGCGGCCTCACCGTCCTCAAGGAAATCATAAAGGCCCTCCCCCAGGAGGACACCATCTATTTCGGCGATACTGCCCGGGTTCCTTACGGGACCAAGTCTCCCGAAACCGTCACCCGTTACAGCCTTGAAATCGCCTCTTTTCTCGTGCATCGCGACATAAAGCTTCTGGTGGTGGCCTGCAATACCGCCTCCGCCTGTGCCCTCGAAGCCCTGCAGAAAACCCTGTCCATACCCGTGGTCGGCGTTATCGAACCGGGCGCCCGCCGGGCCGCCGCAGTAACCCGCAGCGGTAAGGTGGGAGTCATAGGTACCGAGGGGACCATCCGGAGCAGTGCCTACGCGAAGGCGATCAAGCGTATCAACCCCGAGGTTGAAGTGGTGACCCGTGCCTGTCCCCTTTTCGTTCCCCTGGCCGAGGAGGGATGGACGGACAACGAAGTGGCCCACCTCACCGCCCGCACCTACCTGGCGGGGCTGCAGGAGGCGGGGGTCGATACCCTGGTCCTCGGCTGTACCCACTATCCTCTGCTCAAGCGGGTTATCGGCGAAACCATCGGCGAAGAGGTGAAGCTTGTGGATTCGGCCGAGGAGACCGCCCGCACCGTGAAGGAGATTCTTCAGGGGCGGGATCTCTTGCGCCCCCCCGGCGAGCAGGGAAACCACCACTACTTCGTTTCCGATGTGCCGGCGGGATTTATCAGGGTCGGCAACCGGTTCCTGGGAGGCCGGCTGGGCGATGTCTACCAGGTAAGCCTCGATGCCGAGAAGGGATAACTCTGAATGGAAAAAAACAAGTCCCCCCGCAGGGAACAGTTCATCTTTGCCGCATTTCTCATCGTTGCAATCGTCCTCGGTCTTTTGATTTTCGGCAAATACCAGGCGAGCCGCGACCTTCCGGTGACCAGGCCCGAGCCGAAACCGGCGGGGACCATGCAGGTTACGCTTTTCTTCGCTACCCCCGACGCTGAGGGTCTTGGGCGGGAGGGGCGCCAGATCACTGCCTGCGAAACTCTTCCCGAATGTGTCAGGTCACTTTTGGAGGAGGTGGCCAACGGGCCGGTGGGCGATCTCCATCCGACCCTGCCGCCGAACATTGCGGTAAGGGATGTGCGGATAGATGGGGAGACTGCGGTGCTCGATTTCGGCAACGAGTTCGTTGCCGGACTGCCGGGAGGGAGTTCTGCCGAGATGGCGGCGGTTTACTCGGTGGTGGATACCATCTGCCTCAACTACCCCCAGATAAAGGGGGTGAAGTTTCTCGTCGACGGCGCGGAGGTGGAGACCCTCAAGGGACACCTGGACCTGCACCAGCCGATTTCCCCTGATTTTTCCCTGGAAAAGAATGAAGAAAAGGTGACGACACCATGAAAATACCTTTCCTGCAGGCAATTAAAGAGCGGGTACTGGTGCTGGACGGGGCCATGGGTACCATGCTCCAGGAGCGGGGGCTGCGCCCCGGCCAGTCTCCGGAAGAGCTTAACCTCACCATGCCCGAGGTGGTGGCCGGCGTCCATCGTGAATACCTTGAGGCCGGGGCCGACATCATCGTTTCGAATACCTTTGGAGGCACCCGTCCCAAGCTGGAGCATTACGGCCTGGAGGCCAAGGTGCGGGAGATCAATGCCAGGGGTGTGGAGATCGCCAAGGAGGTTTGCGGCGACCGGGCTTACGTGGCTGCCTCCATGGGGCCGACGGGGCTCTTCGTGGAGCCGGTGGGGGAGGTAACCTTCGACACCATGGCCGCCTTCTTCCGGGAACAGGCCGCGGCCCTCATCGAGGCCGGGGCCGATCTGCTCACCCTGGAAACCTTCCTCGACATCAAGGAGATCCGGGCGGCGGTCATCGCCATCCGGGAGCTATCCCCCACAATCCCCATCATCGCCCAGCTAACCTTTGATAACGAAGGGCGCACGGTGCTCGGCACGTCCCCTGAAGCAGCGGCCGTAACCCTCGCCGCGGCCGGTGCCGACATCGTTGGCTCCAACTGCGGGCTGGGGCCCGACGGCATCTGCGCCGTCATGGGGGCCATGCGGGGGGTGACGCGGCTTCCCCTCATTTCCCAGGCCAACGCCGGGCTTCCGAAGCTGGTTGACGGCCGGACTGTCTTCCCCGGCACCCCCGACGACATGACAGCATTCCACAGCCGGATGCTGGAGCTGAACGTGCGGGTTATCGGCGGCTGCTGCGGCACGACGCCGGCCCACATCCGAGCCATCAAAGAGGCCCTGACGGACCGCGACCAGTCATGGCGCGACTGCGGCCCCGCGGCGGGCGTTACCTATCTCTCGAGCCGCACCGGTGTCGTTGCCGTGGGGGGAGGATTGCCTGCCGCCATCATTGGTGAGCGGATTAATCCCACCGGCAAAAAGGCCTTTGCCCTGGAGTTGCGGGAAGGGAAAATTTCCACAATCCGCCGCGAGGCCATGGAGCAGGTGGCGGCCGGTGCCCATCTGCTGGACGTGAATGTCGGCACCCCAGGCATCGATGAGCCCGCCACCATGGAGCGGGCGGTGTTCTGCGTGACCGGGAGTGCCGGCGTGCCGCTGGTGCTCGACTCCTCCGATCCGGCCGCCCTGGAGCGTGGGCTCAAGGCGGCCGACGGCAAGGTGCTCGTCAACTCCGTCAACGGCGAGGCGAAGAGCATCGAGCGGGTGCTGCCGCTGGTGAAGAAATACGGTGCCGCCGTCATCGGCCTGGCCCTGGACGAAACCGGCATACCCGAGACGGCGGAGGGGCGGCTCGACGTTGCGGAGCGAATCGTTGCCGCTGCGGAGCGTTTCGGGATTCCCCGCAGCGACGTGATTATCGACTGCCTCACCCTCACCGTGAGCGCCGAACAGAAGCGGGCCATGGAGACCCTGCGGGCGATCAGGCTCGTGAAGGAATCCCTTGGCTGCGGCACCGTCCTTGGCGTCAGCAATATTTCCTTCGGGCTTCCGCGCCGCCCGCTCATTTCTTCTACCTTCTTCGCCATGGCCCTGGCCGAGGGGCTTGACGCCGCCATAGTCAATCCCAAGGAAGAGGAGATGATGGCAGCATGGCGCTCTGCCATGGTGCTTCTGAACCGCGACCCGCGAGCCGCCGACTACATCGCCTCCTACGCCGGGACTGCCGCTGCCGTGACCGAGCCCGCTTCGGCTGTGGATGCCCTCGATATCCGGGAACGATTGAAGCGGGCGGTTATCACCGGCGACCGGGAAAATGTTGCGGCATTGGTGGAAGAAGCATTGGGGCAGGGGCTGGAGCCGCTCCAGGTGAGCAACGAAGGGTTGCTCCCCGGTCTGGAGGAGGTGGGGCGGCGTTTCGAGAAGAACCAGGTGTTCCTCCCCCAGGTGATGCAGTCGGCCGAGACCATGCAGGCCGCCTTCGGCCGGCTCAAGGAGGTCATGAAAGGGGCTCCCGCCGCGAGCCGGGGCAAGATCCTCATGGCGACGGTGGAGGGGGATATCCACGACATCGGCAAGAACATCGTCTGCACGCTGCTGGAAAACCATGGTTTCGAGGTGATCGATCTCGGAAAGAACGTTTCCGCCGACCGGATCGTGGCTGAGGCCCGCGCGCTTGATGTCGATGCGGTGGGGCTTTCGGCGCTCATGACTACCACCATGACCGAGATGGAGAACGTCATCGCCCGGCTGAAGGCTGCCGGAATCCGGACTTTCACCATGGTTGGGGGCGCGGTGGTTACCCAGGAGTATGCCGACGAGATCGGTGCCGATCTTTATGCCCGGGATGCCATGGAGGCGGTGGCGCGGATCAGGGTCTTACTCGAAAAATAGTCGCAAGTGCCTGATTTGAGAGGGTATTTAGTCCTTGCAACAGCCGGGCATCCGTGGTAGTTTTAACCGGTTACGTCATTTGGCGGACAGGGGCCCATGAACGTCGGATTCAATCACAATGTCATGTACAAGGGAGAGGTTTTCCACGTCCAGACCGAGGACAGCGGAATCGCCAACCCCCACATCATTACCCTGATCTACCGGGAAGGGGCTATTATCGCCTCCCGGAAAACAAGTTACGCCGATATCATCAAGGTGGACAACCTTGAGCGCGTGGTTGAAGAGCTCATGAAAGAGCAGCATAAGGGGATGCTCCGCCGGCTCAAGAACGGGGAATTCGATGCACGGGCTTTTCCCGCCATGGCTCCCGCGCCGGTATCCCCGCCTGTTCCGCAAGCGCGGCCCGTGCCGCCGGAGCAGCCGGCTCCCAAACCAGCCGCCGCACCTCGGGCCGCTCCTCCCCCACCTTCGCAGTCCCCAGCCCCAAAACAGGAAAAACCGTCCAGTCTCGACGAAGTCATTCTCGATTTCCTCATGACGGACGATAAATGAATATCAGCACGGAAAGGAATATCGTGGATAGCGAAAAAATTGCCCAACTCCAGGAGAAGGCCCGGAAGCTCCGAGCCGACATCGTAAAGGCTCTGCACAAGTCCCAGTCCGGGCACACCGGGGGCTCCCTCTCGGCCATGGATATGGTTACAGCCCTTTATTTTCATGAAATGAAGCATAACCCGGCCGATCCGGCCTGGGCACAGCGGGACCGCTTCGTTCTCTGCAAAGGGCATGCTGCTCCGGCCCTCTACGTGGCGCTGGCAGAGGCAGGGTACTTTCCCAAGGAAGATCTCATGACGCTGCGGCGCCTGGGCTCCCATCTCCAGGGGCACCCCGACAGCAAAAAGACCCCCGGAGTCGAGGTCTGCACCGGCTCCCTGGGGCAGGGGCTTTCCATGGCCAACGGGATGGCTCTGGGGCTTCGCCTGGACGGAAGCGCAAGCCGCGTCTATGCCCTGCTGGGCGACGGAGAGCTTCAGGAGGGTCAGGTATGGGAGGCGGCAATGGCCGCCGGCCACTACAAGCTGGACAACCTCTGCGCTTTGGTGGACGTCAACCGTCTCCAGATCGATGGCGAAGTGGCCAATGTCATGGCCGTGGAGCCGGTTACCGATAAGTTCCGGGCCTTCGGCTGGAACGTGCTCGACATCGACGGTCACGACATGGGGGCCATTGTTGAAGCCCTCGGTAATGCCGCGGCGGCCAAGGGGCGGCCGACGGTCATCGTTGCCCGCACCGTCAAGGGTAAAGGGGTGTCGTTCTTTGAGAACAAGGCTTCGTACCATGGCGTTCCCCCCAGTGACGAGGAGCTTCCCAAGGCCCTGGAGTGCCTGGGTGAGCAGTGCTACCTGTAGTGTAGGACTGCGGCTTTCACACCGGCTCGCCGCCGTCCTCGTTGTTCCTTTGTGCGGCGTAGCGCGGCTACGCCTCCGCAGTCTCTCCTGCGGGTGCGACGATCCGGCGCAAAATCCGCAGTCCACGGAACAGCGGCTCCTAAACGAACTAACAGAAAGGATTTCCATATGAGCACCATGATCGCCACCCGCGACGCCTACGGTCAGACCCTTGCGGAGCTGGGTGAGGAGAACAATAGCATTGTCGTCCTGGACGCCGACCTTTCCGGCTCCACCAAGACCTCCACCTTTGCCAAGAAGTTCCCAGAGCGTTTCTTCAATATGGGGATCGCCGAGGCCAACATGGTCGGTACCGCCGCCGGCCTTGCCGCCACCGGCAAGATACCCTTTTTGTCTACCTTTGCCATTTTCGCCGTGGGGCGGGCCTGGGAGCAGGTGCGCCAGTCGGTGGCCTATCCCGGAGCCAACGTTAAGATCGTCGCAACCCACGGCGGCGTCACCGTTGGCGAGGACGGCGGCTCCCACCAGTCGGTGGAAGACATCGCCATCATGCGTGCCGTCCCCAATATGACCGTTATCGTCCCGGCCGACGGCCCGGAAACCAGCCGGGCGATCCGGGCGGCTGCCGCATACAAGGGGCCGGTGTACGTGCGGCTCGGCCGCAACAAGGTGCCGACGGTTACGCCTGATGATGTCCCTTTCGAGATCGGTAAAGGGGTTCAGTTGGCTGACGGCACTGACGTGACCTTCGTTACCACGGGCCTCATGACCGGCCAGGCCGTGGCGGCGGCCGAAGCCCTGAAAGCGGAAGGCGTTTCCGCCCGGGTGGTGCATCTGGCCACCGTAAAGCCCCTTGACGGGGAAATTCTGCTGAAGGCGGCCCGGGAGACCGGCGCCATCGTCACTGCCGAGGAGCACTCCATTGTCGGCGGTCTGGGCGGTGCCGTGGCCGAGTTCCTCGGCGAGCACTGCCCCACCCCCATGAAGCGGGTCGGTCTAAATGACCGTTTCGGCACCTCCGGCAAGGCGGAAGAACTTCTCAAGTACTTCGGACTCATGCCGGCGGATCTTGCCGAGGCTGCCCGGGAGATTATCGCCCGCAAGGGGAGCAAGTAGCGAGATAGCGAAGTCGCGAGATGGTGAGAATGATGGAAAGCGTCCGGTCATCCTCCGGCGGTTTTACCTACATCGCCGCACTCATGGTCATCATGATCATGGGGGTTATGCTTGGAATTGCCGGGCAGACGTGGAAGACGAAGATGCAGCGGGAGCGGGAGACGGAACTCCTCTTCCGCGGGCTGGAATATCAGCGTGCCATTCGCCGCTGGCACCAATATGATCTGACTGAAGGAAAACCGCTCAAAACGACGTCAAGGTCACGGCGTCCCCTGAACGAATTGGAAGACCTCCTGAAGGACCCCGGTTCGTTGGGTAAGGAACGCTATCTGCGCCGTCTTTATACCGATCCGTTCACCGGCAAGGAATTCGAGGTGGTCCGGAATGCCCAGCAGGGAATCATCGGGGTTCATGTTGTCGGAGAAGAAGCACCTTTCAAAATTGGCAACTTCGACGAGGAATTGATCCTTCTCGAACAGAAAAAGAAGTACAAGGAGTGGGTGTTCGGACTTCCCGAGGCAGTTACACCCCCGGCCGGAGCAGTAGATATTGCTTCCCCTGGAGCAATCGGGACGGTTTCTCCCGACGGTTCCGCCGCGTCTGATGCTCCGTAAGGGTTGGTTCCGTTGAGCCCCATGTTCGGGGAGCCCGGACATATATGATAATAACGAGTGCCGTTGCCGTTTACCAGGCGTCCACTATCCCGGAGGCAGGTTGATCTTAAAGAGTTTGACAACGAGAGTCATTGTCATACTGGTAGCTCTTCTGTCAGTGGGGATCGGCACCTTCACCTATATAAATCTCACGCGGGAGAGAAGGCAGCTCATCAATGCGGCCCGCGAAAACAGCCACACCCTCCTGAATTCCATCGAACGCAGCATCTACAAATCAATGAGTATCGGCGACACTCAGGATGTGCAGTTCATTCTGCAGATGGTGGGTCGCAGTCACGATAAGCTGGTGGGAGTCAGGATTTTTCATCCCCAGGGGATAATTCTCCGTTCGTCAAGGCTCGATGAGTTGGGAATGCCGGTCCCCGACGGGGAATACCAGCTCTTCATAAACAGCCGCAAGGAAGGAGTTCTTGCCGACGCTTCGTTTGGCGATGTTCTCAGTGTCATAGAACCGATTTACAACGACCCTCCGTGCCAGCGTTGCCACGGAAACAAGCGGAGACTTGTCGGGGTTTTGAACGTCAACTACTCCCTTGCCGAAACCAATCGGCGCATTGTCGAGGCGACGAGACTCTCTGTCTTTTCCGCCATGGCGGTCATCCTCTTTTCCTCTGCGGTAATTTTCCTTGTCATTGTCAGATGTGTCCGGCGGCCCCTGAGCAACCTCGCCGATAATATGGCTCGGGTGGAGGAGGGGGATCTTTCGGTACGCATGACTCCCCGGGCCAACGACGAGATCGGCCGGCTCATCGCCAGTTTCGACTCCATGGTCGGTAAGCTCGATAAAGCCAAAATGGAGCTGGAAGAGTATCACTTCCAGCAGATGGAGCGGGCCGACCGTCTTGCTTCCGTGGGAGAAATGGCGGCAGGCATCGCCCATGAGATTAAAAACCCGCTGGCCGGTATTTCGGCGGCCATGACCATTATCCGCCACGATTTCCCCGATGACGACCCCCGCAAGGATATTATCGGCGAGGTGGTCGAGCAGGTGAACCGTCTCGACAAGACAGTGAACGATCTCCTCTTCTTCGGTAAACCGGCTCCGCCTGAACCGGCTCTTGTTGATATCAACGGCATCCTGCGCAAAACGCTTCTTTTTGCCCTTCAGCACAAGGGGGGGAAACGCATTGAGAAGCGGCTGGACCTGGCTGATGAACTCCCCGGAGTTTTTGTCGATCCCAAACAGGTGCAGCAGGTTTTCCTGAATCTCATTTTGAATGCCGTCCAGGCGATGGAGACGGACGGCGGGACGCTCACCGTCGAGAGCCTGCTTGTTGAGCGCAACGGAAAGCGATGGGTGCGCAGCACCATTGCCGATACCGGCCCCGGTATCCCGGCGCCGATTATCGGCAAGATATTTACCCCTTTCTTCACAACCAAGGCGCAGGGGACCGGTTTGGGGCTCGCCATCTGCCACAAGCTGATTACCCAGCATGGCGGAACGCTTACCGTTACTTCAGAGGACGGCAAAGGGACCATGTTCATCATCGATCTCCCGGTACCGCCCATGGAGGATGAACTGTAATGAGTTCGGATCAGGGGGGGGGCCTGGCGGCCGGCATTCAACCCATGTATTCCCCCCGATAATATGATGTTGCGAAAGCGTTTCAATGCGATAAAGGAGCAGACGTGAGAAAAACGAGGATTTTAGTTGTCGATGACGAACATCTCATTCGCTGGTCCCTGGAGCAGAATCTTAAAAAGCAGGGCTACGAGGTGGTTTCAGCCGGGAATGGCGAAGATGCCCTGCGCATTGTCCGTGAAGAACAGCCGGACCTGGTTCTGCTTGATATTCAGCTGCCGGGAATAAGCGGCCTGGAAGTCCTCGAAAAGATAAAAGAGCATGACGAGGAAATTCTGGTCATCATGGTCACGGCCCACGGAGCGCTTGAGACGGCGGTCCATGCCATGAGGCTCGGGGCTTACGATTATATCAACAAGCCCTTCAATCTCGACGAGATGGCCATTGTCATCCGCAAGGCGCTGGAAACCTCCGACCTGCGCCGCGAGGTGCAGAGGCTGCGGAGCGAGCAGGCGAAGAAATTCGGCACTCCTGACATTATCGGTTCGAGCCGTCACATGAAGAACGTGCTCGACATGATGGAGAAGGTGGCCAAGAGTGATGCGTCCACCGTTCTCGTCCAGGGCGAATCGGGTACGGGGAAGGAACTGGTCGCAAAGTGGATTCACTACCGTTCCTCCAGGGCCGAGAGGCCGTTTGTCGCCATAAACTGTGCGGCTGTTCCGGCAACTCTTCTTGAGAGCGAACTCTTCGGCCACGAAAAAGGTGCCTTCACCGATGCCAAGGTCATGAAGAAAGGGCTCTTCGAGCTGGCAGAGGGGGGAACCGTATTCCTCGACGAAATTGGCGACATGGAGCTGGGAATGCAGGCAAAGCTCCTGCGTTTTCTGGAGGAGCGGACGTTCCGGCGCATTGGCGGCACCAAGTCGTTTTCCGTTGATGTCCGGATTATTTCCGCCACGAACCGCGACCTCCTAAAGGCTATCGAAGAGAAGGCTTTCCGCAACGACCTTTACTACCGGCTCCAGGTGATTCCCATTTTTCTCCCCCCCTTGCGAGAGCGGCGGGAGGATATCCTTACCCTTACAAATCACTTCATTGACATATTCAATGTCGAGTTCAACAAGCATGTCACCGGCATCTCCAAGATGGCAGAGAAGCTCCTTCTCGACTACCACTGGCCCGGCAATATCCGGGAGCTGAAGAACGTGATCGAGAGAGCAATAATCCTCGGCAGCGAGGACACGCTTCTTCTTGAGCATCTGCCCCTGGAGATCGTCGCCAAGGCGTCATCCCAGTCCTCGGGGCTTGCCGTCTTCAAGCTTCCCCCCGATGGTGTCGATATTGAAGAGGTGGAGAAGGAGCTGATTCGGCAAGCACTCGAAATCAGCGAGTGGAATCAGTCCAAGGCTGCCCGTAAGCTTAACCTCGGTATCGATGCTTTCCGCTACCGGATGAAGAAGTTCGGTTATCTGAAATAGTTTTCATTCTCATCCCGATATTTTGCCATATGACGTAATCCGGCGGTTCATACGGACCGCCGGAAACGTCCCCTCCCGCGTATTCCCGAATATTTTCTTCCAGTATCTGTCAATAAACCGTCATGAATAATCCCGCTTCATTGCAGGGATTCGTTAGAAAGCCAGTCATGGCAACGGATTAGGATTTCGGAGCCCTGATTCATGTGGAATCGTGCGGCCGTTTGCCGGGGGACGTGTGTCAAATGCTTGATTCGCCGTCTGTTTGGCATCGTTATTGCTCGTAAAAGATTGAAAAAGTATCAGAAGGATGAGAATCCGACCCGGATTAAACCGGTTATCTGTAGAAAATTGCGGAGGCATTACCATGTTATTCAGATCGCCGAAACGAATGGTGGCAGTTGCTGTCTCCCTGGCGTGTCTGGTTATTTCGCCGGTAGCGGTGACGTTTGCCGCCCCGGTGCCGACAGTGGAGATTCAGTCTCCCATAACGGATGGAATTCGTTCGCCGTTAAGGGTTGCCACGGATTCTCTGGGTAACGTGTATGTGACCGATTCCCTTTCCAGAGCGGTGCTGAAATATGATTCAGTCGGTCATTTGACGCAGACAATCAAGGTCTCAGATTCTCCCCAGGGGATTGCCGTTGCCTCTGACGGTACCTTGCTCGTGGGGTTGGGAACCTCCGTGGCCATGTTTAATGCTACCGGTGAAGAAACCAGAAAGCTCGGGATGGGCGCTGGGCAGTTTAAGATGGCTAGCGGTATCTCTGTGGATGACGATGGCTCTATCTACGTGGTTGACAGCCTCGATAACAGTGTGCAGGTATTCAACGCCGCCGGCGAGTTCGCGCGCAAATTCGGCTCTTTCGGCACCACCGCCGGCAAGTTCTCGACTCCCAGCGGCATTGCCTTTGAAAAAGTATCTAAACAAGTAGCGGTTGTTGACACCCGGACCGGTCGGGTCCAGTTTTTTGACAAAGCCGGTGTCTATAAAAGAACGATAGGAAGCCTGGGTTCCGGTCCCCTTAAGTTTACTGCTCCCCAGGGTGTCTCGTTCGAGTATTCCAATGACACGACGCCGGTGCTCGAGCGGATGTATGTGGTTGACACCTTCCAGAGCAACGTGCAGGCCATCGATCCCGCAGCCACGCCGGTATTCCTCTCCTATATCGGCGGCTACGGAACGGCCAACGGAAAGCTCATGGTTCCCTCCGACGTCCAGTACGATCAGGCAAGCGGCCGCCTGATGGTTGTGAACGGCTTCGGCAATTTGACCATGTACGGCATCGATGGCGGCGGCATTGCTGTTGACTCGATCCCGCCAGCCCTTACCATTGCCCCGGTCATATCTCCGTTCACGACGGCAACGCTCGATATTTCCGGTACCGTTGAGGAGGGGGCTCAGTTGACCATTTCCGCCGGCGGGACCACAACCGTCGGGGCGGTTTCCTATCCGACCTCCACCAATTGGCAGGCAACCCTGAGTGGCTTCGCACCGGGAGGCTCCACGATTACGGTCACGGCACGGGATGCGGCAAACAACGCGACCACGAAGTCGGTAACCGTAAGCTATCTCCAGTCGGCCCCTATGCTGACCATGGAATCGCTCCCCGTTTACACGACCGATGCTTATCATCAACTCTCCGGCCTGGTTGACCCCGAATCTGTCGTGACCGTTACCAACACCACGACGGGCAGCAGCGCCAAGGCCCTGGTCTTCGGCAATACCTGGAGTTATCGCCTCCCCCTCGTTGCCGGTGCCAACGCCATTAGCGTCAAGGCTGAAAAAGCGCAGAGCGCTGCCACCACCGTGACGGCGACAACGATCCTCGACGCAACCCCTCCGGCAATCACCGTGTCGGCTCTGGCTGACGGCAGCTACACCAGCAGCCAGGTCCAGAACATTCAGATGGTTGTGACCGACGCCAATCTCGACGCGGTTGCCTTCAACGGCCAGCCGGTTGTTCCCGTCAAAGGCTCCTACAGCACTGCGATTACCCTGGAGTCCGGCGCCAACGTCATCATGGTGGCGGCGGTCGACCTGGCAGGGAACGTATCCACCGACATCCGGACCATCTACTTCGATGGAACCCGGCCGACGGTAACCTTCACTGCACCTGCGGAAGGCGCCTACGTCACCGCCGACCATGTGACCGTCAGCGGCACCGTCGATGAGGCGGTTCCCGTTACTGTTGCCGGCCTCGCCGCCCGCATGGACGGCACCTCCTGGAGCGCCGACGTTCCTCTCGAACCGGGCATGAATACCATTGACGTCGTCGCCGTCGACCTGGCGGGTAACGTCAGTTCCGTCAAGCGGACCGTGACCTACGATACCGGCACTCCGGCGCTTGTGATCAGCACCCCGAGCCAGGATATGGTCACCAATCAGGCAACCCTGGGTTTTGCCGGCAACTTTACCGATCCGAGCCCCGTGACGCTTTCTGCCGATGTGGATGGCACGCCGGTTGCTGTGACCGTAACGGAAGGCTCATATACCCTGGCGGCCACCTTCGCCGAAGAGCGGGCCTATGCCATAACCCTGACAGCCACCGATGCCGCAGGCAACTCGAGCCGCGTGACGCGGACGGTGACCTATGACAGTACTCCGCCGTCCCTGACGCTCAATCCGGTCAACACCCCCTACCCGTCGACCCTGACTGGTACTGTGGAGGCCGGTGCCGCCGTGACGGTGGAGGATCGCAACGGTTCCGCCGGTACTGTTACCGTAAATGGCGAGACCTGGAGAACGGCCCTCGAACTGGGCGGGTATGATGCAGAAACTCTGGCCGTGCGCGCTACTGACGTTGCCGGCAACAGCACGCTGCGCAGCCTGGTGGTGAACGTCCCCGATGGCGATGTGAACGGTGACGGCAAGGTGACAATCCATGACGTGCTCCAGGCACTCAGGATATTCACCCGGCAGACGCCGGCAACCACCAGCCATCTGGCCCATGGCGACATCGGCCCGCTCTATCAGGGGAAAGCGAAGCCGAACGGCGTCATAGACCTGGTTGACGCAATACTGATCATGAGAAAGGCCCTCGGCATGCCGAGCTGGTAGACTCCCTCGGAGTTGAATGCAGGACGCAACAAGGCGTAACGGACTACACGCAACGAGGTCAACGGAATGAAAAGATTTCTTCTCATAACAACGGCAGTGGCGGCTTTCATGGCATGGGGAGCTATTGTGAACGCTGGCAACCAGAACATACGCTGGACGGTGCATAACCTTTCGAGCACGCTTCCGAAGAAGGTGGTGGGAGAAAATGAGATATTGGCTACGCTTGACAGGCATTGGTACAGCGTAGACGTTGATCAAGTCTGCATCTTCTGCCATACGCCACACCATGCTGAACCTGCCAAACCCCTCTGGAACAAGGTGAATCCGACCCAGACGTTCAACATGTACACTTCGTCATCTACCCTCTCCAGCGCGGCAAAGGGGGCTACTGCGCCGGGACCCGAATCGCTCCTTTGCCTTTCCTGTCATGACGGCCGGACTGCCATCAACGTGATTCATAACGGTGATGTCGGCATAGATGCCCAACCCGCCGACGGCGGCAGGAAGGTGATCAATATCGAAGGATGGGGTTATTACAATGCCGAGAACCCCAACAATCAGGCCCTTGCCATGGAACTTCCGGTGTTCGGTTCCGCTTACCGGGCGAACCTGGGCAGGACGTCAACAGAGGGGGATGGGCGCTTTGCCGGCTCCAACCTTATGAACGACCACCCCATCTCGTTTTCTTATGCCGCGGCACAGAGCGAAAAAGGGGTTGCGGAGCTCAATCCCATTGAGAGCGCCAAGAGTGCCGGTCTGAGATTCTTTGGCCCTAACCGGGACAGGATGGAGTGCTCCACCTGTCACGACCCCCATGTGGACTCAGGGCTCGGCTATGACGGGTTGCCGACAGGGAGCCCCACTGGCACTGGCAATTCCGCACTCAGGCCGTTTCTGGTCAGGGAAAACACCGGCAGCAGCATGTGCCTGGCCTGCCATAACAAATAGGATGAAATTGTGAATGTTCAGGAGCGTGCCATGAACGGAATGACAATGAAGACCTTGGTCGCGATTATATTCGCGTTGGTCGTCCCAGCCGCGGCGTGGGCTATTGTGTTCCCCCACGAAACCGGCTCCGTCAAGGGGTACGTCTGCAACAGCTGCCATTCGAGCCACAATACTCTCGGTTCAACGGGTTTTAATAACGTTTGCCAGACATGTCATAAGCCCGGTGACGCCTACGCAGCTACAAAACCATTCAGGGATGCCGATTTTGCCAACCCCTTCGGCACCTACACCAGCGCACGCCCAGGCGTCATCTACCAATCTTCCCATAACTGGGTCGGCCGTGACAATGTTCCCAAGGCGGGGGCGATTCCTCCCACCAATACTGCACTGACTAAGAATATTGTAGCTGGTAGTATCGTTTGCGCCCGGTGCCACGCCATTCACTATGTCTATTCATCGGCCAGCAATACCAGCCCATTCCTGCGGGTGCGTAACGACGACGACCAGATGTGCCTCGACTGCCACCGGCCGCGCAGCACTACAAACCATACCCTTGGAACCCACCCGGTTACCGTGAATTATGCGGAAAAGGCTGCGGCCCGCCCCGATGATTTCTACGCTACGCCCCAAAACAGCAACCCGGCCAACCCCACTTCAGCCATGAAGATGTCGAAAAGCGGCGCGGTGGTCTGCACAACCTGCCACGGCGTCCACTACACCGACTCCAACAGCCGCACTTTTGACAATGCTTCCAGTGCCATGTTGGGACTCCTCTCCACTTCCCGCGGGTTGCTGCTGCGCACCGACCTGAAGGGAGCGTCGGTGACGGACCCGAACATCTGCACCAACTGCCATAAATCGGCCAACGATCCGGGCAACACCAACGCCGGGGTCAAGAACCACAACGGGACCAAGAACCAGAACATCCAGTGCGCCGACTGCCACGGCGGCCACGTGGACGAGGCTGACGGCACTACGCCCAACGCATTCCTCATCAACCGCTTCATGAACATCTCGACCCAGTACGGCGCGGTGCGCAACGCCAAGGTTCTTTATCAGTACACTTCAGTATCACAGAAGAACTACAACAAGGATTCCTTCGGGGTCTGCGTTGCCTGCCACCCGACGCTGCCGTCCACCATTGCCACACACCAGTCGAGCACCAATGCTGAAGACTGCCGTTCGTGCCATACCCACTCCCAGGGCTTCTCGGCCAACTGTACCCAGTGCCACGGATTCCCGCCCCAGGCCAACGTGGCCGGCGGTACGACGGGGTACGCGAAGGACGGCGTGCGCGATTATTCGACGGCATCCGGCGGTACTCTCTTCAAGGATGAGACTCTTACGCCCCATATCAGCCACGCTGGCGGCGGCTCTTATTATTCATTTGCCTGCGATGACTGCCACAAGGGGTTCAGCCACAATACCGGTACATTCCAGGACGTGTTCCTGAGCACTGGGGGATCGAAGGCGGCTGCCAACGGTGCTACTCCCGCATACAACGGCACCTCCCCCGGAACCTGCTCCACCACTTACTGCCACTCGGACGGTAATGGCGGCAGCTACAAGTCCCCCGTCTGGAAGGATGGCAAAGATGACATCATGACACTCAGCGGTGCGGCCCGCTGCGGAAGCTGCCACAGCGCAACTCCGGCTACCAACGCCCACTCGCGCCACATCGCCGGCGGCGCATCCGGCAAGAGCTACGGCTGCGTCAACTGCCACGCTTCCACTGTCAGCAACGGGACGACGCTGCTCGCCGCTGCCATGGGGAGCAACGGCACACACGTCAACGCCGTGAAGGATAAGCAGTTCTCCGGTCTGGTCGGAGATGAGACCATCTCCGGAACCGACTGCTCCACTGTATACTGCCACAGCAACGGCAAGGGAGCTGCTCCGGTTGTTTCTCCGGTCTGGGGTACGCCCGCTTCGGGCCAGTGCGGCGCCTGCCACAAGGCCATCGGCGCTTCACCGATCGATAGCAATGGGCACCTTGCCCACCTTACCGCCGCTTACGGACCAAATTTCGACGAACTGAGCACGACATCCTGCGTACAGTGCCATAACACCTATGCCGGCGAGCTGGATGCCAATCACGTGAACGGTGGCATCGAAGTGGGGGCCACAACCTGTACCACCAACTGCCACAAGCATGAAATTTCCGAGTTTGCCTGGACGGGCGGCAGGGTCACCTGCGAGAGCTGCCACACGGCCCCCCTCTCGGTAATCAACGGCATCACTGCCCCGGGAAAGGCCAACTTCATTACCAGCGGCCACGGCCAGGTTGGGGTGAATTACGATGCGAGCCGAACCTGCTCATCCTGCCACGACGCGAACAGTGCCCATATTTCCACCGCCCTCGGCACCTACAAGCGGATTGCCGTGAACGACAACACCCTCTGCACCGGCTGCCACAATGACGCGGTCAAAGTTCCGACCGTCAGCAAACAGAACGCAACGACCCACGTGATCGCGAAGGACGGCACTCCGGCCATGGACTGCAAGGTCTGCCACGATGTTCACGGCACCGGCAACAAGGGGATGGTCCGCACGTTCATCAAGTTCGGTACCCTGACTTCCACCATTACCTACGCAACAACGGCTGACCTCGTGCAGCTCGTTCCGCCTTACCGCGGTGTCTGCCAGGGGTGCCATACCCTTACCAGCCACTATAAGCGTGGTGTTGACGAGGGGGCGAACCACCCAACCACCAACTGCCTCAACTGCCACTCCCACAAGAATACCTACGCCTTCAAACCGAAGGCCTGCGACGAGTGCCACGGCTATCCGCCCGCACCCAAAGGCTTTGTGCCTTCGCAGGACACCTACTCGACGGCCAAGCTCGAGAACTACTCGGGCGGCGGTGGTGCCCACGTGAAGCTGGGGCACCTCATGGCGAACCTCAGGCCGAACCAGGGCTTTACCCCCTGCCTTGCCTGCCACAGCGACGGGCCGTCGGCGCACGTGGGCGACGAGACGGTCTGGGCAAACGGTACGACCGAAGCGAAGAAGGCGACGGTCAGCGTGAAGACCGACCCGGCCTACAAGTTCAACGACACCAAGGGCCAGTGGTACTCGAAACAATCACCCGGCGCCACCGGCAGCTGCTGGAACGTCAGCTGCCACTTCCAGCCGACGCCACGCTGGTCCAACGACAAGTAGGACGCGAGAGGGGAGGGGCCGAAAGCTCCTCCCCTCTCACTTTAACGGCCTGTTATTGGTTGGAAATTGTGAACCCCGCCGATGTGTGGTACAACAATCACCATGATGTTGTTGTCCAGGAGCCGCGTCAAGGCGGTCGCACCGGAAAGGGGTGGGGAATGAAAAAGGTCTGCGCTCTCTGGTTGGCTCTCGTGGTTGTCTTTACGGCATTTGGAGCTTTCGCTGAAAGCGGCATGAAAGGACGTATCACCGGCACCATGATGCTGCAGAAAGGCGAGCCCATGGCAAACGGCACGGTCTTTCTGTTCAGGGATGTTACGGGGCCTCCGCCAATACCCGAAAAATACTGGCGCGTACCCGACGAGATAGTTGGTATCGATGCCTCCGGCCGGTTTGTCGCCGAGGTTCCCGAGGGGACGTATTCTCTTGGCGCCATTAAGAGGATCTCGGGAAATGAGCTGGGTGCTCCCAATGACGGTGATTATTTCCTGATCAACCGGGACGAAAAGGGGAATCCGAAGCCGTATCCGGTCAAGGCTGGAGAAACAACGGATGTCGGGACCATTTCGTCGGTTGTTCCCTTCAGCCGTGCAACCTATCTTAAGCAGGAGGGGATTACGGCAATTGCGGGAACCGTGACGGATGAAAAGGGGAAACCGGTGGAGAGGGCGTTGGTCTTTGCCTTTATCACCCCAACCATGGTTGGAAAACCGCTTTTTGTCTCGGAACGGACCGGCAAAAACGGGGAGTTTTTCCTGAGAGTCGATAAGGGAGGCACGTATTATCTCAAATCCCGGGAGGTCTACGGGGGAGGAGCCCCCAAGGCCGGAGAGATTATCGGCGGCTACGGCGAGCGTACACCTGAGCCGGTGTCGGTTGAAACCGGCAAGACGGCCAAAGGGGTTGACCTGAGAGTAATCCGTTTCAAGGGGCGGGGACCCTTCAAGCAGTAACGCTTTGCATGCTGCGCTACATGAGGGATCAAGAGCAAGGGGAAAAGGAGGAGAACCAATGAAGAAAAAGAGTTATGCACGTCCGAGAATAGTTGGGAGCGCGGTGGTTCAACCCTGCTGAAAGCAGGAACAATTCGCAAAAGAGGTGTCGGAGCTTTGTTCTTCGGCACCTCTCTTGCTTTTAAGGGAATGATGATTATAACCATGCCTTTATTCAGGATTGCTTGCGCCGCTACGGTGATGCTGCTTGCGCTGTTTGCGCCTGGTCTGCCCCATGGCGCGTCCGCTGCCGTTTTGACCGCCGATACGGTATGGGAGGGAAACGTCACCGTCGAGGAAGATGTGTTCATCCCCGAAGGGGTAACCCTTACCGTACGTCCGGGCACCTCTGTCCGCGTCGTCGCCGCTGAAAGCACCAAGACCGATCCCGAATACCTCTCGCCGCTGAATGAGATAACCGTTCGGGGGGCGCTGGTCGTGGAAGGGACCGGGAAGTCGCCGGTGCGTTTTTCCGGCGTGGAGAACAAGGTGGGGAGTTGGGCCGGAATCCTCATTGACGGGGGCACCGCCACGATTCGCGGCTGCAGCATCGAAAATGCGGATACAGGCGTTTCGGTGTCCGACGGAACCCTCCATCTGAGCGGCTCGGCACTTCGGGAAAATCGTTACGGCCTCGTGGCGCAGGGGAGAAATACCCGCGCCGATCTGGCCGGTTCGCGGATTACCGGCAACGACTACGGCGTTTTCACCTTCGAGGGGGCGCTGGTGACCACCGGCGACACGGAGGTTGCAAAAAACCGGAAAAAAGACACCTATTCGCCGGTATCCAGGGAGTTCCGGCTGCCCGCAAAGCCTCCTGTCGCAGAAGGGGCGCCGGTCGGCCGCCGGTATCGGGATATGGTTCTGCTGGGTGAAACAATCTGGCAGGGACGGATCGTAATTGACGGGACCGTAAGGGTGCCGGAGGGGAGCCGGTTGGTGATCCTTCCCGGAACGATCGTTGAGTTTACGAAAAAAGATACCAACGGCGACGGTATCGGCGAAAACGGGATCATGATCCAGGGGCGCCTTGTGGCCAAGGGGAGCGCCGCCAGCCCCATCATCTTCCGTTCAGCCGAGAAGATGCCGCGGATGGGGGACTGGGATTCCGTCAATATCATGAACAGTGCTGCGGGGCAGAATCTCATCGAGTATTGCCGGATAGAGCATGCCTATCGCGGGCTCCATTTCCATTTTTCCACCGTGGCAATCCATTCTACGACCCTGACGGACAACTATCGCGGCATCCAGTTCCAGGAATCGGTCGTGGTGATGCAAGGCAACACCCTCTGCGGCAACAGGAGCGGCGTTCAGGGGCGTGACTCCGAGGTGGAGCTGTTGGACAACCTCATCTGCAACAATCAGGTGGGGGGGAATTTCTTGCGCGCCACCCTTGTCGCCCGGGGGAACAGGTTCATCGCCAACGGCAGAGAGGGGCTCCGCCTGCGTGAAGGGGCCGTGACCGTCCGGGGGAACCTTGTGGACGGCAACCGGTTCGGGATCATGATGGCCGACATCTACCACGGTGTCGTGAGCCGCAACAGCATCACCAACAACACCGAAGGGGGGATATCCCTGAAGAATGTCGATGCCATCGAGATTTCCGGTAACGTGGTGGCGGCCAATGGCTTGAATGGCTTCAACGTTCAGGATTCCGGAGCGCTCATCAAGTCGAACATGATCTCCGACAACGGTGAGCGGGGGATGGGGATCCAATCCTTTGCCGGGGTCATTACCGGGAACGACTTCGCCGGCAACGGCCTCTACGCCATTGACCTTGACGGCCCCGGAGATGTCTCCGCCCCGGCCAACTGGTGGGGAGGGGATGATCCGGGGAAAGTCATTTTCGACCGGCAGGATGACCCGGCCCTTGGGGCCGTACGACATGACGGCGCGAGCACTGCACCGCTCCCATTTGTCTGGCCCCTGGCGTCCGTGGCCACTGATGCTGTCTGGCGCGGCAGCATAACGGTCGACTCCACCACGGCGGTCCTGCCCGGTGCCGTCCTGACCGTTGCGCCGGGCACGACAGTGCGGTTTGCCGCCGGGATGGGGCTGGAGGTCAAGGGCAAGCTAATTGCAGCAGGTAAGCCCGACAGGAAAATTACTTTTACCTCGGCGGAACTCCAGGAGCCTTCCGCCTGGAACGAGATTCTGCTGGAATATGCCACAGGCAGCGTCATTGCCCACTGTTCCATCGAATATGCCACCTGGGGCATTCACAGTCATTTTACCGACCTCTCCGTGACGGACAGCATTTTTGCCCACAACTACGGCGGCATGCGGTTCCGGAGCGGTCCGGTGCAGATTCGCCGCTCCACCTTCCGGGACAATATCATCGGCATCAGATCATACATCGGCAACGCCCGCATTGAGGACAATGTCATCACGGAAAACGAGACGGGAATCTTTGTCCGGGAAAAAGGTGGCGGGTTGACGGTAACAGGCAACGACATTTTCGGCAACAGCGGCTACAACCTGAGGATCGGCGATTTCAACACCGAAGACGTGAACGCCCGCGGCAACTGGTGGGGCGAGGGAGATCCCGGAGAAACGATTTTTGACGCGCGCCAGGAGCCGGGCATCGGGCTGGCTATCTTCGAACCCTATCTGACGAAACCCCGCCCGTTCGGGGCGGAGACCGGAGAAAAACCATGAAGGGGGCAGTGCTCTGGACGTTGGCTTGGCTGCTGCTTTCCGGTTTCGCGGCGGGAGCTGCGGATGCGGCGCTCCTTAAGGGGCGGGTGGCCGATATCGACGGCAGGCCGGTGGCCGGGGCGAAGCTCTTCGTCTACGACTCGGCAAACGTAAGGCGTCCCGCAACCTTCATCTCTCCCCCTTCGGCGGCGGACGGGACCGTTGGCATTACGGTGCCCCCCGGAACCTACTGGGTCGTGGCGCGGTTCAAGCAGGACGACTCGTACGGGCCGCTCATGCCGGGCGACAAGCATTCGGGGGAGCCCGCAGTCATGGACCTGACCACCGACGCCGAGCTTGAGCAGGATTTCACCGTGGCCGATATCCGGGAACTGGGGCGCAAACGGCAGAGCATTGCCGCTGACTCACTGAGGCTGAAGGGGAGGGTGCTGGACTCCGAAGGGAATCCGGTTTCCGGGGCCTACGTTTTTGCTGCCACCATAAAAGAGGGAAACCGTATTCCCGATTACCTGTCGGCGTGGACGGGGGCCGACGGAACCTACATGCTGGCGCTTCCTTCCGGGCCGAAGTACTTTCTGGGGGTTGCCACGGCATTCCCGCCATTGCAGCACTGGCGCACCTCCGCAGAGGTTGCCCCCGCTGACGGCAAAACTGATGTTGTCTTGGACATGGTATTAGCGCTAGACTGAAAATTAATGTGAAAGTTTCCGCAGTAGCACTACCTCGGTATACAGGGTGACGTATGAAAAAGCTTTTGTGTTGCATCATGGTGGTTTCGGTTCTCGCGGTTGCGCAACTGGCCGGAGCATGTGTCGGCAGAACGCTCCATATCGGTGTTCCCAACACCGCCAACGAGCGGATGCTTGCGCAATTGATGTCCCTTCTCATAACGGAGCGGACCGGCACGTCGGTCAAGATCGATGTTTTCAGGGACAGCAGGGAGTTGTATGGAGCCGTGAAGAAGGGGGAGGTCAACGTGCTCGTGGAAACCCCCGGCCATGCACTGGAGATGCTGGGGAAGAATTCCGGGGCAATTGGCAGTGATGCCCATGATTTTATCAAGAAAAACTACCGCTCAACCTTCAATCTCGCCTGGCTTGAATCGTTTGGCGGATCACCCCAGTATTCTCCCGTCCTCACCATCGAGACCCTGGGCAATTATCCGGCCCTCCCGAAACTGCTGGCAAAGCTTGCCGGGGCTTTGAACAACGATGCCTATGCCCGGCTGCTCAAATCGTCCGGCTCCGCCGACAATTCGCGGAAGGCGGCACGGGACTTCCTCAAGACAAAGAAACTGATCTGATTACAGCGTGCCTCTGACATTGCCCGACATCACGAAGCGGACAATCCGCTTCCTGGCCTCGACGGAGCTTGCCGTCGCGCTTTTCCTGGCGGTTGCCGTTCTGGCGATTCCCGGCACCTTCACCGAAAGCAGAACGCTCTATTCCCATCCGCTATTTCTATGCCTGATGGGGGGGCTGGCCCTGAACCTCGTGCTCTGCACGGTGCGCCGCTTCCGGTCCATTTCCGTGCCGGTGCTCATTCTGCACCTGGGGGTGCTGGTGGTTTGCGGCGGCGTCATTGCCAGGGCGTTCGGGTATGTGGCGACCGTCAACGTTTACGAAGGTACCACTGTAGACAAGGTATACCGCTGGGATCTGCAACAGGATGTCCCACTTGGCGCGGAACTGACCATCCGGCGGATAAACCGGGAATATTACCCGATTCCGGTCAGGGTTGGGGTGCTCAGGGGCGAAACGAAGGAGGCCCTACATACCCTGAAGACCGGAGACAGCTTTGCGGCGGGCCCTTACACCGTTACGGCGGATGCTCTCGAGTTCCCTTCCGAAGTCCTCAAGCTCTCGGTTTCCAAGGATGGACGGCTGGTCGGAGCCTGCGATACCGACGGAGGGAGCACGCTCCCTGCGGATTTCCCTTACGAGTTCAAGCTGGTGGCGTTTCAGAATCCGGCCCTTAAAAGGCTCTGGGTCGATCTCTCCCTCGGGGGGAAGGGCGAGCCGGCCGTTTCCGGCACGTCGGAAGTCAATGCCCCCTTTATCTGGAACGGACTTTATTTCTATAATACGCAGGTGAATGTGGACGGGGTCGGCATGTCTTTTGCTGGCATTCAGGTGGTCCGGGATCCCGGAAGGCCCTGTGTTTTCGCCGGGTTTGCCATCATGGGGCTCGGCGCGGTCCTGTCGTGCGTGAGACGTTTGAGGAATAAATGACTGAGAATGCAAATTGCGGGATAGCAGTATCAGGATGTGCCCAATGGCATTGAATCTGTTCGGCAGAAAAACCAGGGAGGAGTGTGCAGTCCACGGGCACCACGGCGGTTCCGGGAACCGGATGCTCATTGCCATGGTCCTGATCTCCCTCTCCCTGGTGGTGTGGCATGTGCTGTCCACCCTCAAAGGCGGGCAACAGGCCGCAACGGCATCGTTCCCCGTGCTCCTCGGCAACGAACTGTGGGACCTGTGCTTCGATAATCACGGTATTATGGCCGAGCTGTGGGACGTTTTGCCCTACTTCCTCATCGGTATTCTGATTGCCGGATACCTGCGGACGTTCAAGATTGCGGTGAAGCTCCAGGCATCCCTCCGGAAGTACGGGGTCCTGAGCGTATTCCTCGCCTCCTTTGTGGGGATCATTACCCCCCTGTGTGCCTGCGGCACCGTTACTACCGCCATCAGTCTCCTGGTGGCGGGGATACCCCTGGCGCCGGTCATGTCACTCATGGTGACCTCGCCGCTGTTGAGCCCATCCACCTACCTCCTCACCCTGAACGACCTCGGCCCCGAGTGGACCGTCATCAGGACCATTTCGGCCTTTGCCATGGGCGTGTTCGCCGGGCTCGTCACCCACTACCTCGGCAAGCGGCCGGGCTTTCGGAAGAACGATATTTTCATCGAGGGAGCCTTGGTCAGGGGCGATTTCCACGACGATGATTATCCCGATGAACGCCTCCGGTGCAACTGCCGGCGCAAATTCGGCAACCGCATTGCCGTCAGGACGGGGAACAAATTCCTCATCTTCCTGGCAAAGTCGGCGGAGATGCTCTGGGTGGTTGGGAAATATGTCCTCGTCGGGGTCGTAGTCGGCGCCGTCGTCGAACGCTACATGCCCAAGGAGTGGGTCTACGGCCTCTTCGGCCGGAAGGACCCCCTCAGCATCCTCTGGGTTTCTCTGGCTTCGGTGCCGATGTTCCTGCACCAGATCAGCGCCTCCAGCATCATCTACCACATCAAGGGTTCCCTGGGGGGCACCCTCGATGCCGGGGCTGCCTTGGCATTCATGATCGGCGGGCCGGTAACGGCGGTGCCCACCATGGTGCTCTTCTGGAGCTTCTTCAGAAAGCGGGTCTTTTTCCTCTATATGGGTGTCTGTCTTGCGGGAACGCTGCTCATCGCCTACGGGTTCCAGTTTCTCGTGTTCATGCCCGGCGTCGACGTGGGCAATCCGCTGCTGGCAGGGGTTGCTTCATTGTCGGGAGGTGAGGCTGCCGTTGTCCGGAAGGATGATTCCAATGTGCGTATGGTCATGGATCCCGGCGGCAAAGGGCTTGTTGCAACTTATACCAATCCGGTGGATGGCCGGGGGCCGGTGGTGTTCGACGGCGCCTATGGGCATTTTGCCGCCGCAACGGCCGCCGGCCATGACAACGGCGCCTACATCGCCAATGTCGCCCGCTGGCTGGAGGAAAATACCCTTACCGCTTCTTCCGGTAAAATCCTCCTCTATTCTGCCGGGAGCGGTTCCGGTACTGCCCCGGAACTGCTGGGCGAGAAGGTGCAGGCTGAACTTGAAGCCCGGGGATTGACGGTAAGGACGGCCAGTAGGCATGACGTCCCGCGGCTGACCAGTCAACTGCTGGCGGAGTACGGTCAGGTGTGGCTCTTTGTGGGTGATGACCGGGCGACGGGGCTGAGCGATGCCGAGGTGAAGCTGCTTGAAGACCATAATGCCGACGGCGGCGGTGCCCTGATCGTGCCTGTTGTCCCGCCGGCGGAAATCCCCCGCGGGGCGAACCGACTTGCCTCCCGCTATGGAGTGACGTTTGCCGGCGTTGCCGATACCGGCTCGGTGGTGCAGGTCTCAACGACGTCAGGAATTTTCAACCGGACCGCCGAGTGGCTCGGCTCCGTTCTGAAACTTGTCAAGAAGGCGTGACGGATACTTATCTCAGGAGGAATGCATGAAATCACAGGTGCTTGACGTACAGACACTCAAGAAGTTCAGCGACGAGAAACGCCACCAGGAGACCATCTGGTCCGACGACCACGCCCGGGTGAGCCTCATCTGCATGAAGCCGGGCCAGGAGATCGTAACCCACACCCACCACGGCAGCCACATCTGGACGGTCATGGAGGGTACCGGGGAGTTCCTCTCCGGCGGAAAGACCCAGTCCATCACCACGGGGCAGATCGTCGTCGTCCCCGCCTTCGAGGACCACGGCATCCGCAACGCTTCCCAGGAGAATCTGGTAATAGCCTCCATAACCGGGCAGGGTGATTAAAAAGAGGACGGCAAGATGCAGACGATTCATCGCAACCCCAACGTCATGTGGCGCGAAGAGGAGGATGCCCTCGCCCGGGTCAGTGAGGCCCTGGACCGGGGGGAAGAGGTGGAGGAGACGGGGACGTCGGTCCTCTTCTCCGGCGGGTCCATGCTCTCCCTGAACTACCTGGGGACCGAGATCTGGAAACTCTGCGACGGCCTGACCCTGGACGGCATCGTGGCGGAGCTGCTGCCGCAGTTCGACGTGGATGAGGCGGTGCTTCGGGAGGATGTCGCGGTCTTTTTGGACGAACTGGCCGCCAAGGGGTTCATAAACTATGCAGGGTAACAAGGAAAGCATAGTGACGGTGATTTCGCGTGGAGAGCAAGGCGGCGAAGAGGAGGCGACGCAGGCGTATCCGACGATACGTCGAGGAGCCGACGATGAAGCCAACGCAGCTATCCGCGTGAAGGCGCCGTCACTGGAAGCGCCCCTGACCATCAACTGGGCCATAAACAACAGCTGCAACTTTGCCTGCCGCCACTGCTACAGCCGGGAGGATACCCACGAGGAACTCCCCAGTGACATTCTCTTCGGCTGCCTGGAGAAGGTGGCGAAGGCCGGGGTATTCTCCGTCAATTTCGGCGGAGGGGAGCCGCTCCTCCACCCGGGGCTGCTGGAGATCGCCAGTCATGCAAGCGGCCTGGGGCTGCGGATATCCATGAACAGCAACGGCTGGCTCATTGACCGGGAGAAGGCACAAGCCCTCCGGAACGCCGGCTTCACCAAGGTGGGCATCAGCATCGACAGCCACATCCCGGCGGTCCACGATGATTTCCGCGGTGTCGCCGGAAGCCACGGCAGGGCTGTCGCGGCTCTGGGGCACCTGGCGGAGGCGGGGATTGCCACCTCCATCTCCACGGTGATCTGCCGGATTAACCACACCGCCATCGCCGAACTGGTGGCTTTTGCCCGGGAGCAGGGAGTGGGGCAGCTTAATTTCCACAACTTCAAGTGCTCGGGGCTCGGCCTTTCCCACAAGGATGAGCTGGACCTGTCGCCGGAGGAGTGGCAGGAGTTCTACCGCGGCGCCCTGGCGGCAAAAGAGCGGGAGAAGAGGCTCGACATCTCCCTGGATGACCCGATTATTGCGCTCCTCGGAGCCCGGGACGCCGGTAGTCTCGTGAAAGGGAGCGTCTGCGGCAAGCTCTCCCTCAATATCAAGGCCAACGGCGACATGACCCCCTGCGGCTTCATCCCCGTAGTCATCGGCAATATCGTCCGTGATGACCTTAAACAGGTCTGGCGGGATTCGGCGGTGCTGGAGAAGATGCGAAATAAAAAGCCGACGGGCAAATGCTCCGGCTGCAGCAAGTACGAAGACTGCCTCGGCGGGTGCAGCGCTCGGGCACTGGCCCTTACTGGCGACCTGAACAGCCCCGATCCCCACTGCTGGGCGTAAATCATGGAGCTGACTTCTCCCATAACCATCTACTGGGATCTCCCCGCCGATCCGGCCGACACCGGGATGCTCCGCCGCATCTGTGCCGACATCGCCGCCTGCCGTCCCCTCATGCTCCAGTTGACCTGTGGGGGGGGCTTGCTGGGCGATGGGGCCATGGCGGTGCTTGAGGAGTTCAGCGGCACCTCCGTTGCCGTTTCCCTCACCATGCCGCTGGCGGCTTTTTCTTCGGCCGTTGCTGCCCGTGTGGGTGAGCTGAAGGTTAAGGAGGTGCTCCTGTCGGCGGAGTCCGTGGCGGATTTTCAGGGGATGCGCGGCGTGTTCCGCGATTCCTCCCCGGCCATGGGGATTTCGTTCCCGGTGACCCGCGGCAACTGGCGCCAGTTGCCATCCCTGGTCGCCTTCTGCCGGGAAGAGGGCATTGCCCGCCTCGTTCTGCCCATGCAACGCCTCTATGGGGGAGAAGCCCCCTTCTTCATCAGCCGGGCCGAGCAGTATGGGCTGGCAAAATCCCTGGCAGCCGCAGGGGGGGCGGATGGCCTGAACGTTACCATCCACGACCCGTTCCTCTGGCGGGCCTTCAACCCCGGCGTCCCCTTTCCCCAGGGGGGGTGCCAGGCGGCAAACACCATGATCGCCATTGCCACCGACGGCGGTGTCTACCCATGCCCGACCCTTCCCGTAAGGCTCGGCACCCTGGGAAAGATGTCCCTTCGGGAGATAATCGCGTCCCAGGTCAAGAGGGCGTTCCGGTTCCGGCTTCGCGAAACCCCGGAGGAGTGTATCCCGTGCCGTGAGGCCGATGAGTGCCGTGGCGGATGCCTGGGCCGGGCGTTTGCCGTCCACGGGACCCTCGATGGTGCCGATCCGGCGTGTAAATGATTTCAAGGAGCACGTTGTCCATGTCCATTACCCAAATTTTCAAGCTTGCCCCCGTTCTCCTGCTCCTTATCCTCGTTGCCGGCTGCAAGGCCGAAGGCAAGCGGCCCGTGGTGAAGATAGGCTACATGCTCTGCAACAGCGAGGAGGAAACCATGGCGCGCTTCCTCCCCCTGACCCGTTACCTGTCGGAGAAGTGCGACGTCGATTTCGTTGCGGTGCCGGTGGACACCCACGACTTCGAGAAGCGGTTCAAGGCGGGGGAGTTTACCTTCACCCACTCCAACTCCCTCATCTACATCATTCTTCATGAGAACCAGGGGGGCGAGCTGCTTGCCTCGGAAAAACGGGGCAAATTCGGCGCCCGCTCTGTCGGTACACTCATTGCCCGCAAGGGGAGCGGCATCGAAAAGCTGGCCGACATCCGGGGCAAGCGTCTCGCCTTCGGCCCCATGCTGGCCCCCACCGGCTATCTGGCCGAGTACGACCTGATGCTTTCCGCCGGAATCAATCCGGAACACGACCTGGCGACCTATTCCATCCCCCCTGGCTCCTTCAAGCATGAGAAACTCATCTACGGCGTCCTCTACGGCAAGTACGATGTGGCCGCAGCACCCGCCCTCGACCTGGAAGTGATGGCGCGGGAAGGGAAAATCTCCCCCGATGACTTCGTTATCCTCGCCCAGAGCAAGCCGATCCCCTACTGCACCTTCGGCGTGGCCAAGGGGACCGACCCGGGCCTGGTCAAGAAGGTGAAAGAGGCGCTTCTGGCCCTGAAACCCACAGATACCGCCGAGGTGGATGGGGAACAACTCAAGGTGCTGAAGGCCGCCTGGATCGACGGCTACGAGGAGCTTTCCGACAGCGATTACGACCCGATCCGGGAGATGGCGAAACGGGTGAACATGCCGCCGTACCAGAAGTATTGACAGCAGCACGTCTGTGTAGGGGCGAAGCAAGCGGGTCAACTGCTTCGCCCTTTTAATACCGAAGCAAGCGGGTCAACTGCTTCGCCCTTTTAATACCGAAGCAAGCGGGTCAACTTTAATACTGAAGCAAGCGAGGGCGAAGCAGATAAGACGTTTGCTTCGCCCCTACGGTGACCAACTGAGACTATGTTTACCGACACTTTCGACAAAATAACCTGGCTGCTGCTTGCCGTCGCAATTGCGGCGCTGGCCGTTGTCCTTGTATCCGGCCACGGGACGGGGAGCGGCAAGGCTACCGGTCTCGGCAAGGCCGCGGAGAGGGAGATGGCCTACCGCGCCCGTGTTGAGCTGATCGGCAAGCTCTACGGACCCGTGGAGGAGCTGCGCCGGGCCGGCAGGAATCAGGAGGCCCTTCTGAAGCTGGACGAACTCCTTCGGAAATATCCCGGCGAGGCCCACGGCCATATCCTCCAGGGGGAGATTCTCCGGGAGATGGGTGCCCTGGACGAGGCGGCGGCTTCCTTTGTGGAGGGGGTGAAGCTGAACGGCGACTATCTGGACGAGGGTAGCCCCCTGTCGCGGCGCGCTGCAATCCAGGCGATCGTGGATGAAGGGTTGCGGACCATCGGCAGCCGGGCGGCGGCCAATCCCGGCAATCGGAGCCTGGCGGCATCCCTCGGTAAGATCAATTACCTCAGAAGCCGGCTGGCTGGGGGGTGCGAGTGATGCTGCGCGACCGGCATTTTTGGATGGTGGTGGCGGCGGGGCTCCTTCTCGGCGGGATCGGGGCGCTCCTGGCGATTTGGGGGAACCCTGAGAACTCGGGCATCTGTGTCTCCTGTTTCATAGAGAACAGCGCCGGTGCCCTGGGGATGCACGACAACCCCCGCATGCAGTACCTGCGCCCCGAGCTCATCGGCTTTGTCCTCGGCGCCATGGCCAGCGCCCTCGTCTTCCGCGAGTTCCGCTCCCGTGGCGGGAGCGCCCCCCTCCCGCGGCTCTTCGCGGGGATATTCCTCATCGTCGGCTGCTCCGTCTTTATCGGCTGCCCCATCAAGCTCTTTCTCCGCCTTGCCGCCGGGGACCTCACTGCCGTAGCCGGTGTTGCCGGTCTGGCGGCCGGCGTCTGGGCAGGGCTCCGGGGGCTTGCCAATGGCGTGGATCCGGGTCAGCCCAGCCGGGACCAGGGGCACGGCGGAGCGCTGGTTCCGGCCGTTTTCATTCTGTTGCTCATTTTCCTTCTGGTTCGTCCCGCTTTCATAATCTTCTCCACCCAGGGGAGCGCCGCCCAGCATGCCCCTGTTCCCCTTTCCCTGGGGGCCGGCATCGTGCTTGGCGCCCTGGCCCAGCGGAGCCGTTTCTGCATCACCGGCAGCATCCGGGATGTCTTCCTTATGGGGAGGCGAACCCCCGCCCTCTGGGGGGTGCTTGCTTTCTTCATCGCCGCGGTCGTGGCAAACCTTGCCGGCGGGAAATTCAATCCCGGCCTCTACGGTCAGCCCGGCGCCCACCTGGAACACCTCTGGAGCTTCCTCGGCATGGGGCTCGTGGGGTGGATATCCGTCCTCATCGGCGGCTGCCCGTTCCGGCAGCTCATCAAGGCCGGCGAGGGTGACGCCGATGCCGGTCTCGTGGTGGTTGGGATGTTCATCGGCGGCGCCATCGTCCAGTCCTGGGGCATCGCCGCCACAGCCGCCGGTGTTCCCCTGGCGGGGAAGGCGGCGATTCTTGCCGGCTTCGCCTGCGTTCTTGCCGCCTGCCTCCTGTTCCGCGTCCGGAATTCCTGAATAGTCGCGGTATACGCTAAATTGCGATGTGTATAACGCAAAGATACCTTTTTTGTCATAATATTTGATGTCGGTTTATGGCCCGGATGTTCAGGTGTTCTTCCGGTGGATGCATGATTCCATTGCTTTTTGCTGGTGGAATAAATTTTGCAAAATTAAATAATTAGATAATTTTCTTTGTTGTTGGGCTGTAATCTGATGGGGGCGTAGGTTGGCCGGTGTGTTTGCCTGTGGATGAGGGGATATTATATGAGGTTGAAGACCTCGGTGTTTTTGGTTCTTGCCTTTTTGGCGGTTACGGGGCAACGCAATGCCGATGCCGCAATTCAGTGCTATGATTGCCACGGAACCAGCGCTACCACAGATTACCGTCCTAATGACAGCGCTTACCGCAACATAAGCACCGGTGCTTTCAAGGGAAGCCACAAGACCCACATGGCGGCAGGGGCCACACCCGCCAGTTGTGCACCTTGTCACGGGGCGGGCGCTGCTTCGTACGCCACGAGCCACCGCGACGGCTTCATTGACCTGGCTGGCAATGTGAATGGTTCTCCAGCCACCGGCGTCTACAGCAAGGGGGCATCCTTCGCCCAGAGCCCGAATCCTGCCCTCGGTACCTGCTCAAACGTTAACTGCCACTTCGAAGCGGTCACCCCCGCCTGGGCAGTAGCCCCATTCTCGGCCCCGGCCGACTGCGATAAATGCCATGGTTCCGCTCCTGCCGACGGGAGCCATCCCGCCACATCGGGAAGCGGCAAGAAACATGGCGACTACTACGGTCTCACCACGGGGTCCTGCGTTAAGTGCCATCCCGACCACGCCTCCGAAGGGAGCCCCTTCGCCCATGCCACCAGCGCCGGGAAAAGGGCGCTTGCCGTAACGTTCGCCGCCGCCCCCAACAACGGCTTCGGCCGCTACACCGGCAATACAAACTATCCCAATTACCTGCCGAGCCAGAGCCCGCCCCGCAACGGCACCTGCAAGAACCTCTATTGCCACAGCCCGGGGAATAAGGCGGGCAGCGTTGACCTCCCCAACACCACCGCAACGTGGGGCGGAAGCCTTACCTGCATGGGATGCCACAAGGCGGACATTGCATCGGGTAGTGTCATAGCAAGCGGCAGCCACCAGGGGCACGTCAACGGGATGGGGATCGGCTACACCCAGATCAAGTGCGTGAAATGCCATGCCGCCACTGTCGGCAGCAGCATGACCATAGTCAGCACCGCCAACCACGTGGACAAGCAGGTGACGGTTGCCTTCAGCAATACATCCTCTGCCGCCGCAGGTTCTTATAACGGACAGCCTGCCACGCCGGCGTCCCCGTCCACCAAGTCTCCGGGATCGACCGTCGGCCAGTGCGCCAACGTCTACTGCCACTCCAGCGGGCAGGGCAACGGCGGCACCTGGCCCCCTGTCTACCAGACCCCAACCTGGGGAACCTACGCCACTGGCCAGTGCGGAACCTGCCACGGCATCCAGACAAAGCACGATGACAGCGGCTTCGGCTACGGGATTGCGACTCCCCTGACCAGCGGCAGTCACACTAAGCATCTCTCCTTTTTCCTCGGGACCGGCAACGTGACCGCGGAGCGCAAGTGCGCGGCGTGCCATTCCTACACGCTCACTGGTTATTCCCCCAGCGCATGCAGTTCATCGGTCTGCCATACCCTGATGGTATCCAAGCATGCCGATTACGGGATCAACGTCGGCATGCCCGATTATTACGGAGCCAGCGCTTCCTACAGCGGCACCACAAAGCCGGGTGACGGTTACGGCTCCTGCTCCAGCGTCTACTGCCATAGTAACGGCCTTACGGCATCCCCCACCTATGTTACCGCTACCTGGGGAAATGCCGCCAGCGGCGCCTGTGGCACCTGCCATGGTGTAACTGCTGCCGCTCCTCCTGCCTCCACGCCGCACGTGAAGCATATGGGGAGCGCCAATCCGTACCGCTTTGCCTGCGCCGAGTGCCACAACGGCAAGGTTCAGGTCACCGCCAACTCAACTACGGCCCCGACGTTCACCAACTTCACCAGCCACGTCGACAAGTTACGAAACGTCAAGTTCGATTCGACCAACCCCTTCGGTACCTACTCCACGGCAAACCTGAGCTGCCGCAATCTTTACTGCCACTCCACTGGCAATACCAGTGTCGCCGCAGGCAATCTTCCCGGTGTCTATGGTGGTAAGGTCTATTCGCGGATTACCTGGAGCGGCAACACCTCCTGCGCCTCGTGCCACGGCCGCTCAACCGCAAACGGCATGCCCGACTACACAAATGCCGGCACGCCGGGATCCGCAACTTCGAACAGCCACGGGAAGCACGTGACCAGCAGCAATATCCAGTGTGTCGAGTGCCACGAGAAAACTACCAAGAACAACACCGGCATCCGCACAACCGCTCCCGGCTACCATGTCAACGGCACGAACCACGACGTCTTTTTCAATCTGAGCGGCCTGAGCCCCAGCGGCACCTATGACGATTCCCTGAAGAAATGCTCCGCCACCTACTGCCACGGGGCCGGGGCATCCCTGGCCTGGGGCGGGACCACCTACTGCAATTCATGCCACAGCGCCAACGCCGGCACTACCGGTGGCGGCGGCATCAACAACTGGGGCGCCACTCCCCTGAGCGCCCACAAGCTCCACTGGGAAGACGCGTCAACTCTGCCGTCCAAGTACGTCAACTACTCAACTGGCAACCAGGGGAGCGCCGGCACCTACCGATTTGCCTGCGCCTCGTGCCACAACCCGGCTTCCACCACCCACGTGAACGGCTACGCCAGCGGCAGCTACCGGGCCCAGGTCTTCTTCGGCTACACCTCGCCGGGCAAGAAGCCGACCTACACCTACACCGGAACGGCGGGGACTGCTGACAACGGCTTTGCCTGGTCAACCGGCAACACCGTCTGTACGGCAACCTACTGCCATTCCAACGGCGCCGGCGGCGCCGGCAATACGGCGGTCTCCTGGGCGACGACCGCCAACTCGGCAACCAACACACGCTGCAAGTCGTGCCACAGCTACACCACGGCCAGCGGATCTCTCATCAGCACCTACAAGCATGCGAAACATGCCGATGGCACCACATACTCATTCAACTGCGCCAAGTGCCACAACGTTACGACTACCGACGGCGCGGCCATCGCCGACAAGACGAAGCACGTGAACAAGGTGAAAAACGTGGCGTGGGACAGCCTGAACAGCGACGGTTCCGCGTACGTGAACGCCACGACGGCCTGCGCCAACATCTACTGCCACAGCCAGGGTACCACCTTTGCCGCTTCCTATACCGGCGCCGGCAAGGATCCGGTTACCGCGGTGACCTGGGGGGGAGGCCAGACATTGGGCTGCAACGGCTGCCATGGCAATACCAGCACATACACCACCGGTACGTACCGAGTCGCCACGCCGCTTTACGCTTCCGGCTCTCCGAAGGGGAATGCCCACCAGCTCCACGTGGATGCTCGTTCCGCCACCGACGCCGGCGCCCAGTGCCTCCACTGCCACAATGGCACGACTACGACCAATACCTCCATTACTACCTATTCAAACCACGTGAACGAGGCGTATAACGTGACCGCAGGCGGAACCTACGCCAAGGGAAATGCGGTAAATACGACCGGGACGGTGGCCATTACCTATACCTATAATGCTTCTGCCAGCACCTGTGCCAATGTCACGTGCCATCCGACCGGCCTTGGTCAGTCGGCCGGGGTGAACTCGACGAAGTGGGGGGGCGGGAGCACTGCCTATGCCTGTTCCGACTGCCATAATATCAACCTGACCGCTGCGACAAGCTATCACCACGCCATGCGGAACTACTCTTCCACTTACCAGAACGGGGTTCCCACCGGTTCCGCCGCCTCCGGCACCAATGCCGTCAACCGGCGCTGCACCATGTGCCATGTGGACCACAACGTATTCAGTCCGGCGATCAGCAACGGCACCGGCACCCGTGCCGGCAACCTCAGGACGAACATCACTTCAACCACCGGCGCCAGTTCCGACTTTATCAAATCCACCAGTGAGGGTATCTGCATCAGTTGCCACAAGACCGCTCTCACCAAGGATACGACCAAGATCAAGACCGATGGCAATGCTACGACGGCCGTGGTCACCCTGGCCAACTACTCGTCGTCGGCCCACCAGTACAACGCCACGTCAACCATGGTGAACGGCGGAGCGACGTTCAACGCCAACTGTTCCAAATGCCACAACGGCAAGACAGGGGAGGGGGCCAACTTCCAGAACCGCTCCACAGCGGTCCACGACAGCGGTTCCCGGCGCGTGCTGGGCGCCCTGGGAGCGGCTGCGCCGGGCGAGTTCCCGGAAGAGAACTTCTGCTACCGTTGCCACAGCAAAGCCGCCGACGCCATCGGAGGCGTGAAGAAGACCGCCGATGCCAACGACTGGTATGGAGCGGTGACAACCATGACCACCCGCTCCGCGGCCATCTATACCGCATTCCAGAAGACGTACGAGCACCCGGTGGCCAGCTATTCCAATAAGCATGACTCCGTGGAGACCGCCAGCACCAGTTTCAGCGGCACCGAGCGCCATGTGGAGTGCGAGGACTGCCATAATCCCCACCAGGCCACCAAGGCCAATGCCATCCGCGGCGCCACCGGCCTCAATCCGAGCTCTCCGACGGCGGGGGGAACGCCAACCTATACCTTCGAAACGGTCACCAACGCGGACGATCAGTACAAAATCTGCTTCAAGTGCCACACCGACTGGGCCGGCTACGGGACCGGTACCCAGAACCTGGCCGTTGCCTTCAATACCAACAACGACAGTTTTCACTGGGTGGAGACCGACCGTGGGGCCGCCAAGGCGAGTACCTCCTACGGGACGTTCAACCACACGACGGTACCGACCAAAAGCTACACATACGTTGATGCCATGATGCCACGCCACGCGGCCATGACCGACGCCCAGCTCAGGTCGGCCAAGATGCGCTGCACCGATTGCCACGGTTCCGATGCCTCCGACGGTGGTGTCTCCGTTCCCGAGGGCCCCCACGGCTCCACGGTCGCCAACATCCTCAAGGTGCCGTCCGGCAGCGCCTATAACACCTGGAACAGCACCGTTAAGTATGGAGGCACGAACATCTGGTGCTTCAACTGCCACAACCCGTTGTTCACGACAACGGGATTCTCGTCTGGTGGCTCAAACCTGCATGCTAGCAAGCACAACAGTTTCGCCTGCCAGTACTGCCATCTGGCCATACCCCATGGCCCCACCGAAAGCGGTTCGGCCAACCAGCGCAAGCGGCTGTTGAAGCCCACGGTCTTCACGGATGGCATCGACAGCGTCAACTCCGGGAGCATGGGGCAGTCGTCAGGGCACAATACAGTCATTCCCGGTTGTACGTAGCAGGTATCATTCAGAATTTACTTCATGGCGGAGCCGATTTTTTCGGCTCCGTGCCGTTTTTGGCGCGGCAGTTGCTGCCGGGTACGATATGTCTGATTCATCTTCCAGCCGCTTTGGGCGGTTTGCCGATATTCTCGGGAGTCTCAAGCTATCCTTTGTTCTCATGGTGCTTCTGGGGCTTCTCATTGCCCAGCGTGCGCTCATCTCCCAGAAGGTGACCGCTGCCGGCGATGCCGCTGCTCCCGCCTTCATCAGGTTCGTGAACCTTTTTGGCCTCGATTCCCCCGACCTCCTTGCCATTCCTTTTGCCGTGACCATGGCGCTTTTTCTGGTCAATCTCTTTTTTTCGTGCATCATAATGCTGCGGCGGGTACGAGGCCGCCTTGGGGCCATCCGGAGCTTTCGGGGGGAAGAGGCCATTGAGACGCTGGCGTGCAATGTGACGTTCCGGCTTGCCCAAGGGGGGGGAGAGCGCCTGGCCGGGGTGCTGGGGCGCCGCGGTTACCGGGTGCGCGTGCGGCAGTCGCAGGAGACAACCCATATCTCTGCGGTTAAGCGAGAGGCGGGTACCTGGGGAGTGCTCTTCTTCCACCTCACCTTTTTCGTGGTGATGCTTGGTGCCGCCATCAGCCTCCTTACCCGGTTTTCGGGGTATGTCGAGCTCTCGCCCGGTGAAGCGTTCGTCGAAAAATGGGAGAACTACCGCCGCAAGACCGACCGTCCGACGCTGTTCGGCCATGACCGGAAATTTTCGCTCCGGCTTGAGGAGATTGATCTGTCCTACTGGCGTCCGGGAGCGGTCAAGCAGCGGGCAAGCGTCGTGAGCGCGTTCGATGCCGGTGGCGTTTTCCTCGGCCGCGAGCATATTCAGGTGAACAATCCTCTGCGTATCGCTGGGACAAGCGTCTATCAGGGGGGGCGCCACGGGTTCATTGCCGGGCTTGATGTGGGCGATGAGGCCGGCACGGTGTTGCATATGCCGATAGTCTTTCGCCTCGCGGACGATGAGGGCGGAAAGCTCTACCAGGTGGCCCGGCTACCGGGAGCCGGCCTTGCCCTGGAGCTTGAACTATTCACCGACCAACTGGCCAGGATTGAAGGCCTTGAGCGTCTCGGCGACCATGGGGGGGTTACGCTCATCAAGGTCAATACGCTCGATTCCCTGGGACGGCGGCAGTTCCGCGGCCCGCTGTTCGGAGGTGCCGGCATCTCTTTTGATGGGCTGACGGTCAAGTTCGTTTCCCTGAAACCCTTTGTGTCCTTCGTCATGGTGCGCGATTATGGCATTCCGGTGGTGTTTGCCGGGCTGGCGCTCATGCTCGCGGGGCTTGCCGTTACCTATTTCTGGGTGCCGGAGTGCTTCTGGTGCGCGGTGGTGCGGGAGGGGGATGCGGAGCGTGTTGTCATGGGAGGATTCGCCGAAAAGTATCATGAATCGTTTCGCGAGCGCTTCGGCGAACTCGTTGATGAACTGCGCAGGGAGTCCATGGAATGATTACGTCGTTCGTTCTTTTCTGGTGTGCCATAATTTTATACGTCGCAAGCTCGGTGGGCTATGCCGGGGCTCTCACCTTTGGCCGTCCAGGCTGGCGCCTCTGGGGTCTAAGGCTGGCTTGCGCGGGCCTGGTCGCCCACACCGTCTCGCTCGGGTTTCGCTGGGCCCAGACTGGGCACGGGCCCTACATCAACACGTTTGAGATTCTCTCTTCCGATGTCTGGATCGCAGTTGCGTTTTTTCTGGCGTTGCAGAAGTCGTTCAGGAGACTTGAGTCGCTTGGCGCCGTGGTGATGCCGATTGCGTTTCTCATGATGGGATTCGCCCTGATGGGGTCAACCGAGGCGCAGTCCCTGCCGCCGAGCCTTCGCAGCGGTTGGCTGGCAGTCCATGTGATCTTTGCCAAGCTCATGGTGGCGTCCATGATAGTGGCCGTGGCCTTGTCGGTCTTTTACCTCTTCAAGTCGAAGGGGGTAAGCCTGGCGCAGGATTTCCTCGACAGATTGCCCGGGACCGGCGTTCTCGACGATTATGCGTACCGGGTCACGGCCTTCGGCTTCATTGCGCTCACGGTAATGATAATAGCCGGCTCCATCTGGGCCAATTATTCGTGGGGCCAATACTGGTCGTGGGACCCGACCGAGACCTGGTCACTGGTAGTCTGGTTCATTTATGGCCTGTATCTGCATGGCAGGATCACGTTCCGGTGGAAGGGGAGCGTCTCTGCATGGTATCTTATCATCTCGTTCATCTTCGCTATAGTTGCCTTTTTCGTTATCCCCTATTTTGTGAAGAGCCTCCATTCCCAGTACATGGTCAAGTGAGGATGATGTTGATGCGGATTCGTACCATGTTCACCGTTTTGCTCCTGGCCGGCCTTGTCCTGGTGGGGTGCCAGGAGCGAAACTCCGACAGCCATAAGGTGTTCGCTGAGCTGATACGCCTTTATGACACCCGCCTGGCTGAAGCTTTCGCGAAAGGAGATATGGCCGGCATCAAATCCATAGTGACCGTTGGTCATGGCGCCCGGCTCGATCATCGCCTTGAAGGGATTAAGGCCCAGGGGCGGAAAATGGAGTCAAGGGTATCGGCGATGGAGCACCTTGAATTCAAAGACCTCGGGGACAAACTGTCCGGGTTTCCCCGTTACCGGGTCAGGACCCGTGAAGTGTGGGATGTCCGCCATATTGATGCCGTAACAGGCAAGACCGTCAAGGAGGTAAAGGGGCTTGTCTACGAGTTGAACTATGAGCTCGAGCAGCATGACGGGGCCTGGCAGATTGATTCCGTGGAGGTTGTCAGCGAGAAGATTGCCGGGGCTCCCGTTCCCGGTGCAGGTTCACGGCGGTAATAAAGCCGACAATTCATTGTTCGACCAAACCGCCCTTTCCCCGCAATTTCTGAGTAGTAGCCAAATTTCCGTCAAATGGCGATGACTGTCGCACTTTTTACATTTTTTTGACACAAGGGGCCGGGAAATCATTTCTCCCGGCCTCTTTGTTTTCGGACGGCTCCGCACAGGAGCAGGGATGTCGGTTGGTTATGGGTACTGGAATAGAATTTGCTAATTTGATTTTATTTAAAGAGCTTCGATGTGATAGGCTGGGCTTGGCTGTGACGCCTTTTGGCAGGGAGGCCTGAAAGCAGACTAAATTTGCTGATGGTGCTGGAGACATGATATGAAGTCGATAGCAGTGATAATCTCGGTATTTATTGTAATGGCATTTGGGGCGGCAACTCCCGTTAGAGCGGCGCTGCAGTGCTATGACTGCCATGGGACCAACGGGACCGGTGACTACCGCCCAGACGATGCAGTCTACCGGAATATCTCCACCGGAGCCTTCAAGGGGAACCACCGCAGCCATATGGGGAGCGGCGCAACGGTCGATAACTGTACGGTCTGCCATGGTGCGGACGTGACTTCCTATACCGCCGCCCACCGGGACGGCGACATAACCATGTCCGCCAATATCAACAGTTCGTTCACGCCTGCTTCCTACAGCCGCGGCGCATCCTTTGCCCAGGGCGCCACGCCGACGCTCGGTACCTGCTCCTACGTCAACTGCCACTTTGAATCAGCCACCCCACAATGGAACGGTGCGGCGTTTTCTTCTCCCAACGACTGCAACCGTTGTCATGGAGCCGCGCCCAACACCGGAAGTCACCCGGTGACGGGTGCGAAGCACGCCGTCTACTACGGAACGACCACTGCCTGCTGCTCCCGGTGCCACCCTGCCCATGCTGCCGAGGGGAGCCCCTTTGCCCATGCCACTAGCGCCGGCAAGCGTAACCTCGTGATTACCTTCTCATCCCTGCCCAATGCCGGGAGCGGCACCTACTCCGGCGCCCTCAACGACTTTCTGCCGAGCCAGAGCAATACTTTCGGCAACTGCACTGCAACCTACTGCCACAGTCCTGGGAACAAGGGGAGCGCCTTTGATGCGCCGAACCAGGCGGCCACCTGGGGAGGGAGCCTAACATGCAAGGGGTGCCACAAGAGCGACAAGGCCTCCGGTGATGCCATGGCCTCCGGCGGTCATGGCAAGCATGTGGCGAGTTTCGGCATCAACTGCGTACGGTGCCACAAGACAAGCGTCACCGGCAGCACTACCATCGGCACGTATTCGAATCATGTCAATAAGCTGGTAAACGTTGCCTTCGACAGCACCACGACCGCGGTCATCGGCACCGCCCGGTACAATGGCGCCATCGCTCCCATGACCAAGGCGCCCGGTTCCGCGTATGGCCAGTGCACCAACCTCTACTGCCACTCTACGGTCCAGGGGGCCGGCGGCGTCGGCGCGCCAGCCAATTACGGGACTCCGACCTGGGGGGCGAGCACCACCTGCAATGGCTGTCACCGGGAAGGGGGTGGGCATGGCGGCGTGGCCGCGGATGGTTCGAGCGATCCCATAGCCAGCGGCAGCCACACCAAGCATCTGTCGTACAGCTATGGCTTGAGCGGCTCTTCCATCAAGTGCGTCGTCTGCCACAAGTGGGACGCATCCAAGACCCTTGACGACAGTTGCAATAACTGCCACGGGGCGCCCCAGTACGCCAAACACGTAAACTACCAGGTGAATGTGGCCTTCGATTCCACATTTGGTGCCGGTACCTACAACGGTACCCTGAAGCCGGGCGACGGCTACAGCAACTGCTCCAACACCTACTGCCATTCCAACGGTACGTCAGTCGCGACAGGTTCTGTCCCGGCCAACACAAGCGTCAACTGGGGCACCGCCGGTCCGCTGGCTTGCAACTCATGCCACGGCAACGCCACCTATGGCTCCGACTTCCGCAAAGGCGCGCCCCTGTATTCATCCGGTTCGCCCAAGGGGAATGCCCATGGCAGTCACATCAGAACCGGTGCTTTGAGCGGTGATTACAGGCAGTGCAACAACTGCCACGCGTCAACCACCCTGAACAACACTTCCGTCGCCAATATCGCTAATCATGTCAACAAAACATATAATGTTGCCGCCTCTGTCTTCGGGGTGTTCTCGTCGTCCTTCCGCGATGGCGACAACACCATGACCTCCACGAAAATAACTCTTACTTACAGCTACAACGCTTCCGGCAGCAGCTGTTCCAATGTGTCATGCCACTCTATCGGCTTGGATGTCACCACGACCCCCCCCACTCCCAAAACCCGTGCTACCAGTTCGGTTACGTGGGACAATAAGAGCCTCTGCATCGACTGCCACAATAACGATATGCAGAGCACCGATACCTTCCACCATGCCATGCGGAACTATTCATCAAGTTATCCTCTGCAGTCTCCCTATAGCAGTGCCGCTACCGGGGTCAATGCCTATGCCCGGCGCTGTACCATGTGTCATGTGACCCACAATATTTTCAGCCCCGAACTGAACGCATCCAACACCCTGGGGCGAGGGGGTAACCTGAGGACCGATATCGCGGTGGCACCCACCGCCTCAAGCGGTTATGCCAACACCGATTTCATAAAATCCGCCAGCGGCGCCGGCGGCATCTGCATCAGCTGCCATACAACGGCCAAGACTAAGGATACCACCCGGCGCCGTAATGACTCTCCGGCAAACTCGACGCCGGTCATCACCCAGGCCCAGTACTCCAGTTCGGGGCACCAGTATGATGTTTCCGCCAAATTCATGAGCGACGGCAGCACGGTCTACGGCAACTGCTCCAAGTGTCACAATGCCCTGCTGAATGAGACGTCGGTGTTCATGAACGCCACTTCCGCCTACTCCTTCGGCAACCACAACAGCGGCATTCGCAGGCTCCAGGGGGCGCTTGGCGCAGCAGGCGGCGAGACTGCCGAAGAGCAGATATGCTACCGCTGCCACAGTCAGACGACCGATGAAGACCCGGGGGGCGGCCCGCCCAAGACAGTGGCCAACAAGGATTTCTACGGCGTGGCGCCCATGAGCCTGGCCGCCGAGGATATTTTCAGCGCAAACCGCGATTTCCGGACTGCAAATTTGACTTACAGCACCACCAACAAACTGTACTTCAGGCCGTCCGCCGCTGAAACCCCGGCTGAACCGATGCCGAATCAGCACAATACCGGCGACACCTTTGCCGGCGGCACCTGGATCGGCCGCTCCATGGCCCCCTGGGAGACCACCACCGCCTACGAGACCAAGAGCCAGATCACCAATACCGTCGGCACCAACTACTGGCGGATGGTTACCTTTACCTCGCCTGCGGTTTACAGCACCACCACCGTCCCTGCCGGCATCTGGGTGATCAATATCTACTGCCGCGAATCCTCAACGGCCCAGAACGCCAAGATTCGGTACATGGTTTACAAATGGAACGCCAATGATACCATGGGGGCCACAATCATCGGCAGAGCGACCTATGCCACTGAGCTTGCCACCACCGCTGCCCCCGGCGCCGTGCGCCAGATTGCGGTGAACGTGGGGGCCGTCACCTTGAATGCAGGTGAGAAGATTGCCGTCGATCTTGAGCTGGATACGACGGCTACCTATACGACCAGCTATACCGCCTCGTTCTTCTTCGGCAGCCACGCCCCCAGCGACCTGACGCTTCCGGGCAATGTGCCGTGGTCCTATGCCGACCCGGGCGCTGAGGGCTTCGGCCATGCGACACAGCACTTTGCCGGGGTTCATCTCCCATCCACCAGGAACGAAACCCTCGCCTACATCGCCCAGAACAAGCATGTTGAATGCGTTGACTGCCATAACCCCCATGCGACCCGTAACGGGCTCCATGGCGACTATGGCACCGCCACCGGCGGCAGCAGCACCACCTTGGTCAACAGCAAAAAGAGCTGGGTTCCCAACTACTGGACCGGCGACTACGTAAGCCTGGTTTCGGATTCCCTGGGCACTACCACCCCTGTGGCGATAATTACCGGCAATACCGCCACAACTCTCACAACCACCCCTTACACAGGGACCTGGGTCGCCCCGGTTGCCGGCAATGTCTACCGGATCATAGCCAATACCAACAAGGTGTCACGGACCCAGAGAGGCGTGCCGGGTGCCAGCGTCAGCTATTCCGGGGCGTGGGTAAACGGTACCTATAGTATGGTTGAGGAGTCTGCTTACGAGTATCAGATCTGCTTCAAGTGCCATGCATCGACTGGTACAACCCATAACACCATGCGCTATTGGAACATGACGTCGGCCTCACTGGGGGCGGCCCGCTGGACCAATGTCGGGCTGGAGTTCAACCCCAACAACGTCTCCTATCACCCGGTGATCCAGTCTCTGCCGGAAACCGGCAACAGGCGCCTGAATTCGGCGGCCCTCACTGGCGGCTGGGCTCCCGGCGAGGTGATGTCGTGCTCGGATTGCCACGGCAGAGACACCAGTACCTCGGCTACGGCCCAGGGGCCCCACGGCTCAACCGTCAAATGGCTGCTGACCGGCAAGTACCAGAACTGGCCATTCACATCGGCAGCGGCCAACGGCACCGCTGCCGGAGGAACGCTTTTGACCGGCACCGGCACCACGACCTATCCCGCCGCCAACTTCTGCTTCAACTGCCACACCTGGGCTGCGGGGGGGTACGGCCACACAAAATCGACGTCGGGTCACAACAAGGCCTGTGTCAACTGCCACATTCGGGTTCCCCATGGCGGCAAGGTGCCGCGGCTCCTGACAGGGGTCAATGTTCCTGCTCGCTATAAGCCGGACGGTAACGGCGGGGCTTTCTCCGGCTCGTACCTGACCAGTGCCCAACTGCCGGCAACCGGTTACATGGGGGCAAACGACGTGAGCTGTACGAGCATCTGCGGGGCAAGACACACCAACAACACCACAAAGACCTATTCATGGTGATTTGTAGCGCTACGAGGAATGTTTATGAGGGGTAATCGGCTTTTTGCGCTGCTGTGCAGGTTCGGCATGTTGCCGTTATTGTTGATGATGGTTGGCTGCAGCGGCACCAGTTCGGCCGGCGGAGAGATTGAAAATGTCGTCCTGCGCTACAATGAACTGGTTACCCAGGGATACCGCAGTCAGAACATGAATCCCATGCAGGAGGTTACGACCGGGGAGCAGGCGCTGAAGCTTTATCACCACATGTCCGCCCTGGGCGAGGGGCAGTTGAGGATGGAGTCGAAGCTCAAGGATATCAAGTTTACGAAGGTAGAGCGGCGCAGCAGCATGGATGCAACGGTTGAAACGGAAGAAACCTGGGACTTTACCCATTACCGGATGGCAACCAACGAGAAATATGCCGAGGAAAAGGATTTCATCTACCGCATGGGGTATATTCTGAGTAAAAAGGATGGCCGCTGGATAATCACCGAGGTGAATACCATTGGCGGCACCAGTACCAATACGGTCATCCCCTGGCCGGTGCTGGACCGTAAAGGGAACAAAGTCGCTGCGCGGCAAGATGGCGGTAAACCGGCCAGACATCCCTGATGATGAGTCTTGTAAGGCTTTTTTTCCTTTCTAGAGCAACCATTCTCTGTCTGATGGTATCGGCCCTGTTAGCCATAACCCTCTCGGCTTTCATTCCCCAGAGTTTCCTTACGCCTCCGGAAAAAATGCTTGCGTGGCGGGTGGACCATCCGTTGCTCGGCTCTTTGAGTGGGGTGCTCGGTCTCCATCACATATACACGCATCCGGCGTTTTCCCTTGTCCTTGCAGGAGTGGCGGTTTCCCTCTCCCTGTCCACATGGAACCAGTGTCTGGCAGCATGGCGGAGGACGTTCCCCTCTGGCGGGGAGGTGTCGGGAGGCGAACGCTTCACCGTGGCGGCGGAGGTGGAAAAGTGCAGTGAGGTCCTTTCCTCCCGGGGGTTTGTGAGGCAGAGGACTGTCGATGGCGTCGTGAGATTTGTCCGCCATCCCTGGGGGTACTGGGGCAATGCCCTGCTCCACTTCGGAATGGTTGTGAGCATTGCCGCATCGCTCTTAATTGCTTTGACCCAGCAGCGTGGAATTGTCCAGATTGCTGAAGGCACGCAGTGGTATCCCTCTGATCCTCTTCTGAGAGAGGAGCATGGGCTTCTTGCCAAGCCTCTGGTGCTGCTGGATACGCTGAGACTCGATCGCGTAATGTACAGTTTTCGTCCTGACAATAGTGTGCAGCGCGTGGGTTCTACTGTCTCGTTTATTTCCGACATGGGGACAGTCGAAACCGGGAGCGTAGAAATCAACAAAATCCTTATTCACCGTGGGATGCGCTTTTATCAGGGCGTAGAATTCGGCCACGCTTTTTTTGTCGAAGTGACGGGTCCTGATGGCCTCCCCCGGATGTTTCAGCTCCAGATTCAGCACCCGGAAACGCCGGGCCGCCCGGCCTATAATGATTACAGCGGCCTGCTCGGAGAGGGGCAGCTTCTAAGGGCTAAATACCTGGTTGATGCGGCGGGGAAATCATTCTCCCGGGTAAATCCTCTGCTTACGCTGCGGCTGGAAGCGGGGGGGAGGGAAATTGGCCAGGTTCCGTTGAAGGCCGGAGAAGAAGGCGTGATTGGCGATTACAGGTTCCGCTTGAAAGCCTTTGCCCCCTGGTCTCGATTGCTGATAGCCAATTTGATTGGAATGCCTGCTATATTCCTTGGTTTTTTTATTATCTGCCTGGGAGGGGTGCTACATTATTTCACGCCGCCCCGCGAAGTGACTATTACTGAAACGGCAGGCGAGGGCACCGCGGTTCATTGGTGTGCAACGAAGTTTGCCGGGTTTTATACGGACGAATTGGCGTCGTTGAAACAATCCCTGGGGTTCGAGGAGAATCATGGATAAGCAGGTGGCGATTTGCGTGGCGCTGAACTGGCTGGCGGTGCTCTGCTATGTGGCGGCGACTATCATCAATGTAAGCGGTGTCATATTCAGGAAGGAGGTGGTGGAGCAGCGCAGCTATTGGCCGGTGTGGCTCGGCCTGCTGATACATTCGGTTTCTATCGCTTATTGGTGGCGCATTGTCGGGCATGGGCCGTATATGGCCCCCAGCGAGGTGCTGTCGGCCGACGCCTGGATCACCATGGTGGTATTCCTGATATTTCTCCGTATCTTTCCGCGTATCCGGACAGTGAGCGTGATTGTTTTCCCTGTAGTGTTTCTCATGGTTGCCCTGGCCAATTTCTATAATCCCGGTATCCGGTCGCTTCCCCCCACATTCGGCGGCATTTGGCTCGTCCTGCACATCTGCTTCTATAAAATCGCCTTTGGCACCCTCGTCATCGCCCTGGCATTCTCAATCTTTCACCTTGTCAAGAACCGCCCTAGAACCACTGTCTGGATGGAGCGGTTGCCCAGCCTTGACGGCATTGACCTCTACGCCTACCGGTTTGCCGGGTTCGGTTTCATATTCTGGGCCATCGGCATGCTGGCCGGCTCCATCTGGGCCTACAAGTCGTGGGGGCGCTACTGGGGGTGGGATCCCGTCGAGACGTGGTCGCTGGTTACCTGGCTGTTGATGGGGGTCTACCTCCATCTGAGACGTTTTTTCCGGATGAGCGGTAATCGTGCGGCCTGGTTTTTCATCCTCTGTTTCATCACATCCGTGGTTTCACTGTTTTTCACCTCCCATATGGGGACTTCGATTCATGCCGAGTATTTCAAGTGACTTTAGAATCATAATGACGAACGCTCCCTCCTTTGATGTAAATCTTATCTTTTTCTAACAATTATAATCCCTTAACAAGCCTGTGTTCCCTGCTGCGTTGGCACTTCTTTTGCCTCATTAAAGCTGTGGCGATATTTTTAAGACGGCGATTTCTGCGGCGCAGATATGCGTCTTGGAGGATGAAATCCAGTCAAATGACCGGGTTAGCAGTAGATGAGAGAGCCGTTACAGTTTGAGTAGTATGCAATTTATTGACAGCTGGATTTAGTGATTTAACGGCCTGGTGCCGTTCTCCGCCCCAGGACGGGATGTGCGGATCAATCTCGAGAAACCTTAGTTGGACAAGGCGGGGGTAGTTTATGGGTACGAGCATTGAGACAAAACGATACAGGGGCGTGTGGGGTGTGCCGGCGGCAGCTGCTGTTGCCGTCTTGGCTCTTGTGCTTCTTATGCCTGCTGGCGCGGTCTTCGCCGGAACCATCAGCAGTTGCTCCGGATGTCACGGGATGCCCCCGGTGGATGCCGCCTACCGCAACATCTCCACGGGTGGCTTTGTCGGTAATCACAGCACCCACGTCGAAGCGCCCGCCAGTGCCGCCGACTGTGCCAGATGCCACAATAATTCCGGCTATCTCAACAGTCACCGGGATGGTAAAACGCAACTGTCACCCAATATCAATGCCTCGCCGGCTCCCGGCGGCGGACAGTACAAGGTCTCCGGAACCGCAATTACTTTCAGGAATCAGACTTCCATTCCAATCCTTGGGTCATGCAGCAACGTCAACTGCCACTTCGAGGCGACCACCACCCAGTGGGGGAGCACGGCCTTCAGTGCGCCGAGTGACTGCAATAAATGCCACGGTGCACCGCCAAACGGTGGGACATCGGGAGTGGCCGGCAGTCATGCCAGGCACGATCTCTACTATCCAGGTGCCGCCAATTGCCTGAAGTGCCATTCCAACAACACCACCTTTCTGCATGCCACCAGCGCTGGGCACCGCAATCTGAACATCAGCTTTGCCGCCGCCCCCAACAACGGCAGCGGAGCGTATTCCGGCGCCCTCAACGACTATCTGCCGAGCCAGACCAATACCTTTGGCACCTGCACCAACCTCTACTGTCACAGTAACGGCCGCAAAAGCATGGGCAACTTCTCCACCGCTACCGTCCCGACGTGGGGAACGCCGCTTCCGGCCAACTGCACGGGGTGTCACAAAGCCGACAGTGTATCCGGCAGCCCTATGGCCACAGGCAGTCACGGCAGACATGTGGATGGGGGGAGGGTTTACCCGATTGGATGCAACAAGTGCCATGCCTCTACCGCAAGCGGGTCAATGACAATTGCTGACACCTCCGTCCACGTTAACGCCAAGGTCAACATTGCCTTCAACAGTCTCAGCACCGCTTCCGGCGGCGCCTACGGCGGTCAGGCTGCCCCCTATGCCAAGGATCCCGGCACAGCCTACGGGCAGTGCAGCAATGTCTACTGCCACTCCAACGGCCAGAACAATGGTGGAGTCGGTATCACGTACACCCAGCCCACGTGGGGTAATGCGGCGAGCGGCAGGTGCGGCTCCTGCCACGGCAGCACCCACCCCCCCGGAGGTGTCGAGATTGCATCCGGCAGTCACACTGCACATCTTGCATCTTTGACAACGTCAGTCATTAACTCCGGCCAGAACCGCTGTCTTGTCTGTCACAATGTCGGCGGCTTGGCGTTTGATGCCTCTGAAAACTGTTTGCAGTCGTGCCACAGTGCAACTTCGAAGCACGTCAACTACAAGGTGGATTTGGCGTTCCCGTCTAACTTCGGTGCCTCGGCGGCCTACAACGGCACCCCGGCGCCGGGTGACGGCTATAATACCTGTTCCAATATCTCCTGCCACTACAACACCATTACGCCGGCCTGGGGAACCGCAACCCCCATCACCTGCGTCGGCTGCCACAGCCTTTCCGTGCTTCTGGCTAGCGGGGCGCATGCGAAGCATATCAGCGCCATCGCTATCCCGGCCATGTACAACTACACTGCCAACCGCTCCACTGCGGCGGAATATGACTTCGGCTGTTCCAACTGCCATCCGCTCAGTTCCACTAACCACTACAATTCGGTCATCAACGTGACCCTCAAGAAGGACGAGGCCGGAGTCGGCTCCCTGCGGGCCAAAAACAGCGCGACAGCTGTCGGGCTCAACGTCGTCAATAGCGGTATCACCGGCACGACCAAAGTCAGCGTCAAGTGTTCCATGGCCTACTGCCACAGTAACGGCAACTCCGCCAACCTGGTCTACGCCACTACGCCCGACTGGTACGGCGGCACCTTCACCGGCGACCGCTGCGCCAACTGCCATGGCAACGCCCCCAACAGCACCATTGCAGGTTCCAGTTCCCACTACAATACCCGCTTCCTGGGTTACAGCGGCGTGGCCGGGGGCCACCAGATCGGTATCCATGCCCTGAACATCTACAGCAGTGCCCGCGGCTTGGCCAAGGCCGGCACAACCGGCAAAAGCAGCCATGGTAACTCAGGCACGGCAACCACAATCAGCTGCAACATCTGCCACTACGAGACCATTACCACCGCCCGCAATGATGAGAACGTGGTCTGCAAGAGTTGCCACTATACAGGCAACATAGTGGGTGCCTCGGTGGGGAACCCTGCGGCCATCGCCGACAAGTCGAAGCACGTGAATGGACAGGTAAACGTGTCGTTCCAGCCGGTTTCGGTCATTTCCAAGGCTCAGATGCGGCCGTCCACATTCACCACTGCACTCTACAGCAGTGCTTGGAAGCGAAATGTAGGCTACAAGGTCTCCGGGGCCTACGATACGGCCAAGAACGCCCTCAATACGGCCACCATGTGGGACAGCGACACCAAGACCTGTTCCAATGTCTCCTGCCACAACGGTCAGAGCGTGAAGTGGAGCGATAATAACGGCTTGACCGAGTGTGTCAGCTGCCACTCGTCACTGTAAAAGGTGTGTTAATTGCAGTGTAGGGGCGCACCGACGTGCGTCCTTGATCCAGCGCATAACAGGGCGCACAGCGGTGCGCCCCTACAATAGAATTTCTTCCACATACTGCACGAGGTAATGATATGGAAACAAAACTCGTCAAGAAAATAAAGGGAATGGGGCTGCGGACCAAAATCGGCATCATTATCATGCTGGTCATGGGCTGTTTCCTCTACCAGGGCGTCTTCTTGCCACTGATTGGCGATACGGCTACCAGTACCTACTACTTTACCCTGGATTCCACGAGGGTGTATCTGGGGACCGACGGGTATACCAACACCACTTCCACCCGTGGCGGCAAGATATCTATGAAACCCGGCGTCTATACGACGTCACGGTATGTTACCGCTTCAAGCGTAACTACTGAGCAACGCTTGATGAGTGTCTACGGACCGGTATACTCCGCAAAGAAGACCCTCACGGCTCCGGCGGTTACCATCGGCCTTCGGGACCGCAACGGCACCACCAACAATATTTACTGGAAGGCCTACGTCTACGCCTATAATCCGACGGTGGCCCCCGGCACAATTGACAACAAGGGGGCAGCCAGCAACACCACCCTGCTCTGGGAATCCGATGAGAAAGAAGCACACCCTTCGGTTCAGACGCCGGTGGAGCTGACCTTCACCAATCCGCAACCGAAGGACATCGACGCCAACCGCCGTGTCAAGGTGGTTATTACCTGCCGCATGGCAAGCACTGCCTCGTCGGCCCGCTTCTACTGGGGGAGCAGCACCAACTACTCCTTCTTCACCGTGACCGAGGCCCCCTACGTGGCAGATTCGGTGACGGTCAACAACCTCTCCGACTACCACAACGGGCAACTCACCACCGTGACCCAGGGGGATAGCAATATTCCCATGCTCAAGATGGACCTCTATTCCAACGTGAGCGGCGGCGCCACCTGGAGCGGCGGCAAATTGGACCGGATCGGGACCAACACCAGCGTGTACCTCAATGCGGACGAACCGGGGGACGTTACCTTCTCAATCTTCAAGGATGCCGACAGCGACGGGCTGTTCGACAGTCACGACACCCTCGTCGGCGGCCCCTATACCTTTACCCAGCTCACCCAGCAGGGCTATGAACTGGCAACCCCCCAGACCATCGACGCAACGCCCCGGCGCTACTTCATCGTCTACAGCATCGCCCGGAATGCTACCTACAACACCACGGTGGGTGCCCGCATCGTCAACAACACCTACTTCACGATTACCGGCGCCGCCAACGGTGTGATCAACGTTGCCGACACCTTCTCCTCGACGCCGAATATCCAGTACGGCGGTACCGCGGTGACGAAGATCTACGCCGCCGACTGGGACGGCGGTACCTCCCTGGCGGGGCTCGCCGAATCGGGCGGACCTGCCATCACCGACACCACATGCCTCACCCGAAATACTGCCGGCTCCGGCTTCCCCCTGGTGGGGCTCCTCAACTACCCGGCCCACACCTGTACCAGCGTTTCCGGCACCGGTTACTCCACCACCACTGCCCAGTCCGATTTCATCCGCCTATATTTCACCGGCTCCGGGTATCATTCCGCCATGAAGGCCATCAAGGGGGGCTCCTTCGTTTACCGGCTCTATACCCCTTATGGCGGCGGCACCGTCACGCTGAGGCTCTTCTACGTGACGAGCGACGGTACTCGGGTCAACGCGCCGATTGCCTCCACCTACACCACCACCTCGTCGGTCAGCCGGACCAACACCACCTCCCTGGCGGGGCAGAATTTCACCGACGTGCCGGCCGGCGCCCGACTCGGCATCCAGATCGGCGTAACCGCAGGTATGCGGATCGGCCTCGGCAGCGCCAACAGCGCCCAACTCACTGTGCAGGAGACCGCCGCCGAGAACGAGAACGTGGACGTGGGTAACGGCACCACCATCGCCAACGCCGACGTCCATGCCTCGGACATCAATAATGTGATCAACAGCTTCACTCTGACCGCGTCCAAGGCCAAGACGGTCAACGCCGTAACCATTAAGGGGAACGCTCCCTTCACCTCCACCAACGTTAAGGAGGTGAAGCTCTACGAAGACAACAAACTGGCCGGCACCGTGGGCGCCCTTGACGGCAACGATACCCTGCTCGGCTCAACCACGACCATCAGCGGCAACAGCGCCACCATATCGGGGTTGAACCTGGCCATCGACACCAAGATCAAACGGTACCTGGTGGTGATCGACATCGGTGATGCCCCCAACACCAACGTGATACTTACGGCGCTTGTGGATGATCTTGCCGTTGCCACCACCGGGGGGGTCGGCATCAACAACGACAGCGCCTCGGCCACCCTGACCATTCTGCCCACCACTACCCTGAGCGACTTCATAACGGCGGAGCCCCCCGGCGTTATCATTCCGTGGAGCGCCGGCCCCACCAAGGTGGATGCCTTCGGTCTTCAGACCAACGGCGGTGCCAACGACACGATCCGTAACGTCACCGTCACCCTCTCCACCACCAGCGGGCTGCCCGCAGGCAAACGTATTTCCGCTTATGTGGGTCGGGTCGATATCGTTACCGGTGCCGGTACCTCTCTGGGGCACCTGACCGCACCCACAATGAACGACGATTGGCAGGTACCAGTTACCGGCCTGGCCGCCACCCAGACCCCCACCGAATACTACGTGGCCGTTACCCCCAAGGGAAATCAGGGAATCACCTTTACGGTCAAGGCCATGGTGACGCATGTGCTCCATTCCCGGCTCACCAACAATCTGTTTGTGAATGATGCCGGTAGCGCCACGGTCATGATGGACGAGGAACCCCCCGGCGAATCGGCCCTGACTGCTGCAACCGGCACCTACCACAATGATACCGACAAGGCTGAAGTGGACCTCAGCTGGCTCGGCAGCACCGACGCCAGCGGCCAGCCGGTTGCCTATAAGGTGGTCCGTGGGTTGGGTAACGCCCCGGCTCCCCGCACCTGTACAGTTGACAACGCCAAAACCTTCCTGGTTTACCAGGGGGCAACGACCTCGTATACCGACAAGGGGCTCGACGAGGGGGTCAACTATGGCTATCGCGTTTGCACCATCGACTCGGTCAACAACATCAGCATAGGCGTTACCGGCAGCGCCATTGCCAGCATTAAGAACCGTTGTACCGAGTTGCCTGAGCTGGTAGTGAACCCCACAGGCTCCTACATCAAGGCGGGTAATTCAGTAACGCTTACCATCGGCGTCAAGAACAAGGATACTGGCGTCTGCGCCCCCACCACCTTCTCCCTTGTAACCGAGGGAACCAACGTGGACGACAGCAACTTCACAGTGGCCACTTTCGCGGAGAACAATTTTACCATCCCCACCAACAACAACACGAAATACACCCATCTTACCGTCACGGCTAAACCGGGGGCTGCCGAGGGGGCACTGAAAACCTTCCATGTAAAAGTGACCAAGAGCAGCGGCGGGGAAGCCATGTGCCCTGAGCCCGTTGAGGTGGTGGTCAACAAGTACGGCACAATGATGCACAGCAGTATGCAGATTGGCACCAAGAAGTACGGCAAGTGGGGTGTCAATTATACGTGCAGCACCTGTCATTCTCCTGACACTACCAACATCAAGCAGGTGAGGAACGTTATCGCTACCCCAAACGGCAATCGGCCGGTGGTGTTCAATACGATTTCTACTGCTGCCAACGCCAACGTGGCCGGGGTTTTCGGCAACGACCGGCGGAGCGGCACTGTCTCCACCAACGTCTGCGAGGTGTGCCACCACAATGCACGCTTCCATCAGTACAGCACTGCGAAGGTGGCCTGGAAAGATCATAACAACAACGGCGACTGTTTGAAGTGCCACCCCCACAGCATCGGCTTCAAGACCAAGGCGAGCGGCCAGTCCTGCGACGACTGTCACGGCAACCCTCCCACGGCCGAGGTGCAGTTGGTGGTGCCGCCGACGGACGTGCTCTACCCCTATGCCACCAACGCCGGTTCCCACGACAAGCACAACAAGCGGGGGCTTAAGTGCGAGGCGTGCCACAGCAACGCCAACCACTTGGTCACCGCGGCACCGGACCAGAAGCTGAACATCGGGTTCAGCGTCAACAACAGCAATTTCCCGGGGTTTGTGAACAACGTGGGCACCGGCACCATGCGGGCGCTCCCTCCCGGCAATGATTACCTCTGGACCAATGCCGCAGGAACCACCATCCAGCAGGCACCCAACACCATAATGACCTGCAATGTATACTGCCACGGCTGGGAGAATAACGACGGCTACAACACCGAGCCGGCCTGGACCGGCATTACCCAGGTGGGGTGCGGATCATGTCATGCCGCCACAGGTGAGGTCCCCCCGCCGTCGGGGAGCCATGCCAAGCACGCCGGCACCGAGCCGGGCTACGGCAACGGCATCGCCTGCACCAAGTGTCACGGCTTCCGCAACTACTCTACAAGCGCGGCACACATAAACGGCAACGTGGAGTGGGACCTGGCCGCCAATAGCACCATTGCCAAATATGCCGGCGTGAACAAAGGCTCCACCGGCAACCTGGCCCCCACGGCACCCGCAGGCTACAACTCCTGCGCCAACCTCTACTGCCACAGTAACGTCCAGTCCAATAACGGTACCGGCCCCCCCACCAGCTATGCGAATCCCACCTGGGGTGGGACCACCAACTGCAACAGTTGCCACCAGGCGGAGCCCAACATGACCGGCGGCCATCCCCAGCATGTGGCGGAGGGTGTGACCGGGTTCGACTGCCGCATCTGCCATTACAACGGTGGGAGCACTAACTCCCTCAATCACGGCAACAGCAAGATCAACTTCATGTTCAGCGGCCTGGGAGAGAATACCCACTACTCTTACAGTTCCGCCAAGACCCCGGGTTCCGCCCCCTACGGCACTTGCTACAACGGCAACTGCCACGGCCGCAGAACAATTACCTGGGGGCCCAAAAACGATTCCATCGCCCTGTGCGAGAAGTGCCACACCACCAGCCCGGCGCCGTCAGGCTTCTACGGAACCACCGGCCCCGGCAGCACCACGGGTAAGACCGACCCGTATGTGGGAGCCCACTTCCAGCACATAACCTCCATGCCATACAAGTATTCGGCGAAGATTGACTGCTCCCAGTGCCACCTGAAACCCTCCGGCCCTTACACTGCCGGACACATTGACTCCGCCCTGCCGGCCGAGGTTACCTTTGGCGCCATTGCGGGGAGCGGTGTGCAGAACGGCTACACCAGTGCCGAGCACCAACCGGCCTACAACTACGGGGGCAGGGAGTGCAGCAACGTCTGGTGCCACGGCGGCGGCATGGCGTCCAACACCGGGCTCGGCCTCTACGGTTCCGTGTTGGAGGACGGCGGCACCCTCGGCGCCCCGGCCACAGCCGTATGGAATTCTCCCTATCTTACCGGCGTTGGTACCAACGATTGCGTTAAGTGTCATGCTTTCCCGCCACCGGCCCCCATGCCCGGCTATACCCACTGGGATGATGCCAACAGCCGGCCCTATGTTGCCAACCAGTGCATCCTCTGTCACAAACATTTGAACAGTGACGGCTACACCTTTAAGAATCCGGCCCTTCACGTGAACGGCGTTGTTGACAGCTGCAACACCTGCCACGGTCGTCCCCCCATCGACGAGAAGGGGTTGACGGTTCCTGCTTTGGGGGCGCTCACCGCCGGCGTGGTGGGGGCCCACCAGGCTCATGCCATCAACCCGAATATCGGCAACAACTGCAACGTCTGCCACGACCAGTATTCCATGGATATGCCCAGCTACTTCATGGAAATGGGCTTTAACGCCTACGGCGGCAAGGTCACAAGCGGCACATTCTACGGTTATTCGACCCTGTCGGAGCGGGCTGACAACTACACGCCAAAAATCGTGTACAAATCCACCAATGCCGGCACGACCGTCCACCGCACCAAGAACGCCGACCTGGTCAATACCTGCTCTAACCTTTACTGCCACGGTGCAACCCTTACCGGCGGCAACAACACCCAGCCCAACTGGGAAGCCGGTTCATCCCAGGCAGAGTGCGGCTCCTGCCACGGGGTGAACGGTGAAACCTACAGAAACAGTGGCTCCCACGCTGCCCACGTGGGCACCTTGTGGGGCGAACCTCACCTCGGCTGCGCCAACTGCCACGGCGTCAAAGTGAACAATTACCACGTGGACGGCAGGGTGGAGTGGCAGTTCTACAGTACGGCCCAGCGGCTGAACCAGGCCGTTGTCGATCCGAAATACACCCCGGCTGTCGGCAACGGCACTGCCGGCGCCAGCGGCAAGACGAACGGCCTTGCACCGAGTGCGACCTTCGGTACGTGCCAGGTCTACTGCCACAGTGACGGCAGGGGCAACTACGCGAACCCGCTACCCCAATGGGGAGGCGCTCCGACGAACTGCGGCAGTTGTCACAAGGACCAGACGTCACTGTTTGACGGCAGCCATGAAAAGCACTCCAAGAGCTCGGCCCTCGGCGGCTATGGTATCGACTGCTTCGTATGTCACCTGGGCTCCGGTTCCGGCTCGGCCAACCACGTGAACGGCTCCATCAACGTGGTATTCAACTCCACTGTGGTTGGGGTGGCCGCAACCTATGACAGCGGCCAAAAGAAATGCTTCAGCATCCTCTGCCATGACACCACGGCTTCTACCGGCCCCACCTGGGGCAACCCCAGCACCGGCAACTACGATACGGGAACCTATAAGCCCACCTGCATCGGCTGCCACACCGGCGACGTGGGGGGACGCTCGGCAGTCATTCCGCAATTTGCCGGTGAGTCTCACCATATCCAGGGGCTGGCCATGAGCAACAGCTACTGCTACCCCTGCCACATGGAGGCGGCTGATACCCATGGAACGGTCAACGCCGCCCGCCATGACCGGACATCCGGTAAACCGGTTGATCTGGTAATCTGGGGTGCTGGAGCGCGGGGCACCGCCTTCACCAGCTATACTTCAAACGGCGACGCAACGCGGAAGAGAACGGAATATCTGAAACTCAACAACCACTGCCTCGCCTGCCACAATGCTGCCAACGCCGCGACTCAGCCCTTCGGCGACGGCAAAACGCCCAAGTCTTACGCTTGGGACGGCTACAGTATCGACGAGCGGTACAGCGTCGCCACCACCACCATCTGGGGCAAGGTCACCGGCAACAACACGGTGGTAAAGAACAATGCCACCTTCAATACAAAGGCGTACTCGGCCCATGGCAGGGCTGACCTGAACAAGCGGGGCTGGGGCGTCGGCAACGGCACCAACGGCGAGAGCTACGCCTTTAACACCAGCGGCACCGTTAACGTTCTCTGCTTCGACTGCCACAACTCCCACGGTACAGAGGCTACCGGCGTTATGAGCAGTTACTCAAGCGCCACCGGCCGCAATAAGGGGGGTATCCTCAAGTCTACCAACCAGGGTGTCGGCGGGTACAACGCTACCTATGCGCCGGTTGCGGGCGGTGACCCGTCCACCAAGAACGCTTATAACGCCGGCGCGTCCCTCTGCTTCGACTGCCACAACAACGCCAGCGCCGGCGCCATGGTACCATGGGGGTATGGACCCACGGCCAGTGGCGGTACCTTCGGTTCTTCGCAGCCGATCTACGGTTACAACGACACCCCCTACTTCGGCGACGGCACCTTCGCGGCCACCCAGACCTACACCTACAAGGCCGCCATCGGCACCAACAAGGGTGGGCACTTCGGCGTCTACACCAGTCTCACCACCACTGCCAACAAGCCGATCAACGGCCTCTGCACACCATGCCACGATCCCCACGGCGTAAGCCCCTCCCTGGGCGCCAACCAGGCCTATGCCGTGCCGCTACTCAAGGGAACCTGGGTTACATCGCCCTACAAACAGGACGCGGCGCCGGCTAACAATACCGACACCCGAGGGGGCGGCAGGAGGCAGAGTTCTATCAGTGTCGGCAGCACGCCGGGCTACCGGATCGACCAGAACAGCATGGGGATTGCCTCCGGCGCGTCGCGTAGCGTCTGGTCCTTCCCCAACAACGCGTCCAGCCAGACACCGAGCACCATGCAGGGTACCACGGACACCCAGTTCGCCGGCCTCTGCACCGGGTGCCACAACAAGGCTGACATCAACAACACGGACGCTGCTTCCAGTACCAACTGGAAGACCATGAAGCGAATCCACAACACGGTCAAGGGGTGGGCTACCGCCACCGGCGGCAATGCCAATAACTCGAAGCACGCCTTCACCTGCTCCAAGTGCCATACGCCCCACAACTCATTGCTGCCGCGCCTCCTGGTGACCAACTGCCTGGACGTGAATCACCGTAAACGGGTAGCTTCCGGCGGCAGCATGCCGGCGGCTAAATACCTGAACGGCGATAAAGGCGATGGAGCAGGGCGATTCCCGCAGGGTGGCGGCGGTTGGGGCGATTCGCCGAGTAGCTACGCCGGTAAGTGGTTCTTTGGAAAACAAGTCCAAAGCACCAGCATTGGCAGTACGAGCCAGACACTCTGCCATCAGTCCGCGACCGCCGGCGGCTCCACCTATTCTGAAACCGGCCAGCAGTGGAACAATAGAAGTCCTTGGTAGGAACGGCAAATTTTGTGGGAAACGGCACGCGGCGCGTGCGGAAAGGAGAATGGACCAATGAAAAAGCGCAGCTACAGTAAACCGCGGGTGGTCGGTTCGGCGGTTGTTCACCCCTGCTGACCACTGAACCGGAACATCCAGGCAAAGGTGGGGTCCACATCGGGCCTCACCTTTGCTGTTTGTGCCGTTTTTCCCACGAAGAGGTATCCAGGAACTGCTCATGAAAACAACAATTTTGCTGGCGATTGCCGGTGCACTCATGGTGTTTGATTTCCCTTTACCGGCCCATTGCTACGAGGCCAGCCAGGATGCCACCACGAAGCGGATGATGGAGATGATCGTGGATCTGGGGGGGCACGACGCCGTGCGGAAAAACAGCGGCAAGCTGATGCGCTGCAACGACGGCGGGACCAGAAGGGTTGCCATCGTCAAACGGGGCACGACCACCACCTACTGGGGGGATTACCGTACCTGCCGGGAGGGAGGCTCCGTCCGCGACGGCGTCTACGAAATCGTCTTCGAGGGGGATGAGATCGTCAGCAGCACGGAGCAGCGCTCCATCAATGGCCAGCTCTTCGATGCGGCGAAGGAGGGGGATGCTGCGAAGGTCCGCAAACTCCTCAAGGCCAAGGCCGATGTGAACTATACCGAAAGCATTCAATTGGCCGATGGAGTCTCCGTGGAGAGGATATCACCCCTCATGGCGGCCACCATGGCGGGAAGCCTCGATGCCGTGAAAGCGCTGGTTGCGGGGGGGGGCTGGGTGAATTATCTGAACAGCAAGGCGGTGAATTCCCTCTGGATCGCGGCCCATAACGGCAACCTGGAGATCGTAAAGCACCTGGCGGCCCATGGCGCTTATCTGAACAACAGCAACAGCGAGGATGTGACCCCCCTGATGGCGGCTGCCATGAACGGCTATTTCGAAGTGGTGAAATTCCTGGTGGAGAAGAAGGTACGGATCGATGAGGTTCATAAGGAGGGGGACAGCGCCCTGATGTTTGCCGTGGCCCGGGGGCATACCGACATCGCCCGATTCCTGATCGATGCCGGGGCGAATGTGAATATCCGCAATTCCTTCGGCGTCACTGCGCTGATTATCTCGGCTGCCGAGGGAAACGACGAGGTCGCACGAAGGCTTCTGGAGAAGAAGGCTGACGCCACCGTCCGGACCGTGAACGGGCTGACAGCGTTGGATGTGGCCCGGTCCAGGGAGATGCACTCGGTTGCCGATTTGCTGGAGGAACAGGGGAAAGAGCAGAACTAACGAAGCGATGCCCGCGGATAAGTGGTGAGCATCCGGATGACCGTGGGATTCGCCCGCAGGATGGCGGACAGGTCCCGAAGCTTTTCCCGTTCGCTGAAATCCAGGGCCGCGTAGATGGCACGGGCCGTTTCGTCATTGACGACGTCGGCGTACCGGTTCTGTGCCAGTCCGTCGACGGCTTTGGCAAGGGAGACCCTGGCAGCCTCACGGTCTCCACGTAGAAGGTGCATCTCAGTGATCAAAAAGCGGGTGGGGAACAGGCCGTTGGCCGCCTCATCCTTTTCGTACCAGGCAATGGCTTCTTTGATTTGCCCCATACGTCTCAGGCAGTGCCCGTACTGGAACAGTCCGTTGGCCATGGCGGGGTTGGCGGCAAAGCCGGCCAGATAGAACTTCTCAGCAGTGGCGTAGCGTCCCCCGGTGTAATGGTAGGTGCCGATGTAGGGGAAGAGGGTGCAGTAGCGCCGGTCCTGGGCGCATGCTTCTTGGGCAGCCTCAAGGGCGCCTTTGGGGTCGTTGCGGAGCGTGAGGGCCAGGGCCAGGTAGGCCTTGACCGGCGGTAGAGGGTAGGGAGCCTGCCATGCCTCGATATATCTGAGCATGGCTGCCGTGTCGGTGCCGCGGTAATCATTGTCCAGTTGCTGCAGCAGGGTAAGAAACTCCGAGGGGGCTTCATCGATGAGCCCCGGCTTTTCCAGGATCGCCCCAATGGTGTCACCCACCCAGCGCAGGTGTGGCGGCAGGTAGTCGCCGTTGACCGAGTAGCTGACGACGGCGTCCAGGATGCGGTACTTCTTGCCGTACAGGGCCGTAAACACCGCGTGGAGTGACGGCAGGTAACTCTTTTCATGCACAGTGGAGTAGGGGGGGAAAAAGTCGGTGTCGATGCTCAGGAGCAGGGGGGCGCTGATGTCGGGAAGAGAGTCTGCATCGCAGACCGTTAGCGGAATGCCGTGGAAGGCGCCTCGGAACCGCCCGTCAACCAGGGAAAAGGAGCTGATTTCCCCGTCATTGAACTCATATTCCTTTAGAAACAGGCGCATCTTTGCTTCAGGATCTTCCATGGAAAGCACTTTGAACGGTATAATCCAGTAGACCTCGCGGAATATTCCCAAGCGGCCGCCGGCATAGATCCAGTTTCCGATGTGGTAGAGACTGTCTTCTCCCATCCCTGACATCTGTCTGAAACGTTGCCAGTCACGACTTCGGTGGATGCCGGCCAGGGCGTCGATCTTGTGGCCGGGCACCCAGCGGATGTCATCGTGGGTGTCGAAGTTGAGCAGGACGGCATCGTGTATCCCCTTTTCCGCCCAATGGGCCAGGGCCTCACAATGGTCTTCCGCCATGAGGGGCTTCGGGACCGGACCCCTGCCGATGACAGGTTGTGAAGAGCGGCAGCCCGGAAGTTGGGAAAGCGCAAGGAGCTGCAGTGAGAGCAGTATGAATTCGCGACGCGATAGCTGGGGCAGGTTCATGGTGTGGCACAAGCCTTCAGATGGTTTGGGATTCGCGTGAGCGAAAAGGAAATCAGGTTAATATTGGTTGGCAGTACTTGCCGCCAGCCGGGGGCAAATGGTATTTTTGTATATGGCATCAGTGTCGAACAGGTCATGTGTATTCCACAGAGAAGCAATCAGTGTGCCGATAAGGGGGGGTAAAGTATGAAGATTCCGTTCACCATGGTCTGTCTGCTTGCTGCCGGTCTGCTGGTTCCAGAACTACATGTTCATGCTGCTGGAACGGGAGTAGTAAACCTTGTGAATCCGGTAACTCCGCCACCTGCTGTGGCCGCCATTGATGATGGCGAGGACGCAGCGATCTGTGAAAACGGTCTCGTGTTGCAGAAAGACGGGAAATGCTGTCCCGGCGGGACCAGTAACAACCTGTGGCCCGGTGTGTGTACTCCGATTGGGATTATTAACGATCAGATCTTCAACTACCAAGACATCCCCCGCTATTGCCCCAGTGCCGATATGTTCATTGTCAGCGACAAGAACAGGGACTGGTTCTCCTGTGCCGACCGTGATTCTATCCCCATGTATCCCGAGGCCAGAGGGAAAACCGGAAGCAATTTCTGCATTGAACATGGCTATGGCTACCTGCTGAAGATCAATCCATGGGGGACGGTGGGGTGCATCCAGGTGGGAGAGAGCCAGGGGGACGGCTGTATTGAGGCCGGAACTTGCTCGTTCAAGGGGAAGTGACTGTTGCTGCGAAGGGGAAGTGCCGGGAATAAAACATGCGAATGACGCGTCCATGGAAGTCATATCTGGTGATGTTTGCACTACTCGGGGGCGGGTTTGCGGCCGGCATCATCGCGGGCCGGCGCTTTTTCCCCTGCCCGCTTGAAACGCGGCGTCATTTACACACCCATATGGCCGGCTACCGCTTTACCAGCCCCCTACTCGATTGCGAGATCGCTGCCGACAGGACTGAGGGGAGCGAACTCCAGCCTTTCAAGTTTAAAATCCAGGAGATCATTGCCCGCCGAACCGATGCCGGCGATGCCGACCACGTGGCGATGTACTTCCGCCACCTGGACAGCGGTGCTTCCTTCAATATAGACGCCCAGGAAAAGTTTATTCCGGCCAGCCTCCTGAAGGTTCCGGTCATGATAGCCTGGCTGAAGCGGGCCGAGCGGGACCCGGCGGTGCTAGGTCGTACCTTCCGCTTTGACAGTGCCACCGACTGGAGCGCCTCCCAGACCATCAAGCCCCGGGAGACCCTCACCCCCGGCGCCTTCTACACGGTGGACAATCTCATCTTCCGGATGATCGCCTATTCGGACAACAACGCGTGGCGACTGCTCTTGGACAACATCGACACACGGGAGCTGGACGCCATTGTGGCCGATCTCAACGTGGACTTCGATCCCAGCCAGGCTGCAATGGACTCCATGTCGGTCAAGGCCTACTCCTCCTTCTACCGGGTCCTTTACAACGCCACGTACCTCAACCGCGAGATGTCGGAAAAGGCCCTGCAGTACCTGAGTAGCGCCGACTTTCGCGACGGCATTGCCGCAGGGATGCCCGCCGGCGTCACCGTGGCGAGCAAGTTCGGCGAAAAGACACTGACCGAGAGTGGGATCAGGGAGCTGCATGAATTCGGCATCGTCTACCACCCACGGGGTGCCTATCTCCTCGGCATTATGACCAAGGGACGCGACTTTACCCGCCTGGCATCAGTGCTGCGTGATATTTCCGCTGAAGTGTACGGGGAGATGGGGCGACAGAGGGAGATGTGACCATGTCGTTGAGTAATTTTGCTCAGTCATTGAGTAAAATTGCCAGACGGCCGGTGAAGCCCCATTGCAAGGGAACCTGTCAGATGAATAGATATATGAAGACACTACGCAGCTTCTTGCGGTTTCAATTCCTCTGCGGCCTTTTCCTGACAGTTCCAGCCATCTTTCCGTCCCCCTCCCTGGCAACGCTGGTGGAAGGGGTGGTGGTCGTGGAGCAGGGCCCACTGGAGGGTGCCGAGGTCTCCGCTTACGGCTCCCTGGAGGATATTCGGGGAGGTAAGCCCCTCTACCGCTCGTTGCCGGGGGACAAGCCCGGGTTCTACCGGCTGGATATTCCCCCTGGTGCCTATCATCTCGTGGCCACGGGCAACCATGCCGGGGTTGAGTACTTCTCCTTCCATGGCGCCAACCCCGTGACCATCGCCAACGAGAAGCTCTGGCTCCCCTTCGTTGCGACTCCCAAAACAACTGCTGCTCTGCAAAAGTCTGAAGTCCCCCGGCTCGCTGGAATCGTTACCTACAAGGGAAAACCGGTGGCCGATGCCCTGGTGTCCCTCTATCCAGCTTCCGGCCGACAATACAAGGGGCTGGGGATTGTCACCCAGACTACTGGCGCCGACGGGAGGTTCGCCATCGATGCGGTGGAGGGGGACTATACCGTGGTGGCCCGCAAGCGGATGGCGTCGGATGGGGTGATGCAGTTGCGCAAGGGGGATCTTTTCTGCTACTACGCAGACAATCCGGTGGTGGTTGCCGATGGGACGGAAACGACGGTGGAGATACCCTGCTATCCCAAGGATGACGTCAAGGGGTTTCTGGCGGAGGGGGCCGCGGTCAAGAGAACGCGGGGCGAGCTGGCGCGGTTCCGGGAGCGGAGTGCCGAAGAACCGGGCGCCTACGGCATTTCGGGCCTGATTACCGATGTTGATGGGAAGCCTGCACCGGGACTTGTGGTTATGGCATTCAAGGGGGAGCCGGGGCAGCTTTTCCGGATGAACATCCCCCGGCTGAAGTCCGAGTTCATCGGGCGGACCGATGCTTCCGGCACGTTCAGCATCGCCGTGAAGGAACCGGGGACCTATTATCTCATGGCCCGGGAGTTTTCCGGCACATCGCCCCATCGTGGAGAGCTGTTCGGCCTGTACGAAGGGAATGTGGACCATGCCGTGACCGTGGCGGGGCAGCTCAAGGATGTCGCCATAACGGTCGGCCGGGTCATGGCTCCTCCCGCGCACCGGGAGGCCTCCGGACGGGCGGCAACGCCCATGGTGCCGGGTCGGCGCCGGGCGCTCCTTCGCCTGGGAGATACGGTTATCGACCGTGATACGGTGTGGGGCGGAACGGTGGAGATTGCCGGCAGGGTGGTGGTGGCCCGGCGGGCGACCCTCACCATCCGGCCGGGAACGGTGGTGAAGTTCCGGAAAATCGACCGGGACCAGGATGGGGTCGGCGACGGCGAGCTGCGGGTGCTCGGGAGGCTCGTGGCGGAGGGGACGCCGCGGCATCGAATCCGGTTCATATCCGCCGAGAAAAATCCCCGGCGGGGTGACTGGTCGTACATCCTCGTCTTCACGTCGGGGGGGGAGAACGTGCTCCGCTACTGCGAGATTAAACACGCCTTCACGGGGTTCCAGGCCCATTTCTCCCGGGCCGTGGTGAGCGACTCGGTATTTACGGATAACGACGAAGGAGTGCGGTTCGGGCGGGCCGAAATGACCATCGCCCATAACGATATCGAGCATAACCGTTACGGCATCCGCTATCACCGGCTCGAAGGGCCTGTTTCCATCGAGTATAACGTGATCCGCAACAACGACGTGGGGCTTTTCTTCGTCCCCTCGGGGCAGAACCGGGTGGATTTCATGCCCGACGAGTACGAGGCCGACCCGGCCTACGCCATGATGCCGCT
>MTLE01001285.1_pt1 | contig 107059 bp, 83 predicted proteins | sample 1982461 | NCBI WGS metagenome assembly MTLE01 (sample SAMN05712605, study PRJNA340218) | biofilm metagenome | isolation source: sample SPL anode biofilm adapted to -200 mV | place: USA | collected 2012-02-03
TGCGACGAGCAATCCTGCCACTCCAAATCCACTTCCTCCGATTGTCACCACGTCTTGGTCATTCTGTGGATACACGCCATCAAGGTGTATTCTCTCACGCGCTAGGCCTGAAGTTGGTTCTGCACCATCCCACATATAGTTGAAATGCGTCTTTTGGATATAATCAAGCATTTCTTCATCATTTACAAAACTTTCAGGACGATCGGGCTTCGGTGTAGGAGTAATTGCCGCTTCTACATTGCTTGAGCACGAACTAGCAACTCCAATAATTGCCATCAGTGCTATTCTTATAATTATATTGCTCATCGATTCTATTTTTAGATTAAATTTTAACTGGGGCAGTCAATTTTGACCTTCCGCTCTCATTAAGTGCCTCAATAGAGAAATAGTAAGTGGTTCCTAAATCTAGTCCCCGCAAATCATATTGCACTTCTCCATTCACTGTAATGCAGTGATACATTTTGTCTGGAGAGATTCCAAAATATATATTATATCCATAGGCATCATTAACTCCATTCCATGTGATTAATGCATTCCTCTGATCTTTCTTATCACGCTTAACCTTGAAATTCTTTACTGCCATTGGAGTTTCTCCTCCAGCATTTCCAAATACCCTTAACTCCGACATACAGAAATTACCTTCTGCTGCCATATGAATATTCTCTACTTTCAAGAAACGCGTTTTAAGGGGCTCTAAAAGCTCAATATAGTCATGAGGAGCATCCGCATCATTATCGCTCTTATCTACTACTAGAGTCCACTCATTACCATCATTTGAGGCATATATCTTATATTGATAGTAAATATCGTTTGCTCTATTATGTTGTATTGACTTATAATCATAATAATTGAGCTGGATAGCGTTCACGCTCTTTTGTGCGCCAAGGTCTATCATTGCCCATTCGTCAGCACCTCCCGTTTTAGCAGTCCAGAATGTACGCATATTCTCATCTGTGAGATTCTTTGCGTCATAAATACTGTCGGTACTCGACACCATAACTGGTTTGCCATAAGAAAGAAGCATCCATCCCGCAAAACGGTCATTTGGATTCTTGACATCTTGTGCGGCGTTAAGTGTTGGATAATCTCCAAACGCAGTATTGCAATACATAACGCCATCTTTATCAAACGCTGTTGGGTATATACCTATACGGCGCTCAAACTTATATTTTAATGATAGCATGCAGGTTCCCACATGCCAATAGTTACCATTCAAATCAGCGAATGTGCCACCATGGCCCACGCCTTGCACATATCCTCCTGGCTTATAGCTCATCGGATTATGCTTTTGATAGATAAAAGGTCCCAATGGAGATTCACTCACATACACTCCATCCGCATATACTTTGAATTCAGTTCCGGGAGCTCCATACTGGAAATAATATTTCCCGTTATGCTTTGTCATATATGCTCCTTCGGTGAATGGACGTAACGTGGACATATCATCATTATTCATTCCAAAACGTTCCCATCCATGCTCTTCTGGATTAAGCATCATGACATCTACAATCTTACTTATCGGAGAGAAATCATCTCGGCTCACCTGAACTGCCTTTAGTGCATATTCATTGCTGGAGCCATAATATAGATACAATTTTCCGTCATCGTCAAGGAAATAATAAGGGTCCCACGATGGCAAAGTATTTTTTTCAACTACACGTTTGAATCGTCCTGATTTAGGGTCATTGCTATACCACACTGGAAGTCCCTCATAGGTTGAACCAGTATAGAAAAGCGTATCTCCGCTCACAAAAGCTGCTGGCGCACATTGGTCGTCATCTGCTGGGCAGCGTTGGAATGTTGCTTGTGCAAATTTCCATTCACTTAAGTTCTTTGAATAGTGGAATCCTCCTTGATTTGTTGAGAAGAGCAGATATTCACCCTTATAAGTCAATCCCATTGGATCGGCTGATGAGCGAAAAGAACCGCCATTCTTTGTATTGTTATTTAGAGGCTCATAATTATAGCTGATATTCATTGGATTACAATAGGTGCGCATAATTCCTGATGCATAAGGATTATACCATTCGGTCACTTGCGCTTTACTGCGTTGTGGCACTTTGGCTTGAGCCTTTGGTTGCATGGTTATATCCACCTTTGTATCAGATGATTCCCTAATCACATTAGAAAACTCTTTCCCAGGATAATAAACATATAGATGAACATCGTCATTGGTACTTGTGAGTGAATATCTACCTTTTGCATCTGTATTGCAGTGTCGTGGACTCGCAAAATACATCACGGTAGCTCCTTCAAGAGGATTGCCGTTTTCGTCTCGCACTACTCCACTCACTTTATACTCTGCTACTACTGGTATATAATAGTCGCTCACTTGGCCTTTAACGACTTTGATTTTTTGTGCTTGTGTGTCAGCATTTGCCGACAATGCGGCAAATGCTGTCATTAAGCACACAAATAATATTTTCTTCGTGACTTTCGTCATTTATTTATGAAAATAGCGGTTTTGGATTATTCGCCCTTAGGCTCGTTTTTCAAACTTGGGATGTTAGTTATTTGCTCATAAGGAATTGGATAATAAGTTTTGTCAACTGTCCATCCTTTTGATGCAAGTACTGTTGCAGCTTTACCTGTACGCACTAAGTCATTGTAACGTTCTCCCCACTCGCATACCAATTCCATACGACGTTCGTCTAGGATTTGATCTACAGTTACACCTGTTAATTCAGTCATCTTAGCGCGACGACGAACTTCATTAAATGAAGCATCCCCACTCTTTCCGTTTCGAACTTTAGCCTCAGCATTCATAAGAAGAACATCTGCATAGCGGAAGATACGGATATTGTTGTTTGAGCCATATTTTGTACGGCCAGGAGTCAACTGATTAAGCGGAGTATAAGCCTTTCCATTCCAGCAATCAGTTTGAGTTGGGTTTTGCAATGGACGAATAGCGTCACCACTTGGTGTTGTAGTTCCAGCTTCTAGGAATGAAGTAGTAGCACGCACGCTTTCACCACGGTTACGAGCCCACGCACGGAATTCAGGATAGATTCCAATAAATCCCCATCCAGAAATGTTACCATTGTTAGCTGGTCCTTGGAATACAAACCATTGGTCAGCATCAACCATATCTCCTGAACCGACTCCGAAGTCAGTACATTGACATTCGAATAATGATTCGTTGCTCAACTTTCCAGGTATCTTAAACAAGTTGTAGAAGTCAGAATATAGACTAAATTTACCACTATTGATAATTTCATCTGTTAGTTTTTCTACTTCTGCGTAGTTACCCATGTTCAAGTTAACCTTTGCAGCAAGCATTTCTGCTGAATAAGATGATACTGCGCCAAGATGAGCCATTTCGTTAGGACGCACCTTTGGAGTATTCTCCATTGTGTACTGCAAGTCTGCAAGCATATACTTGTAAACTGAGTTGATAGTAGAACGAGTCATATCAGTTTGGCTGTTATTCTGAAGAATTGTAACAGGTCCAAAAGCTTGAACAAGACGATAGTAAGCATAAGCACGAAGGAATTTAACTTCACCGCAATATGAGCGATAGTTAGCCATATCAGTTGTGCTTGTTATGTTCTTTGAATAAGATTCAAGTGATTCAAGTGCTGAATTAGCCACCTTTATCATTCCGTAGTACTGGTTCCACATTTCGTTAAGTCCCCAGAATGAGTTGTCGTATTTATAGTTACCCATATCCACTAGTGGAGCCTGGTCGTCAATACGTCCTGACCAAACATCGTCATCACGCACAATTGTCAATGGCCAAATCACCCAGTGCATACCACCGGTGCGAAGTTTTGCATATACGCCAGATACTGGTTGGTACATGTTCTCTATCTTAGTGAAATCCACATTCTGCTCAGGCACCTTGTTCTCAGGCTCCTTATCGAGGAAGTCACATGATGTAGCGCTCAGCATCAATGTTAATGGAAGCGCATATAATAATATTTTTTAAGAGATTTCATTTTGTTTTGTTTTTGTTGCTTTAAACTGCATGATTAGAAATCGATTTGAACACCAAAGGTGTAAGTAGATGTCAAAGGATAAACCTCTGTGTCCCATCCTTCTGTATCGCTCACTTCTGGAGTAAAGCTGTTTGCCTTAAACGTTGTGAATGGACGATCTGCAGTCATGCTCAAGCGGATACCTGGCATTGTGTAGCTACCCATCTTGATATTGCGGAAGCTATATCCAAGAGAGATGTTTTGGATGCGGAAGAAGTCTGCACTTTCTACGAAGTAGGAATTAACCTTTTGGTCTGATACGTTCCATCCCTTTACAAGAGCTGCTGCAGATGGGTCAGTGTTAGTTGAGCCAGCACCTGTCCAGCGGTTTTTATATTGAGCTTGGTCGAAATTGAAGTTTGATTGAGCATAACGAAGTGCACGTTTACGGTTATAGATTTCAGCACCTGCTTGTCCGTAAGTTGTGATTTCGAAATCAAAATTCTTATACTTCAATCCAAGATTAAATCCATATGTCCAATTTGGAATATAAGCTCCAAGAGTTTGACGGTCGCTACCATCAATCTTGTTATCCTTATTTACGTCTTCATACTTGAAGTCGCCAGGTACCAATCCGTTTGCTACTGCGATAGGATCTGCTGCACATTCTTCAGCTGTTTGGTACACACCTACCACTTTATAGCCATAGAAAGAGTTCATTTCGTGCCCTACCATGTTGATAGTCTTACCTCCCTTGATATAGTCTGAACCACCTAGGCTCTTTACACGATTGTGTAAGTAAGTTAGGTTAAGACCTACATTATAACTCAAATCACCTACTTTATCTGACCAGTTTGCAGTAAGTTCAGCTCCTTGGTTAAGTATCTTACCATAGTTACCTGCTAATGTTTGGTTGCTGAAAGGAAGACGTGGAGCAATAACTGCATTGTTTGTCATGCGGTGATAATAATCCAAGTCAACGCTCAAACGATTGTTTAGAGTAGCAAAATTTAAACCTACATTAAGTTCATCTACTACCTCCCACTTCAACCAGCTGAAATATGTAGTATTTTGGTAACCAGGGATTGTTGCGTTTCCAAATACTCCGGATGCTCCTTTACCTGTTGTGATTGATGCGAATCCATCACTTGCTGAAACATGGTCATTACCAAGTTTACCCCAGCTTGCGCGAAGTTTCAAATAATCAAATACTTTTTGATTCTTCATAAAGTCTTCTTGGCTTACAACCCAAGATGCACCTACTGATGGGAAATAACCCCATTTTTCTTGATATTTTGAAGAACCATCGGCACGCATTGTAAACATTAATAAGTATTTACCAGCGAAGTCATAATTCAAACGTGCGAAATAAGACTGTCCACGATAGCAATATCCATCGTCGCCCACTGTCACACCTTCAGCGTTTCCTTGTCCGAGATATAAGTATTCATCTGCTCCTTCTGGAACATTGTTAGCTTTACCCCATAAATAACGATATTGTTGTTCACGCATTGAGTAACCTAACATAGCACCAAATTTATGCAAACCAATTTTCTCATTATAAGTCAAAGTATTATCCCATACATAGTTATAATAATTAGTGTTTGACTTAGTAAGTTCAGAGACTGATTTTTGTTGCCAGCTGCTCACATAGTAAGGAGCAATGTAAGTTCTTCCCTTAATTGAAGAATAGTCATAACTGTAGCTTGTTCTGAAATTCAACTTTTCTGGAAGGATGTTGAATTGAGCGTAGAAGTTAGAAAGAACTTGGTAGTTCTCATTCTTCGAGTTGTTGTAGTTTGCTGTTGCTACTGGATTGTAGAAGTTAGATGTGAAACCTACAGCATCTGGAGATGCATATTTATCTGGGAAAGTAGCACTGTTAGTATTATCGTAAACAGGGAAAATGCTTGGTGCATTGAATGCCTGTTGCCATACTCCGTTGTTTGGAAGTACTTGGTCAGATTTGCTGAATACTCCATTAAATCCAACTTTCAACCAGCTTGTTGCGTCAAAATCTAAAGCTGCACGGAAGTTAAGACGTTTGTAGTTATTCTCTACATTCATAATACCATCTTGATATAAATAGCTTGTTCCTAGAGAATATACTGCTTTGTCTGAGCCGCCGCTAATTCCTATACTGTGGTTAGTCATCACTGCAGTGCGAAGTAATTCGTTATACCAATCTGTATTTGCGCCGTAAGTCCAGTTATGGAAATCAGCATCAGCGTAGCTACCGCCAAACTTATCGATTGATGCCTTCATCGTTGATACATAAGCATCCTTGTTAGCCTCAAGTAGCATAGTTGCATATTCTTGAGAGTTAGCCATCTTCAATACGTTTGTAGCTTTTTGGATTCCTACATAACCATTATAAGTGATTTGTGCTTTTTGGTTACGTTTACCTTTCTTAGTTGTGATAATTACAACACCGTTTGCTGCACGCACACCATAAATAGCAGCTGCAGAAGCGTCTTTCAAAATTGACATTTCTTGAATGTCAGCATTGTTTAAGAAATTGATATCATCATAGAACATACCATCCACTACATATAGAGGTTGGCTGTTTGAGAATGACCCGTTACCACGGATTGACACCTTTGGACCTGCTCCTGGAGTACCATTATTAATAATGTTTACACCAGCAACTTTTCCTTGGATTGCCGACATTGGTGAAGTAGTTGGCTTAGACATCAAATCTTCACCTTTCACCACCGCGATTGGGGCAGTCAAGTCTTTTGCTTTGGCAGTACCGTAACCGATTACTACCACATCTTCTAGTTTTTGTGAGTCAGCCGCGAGTTGCACATTTATCTCATTGCTGTTGCCTACTTTAATCTCTTTAGGAGTCATTCCCACGAAAGAGACGGTTATCACTGCGCCTGTTGGCACTTTTTCTAGCACAAAGTTGCCATCAACATCTGTTGCTGTGCCGATGCGCATTCCATTTACTTGCACTGTGGCACCGATAACTGGTTCATTGACCTGGTCAATTACCGTTCCTTTTATTGTCTTTAGTTGCTGTGCCATAATAGCTGGCATAAACATAATGACAAGTAAAAGTGTTAAGAGTTTTTGTTTCATTGGTTTATGGTTGTTGCTTAGGTAAAATTTTTTTACACGACACAAAGGAAATATTTGCATTTCTTGATTGCAATTTTAGCAGTACTACGTTATTACTTTAGCTTTTTAGAGCACTACGTTTTCACTACGTTTTTTTATATACCTCTCTAATTATCTGTTATTTAGCCCTACTTTTTTAGACAAATAAAAGTATATCTAAGTTCAAAAATTTTCCTAAATTGTTTTTTGATTGGCAAAAATATATACTCTTTTCTATATTAAAAACACATATAAATTTTTATAATGTATTTATAGGCTTCTTTCACTTTTTATATAGTAAACTCTCTGATTAAGCAACACTTAGATACAAAAAGCCCGACTTTTCTTCATTTGACCTAAAATTTGCATTCTTTTGTTAGTATCTATTTTTTTTGTTGGCATCTCTGCGTATCTTTGAACTCAGATTTGAAACTAACAGCTTTTTTATTGCGTTTCTGTGATAAGTTATATATGAAAAAGGGTAAATATTTTAATACAGTCTTCTTCATCCGTTATTGTATTGCTCTGGTTGGCTTGCTTCTTGCATTTTTCTATGCTCCTGAAGGAAGTGCTTCTTCTTTCCGTCCTATTATCACAAATTTTTCTGCATCAAATTATAATGGAGGTCTACAAAGTTGGGCTCTAGGACAAGGTACTAATGACGAAATGTACGTTGGTAATAATCTTGGTCTTCTTTGCTTCGACGGATTTACTTGGACTCATTCTGAAATGCCTACATGCCAAACGGTTAGAGCGGTCTTTGTGGATGGAAAACGCATTTATGTGGGCTCATACGAAGAATTTGGCTACTTTGAATCAGATACTAACGGTGTACTGCAATATACATCTTTGAGCAAGATGCTTAAAAAGGCTAAGATGCTTGAAGATGAGATATGGAACATAATTAAGATTGGGCATAATATTTATTTCCAATCATTTAGCTCATGGTTCAAATACGACGGCAAAACAGTAACCCAACATCACGACTCTAAGAATGCCCCTCTTTATTTCCATTCTGTACACGGCAAAATTTACGTACAAATGATTAACGGCGACTTCTATCGACTTGTTAATGACAAATATATACCTGTTTTCTCCAGAAATGCATTTGGTAATGATAATGTAGTAGCTATAATACCTACTGCTGGAGGAAAAATGATTCTTTGCACCGAGTGGAACGGATTGTATAACTTTGACGGTAAATCTCTTACCAAAATACATACAAGCATTGACGCCGATCTACAACGCCAGCAAGTTAATCGCGCTACTCTTGTACCGTCCGACTCTACAATAGTAATTGGCACTATCTTGAATGGTATTTATGCTTTATCTCCCAAAGGAGAACTGCGTTGGCATTACAATGTTAACAATGGATTACACAATAATTCTATTCTACGTCTTTTGTGCGATAAAGCAAATAATGTGTGGGCTGCAACTGATAATGGTGTAGCTCTTATCCACACCGGAAGCCCTTATACTATTCTAACGCCAGAGAAATCTGAATCTTCTATTGGAATGGTATATGATATAGATTTCTCCAATAATAAAATGTATCTAGCTACTAATCAAGGTGTCTATACCTATGATGGAGGCACTTTTGGAATGGTACAAAACACTCATGGGCAGAATTGGCATATAACAAACATTGGGCAACAGCTCCTTGTCGGCAATAATTCCCAGACTAAGACTATAGTTGGCAATCAGGCCCTACCAATTTCACGTACCCAGGGAAGTAGCACTTGCATAGTGAATTGCAAGATTAACGAACAAGATATTTTGTTGGAAACGTCATATAGTGCTCTACGCGTATATCGGCATATTGGTAGCGAATGGGTTCTCTCCCATGAAGTTAAAGGCTTTGGTGCCCCTATTCGGCAGCTTCAGGTAGACCAATCTGGCACTATTTGGGCAGCTCACATGAGTAAAGGCATTTATAAAATACAACTTAGTAAAGACCTTACTCAAGTTGTTAAATCTGAACTTATTGACGAACTGAAACCTAATGGAAAGCAAGGGACAATGTCGGTTATGAAAATACGCGGAAGAGTTGTATTTTCTGATGGAACAGGACTTTACACCTACGACGATATGTCACACAAGATTGTTCCCATGACAGAGCTTAACAAAGTGGTTACTTCTCCTGTGATTTCTGCTAGCCCTATTTATGATGATATGTTCTGGCTCGCTGGCAATTCTGACTATATTATGGTGAAATACAATCCTAACGGCACGTATTCCATTGTAAATATGGTATCTACATCTTTCCTCGGTGCCGAATGTAACGAGATGTCTAATGCCGTTATCACTCATAATAATAGCTCATATTTCTTTATAAATAACGGTATTGCACAATGTAGTGTCAATTCCAGTCTATTCCAGAAGAAAGAGAATATCAAGCTGATGGTAGCTGAAGTTTCAACAGTTGATAAATCTCTTAAACACGTTCTTTTGCCTATTGTCACTGATGAGGGAAACCCCGCAGAATCTTCTCAAGGCATTTCTTTTAGACTATCATACCCATATTATGGAGCCTCTCCATTAAAATTCCATTTCCATCTCACAGGAAGTGGTGCTGATTTAAAATCTGCGTCCCCTACTCCGCAAGTCACATATTCGGCTCTTGGATATGGCCACTACACATTGAAAGCTGATGTCACAGATAGCGAAGGAAATATTCTTAGCTCCACCACTTATTATTTTAATGTGGTGCGTCCGTTATATCTTTCAATCTTTGCCTTCATTTTCTACATAGTTGTTTTGTTCACAATCGGATATTTCATCGCGCGTTGGCGTGCGGGCAAGATTATGGAAAAGAAACGCAAGGAATTTGAGGCAGAAAAGCTAAAACAAGATTTGAAAATGCTTGAGCAAGAGAATATTATAGCACAACAACAGCAACAAATTCTTGAATCAGAATTGTCATCAAAAGGTAAGGAAATAGCAAGCCTTGCACTCGATATGGTAGCTAAAGACAAAGTTATCGAATCTTTCCGCGAATCTTTGCAGCAGCAACGCAATTCTCTGTCTAAGGATAGTCTCCGTACTCTTATGGGTAAGCTCAACTCATCTTCCGACAATCGTGAGTTCTGGGATATCTACCAAAAGAACTTCGACCTCATACACGAGAATTTCTTCCGTAATCTTAGAACTCGATATCCGTCACTCACTTCGAGTGATCTCAAATTCTGTGCCCTATTACGCCTTAACCTCACGAGTAAGGAAATTAGCCAGTTTACAAATCTTACAGTTCGTGGTGTGGAAGCTGCACGCTATCGTCTTCGCAAGAAGTTCAATCTCCCCGAGGGCACGCACCTCATCGACTTCTTAATTGACTTCAAATAACCCTTATACTAGGTTTTCTCACTATTTATAACTATTCTAAGCAAGGAATCATTACAATTTTAGTGATTTCTTGCGATTGTAGGCGCCCTTTTTATTATTGAACTTTGCAGTGCAAAACATTAATAAAACAAGACGTTGAAAAATTCTTACATCCGACTTTACATCATAATCGTTATATTATTTTCAGGGCAATCAGTTTTTTGTCAGATTAACCCTTCTATATCTGGAAGGGTTATTTCTGACAGAAAAGAGCCCATTTCTTTTGCAACCATCCATTTAAAAGGCACAAGTTTAGGCACTTCTTCAGACGAAAAAGGCTATTTCTCCATTTCAGCGCCAAAAGGGAATTATACTCTCGTCGCCACTATATTAGGATATAAACAATTGGAGATTCCTGTTGAGATAGGCAATAGCAGCAAGAATAAATATATAATCAAACTTTCTGATAACTCGACCAATCTTGATGAAGTTGTTGTGACTTCTACGGGTGTTAACAGAATTAAAAGATCAGCATATAATGCTATAGCTCTTGATACTAAAGCTCTCGAAAATTCGACTCAGAACCTTAGCGACGTGCTTTCTCAAGCGCCAGGAATAAAACTTCGTCAGTCGGGAGGTGTTGGTTCAGATATGCAGCTATTGATGGATGGATTTAGTGGAAAGCATATAAAGATATTCATCGACGGTGTACCCCAAGAAGGAGTAGGCAACTCCTTCAGTCTTAATAACATTCCAGCCAATTTTGCGGAAAGAATTGAGGTATATAAGGGAGTCGTTCCTGTTGGATTTGGAACTGATGCTATTGGAGGTGTAATAAATATTGTAACCAAGAAAAATTCAAATCGATGGTATCTAGATGCTTCATATTCATTTGGCTCTTTCAACACTCATAAATCATATTTTAATTTTGGGCAAACTCTTCCAAATGGATTCACTTATGAGATTAATGCATTTGCCAACTACTCCGACAATAATTATCGAATTAATACCCCGGTAAAAGATTTTTCCACTGGTGCAATAAATAAAAAGAATATTGAGAGTGTTCGTCGTTTTCACGACACCTACCACAATGAAGCCATTGTAGCAAAACTAGGATTTGTGAATAAACTGTGGACTGACCGATTCATATTAGGTTTCACATATTCGCGTATGCATAAGGATATTCAAACAGGAGTACGTCAAGAAATAGTATTCGGAGGTAAATATCGCAATGGATATTCACTTATGCCGTCGTTAGAATACCACAAGAGAAATCTGATTATCAAAGGATTAGATGTTACATTTACAGCAAATTACAATAAAAATATTACTAATAATGTAGATACAGCAAACTACGAATACAATTGGCGCGGAGAAATGCGGCCTCTACGCCTTCCAGGCGAACAGTCTTATCAATTCACCCATTCATCAAATAATAATTGGAATTCTTCAATAACTCTTAATTATCGTGTAAATAGGACTCATTTATTTACATTCAACAATGTATTCTCTGCGTTTCAACGAAACAATCAATCATTGCTTACAAATGACGCCCCAGCAAATGCTATTGATAAAAAGACCAAAAAAAATATTGGTGGTATTTCATATAGGTTTATGCCCTCTGACAAATGGAATGTTTCAGTTTTTGGGAAATATTACCACATAACTGCATCTGGTCCTGTGGCAGAATCAACCGCTCAAGACAAATATATCCGTATTTCAAATTCTATCAACGCTCTAGGTTATGGCGCTGCTGGAACATATTATTTCACTCGCACTATTCAAGCTAAACTTTCCTATGAGAAATCATTCAGATTGCCAACTATTGAGGAGATGTTTGGAGACGAAGACCTTGAGAATGGCGATGTGTCTATCAAGCCTGAACGGAGCGATAATATAAATTTAAATATCAGTACTAACCACACTTTTGGAAACCATAATTTTTATGCAGAAGGAGGTTTGATATATCGGAATACACAAGATTACATACAACGCAATATAACATCACTAGGAGGCGGCAAATATGGCGCAGCATACGTGAATCACGGCAAAGTGAGAACCGAAGGATTTAATATCTCATTACGGTATGCATATAGCAATTGGGTAAGCCTTGGTGGAACTTTCAACTTGATGAATGTGCGTGATAGAGTACGCACCATTTCAAGCGGGACAAGCCAGGAAAGTCTCACATTCGGAGCCAGAATGCCTAATCTCCCTTATTGCTTTGCTAATTCCGATATAAACTTCTTCTGGAATGGACTTGGCGGAAAGAATAATAAGCTCACTGTTAGCTATGACAATATGTATCTACACAGTTTTCCTCTATATTCAGAAGCTGTGGGAAGCGAATCGTCATTCATTGTTCCTACTCAATTCGCGCACAATATATCGTTCACATATTCAATGAATAATGGAAGATATAACGTAGCTCTTGAATGTAACAATATCACAAACGAAAAGCTTTACGATAATTTTAGCTTGCAGAAGGCAGGACGGGCTTTCTATGGGAAAGTGCGCATCTATTTCGGCAGTAAATAAATAATCTATAAATATATACACTTATGAATAAGTTTTTATCTCTCTCTTCAATGATTCTGATCGCAGTAGTTTTTTCAAGTTGCAGCGACTCTAATAATGGAATAGTACCTCCCAGTAGTGATGTAGCATCGCGATACATTGTTGCCGGTACGGTAGATAACGCCAACTACCTTCTAACTTCTGAAACGCTTAGCGAAGGCTCTATAACGACTAGGAACAACGGGCTTACCACTGAAAGTGCATCGCAGTGGGTTTTCTATAAGGATAATTATCTATATCGCTTGGTTTATAATCAAGGAAATGCAGGGGTTACATCTTCTTATTTTCTCAACTCCAATGGTAAGATTATAGAACGAAACAACACCTATGAAATCAAACGTTACACTTCTTATGGCTTATACGGCGACTACATTATCACTACCTCTACCGGGAGTATGTCGACTGAGTTTGCTGATGCTAACGGTTATCTTCCAAAGGGTCTTTTAGTATCATATCTTAATGTTCCCAAAGAGACTTTTACAACCAATTCACAGCCAATTTCTGTTGAGAACTATCTTGATAATGGGGAATACGTCACTCTAGCTGGAATCGTTGAGTCTAATGGCAAGTTATTTACAGCACCAATTCCTATGGGATTAAGCCAATATGGAGTTAAAGCTGCAAATGGAAAATATGTGAAATATCCTGAATTGGTTAAAACTGAATCAGGCGGTAGCGCTAGTAGCGCTTATGTGGCCGGTGAACTACAATGGACACAATATCCTAACGAGGCATGGATCGCTATCTATAGTAATGAAAAATATAGTGCACCAAAACTTATTAAAACAGATAAAATAAGTTATGCTTGCGGTAGATTTAAATCACAGTATTACCAAACTATTCGTGCTGCAGAGAACGGTGATATCTATGTATTCTCTCCTAGCTATGCAAAGGTCATGACAGCCAAAGTCCAACAAACAGTTCTACCTGCCGGAGTTGTACGAATTAAATCAGGTACTGAATCATTTGATGATTCATATTATTGCAATCTTGAGGCTCTATCTGGAGGCAAGTCATTTGTTCAATGCTGGCATGTAACTGGTAATTATTTCATGCTGCTGATGTATGACAGACCATTCTCTGAATCAGGATACACAGCTAATCAACTTGCCATATTTGATGCATCAGCCAAGACCTTGAATTTCGTTAGTGGTATGCCTTCCACAAACATTATTTCAGGCTTCGGTAAAGATCCGTATTGCAAAGACGGAGTGGCTTACATGGCAGTAACTACTACCGATGGCAGCCAACCTGCAGTATATGTAATTGACCCAATAACAGCAACAGCACGCAAGGGTCTTACCGTGGAGGCAACCCAAGTGAGTGCAATCGGTCATCTAACTGCTATTTCTGAATGAGTTATTAATATATGAATTGATATCCTCCTGCTGGTGATAATCAGCCAGGGGGATTATCTTACCACAAACTTATAAACAATGAGAAAAGCTTTTTTAAAGCTCCACCTATGGCTTACGATACCATTTGGGGCAATAATAACAATTATTTGTCTAACTGGCGCGATTCTATCCTTTGAAACAGAAATAACACAGGCTATTAATTATGATAAATATTTTGTAAATCCCAATGGCAAAAAGCCTCTTCCATTAGAATATCTTGTAAGTTTATTTAATCAGCAAATAGGTGACTCAATAAAATTTACAGGAATAAAAATTAGTCAAAATCCTGACCGAGCCTACGTATTCAACACCAAAAAGCGTGGCGTCTCATATATGATAAACCAATATACTGGCAAAATATCTGGCATCCAGAACGGCAAGGAACCATTTTTTGAAGTTTCCTTCAAGCTGCACCGTTGGCTTTTGGATTCAGATAAAAAGACTGGTAAATTGCTTGTGGGCATATCTACAATTATGCTGGTACTTCTAGTTATTTCGGGAATTGTGGTGTGGTATCCTAAGAATAGGAAAATGCTTCGCAATAATTTGCGATTCAAGAAAATGAAAACATCATTGGGACAGATGCACAACTGGCATGTAGTGGGTGGCTTCTATGCAGCAATATTAATTCTTGCCATAGCACTTACAGGACTCACATGGTCTTTTGAATGGTATCGCTCTGCTTTCTATAAAACATTTGGAGCATCATCTGAAATGTCTCATCGCGGTAAGCCTGAAGGGATGGAAAATGGAGGCAATCCACATAAAGGGGACAAAAAAAATGGTCGTAATGATTTCCCTTGGCAAAACGCTTTCGATAATATTAAGTTACAAACGCCAGATTATAAAGACATAACCATAAGCCGTAGAGAAGCATCTGTAGTAACCTCAAATTATGGAAATTCCAGGGCAGCTGATAAATATATTCTCAATCCCGGCACAGGAACTATTAAGGAAGCTAAACTTTATAAAGATTCTCCCCGCTCTTCAAAAATACGCGGCTGGATATATTCAGTGCATGTAGGCTCCTGGGGTGGCCTTCCCACTAGAATCCTAACTTGTCTAGTTTCATTATTTACAGCATTCTTGTGCATAACAGGATATTACTTTTGGATAAAGAAGAAATTCAAGTTATAATTATGACATAGTAGTATTTAAACAAACATAGTAGTAAGAAAATAGGCTGCCTCAAAAATGGGGCAGCCTATTCTTATTTTGATAGTGGCAACAAATCTATTTTACTACCTTATTAATTATTTCTAGTGCTAATGGTTCCATAACCTTGTAACCAGCAAGTGTGGGATGACAACCATCTTTCGTAAGTTCTGGCTTCATAGCCCCATCAGGTGTAGCCATAGTTGTATAATAGTCAAGGTAAGGGATATTGTTATCCTGAGCATATCTTTTTATCAGAACATTAAGCGATTTTACTGATTCTGCAGGTTTCAGCTCAGGACGCCACTTAAATCGATCACATGGAAGAACTGAACATAGTATAACCTTGATTTTATTCACTTTTGCCAACTCTGCCATTGATATTATATTCCCCAAGATATTCTTTTGAGAAATCATCCCGTTATTATGAGCAATATCATTAATACCTGCCATTATCACTACGGCTTTTGGCTTTAAGTTGATTACATCTTGGCGGAAACGCACTAGCATTTCGCTTGTAGTTTGCCCGGAAACACCTCTGTCAACAAACTGGTTGTCAGCAAAAAACACGGAGTCATTATTAACCCAGAAATCTGTAATTGAGTTACCATAGAATATGGCCCTGGGTGCTTTCTTCAAATCCAAATTAGCCTGTTCATAACGTCCGAATTTTGCCCAATCTTTATGGGTTGTATCTTGGGCATAAATAGCACAAAAAAGCAAGCATAATATTACTATCACTACTACTCTCCTCATCAAATTTATTAGTTTATGGTTATTAGTAAAGAGCCTAAATTATTCATTGAGACTCTCGGTATTTTCAAATATTATCCCTATGGTTCTACCCAATCTCCATTGGCCTTAATTAAAGCTATCAAATGCGGAATGGCTTCTTCTTGAGGTATATTTTTCTCTATACATTCCTTGCCTTTATAAAGGCTTATCTTGTTGGTTGCAGCCCCCACATATCCATAATCTGCATCTGCCATTTCGCCAGGGCCGTTTACAATACATCCCATTATTCCAATTTTGAGATGAGTGAGATGAGCTGTAGCCTCTTTCACTTTATGCACTGTATTTTGGAGATCAAACAGAGTTCGCCCGCAACTTGGGCAAGAAATATACTCGGTCTTACTTATTCTAAGGCGCGCTGCTTGAAGGATTGCAAATTCATAACGCACTATATCATCTAATGCATTATAGCTCGCACAATCAAGCCAAATGCCATCACGAAAGCCATTCAATAATGCACTTCCAAAGTCTGCACCAGCTTTCACTTGAATCCACTCGCTATCGTTATCCTCATAGGAACATCGCATCACCACTGGAGCATCAATATCAGCATCAATAAGCTTATGTAGAAAACTCTGTACACTATCTGCAACATTCACGTTAGCTGCCTCCACTATTAAGGCAACATTTTTTAATCCTTTCAATGAATTAAGATTATCTATATCTTCATCTGTCTTTACTCTAACCCATATCAATGGTGCTTTATCCTCTATAGCCTTTCCAAGTTCCTCTACTTCATAGAGCGGAGATACATTTACTTTTGGTGAATCGATAAGATCTGCTGGCACAATATAATTATTATCTGGATCTTCCACGCAGCCATCAGCCACAAAATAGAAATCTGGGTTATACTTGCCGTTTAATTGACTCGGTTTGCCACTTGCTATAACAACTGGTTTAAGAACGCCACCCAACTTTCTAGCCACCTCCACGCTTTTACGACGCATTGGCGATAATTCATCATATCCCTTGCTCAAAGACCCCGAAATAGGTGCATGTCCTTCTCGAGATGTAATATAGTCAACGAGCTTACGGGCCACTGGCACTTCCAATTCAGGATCTTCGCTCAAAGATACTCTAATAGTATCGCCAATCCCTTGTGCAAGGAGCGTACCTATACCCACTGCCGACTTTATTCGGCCGTCTTCGCCATCGCCAGCCTCCGTAACACCTAGATGTAGTGGGAAATGCATTCCTTCTACATCCATCGCCTTTACAAGACGCCTAACTGTCTCAACCATCACCACCGTATTTGATGATTTTATAGAGATAACCACATCATCGAATTTCTCAGCCACAAACACTCTTAGGAACTCCATAGCGCTCTCCACCATTCCGGCTGGAGTGTCACCATAGCGGCTCATAATACGGTCGCTAAGACTACCGTGGTTAACTCCTAGACGCACGGCTGTGCCATGTTCACGACACACTGCTATAAATGGAACTAAAGCGTCACGTATTTTCTCTATCTCTTGAGCATATTCCTCATCAGTGTAAGTAAGTTTCTTAAAAGTACGGGCTACATCCACAAAATTCCCTGGATTGATACGCACCTTATCAGTTACTTTGGCTGCTGCAAAAGCTGCTTTTGGATTAAAGTGTATATCTGCCACAAGAGGCACGTTATAGCCTTCTTCACGGAGTTTCGCCCTAATCACGCCAATATTCTCAGCCTCGCGCACTCCTTGAGCAGTAAGACGCACATAATCGGCACCGGCGTCACATATACGTCGGCATTGAGCCACACTCCCTTCAGTATCCATAGTCGAAGTAGAAGTCATAGACTGCACTCTCACAGGGAAATCGCTTCCTAGCGGAGTATTGGCAATGTTTACAGTAGTGGTTTTTCTGCGTGAATAATTCATATAGTCCTCCTATATATTTTTAAGCAGTAAGGGAGAATGATTTGATCCTTCTCCCCTGCTAACTATTTTTTTGATTAGTTTGTCTTGAATCTGAATTCAACTTTCTTCAAGTCTTCATTTGCCTTGACTATTTTTTGGGCGAGTGACTGTTTATAGTCCGCAAATTTTGCAGCGATATCAACATCTGTAAGTGCTAGAATCTGTGTTGCTAGAATTGCGGCATTAAGGCCAGCGTTTATTCCTACAGTTGCCACTGGTATTCCAGGAGGCATTTGCACGATAGCAAGAAGAGAATCCATTCCTTCGAGGGTAGAGTTTATTGGCAATCCAATTACTGGTAGAGTGGTCATAGCGGCAATCACCCCAGGTAAATGAGCAGCCATACCAGCCGCTGCTATTATCACCTTTATGCCACGTGCCTCAGCGCCATGAGCAAATTGCTCCACTTCGGCAGGAGTGCGGTGTGCTGAAAGAGCGTTCATCTCAAAAGGAATTTCCATTTCATCAAGCATCTTAGCCACCTTCTCCAATATTGGAAGGTCGGAGGTGCTTCCCATTATAATGCTTACTATCGGTTTCATTATATATTGATATTGTTAGTTTCTTTATCCCAAAATGTTTTATGCGAAAAGTTTCATAAACCAATAGACACAGATATATCCATTAGCGAAACCTGCTATAACTTGCCAGAAAGTATGTCGGCCAAGGAATATCCTCGCAGTGCCCAAAGCGCCTGAGAGAACTATCATCGCACATATAACCCAGAATAGGTTGAATGCCTCAAGTCCCTCAAAATGAAGATAGAACAAAAATGCCAAGATGCCTCCTATTCCTGCCATATGTGCACTTATCTTCCATTTGAACGTTATAAGCATCGACACTAGGCAAGCTACGCCAGCTCCCCAAAAAAAGCAAGTAAGCCACATTGGAGAATGAACATGAATCAAATAAAATCCGGCAGCCACATAACAGAATATAGTTGCCAAGTAAGGCAGCCATCTCTCCCTTCTATTATTGAGTCGCTTGTCTTCTATTATCTTGAAATTGTGAAGCACTGCTATTACAATCATAGGCAACACACAAGTGATACCCAAAATCACAAATAGCACAGCAAGACGGGTGCCTATCGGCAAATAGCAGAGTACCGACACCCAGAGGGCTAGAAACACACCATAGGTGGGCATTAATAGCGGACTCAAGATAGCTGAAAGGAAGCTAGAAATATGGCGCATAGACTTTTATTTTATTTAGTTTTGTAGCTACGAATTTATATTTCTTTTCGCAAACGTGCAACCGGAATCGACATCTTCTCACGATATTTTGCCACGGTTCTGCGAGCTATCTCATAGCCTTTTTTCTGCAAAATAGCACAAAGTTGTTCGTCTGACAACGGTTTGCGTTTGTTCTCTGATTCAATAACGTTTTTGAGTATCGTTTGTATCTCGCGCGACGAAACTTCTTCTCCAGATTCATGTTGCAAACCTTCATTGAAGAAATATTTCAGCGGAAAAACACCCCACTGCGTAGTAACGTATTTATTCATAGTGGCTCTTGAAATCACCGACATATCATAGCCTGTATCTTGCGCCACATCTTTCAATATCATCGGACGTATCTGAGTTTCATCACCAGTGATAAAGAATTCTTTCTGTCGCATTGTTATAGAACGCATTGTCTTGAAAAGAGTCTCCTGGCGCTGACGAAGCACCTTTATAAAGTCGGAAGCCTTCTCATATTTTTGTTTCACAGCCGCCATTTGCGATTCCTCGCTACGCGATACTGGTTTGCGCTTGCCTATTTCATTGTAGATTATGCTATAGCTTTCTGCTATTTGCAGCTCTGGAATATTGTTCAGTAGCGTAAGCGTAATTTCATCGCCATCCACATCCACATTGAAGTCAGGTATAATTTGCTGCGAATGGGTATCGTCTGCCACGCCCGTAATAGCATTCCCAGGTTTTGGATTGAGTGAACGAATTTCTTCTATCACTTCTTTCATCATGGTGTCGTCCACACTGAGCGCCGACATTATTTTATCATAATGCTTCTTGGAAAATTCTTCAAAGTATTTATCAATCACTTGATAAGCAAGCATATTTATCTCAGTGCCATCACGACGTTCCAATTGCAGCAGAAGACAATCACGCAAATCTGTAGCTCCAACTCCGGCTGGGTCCAAATCCCGCACCACTTGAAGCACAGCCTCAACCTCTTCTTCTGGGATGTCATGACCAGTCTGAAAAACAATATCATCAGTAATCGCTGTGACTGAACGCAATAAATATCCGTTATCATCAATATTGCCGATAATATATTCCGCTATCAGTTCCTGCAACTCGTTGAGATCGCGTTCACGCACCTGTTCCATCAGATAATCTACTAGAGAATTCTCCGATATAACGATTGCATTTGGCATATCATCGTCTGCACTTCTGTTTGATATATTTGTGCGGTAATATGGAATATCGTCTTCATCACGATAATCGGCATTTTGAATTTCTTCAGCCGACTCATTGAAGGTTTCCCCGTCCTCATCCTTGTCGAGAGCAGGTACAGAGCTTTCCTCACTCACCTCGAGAGCGGGATTATCATCCATCTCTCTACGAACTTCCTCCTCTATTTCAGCACCATTCATTTGGAGCAGGGGCACAAGTTGGAGTTGCAACGGCGAAAGCCGCTGCGTAAGCTTCTGTTCTTGTGTCAACGTCTGTTTTCCCGACATTTATTTCTTCTTATCTTACCCGCAAAGTTAATATATCAGCCCCACAATCAAAAATAAAACGCCCCATAAATACGTCAAGCCTATAGTTCTTACACATCACGTGGCCCAGATATAAGATTAAGCCAACACACATAATACTTTCAAACTCATTTCTGTATGTCAATTTTAATAGCGGAAGTTGCTTTCTCACATATATTTCGCCGTAATTTATCGTTTAAATTTATGCTCTTGAGCATTTTTTTTAAAATTTATCCATTTTGTTTTTTAATTCGCACAGAATCTATTACTTTTGCAAGTCAATAATTCTAACATTCAGAATAACATAGTGAATATCTAAACAAATATGGCTAAAGAAAAAGGAAAAACTGCTCGTACCTCAATTGACGAGCTTAACGATTCGCTCTCTTCAATGGAGCAAAAGCTTGAAGGAAACAAAAAAATCATCGGCTGGATTATCGGTGCTATCATTATAGTAGCGGTTATAGTACTTGGATATATCTATCTAATATATACTCCTAATGTAGAAAAAGCTAAGGAAGATATCGCTAAAGCTGATATGAGCCTCGCTATGGGTCAAGATTCTGTTGCGCTAAAGCAATATGAAACTATCGCTACAAACTATAGCAACTCTGCCGCTAACCGTGCAGACCTTAACGCAGCTATCCTTCTTTACAGCAAAGGAAAATATCAAGAAGCTATCAACTATCTTAAAGAGTACGACCCTAAGGGCGAACTTGTAGGTCCAGCTTCTCAATCTCTTCTTGGTGACTGCTACGTCAACCTAAAGAAATACGACGATGCTATCAGTGCTTTCGACAAAGCAATCTCTTTGTCTGACAGCAATCCGCTATACACACCTCTTTTCATGATGAAGAAAGCTACTGTGCTTCGCGAATTAAAGAAATATGCTGAAGAAGCTAAATTGCTAGAGTCTATCAAATCTGACTATCCTGAATTTAGCGGCTCTTACCGTATCGATATCGACAAATATATCGAACGTGCTAAAGCTCAAGCAGGCGAATAAAAAGAATACACAAAAAATAGCCTAATATATAAATCTATTATAAGAGTTGGTTCGTAGTGAACCAACTCTTTTTATTTCATACACCGCTAGCCTATCCGTCCTATGCCATTTGTGATTTTATTCTTGCATTATCAGCCTAATTAAGCTATATTTGTTTACTCATTAAGTCATAAGAATCTGGATGAAGTATCTGCGTAAAATCCGCATATTATTATCTGTGGTACTTGCCATGCTTATCACGCTTGCTGCCATATCCCAGAATCAAATGTTTCAATATGCCTTTAAATGGATAAAGGATATCCAGTTTATGCAGGCTGTATTGGCTTTAAACATTGGAGTCTGCGCTGGATGGTTAATCGTTAGTGCCGTGGTGGGCCGAATATATTGTTCTTCAGTATGTCCTCTCGGCACATTTCAAGATTTCGCATCATGGATATACAAAAAGCTATACAACCATGGTAAAGGCAGATATTGTTATTCACATCCTAAAAACACCATACGCTATATAATCCTTGGCGGCACAATAGGTATGATAATAATTGGATGCACAATTATTTCTCTTCTTACCGACCCTTATATAATATACTCAGAATTTATAAAGAATCTATTTCTCCCAGAATATCAGGCCCTCATGGGTAAATATGTAATTCCTGGAATTCTAGGCGTCCTAATATCTATATTTCTTTTCTTCTTAGTGGGAGGACTGGCTTTCTACAAAGGCCGCACATTCTGCAACACTATATGTCCTGTTGGCTCGCTTTACAGTCTTGTGAGCCGCCGTTCTGTGTTCCAGCTTGAAATAGATCCGGATCTCTGCACATCATGCGGTTTGTGCCGAGATGAATGTAAGGCTTCGTGCATTGATTACCAAAAGCACACTATCGACTTTAGCAGATGCATTATGTGCATGAATTGTGTGAATGTGTGCCCTTCTGATGCCATAAAATTCACTGCATCGCGTAAAGGGTTATCAACACCATTAATGCAATCCTTAAACAACCCTAAGTTGCCGCAAGTCACTATAGACGGGCCTTTAAGTTTAAACAAATAAGCCTCGCCGGCTATCCTAAAATATTCTTCTCAAAATTTTTACATAGTGGAGGTAGGAAAAAACCTCCTTTATCCGTCATCTATACAAAGACAAGAATTATAATGATTGATAAATCCTTAATAGAACGATTATTTCGCACGCACTATGCCAAAATGTACAGTTTGGCGCGCACTATCCTTCATGACGAGGAAGAAAGCAAAGATGTGGTGCAGGAGATATTCGTTCATTTAATGAACCAAAATATGATTCCGGATAAAGAAGTCCCTTTTCTTCTCACCTGCGTGCGCAACAGGTGCTTCGACCTTCTATCACACAAGCAAATGAGAGAGAAGGTGGAAAAGCTTATTCTTCTTGAAAGCGAAAAAGAATCATATCCATTATCAAACGAGGAGCCTAGTTTTAATGAACTTTTACGGTATGTGGACAATGAAATGGAGTTACAGACACAGAATGTTTTCCGGCTCAGATTTGCCGAAGATATGAAGTATCTGGAAATTGCCACAGAACTTGACATTAGTCAGAAAACCGTATATAAGCATTTAAAATTGGCTGTGAATAAATTAAAATTACATTTTAACGTAAAGTAAAACGAAAATGGAAGAGAAGGATAAATTAAGTAAAGTGATAGACTTGATAGATCATCCTGAAAGATATACCGACGAGATGATACGCGACCTCATGATGGATAGCGAATGTGCCGAATATTACCACTTGCTTTCTTCATCTAAAAGTGCTTATGAGGCTATGAAAGCTAATGAAGACTGTAGTGAACAATTCATTCAAGCTGAATGGGAAAGGTTTGAGCACAACAACTCTGTACATGAAAAGCACCATAGCTTCTCTTGGCGAAAAATAGCAGCCATATTGGTGGGATGTGTTGCGCTAAGCGGTCTTACTATCGCATCACTTAGTTATTTTGAATCAAAAAAAGTATCTGAAACTGTTCAAACTCATACGACAGAATCTGGAACAACTACGCGGGCTTCAGATAGCACGAGCTCCCCATGCGATTCAATCACAAATAAAGCACAATATATAAAAACTTTTGACAATGCTCGGCTGGATGATGTCCTCTCCGAAGTTGCAAAATATTACGGAGCAAAATTAGAATATGAAGACAATACCATCAAAGATTTACGTCTGCACATTGTGTGGAACAAAGACCAAGATGTGAGTGTATTCATAGCCACACTAAACGGCTTTGACCAAGTGCATGCCGAATATACTGATAACACCATCTCTGTAAAGTAACTTATGAAAAACATACTTCTCACAATAATACTTTGCAGTATTGTGTTCATAACATCTGCAAAGCCAGTGAATCGCAATTATAAAAATGTTTCACTTTCTTCTGTCTTAAAAGATTTATCTTCAATTTCAGGTGATTACACGATAAACTTTATCTATAACGACCTGGAAGATTATATCATAGACAAAACTATTAATACAAAACACTTCCCGAAGCTGTATTTGAGGTTGTTAGAAATCACCCTATTAGAGTGTCCATGAAAGGAAAAATGATTTTTGTGGAAACGCTACAGAAGTTTTCAGCTAAAATCACTGGACATATTGTCGACGACAACGGCAAGTCTCTACCATTTGCATCAGTAGTAATCACTCAGCCCAATGACACAGCGTATATTGCAGGAACCGCTACCGACAACAATGGTCGATTCGAAATATTGAGCAACAAGAAATATGTGTTACTTAAGGCTTCATATATCGGATACGGGACCAAAATGATTATCGTATCTAGCTCACGTCAGAATACTGATATAGGAGATGTCATTCTTTCTCCTCGCTCTATAAAGCTAAAGGAGGTGAAAATTACCTCTTCTGAAGTAATCGAAAAAGCTGATAAATATGTAATACTTCCTGATTCTCAACAAGTGGAGTTGGCTGGAAGAACTATTAATCTTCTTGATGGATTAAACCTCCCAGGATTAAAAGTGGACCGCGTCTTACAAAGCATAACCGTGGATAACGGAACTCCAATATTCAAAGTTAACGGCAAAGAGCAGAATATGAATAAGATTTTGAATCTTAACCCTAAGAATATCGAGAAAATAGAATATTCAAACTTTCCTGGCATCCGCTATCTTGATAGAGGTTCTACAGGTATAATTAACTTTATTCTGAAAAAGCGGGCAGACGGTGGTAGCCTTTCATCATATGCTCAAGCTGCATTCAACACAGGCTTCTTTAATGGCGGCTTGGAAGGCTCCTACAATTTCAAGAAATCTGAATTCTCACTTTCTTATAACAACAGCCTACGCGACTATAACAAATGGCTTGCCAACACCACAGAGAAGTTTATCAGCACTGACCGCAGTGTAGAACGGAACCAGATGGGAGTAAACTCCCCTATGTATTATTTCGACAACTCAATAACTGCACAATATACCCTCATGCCATCAGATAATTCAATGTTTAACGTCACATTCATAAATGACTTTCGTCCTGCGGAGCGAGGCAATGATGGTAACGTGTCTGAAACCGAAAACGGGACATTGAAGAAAGATTTTTTCCGCTATTCTCATAGCACGCAGAACTATTACGCCCCATCGCTCGACGTATATTATTCGCACGGCATAGACAAGACTCAATCAATAGAACTGAACATCGTGGGCAACGTAAATGACTCCTACAATCACCACACTCTGAAATATGATTATTCCGACGGAAGCCAATATATTATAGAACACAACGTTGACAATAACGGATGGGCAGTGACAGCCGAGGCGGCTTATAAAAAAGATTTTGGGAAAATATCTACACGCTTCGGCACGAAATATCTTCATAACTTCGCTAAAAACAAATACCTTTCTATGAATGAAGTATCGAAAATGAAAAAAGACAATACTTATATCTATGGCGAAATGAACGGATCAATAGGTAAAGCATCATATAATCTTGGTTCTGGCTTAAAATTCTATATGTCAATGACTATACCAGCTCTAAGACTTACGCGCGCAATCTCACTACCGCAAGCCTCTATCTGCCGATTGGCAAAAAATGGTCGTTTAGATATCGCTTTAACTTCGGACCAATACTGCCGTCACTGAGCGAGCTATCACCTGTGGTACAAACTGTAAATGATGTGGAACAAAGCACTGGAAATCCACAACTTTCACCATCTGAATTTATTAACAACAGAGTAGTATTCAGATACAACTTAAAGAAATTCACGATGACTGCAGATGTAAGCTACTTCCACTACATAAATCCTATAACCAGCACTTATACCTTCAATTATGAGAATTCTATGTTTGTGTCAAAGCCTATTAATGGCTCCTATCAGGATGATTTGGAGTTAAATTTAGATCTAGGTTATAAGGGATTATTAGAACATATAAACATTTATCTTGACAGTAGTTTGGACCGCTCATGGTCGGCAGGAGATGGCTATTATCATACGATGAATAATTTCTCTACCAATCTGCAAGTACAATTCTATTGGGGACAATGGATAACTGGTTGCTCCTACAATCTTAGCCCTTACAAAAGTTTGTGGGGAGAATATATTAGCTGGAACGAACGACAAGCCAACATATATGCGCAATACAAATATCGAAACTTCAATTTTGCCTTGAGCGCATGCAATCTCTTCAATAAAAACGGCTATAAATACCAAAGCCGCAACCTTTCAAACGTGTCTCCATCATACTCGGTAAATTGGACCAAAAACAATGGCAATATGATTATTTTGAGCGTTAGCTACAACATTAATTTCGGAAACAGATTTAAAAAAGCCCACAAGAATCTGAGTAATGGAGGATACGACAGCGGACTAAACACAGTAAAATAAACTTGTTATTATATGATACGATTAATCCTATATATAAAATATGAAATCTAACTCACTAATTTTCGCACTAATTGCAATATACTCACTGGGTATAAGCCTATATTCGCATGCCAATAATCTGAAAGGGACCGCGAAAAATGAATTCAGTACAATTATCAGATTGGCTGATAACGAGGAATTTGATTCGGCAATAATGCGCACAAACCCGCTAATAAGGATATTCCAAAGTACCCCAGTGGCCGAAAGAGCTTCTATCAAAGCCGAGGAATACAATGCTTTTAGATTTCTCGTAACACTCTACGGTATCAAGAACGACACAACCAACACCTTGCATAGTTTCAAAGGACTTATGGCACATGGCTTCAACAATTATAAAAGTTTGGAAGAAAAGTCATTTAACTGCATCAGGCAAACCAACTATTTCAATCACGTGAAAGACAGCCTTCGCAACATCTATGACTATATTTTCATCCTTCAAAATTCTCCAAAATACGACAAAACAGAATCTGTTAGTGAATTGAATAAACTTGATTTTCAAACAATGAAAGTTTCCAATGCTGAGCATCTTCGCAAATATTTCAATCTTGACAGCGTGGCAGGGAATGGTAATGAAATAGAACGAATAAAGCGCGTTATGTCGTTTGTGCACAACACAATACCACATGACGGCAATCACGAAGTCCCTCCATTTAAGACCTGGGAAGAACTCGTTAAAAAGACTCGTGCAGCTGGCACCGGAGCACATTGTGGAATACTTGCAGAATTATTAGCTGACTGCTATAAAGCTATTGGGATTCCTGCAAAAAGGGTAATCTGTCTGCCCAAAACATATATCAACGACTGCCACTCAATTGTGTCAGTGTGGGACAAAGATACTGGTAAATGGATATGGATGGATCCTACTAATGAAGCCTACGTTATGGATCAACAGGGTAACGCACTCGGTATCCTCGAAGTGCGTGAACGCCTTATCGACAACCTGCCATTGAAAATTAATTCCGACGCAAACTGGAATCATAAATCGTCAGTGGTGATAGAAGATTATATATATAATTACATGGCAAAAAACCTCTATTATCTAAAATTTTTCGTACTAGAACACACTGTCTATCTGGCTCCAGAGGGAGAACCGCCTGCAAATATTGACATATCTGAGGGCGCAATTATCTCTCATAACGATAATTTCTTCAAATCCCTTGCACACAAATAGCCAATCAGAAACCAATACATAAGGGAGTTTGGATATTCTCGCAAATTGAGTAAATTTGCATAAACTAAAAGTGGTGCAACAATGAAACAATATCTTGACCTTCTCAAACATGTAATGGATAACGGCGTGATAAAATCTGACCGCACCGGCACTGGAACAAAGAGCGTATTCGGCTATCAAATGAGATTTAATCTTGCTGACGGGTTCCCATTGCTCACCACTAAGAAACTTCATCTAAAGTCTATCATATACGAGCTGCTGTGGTTTCTCAACGGTGATACAAATGTGAAGTATCTTCAAGAGCATGGAGTACGGATTTGGAACGAATGGGCTGATGAAAATGGCGATTTAGGTCATATCTATGGATATCAATGGCGTTCTTGGCCTGATTATAATGGAGGATTTATTGATCAGATAAGTGAGGCTATTGACACTATCAAGCACAACCCCGACTCTCGCCGTATTATCGTGAGCGCATGGAACGTGGCTGATATTCCCACTATGAAGCTACCTCCTTGCCACGCATTTTTCCAATTTTATGTGGCAGATGGCAAATTGAGTCTGCAATTATACCAACGAAGCGCAGATATCTTCCTCGGAGTGCCTTTCAACATCGCATCCTATGCCCTCCTACTTATGATGGTGGCTCAAGTGACTGGACTTGAAGCCGGAGAATTTGTGCATACTCTTGGCGATGCCCATATCTACACTAATCACTTCGACCAAGTGCATGAACAGCTATCCAGAACACCTAGATCCCTCCCTAAAATGGTTATAAATCCTGATGTAAAGAGTATTTTCGATTTCAAATATGAAGATTTCACGCTTGAGGATTATGACCCACTACCACATATCAAGGCCGAAGTTGCCGTTTAATCACTTTATAAGTAAATAAATTATGCTTTCTGCTATTGTAGTTATTGCCGAAAATGGCGCTATCGGAAAAAACGGAGACCTCCTTTGTCATCTCCCTGCCGATCTAAAACATTTTAAGGCCATAACTATGGGCCATGCTATAATTATGGGACGTCGTACATTCCAATCCCTACCAAAGGGTGCATTACCCGGTCGTAGGAACATCGTAATATCCCATAATCCAGACTTTGAAGCTCCTGGAGCAGAAGTGTTCACATCGCTCGAAGAGGCTCTTAAATCGACCGGAAACAGTTCTCAACAAGCATTCATTATTGGTGGCGGCCAGCTCTATACAAGCTCATTCCCATTGGTTGACAATTTATATCTCACCCAACTTCATGCATCATTCCCTGATGCAGACACATTCTTTCCTGAATTTAACTTGAAAGACTGGAAGGAATTAGAACGGGAAGACCACCTTGCCGATGAAAGGAATCCTTATGATTATAGTTTTATAACCCTCGAGCGGCTTTAAGAAAGACAAAAAAAGGAGACGCCACGCACATACTATCGCAGTATCATTCATTGGCGTCCCACATCATCGAGAGATATTGAAACTTAACAGAAATGCTTTTACGTAATAATCTTACACAAAAGCGCCATAACTATGTTCAATGGCGCAGAATGATAATTCCACATTTTCTGGAAATTTAATTTCCTCCATTTCACATTCATTATAATACGTTTTTACGCTTTCGTTAATATATAACGAACCAGAGTATAAATAGTTTTTGGGGTATTCTTTTTTCTTTATTTTTTCCGCTTCAATAGCTCAAATAATTAATACGTTTGTCACTACAATCCTATTTGATTGTATAATTTTTGGGATTCCACCAAAACTCTATTATATTCGCTTCTTTTGTAAACTCTTATTTTTCTTGTTGCAAATATAAAAAAAGATAATTATGAACACACCTATTTTTAGAAATTTTTTTTTAATATCTTTATTTTCGCCAACTTATTGTCTCATAGTTGGGAGTATCTTTTTTTTCAGTACTTTTGTAGCGTTTTATTGCAATACAGCGTTTTAACAAAATGAAAAATAATTTTTACACTCATATACTCTCCAACGGTCTCAGAATAGTTTTCACTCCTACTTCTTCCAATGTGGCATATTGCGGACTTGCAGTAAATGCTGGAAGCCGCGATGAGGTGGCTGGGGAATTTGGGTTGGCCCACTTCGTGGAACACACTATTTTCAAAGGCACAAAGCATCGTCGTTCGTGGCATATAATCAACCGCATGGAACGTGTGGGGGGCGAACTCAATGCCTACACCACCAAGGAAGGCACTATGATATATTCCGTATTCCCGTCGGAGCACCTTGCACGCGCCGTTGAGCTCATTTCTGATTTGGTTATCAATTCTCAATTTCCTGATTCGGAGCTTATCAAAGAGCGTGAGGTGGTGATGGATGAGATTGATTCCTATCGCGACACGCCGTCTGAAGCTGTATATGACGATTTTGAAGATTATTTCTGGGATGGATCATTGCTTGGGCACAACATTCTTGGCACTGAGGCAGATTTGTTGAATATCACCTCGGAAGATTGTCGAAAATATCTCGACACACAGTATGTGGCTGAGAATATGGTTTTCTTCGTAGTTGGCAATGCAAAGCCCGAAGCAGTTTTCCGTAAAGTGGAGAAATATTTCTCCGCGCTACATTATTCATTGAAACGCCATGCAAGAATAGCGCCTAAAATAGCTGAGCCTTTCCGCCGTTCAATATCTATTGACTCGCATCAATCTCACACAGTGATAGGTGCCCCTATCTTCTCAATGTATGACGAGCGCAAATACGCTATGTCGCTGCTCAACAATATCATTGGCGGTCCTGGAATGAACTCTATGCTTAATGTAGCTATGCGTGAACGCCGTGGATTTGTTTACACCGTGGAATCGTCCCTATCACTACTCACAGATTGCGGAATGTTCCAACTCTATTTTGGGAGCGACGACCACCACGTGGAGCCAAGCATAAAGGTGATTTCACGTATCATCGAATCACTAGCCACAAAACCGCTCACACAAAAAGCTCTCGAAGCGGCAAAAAGACAGTATGTGGGGCAACTTCTTGTTTCCACTGACAATAACGAGTCTATGGCTCTTGCCACTGGCAAGAATTACCTGTTTTTCAATACCATTCAAGACGATGAGATAACCACCGACCGCATAAACGCCGTCTCTACACAGCAAATAATGGACTGTGCAGAGCTGCTCTCAATGCCGAGATGCTCAATATTGACAATGCGCTAATATATTTCAGAGTTCTAAGAAAATTACTAGCATAATCGGTGTTTACCATATAACTTGACACAAACATTCCTCTCTTTTTGCCACTTTTTATTGTGGCAGACACATCATTCTTAGCCATTTTTCTTGGTATCTTGATGTAAAGCAATTAAATTTGTGAAAGCAATTTTTATAAAAGACTTTTATGAGAACTACATATAAGAGAATTCTTCTCAAACTGAGTGGCGAATCTCTAATGGGAGAACAAGGCCATGGCATAGACGCTCAACGAGTTGCCGATTATGCCGAGCAGATCAAAGAAGCTGCTCAAAGCGGCATCGAAATTGGTATCGTGATTGGCGGAGGCAATATTTTCCGCGGACTTGCTGGCGCTGCCAAGGGTGTGGACCGCGTAAAAGGCGACCAAATGGGAATGCTTGCCACTGTTATCAATTCACTGGCTTTAAACTCAGCTCTTGAGACTATCGGACAGCCATCTCAGGTGTTTACTGCTATAAACATGTTCCCTATTGGTGAACAATACAGCAAATGGAGAGCTATCGACGCTATGAAAGCAGGCAAAGTGGCGATCATGGCTGCCGGTACTGGAAATCCATTCTTCACCACCGATACAGGTTCTTCACTTCGCGGCATCGAAATTGAGGCTAACGTGATGCTTAAAGGCACTCGCGTGGACGGAATCTACACTGCCGACCCTGAAAAAGACCCTACGGCAACTAAGTTCTCTGAAATATCATATGATGAAATATATAGCCGCGGCTTGAATGTCATGGACCTCACTGCCACCATTATGTGCAAGGAGAACAATCTCCCTATAATCGTGTTTGATATGGATACTAAGGGCAATCTTATGAAGGTTCTAAAAGGTGAGAAAATCGGAACTCTCGTTTATTAATCACTGGAAAATTACAAACTCAAAAATCATATTTTTATGAACGACGTTAATCATTATTTGAAACCGGCTGAAGAAAAAATGGAACTCGCTGTCGAATTCCTTGATGAGGCACTTGCCCACATCCGCGCCGGCAAAGCTAATCCAAAGATTTTGGATGGCATTCGCGTAGATTACTATGGTAGTGCTGCACCTATCAGCAACGTTGCTAATGTCGCCGTTCCAGATGCTCGCACCATCACAATCACTCCTTGGGAAAAGAACATGTTCAAGGAAATTGAGAAGGCTATTATCAATTCCGAACTTGGTATCACTCCTGAGAATAATGGCGAAGTAATTCGCATATCTATTCCACCACTAACCGAGGACCGCCGTAAACAGCTCGTTAAGCAATCAAAGGCTGAAGCCGAACAAGCTAAGATCTCTGTCCGCAATGCTCGCCGTGATGCCATCGAAGGCCTGAAGAAAGCTATCAAAGACGGAATGCCTGAAGATGTAGAAAAGGATGCTGAAGCATCAGTACAAAAAGTTCATGACAAGTACATGAAGAAGATTGAAGATATCTTTGCTTTGAAGGAAAAAGAAATCCTCACAGTATAATATCGTCAATAATCATTATATCACAAAGCCTGACCTCTGCATAAGAGTGCCAGGCTTTTTTAATTAAAATATAGTTTTATAGATATCCCATCCAGCCCATAATATCTAGGACTGTCGGGGTGAGAAGTGCAGTGAAAATACCATTCATTGTGAGTCCAAGGCTCGCAAAAGCTCCATATTTATCGCTCACATCCATAGCACGCGATGTACCCATGGCATGAGCAGCTGTGCCCAATGACAGACCCTGAGCTATGGGACTGCCTATATGGCTCATCTTCATCACGCGGAATCCAGTGAGCCCACCAAATATCCCAACACAAATAACCACACCCGCAGTTAGCGACGGGATTCCTCCCACAGCCTTTGTAACCTCCATAGCAATCGGAGTCGTTACAGATTTTGCAGCAAGCGAAAGCACCACTTCTTGTGTAGCGCCAAGCAATTTTGCCACTAGCACCACCGACACAACACCCACCACACAGCCTGCTATCTCTGCAACCACAAGTGGAAGCATCTGCTTCTTTATATTCTCCAGCTGCTTGTATAATGGCACTCCAAGAGCCACCACAGCTGGCTTCAGCCAGAATTCTATATATTTGCCACCCTCGTTATAAGTGTCAATACTCGTATCTGTGAACTTCAAATATGCTATTATAAGCACTGCAGTAACCAAAATAGGATTGAAAACCGACAGATTAGTGCGCTGCTGAAATATCTGGCTCAATGCATACACCACAAACGTGAGCGCAAGCAAAAAATAAGTGTTCGTTAGAAATTCCATACCACTATCAACTAATTTTACGCATTAATTGATGAATCCATCCTGTCACTATTATCACAAGTAGCGTACTCACAGCCGATGCCACCACAATAGGAAGCCATTGCGCCTTCAGTATCTCAAAATAGAGCATTAACGACACAGCTGCCGGCACAAAGAAGAAGCCTAGATTCTTAACCAGAAAATTAGCCATTCCTTCTACTTGACGTAGTTTTATCACCTTCAATTTTAAAATCAATGTAAGGAGAAGCATCCCGATGATGCTCGATGGAAGTTTGACTCCGGTTAGCCACACAATAAGCTCACCGGCTGCCAGGCACCCAAAAATAATAGCGCACTGATAAACCATAAACCAATCTTTTTATTCTTTTTTATAAACCTGCCACAAAGGTATATCCTTTATTCTGAGCCACAAAACATTTCCCTTTATTTATATAAGCCATCCCTACACATCAAAAAAAATGCTCAGCATCAAGCCAAGCACCCATATATCATAAAAACATAATCATCCGACCCCATTCAATTAGTCTTATAGACTTTATGTGTTGGGTAACAAAGTAACAACAATCTACAATAGTAGAAATTTAATTAGTCCTATAGAAATGATTGGGGAATAACGGGGCGTTGTTATCTAAAATAGTAGAAATTTAATTAGTCCTATAGAAATGATTGGGGAATAACGGGGCGTTGTTATCTACAATAGTAGAAATTTAATTAGTCCTATAGACTTCGTGTTGCTGATGAATTAATTAAACAACATCTACAATAGTAGAAATTTAATTAGTCCTATAGACCTATTACACAAGCGCAAGCCCGGAGACAATCTACAATAGTAGAAATTTAATTAGTCCTATAGACTAAATAACGGCTACGACGAAAGCGATTATTATCTACAATAGTAGAAATTTAATTAGTCCTATAGACGTAATAACGATAAACAACCATACGACAAGATCTACAATAGTAGAAATTTAATTAGTCCTATAGACTTGACGATTATATTGAATTCAATAAATATCTACAATAGTAGAAATTTAATTAGTCCTATAGACTCGAAAGATAACCTACAAGAGCAGTCAAATCTACAATAGTAGAAATTTAATTAGTCCTATAGACCAACATAGACAATCTCACCGCCGACACGATATCTACAATAGTAGAAATTTAATTAGTCCTATAGACCTTACATCGCAAATGTAGCTAATTTCTTCCGTAAAAACGTCTTTTCTTATTGTTTTTTTCTAAGTTAAAACTCCCCCCTCTTTGATTATACTTTTTACTAAAGCCTAATTAACAATAAATTACCCGTTTAGATAGATATATTGAACTATACATTTACTTAGAAATACAAAATTGGCTCATCTCTATGGATAGCGTTACCATATTTCTTGACATTGCCTTCATCTACTTCAAATATCACAACACTATCTTCAAAGGTAAATTGCTTTTCAAATTTGTTCTTGATGTTTTCTTTTATATTATCTACTAATCTCGAATTATTATTAAATTCATAGACTGAAAACTGAAGCCTTATGCAGCCATTCTTACTTAGCATTTTCGAAAATTTAGTGCGCATCTTATCGCTTTTAATATCATAGCTTATAATTAGCATATCAGGGAATAAATTTAGGATATTCTGTCATCTTCTTTGACTGCATGAAGCATCTATAATAGGATTGAGTATATTTAAATATTGCTATTTTGTATTTTATAAGCGAGTTATAGAATATATTATAATATTCCTTACCTTTGTCATCCTTTAAAAATAGTTCCGATTTTACTTTCCTGAAATCAGAATTCTTAAATTGTCCAAGGTTATATGACTTCCTGATTTGGCAATCTATGATACACCTAAATGGTTCCATTAAATCACAAACCAAGGATTTCCTTTTAAACCACAATTGATGATATATACCTCTATATAAATCAAAACCGAATAAACGCAAGTATGATTCTATAAAATTAAATAATATATTATACCCAATATCGAGAGTGGCATTAATCTCATCATTCTTGGCACGTGGCATACGCGATCGCCAATTTAAGTCCTGGAAATAAGCCTTAAAAAACTCTTTTGCCACCCATCCCTCTAAACCCATTAGATCTCTCAAACTATTCGCAGAATCTACTAGGGGCAATCCTTGAGTGCAAGCATTTATTGCTCTATTAGTCAATATATCTTTCTTCCTAGTATTTCTTAATAGCCTAAGTTGATTTTCTATTTTATTAACTACAATTATCTTAGGAATAGATATATCTTCTTTATCCATCCAATATTGCTTTTCTCTAAGCATAAAATTAGCCTCCGCATTAATTCCAAAAGTAAATATAGGGCGTAGGTTAGGCTTCATAACTGAAATAAACACACCATATTTTCTGCATTTTTCAATTAATGGCGTAGTCATAGTGATATGGCCTATTATGAATAAAGCAAGAATCTTTTGAAAAGGCATAACTGTTAGAGTTTTTTGTTCCTTAGTGTCTTCAAGTAATAATTCTCCATTCTTTACCCTAAGGCCTCTGTTTTCTAAGCAATTTATCACAAAAATACTCCTGTATTTTATATCATTCGTCGTAAACATTACTTAGTTCAATTTTATCACATAGATTACAATAAATACAATGCTCACATTTATTCATGTTTATATTTATTGTATCATTAGGTTTGTAATTTTTAAATTTTTCAATGAATTCCAATAATTCAATTCTATCTTCTTCAGTTGGAAGACGGACATCTATTATACGTCGCTTAGATAATTCTCGGAATTCTAATCTTTGTACTTCATAGCCCATTTCAACCATAGCATAATATTGAGACCACAATTGATATATTTGGCCCTTGAATATTTGTTTCAATTCATACTTTCTCTCATATAGTATTTGTGTCTCCTTGTCATATACATCTATTTTCCCATAGATTCCAAAACTAGTTGACATTACTGGAAGAGACTCTATAATATCAACCTTAGTGGTGGTTTTCTTTGAGTCAATTATATTATGAGAATTTTTGCCCCTAACCTGCGGTAAAGCATGATAAACATCTTCCTCTGTTTCCATATAAACATTATGAAGATATATCGAATAGGGGCAAAAAATAAAGTCATTTAATTCTGATATTGGAATATAATCTTCCATCACTTAGGTTCTTCAATACCTCTTTGAGCATAATTTAGCCATTCTTTGTTTGTGATTGTAAAATTAATTTTACGCAAATTTTCTGAAGCTTTGATTCGTTTTACGATCATAAGGCCCTTTCTTGCTATATTATATGCGCCGTTAGCATCAGCATCTGCCGGCATTGAACTATCGCAGCTTCTACTATCATAGAACTTACCTTCTTTATTTGCAACGGGAGAAATTATAAAATCAACATCTTCCTTAGTCTTACTGTTTCTGAGCTGCAATGTTAATTTAAACAAATCCAATAATTCCTTAAAGAAATCTTTCTCTTTCTGATTGCTAATAGCCTCTTTTATATTTGAAAATATATCTATTGCATATTTTGCAAAAAGTTGCTTAAAGTGTTCCGTAAGCTCCACTTCTTCATCATTCCAATTCATATTATTCTCTGGATCTCTGAATTTTCTTATACGCGTTCCGTAAGTGCATATAGTCCATAACTCTTGAGTATCTTCTCCCTTAAATGTAAATTTGCTATAATCAGCACCAAATTCAAAATAATTTTTCTCTTTATTAAAACGTATAAAATCAAACTTGCTGAAAAAAGTTTTTGCCTTTTCCACGCTTTCATAGTGCGTGTCAAACAAATTAACAAAACCTGTAATCGGATCTATCTTGCTCGTATTCCATGCTGGAATGTAATATAAGAATCCACTCTGTTTTCCTACCTTCTTAAAGCTCTCAAATTTATTAGTTAATTGATATGCGTGGAGTAATCCTCCAGCTGAATCAATGTCATTGTTTTTAAAGACTAAATAATTAAGCTTATCTATTAGCATTTTTTCAAATTTTTGATAGACTTGTTTCTCTACCTTTTGCCGTCCTCGCATAAAACCAAAATTCAAATCTTCAAGTACTACAATAGCATTATATTCAATCATTAATTCCGACAACTTATGTATAACTTGGCTAAGATAACCTTCCTTTAATTCTTTTATATTAGCTACACTCTGCCAACTCTGACGAGCCTTCATCCTATTTTCCTCTTTAATATCCAATAAATCATGATAATTAGTGGTATAGTTTAGCCCTTTGTATTCAGTTCCTATCCCATTTAGAGAAAATTGTTTGCATATGCGCCCATTCATATCTATAACTACTAGGTAGAGAAGGTTTCGCTCGCCTCTGTCTATTCCGATAATATGCAAATCATCTGTATCCTTTAAATATTGATTTACTTTCTGATTCATATTTCCATTATCTATGGCCTTAAAATTAATTGTTATTGGCACATGGAATTGGAACTGGTCCTCACTATACCGTTTGTCTTTTATCAAATCATATTTAAATACGCTCTCATTTTTAGGATTTAGCTTATTCTTATTTTTCAACGGCTCATTTGCTGGATGAGTAGGCTTTTTTACTACGATACTTGACTTCCTGAAGAATACTTCAGCCTTCCCATTTAATTTATACACCACATTAGCTAGATTTCTTTCATCGAAAAGCATTTTCCAATATAGGGTATGCATATTTGGCGTTCCTGAACTATATTGTGAAAAGTCTTTGTTATAAATCTGGAATAGATATATTTTGCCGTCTTCTACAAGTTGGTTTATGTATTCAACCGCTATGTGAGTAAATGATAGTTTATATCCCTGATTCTCCACTTCGCGGTAAAAGCCGCTTAAATCAGAATATTTAGATGTATCCGAAAATTTGAATCCGAAATTTTTCCAATCCTCATGCTTATTAATGGATTCCTTGAAGAAATCAATCAAAGCATGACAATCGTCAAGATTAAAGTTATCTCCTTTTTTATGTGTTTCTTTTTTATAGTTAGATAATATCGTTTTACTTGGATTGAATTCCTTTATCCTTGATTTTGAAAAAAATACTTTTGGTAGCATTTTATTTGCTCCTGGCAAAAGCTTGTATTCCATCTTTTCATAACTTTCAGAATCTGAACCAGACGGATAAGACTTAAACACATTCTTCTGTCTTTTATTCATTATCGCCAAATAATACATTCCATCCTTCCGCAGAATGGCACAAGTATTATCAGCCTCTTTATTCAAGTCCCAACCATCCAACAAAGTTGGATTCTCAAAATTCAATTTAATCTTTTCTTCTGAATATGGCTTCTTTGTTAAGTAATTTCTTACTTTATTATACAATGGTGTAACAACATCAAGCTCATTCCATATCTCAGAAAATTCGCCATAAAACCGTTCATCTTTTGCTATAACATCTCCTGTGTCAAGCATAGGTTTTATGAATTGCTGGAGTCCTTTTAGTGAATCTAGAAAACGTTTAATTTTTTGCACTGAAAATTCTTGCTGAGACAACCCAGTGGTTGATGAGGTATCAGAATTGTCAATAATATCTTTTATATCTGTATAAGCAGAGTTTATACGTGCAAATATATTTTCTGTCTGAACACTTAATGTGTCTACCATTCCTAAATTCTTAAAATACGCTTCGAGCTTTTTAACCTCTCCAGCTTCTTCTAGACATTGATTTATAAATGCTATCGAAAAACTTGTATTTGATTTGAATGCCTTATTTATCTTCTCCTGGAATTCATCTTCAGATTCTCTTCTTCTTGTAATACCCTTTTCTAAATGCTTTTTTATTGATGATGGTATAATATTCCAATTTCCAAATGCCTTCTGCGAGATGTCTGTAAGCTGCAAGTCATTCTTTATAAAAACTCCATTAAGGTCATATGTATCTATGTTTTCAAATATTAGCTTTAGCGATCCTTCATTTAGCACACTATCCTGCAAATTTTTATAAAGTTCTTTTATTGCTAGCAACAATCCCTTATCATCACTAAATTCTTCTGGAAGCCATGAAAGGGCTTCCCTATCACTTAGAATCTGCTTAAATAAGATTTTAAATTTAGGCAGCTTCTCATGTTTATGTTGTTGATTATATAAATTAATATATTCATTCAAACCTTTTATTTTCTCTCCTGTCGAAGTGGTCATTCCTCCGATAACTGCATTATAAACATCAATCTGCTTCTGAGTTAGGACATTATTGAAGTTTTCTAGTTTAAATATATTTTCAACGTTGCCAATTTCTACCATGCAATTATACTCTTCCTTAATCTTTTCAAAAGAAGCTACCAAATCTGTACTACTTATCTTCTCGAAAACTTGAATGTTGTCTATAAATTTAGGAAAATTTTCATTTACTAACCGATATGCAATTGCGGTTGGTATTTCCTCATCGGAATACATATTCTTTCGATTTTCGTGGAAGCCCATGAAATATGTTGTAAAATTGTCGAACTCCGATATTAGAGCTATCTTTTCTTCAGCATCTGGAAGTGGCATTACGAAATTGACCAAATCCACTTTTATTAGTTCTTTTTTATAAATACGCTTAAAAAGTTCGTCTTTTGTCAACCTCGAAACTATTAGTTTGCGCAGGTTAGACTGTATCTTCTTGAATGTTTCTTGCTCCCGCTCATTCTTCTTGCGAATATTAAGATACATAAAATATTCTTCCAAAGAATTCAGTTTCCCATTATCCTCGATAGGCAAATCAAACCCCGAAAGCATCATGTTTATATACGACTTGTGATAATCATCTATGATAGATTTTACCTTTACATAGCTTTCGGCTCTCTGTCTATCTTCTTCAAGAATTCCACTTTTTTGTATATTATCTAATGTTTTACCCATCGGTATTAGTTTAAACCTAAGTGTTTTTGACAATGGATATTGATTTGTAAAATCAGCTAAATTTTTCATAATGTCATTTATTTTAAAGTTAATTTATACAGGTTTATCAAGCTACTCTTCCTTCATACTATATCATACTATGAATGCCGTCCTCTAAGATTTTGTTAAATTATAGAATTTTTAATTCTAATCAAAATTTCTCGGATTCAAATTTTCGCAATTTATAATACTTCATAGTATTTTCCATTATGGCTTTTCATTTTGAATACAAAATTACTGCCTATATGAGCAATATTTATTCCCATGTATGTTAAATATTGCTTCTCGCTAGAGATTATCATAGCTATTAAGTTTTGCTTTGAGCATTAAACTGTATTTTATTTCTCGTTGTGGATTATGTTGACTATTTTTGTGGTATAATAACTTTCTGAATTGCTTTATTAATCACATTTGCTATGAAACGTATTTTACTCTCATTTACCATTATTCTAATCAGCTTTTGCGCCCTATATGCTCAGGATATAGACGAGAATTGGACAAAAGCTAACTACTCAAAAAATGAAATCATGGTACCCATGCGCGACGGCGTTCGCCTGTTTACTACAATCTATGCTCCTAAGGATAATTCAGTTAAACACCCTATCCTTATTTCTCGTACACCCTACGGATGTCGTCCCTATGGTACTGACTACTACACAAGTCTTTGGAAAAAACATGATGCTTTTTTAAAGAAGGGATATATAATCGTTTTTCAAGACGTCCGCGGAAAATATATGAGCGAAGGAATATTCGAGAATGTACGACCTATCGACCCTAAAAAACCACAAGCCAACAAAGACATAACTGATGTTTATGATATGGTTGACTGGCTTATAAAGCACACGCCTAACAATAACGGAAAAGTGGGGTTCACAGGAAACTCCTATCTCGGCTACTATACGATGACTGCTGCTCTGGCTAATCACAAAGCGATAAAGGCCGTTTGCCCTCAAGCACCAGTCACCGATTGGTTTATGGGCGACGATGTGCACCACAATGGCGCATTAATGCTCACCGACGGATTCGGATTCTTATCGGGATTTGACGTTCCTCGCCCAAAACCTGTAGAGAAAGGCCCTTCTCACGCTCCTTATTTCAACACTGATTCCTATACGTTCTTCTTGAGATCGGGAAATGTAAAAACTCTATCGGTGATGCTTGCGGATACCATCAAATTTTGGAAAGACATGGTGCAACATCCTAATTACGATGAATGGTGGCAGTTACGTTGTCCTTTGAACGCTTATAGAAACATCAAGCCAGCAGTGTTGGTAGTTGGAGGTCTATTCGATGCCGAAGATCTTTATGGCACTTTGAACACTTTCAAAACGGTAGAAAAGAACAATAAATCTACTGGCGTTAAATTGCTTCTCGGTCCATGGTCACATGGCGGCTGGGCTACTGGCAAGGCTAACTATCTTGGCAACATACGATTCGGGAACGAAGATTTAGGAAAGAAATTCCGTGATATGGAATTTGCTTTCTTCAACTACTACCTACTCGGTGAAGGCAACTTTCCCGAAGAGCCGACGGCTTCAGTGTTTATTACTGGCAGCAACAAATGGGCATCTTTCGCCAAATGGCCGCCAGCGCAAAGCAGCTCTACACCATATTATCTTATGCCAAATGGCTCTTTGAGTAAAGACGCTCCAATGGATGCCGACTCTTACACCGAATATGTTTCGGATCCGGCAAATCCCGTACCTTTCACAGCGAGCATCGGCAAGAACAGGCCAAAAGAATATATGACCGAGGACCAACGATTTGCTTCTCGCCGTACCGACGTGATTACATTCACTTCCCCTATTCTTGATGAAGACTTAACTGTAGCAGGTGAGCTTTCGGCTAATTTATGGGCTAGCATTTCCACCACCGATGCTGACTTTATTGTGAAACTCATCGATGTATTCCCCGACGGATTCACCTACGACAAAACAAAAGATGGCGAAGGAAACGGACAAGACTATTATATGCCTGGGTATCAAATGCTGGTGCGTGGAGATGTGACTCGTGGACGTTTTCGCAATAGTTTCGAGAATCCATCAGCATTCCAACCAAATGTGCCGGAATTAGTAAATTGCCGACTTCAGGACATTTGCCATACATTCCTCAAAGGGCACCGCATAATGGTGCAAATTCAAAGTACATGCTTCCCACTTGTTGACCGCAATCCTCAACAATTTGTCAACATATACGAATGTTCCCCTGAAGATTATGTAAAATCCACAATAAAGATTTTCCATCAAGCAGATAAGCCTTCTTCAATCTCACTGCCTGTATTTAACGGCAAGAATTGATTAGATATTCTCACCAAATCACCTTATTCGCTTGTGGTTATCAATGGGATTAAGTAATTTTGGCAAAATATATTGAGCACTCACAATTATGAAAAATGTATTGGTAACTGGAGCCGACGGCTTTATTGGTTCACATCTTGTTGAACTCCTTCTCAACGAAGGCTACAACGTGCGAGCACTAAGTGTATATAACTCTTTCAACTATTGGGGATGGCTCGATGACATACATCATCCAAACCTAGATGTAGTGTGCGGCGATGTACGCGACCCCAACTATTGCAGAGAGATTATGAAAGGACAAGATACCGTTCTGCACCTGGCTGCACTAATTGCCATACCTTACAGCTATGTAGCCCCTGACAGCTATGTTGACACCAACATTAAAGGCACGCTTAATATATGCCAAGCGGCACGCGATGAAGGCGTGGAGCGAGTTGTAGTTACATCAACAAGCGAGGTCTATGGCACGGCTCAATATGTGCCTATTGACGAAAAGCACCCAAAGCAGCCTCAATCACCATATTCAGCAACAAAGATTGGTGCTGACGCCATTGCTAAGAGCTTTTATAACGCTTTTAACCTTCCTGTGGTGATTGCTCGTCCATTCAACACTTACGGCCCAAGACAATCAGCTAGAGCTATTATCCCAACCATAATCACGCAAATTGCCAATGGGGCTCGCGAAATTAAAGTTGGGGATCTCACCCCTACTCGCGATTTTAACTACGTTAAAGACACTTGCCGCGGATTCATCGCATTGGCTAAGGCTAAAGGCGTAGAGGGAGAAGAAATAAATATTGCCACAAACTCTGAGATATCTATGGCTGACACCCTCAAAACGATTGCACGCTTGATGAATGCCGATGTGGAATGGGTGCAAGATCCAGAACGCATACGCCCTTCCAAATCAGAAGTGTTCCGTTTGTGGGGTGACAACACCAAGATTACCACTCTCACTGATTGGCGTCCACAATATTCAATTGAGGACGGACTTGCTGAAACCATAAAATGGTTCTTAGACAAAGACAATCTATCAAAGTACAAATCAAATATTTACAACAGATAAGAGGATATTATGAACGAAAGCCGTAAGCTTGTTTTAGTAGGAGGAGGCGGTCACTGCAAAGCCGTGATTGACGTGGCTCTATCAGCTGGACGCGAGATACTCGGTATATTGGACGCATCAATTCCTGAAGGAAGCCATGTGATTGGCATTCCAGTGCTTGGCAATGACAATATGATTTCTTCGATTATAGAAAAATATGGTTCCTCTGTAGAATTTATAATCACGGTTGGCCAATTGGAGTCATCAGAAATCCGACATAAAATAGCCGACAATATCACTAGAGCAGGAGGTTCCTTCTGTGAGCCCATGATCTCGGCTTGCGCGCATGTAGCGGCGTCTGCTAAAATTGGCCGTGGTACTGTGATAATGCACAAAGTGGTAGTTAACTCTGATGCACAAGTTGGAGAGAACTGCATTATCAACACTGGAGCTATCATTGAGCACGACTGCAAAGTTGGCTCTTTCACTCATGTATCCACTGGTTCAATTGCTAACGGCACTTGCACCATTGGCGACGACTGTTTCATAGGAAGTCGCACAGTGCTGGTAAACAATGTTTCAATCACAGATGATGTGATGACAAGTGCTGGGAGTTTGATTAACCACGACCTTGAAATAGCAGGTATATATTGCGGAGCCCCTGCAAGGCTCGCACGCAAAAAATAATTCAAAATCTTTCTATCAATGGATCCTCTACACACCATCATAATTGCTGAAGCCGGAGTAAATCACAATGGCAGTTTGGATATGGCATATAAACTGATTGACGCAGCTGCTGAAGCCGGAGTTGATTATGTGAAATTCCAGACTTTCAAGACCGAGAAGCTCGTGGCTCCAAGTGCAGCCACGGCCGATTATCAAAAGCAATCAATTGGTGAGGATTCGCAATTCAATATGCTCAAGAAATTGGAACTTTCTCCCGAGCAGCACTACAAACTTATTGATTATTGTAATCAGCGCAATGTAAAATTCCTTTACACTGCCTTTGATTTAGAAAGCATAGACTTATTAGCATCACTCCAACTCCCTTTGTGGAAAATTCCAAGTGGAGAGATTACCAATTATCCCTACCTTGTGAAAATTGCACATCAGGGGATGCCAGTGGTAATGTCAACAGGAATGTGTGAAATGAGCGATGTGGATATGGCTGTGCGCACTCTCACCGACAATGGTGTTAACAGCGAAAATATAACGTTGCTGCATTGCAACACACAATACCCCACTCCATTTGCCGACGTTAACCTTAGCGCAATGGTAACGATGAAGCACCACACAGGGCTCAACGTGGGTTATAGCGACCACACACTTGGCATAGAAGTGCCAATAGCAGCAGTCGCTCTCGGAGCAACTGTGATTGAAAAGCACTTTACTCTCGACCGCAATCTTCCTGGGCCCGACCATAAAGCATCACTGGAGCCAAAAGAGCTCAAAGCAATGGTGGATGCTATCCGCAATATAGAATTAGCTCTCGGGGAAGGCAACAAACACGTTACCGATAGCGAGCGTCAAAACATCGCTGCCGCGCGCAAAAGTATCGTGGCAGGATGCGATATAGCTTGCGGTGAGATCCTTACAGAACAGAATCTTGATGTGAAACGTCCTTCTGGAGGACTTTCTCCCATGCTTTGGCCGCAAGTCATTGGCAAAGTGGCTCCGCGCGACTTCAAAAAAGACGAATTTATAGAGTTCTAATCTCCATAATTTATATCTATAAATAAAAACCTACATGGACTATATTCCATAGCGGCTAAGCTATGATATCATTTGTCTATTATATTTTCTTTCGGTATTTTTGCATCAACCAATATATACGATAATGAATCGGAAAATATGTATTGTCACTGGCACTCGCGCTGAATGGGGACTGCTAAGTGGCATCGCAAAGGCTCTTAAGAACCGTAGTGACGTTACGCTCCAAGTAATCGCCACAAATATGCATCTCGATGAACGTTTTGGTAATACCTATAAAGATATTGAAGCCGACGGAATAAATATTGACTATAAAGTGCCTATGCCAATTAAGTCTGACTCTCCTAACGGCATTGTTTCGGCAATGGGCGAATGTATGCGAGGCATGGCAAACGCTTTTGACATACTTAGACCAGAATTATTGATTATCCTTGGCGACCGCTATGAGATGCTTGCAACGGCCAGCGCTGCCCTTATCTATAAGATTCCTATTGCCCATCTTCATGGCGGAGAGGTATCACTCGGTGCATTCGATGAAAGCATTCGTCATTCTATCACAAAGATGAGCCACTTGCATTTTACAGCTACCGAGGAAAGTCGCCAACGAGTAATACAACTTGGAGAGAACCCGGAGCACGTGTTTAACACTGGAGCCATCGGAGTGTACAATATCAAGCACGCCAGCTATATGAGCAAAGACGAATTGGAAAGCAGCCTTCACACCTCTATCCCAGAGAAGAGTATTCTTATAACTTTCCACCCTTCCACTCTCGACAGTGTATCGCCACGAGTACAATGCGAGAATTTGCTTGCAGCTCTTGACGACCATGATGATTACAAAGTAATTTTTACATATCCCAACAACGACACTAACGGTAGAATTATAATCGAACTGATTGAAGATTATGCTATGCGTCATGCCGAAAGATGCGTGGTATATCCATCTCTGGGTTTGCGTCGTTATCTTTCCGCTTTACAATATGTAGCTGCTGTGGCAGGTAATTCTTCAAGCGGTATTCTTGAAGTGCCATCTATGGGAATCCCTACCCTGAATATAGGTATCCGCCAAGAAGGCCGACAACGTGCTGATTCCGTGATAGATTGCGGAGTTACGAAAGAAGAAATTTCCAAAGGTCTTGACTTGGCTCTTTCTGATGCAGCTCGTAAAAAGGCTCGCAAGACGAAGAACCCTTACGAGAAACCAGATACACTGGATTTCATCGTAAATACTGTGGTGACTTTTCCTCTAGATGACATAATTTGCAAACCATTTTTCGACCTAAAAAAATAGCATTCATTACAAATGAACACACTATATCTCATTCCAGCACGAGGAGGCAGCAAAGGCATCCCGGGTAAAAATATCAAACTTCTTAATGGTAAGCCCCTAATAGAATATTCTATAGAGGTAGCACGCCAGTTTGCCCCTGATAAAGATATTTGTCTTTCTACTGATGATCCAAAGATTATAGATGTTGCAGAATCATTGGGTCTGAAAGTACCATTCCTCCGTCCTGCTGAATTTGCTACTGATAAATGCGGCACGTATGAAGTTCTTCTGCATGCTGTGGATTTCTACGCCTCTAAGGGCATTAATTACGACACCTTAGTGTTACTTCAGCCCACTTCTCCTTTCCGCTCAGCAGAAGACGTGCAAGGTTGCTTGAATCTCTATACGCCAGACGTAGATATGGTGGTGAGCGTGAAAGAAGCTGCATCAAATCCCTATTATAATGCTTTCGAAACAGATGAAAATGGTTTTTTACACATTTCAAAGGGAGACGGCAAATATGTGCGTAGGCAAGATGCGCCAAAAGTGTGGGAATATAATGGCGCTGTATATGTAATCAATGTGGATTCACTTCGCAAGATGCGTCTAGGCGAATTCCTTCATCGTAAGATGTATGAAATGAGTTTGGCTCACTCTCTCGACCTCGATACCCTCACAGATTGGCTCGTGGCAGAAACCATCCTGAAAGAAAAAGAAAAGACTTCCGGAAGATAATTCAATAATCATATAATGATATCTGGCGCACTTTTCTCAATGTTCATAAATACAGATAATCATATTATCAAATCATTATAATTTGGTGCTTATAGTACCATTAATTAATAAGATTGGCTATCTAAATAATTAGGCAGCCAATCTTATATTTAATTAATTTATTATCGTTTTAGAATAGGCACCAAGCTACGGTAAATCCGGCCATAACAATAGCCACCATACTCATAAGTTTGATTAGGATATTCAAACTTGGACCTGATGTATCTTTGAATGGATCACCTACTGTGTCACCAACCACAGTTGCCTTGTGAACTTCACTTCCTTTGCCTCCGAAGTTCCCTTCTTCCACAAATTTCTTTGCATTATCCCATGCACAACCTGCATTAGCCATAAACACAGCTAGAACGAATCCTGAGCTCAAACCTCCGATAAGCAATCCCATGATACCAGGAACACCAAAGATTATTCCAGTAACAACTGGAGTAGCAATAGCCAGCAATGACGGAACTACCATAGCGTGTTGTGAACCTCGAGTAGATATTTCTACACAACGTGCGTAGTCTGGGTCAGCTTCTCCAGTAAGAATGCCTTTAATTTCGCGGAATTGACGACGCACCTCATCCACCATCTTACCTGCTGCACGGCTCACTGCATTCATTGTCATTCCACAGAATAAGAATGCCATCATAGAACCGATAAACATACCGGCAAGTACGCGTGGATTCATCAAATTCACATTATAATAATTCATAAAATCAAAGAAGTCTGCATCATGAATACCCACTACGTTTCCATCATTAAGTGTAAGAGCCTGATGTCCTAAGCGTTCAAGACCTATACGCACTTCCTCAATATAGGAAGCTAAAAGAGCCAAACCTGTCAACGCTGCTGAACCAATTGCAAAACCTTTACCAGTTGCTGCTGTTGTGTTTCCGAGGGAGTCAAGAGCATCAGTGCGACGACGAACATCTTCACCTAGACCCGACATCTCTGCATTTCCACCTGCATTATCAGCGATAGGGCCATAAGCATCTGTTGCAAGAGTTATTCCAAGTGTTGAAAGCATTCCTACTGCACTGATTCCTATTCCGTATAATCCCATTCCTACATTATTGAAATCAAAGCCTGAAGCGAAAAGATATGAACAAACAATTCCCACAACTACAGCTATTACTGGAATACAGGTTGAAATCATTCCAAGTCCTATACCAGAGATGATTACTGTAGCTGCGCCTGTCTTTCCTGATTCGCTCAATTTACGAGTTGGTTTATAAGTTTGCGATGTATAGTATTCTGTAGATTTACCAATAACGATACCGACTAGCAAGCCAACCGTTACAGAACCTCCGAGCCACATCCAATTTTCCATTCCAAGAAGCCAGAGTGTCAGGAACGAAGCTATAATGATAAATACGCCACTTAGATTGATGCTCATATTGAATGAGTTAAGCAAATCCTTCATAGTAGCCTTTTCACTACTCTTCACTGCGAAGATTCCAATTAGAGAAAGCACTATACCTACAGCTGCTATAAGCATAGGCGCCATAACAGCCTTCAACTGTAGCATGGAGTCGGAGCTTGCATAAGCGGCTGCTCCTAGAGCTGCAGAAGCCAATATAGAACCGCAATACGACTCATAAAGGTCAGCTCCCATACCTGCCACGTCACCTACGTTATCACCCACATTGTCGGCAATAGTGGCTGGATTGCGAGGATCATCCTCTGGAATTCCAGCTTCTACCTTACCCACTAGGTCGGCACCCACATCGGCAGCCTTAGTATAGATACCTCCACCCACGCGGGCGAATAGTGCCTGTGTACTAGCTCCCATACCGAATGTAAGCATTGTTGTTGTTATATAGCACAAACGCATTCCTCCTGATAACTCAGGAGCTAGCCAATTAAGGATAAGAAACCAGAATGCAATATCTAGCAATCCTAATCCCACTACCACTAGTCCCATAACTGCACCACTGCGGAAAGCAATACGCAAACCAGCATTTAGCGACGTGCGCGCTGCATTAGCAGTACGCGCTGAAGCATAAGTTGCTGTGCGCATTCCGAGATACCCCGAAAGTGCAGAAAAAAAACCTCCTGTTAAGAATGCAAATGGAACCCAAGCATTTTGCATGCCTGCAGCTGCCATTAAAGATAGTAGCACACAAAGGCCTACGAAAACCATAGCGACGACCTTGTATTGCTGACGCAAATAAGATTTTGCACCAGTCCTAACGGCTTCGGCTATTTTCTTCATTTTGTCCGTTCCCTCATCGGCTTTTTTCATCTGCCGATAAAAATAATAGGCCACCAAGAGCGCCAAAATAGATGCACCGGGTATTAGCCAAAAGTAAGATTGAATCATAATATTGATTTAAAGAGATAAATAGTTTTAAGTGTTTAAAATTAAGTAATATATCCTCATTCGCTTGCATTTATTTCACAAAAAATTAGCCTTATTCACAATTATTTGCTATATCATCCAATTTTACTCTAAAATATTCTTTTGCTATTTCATTCAAAGCTTAAAGTCATATTGTATCTTACTGATTAATGGTACTTTACCGCTAAAATCGCACTATTACGCCAATTAATTTCATGTCAGAACCCCTCTATATTTTTATTAACATTTGAGTGCTTGAACCATCTTCATCTGCAAAAAAATGGGCATACGCTTTTCACTCGTATGCCCATAATATCTTTATATTATCTTTCTCTAATGCATAATTGCATTAATCTTCCTGATGAATAGCCTTGATGGTACCAATCTGGAAAGATTTGATTTCCTTAGGCGTACCACGATAATAAACTTTACCCGTGCCACTTCCCTTTATTGTAAGAAGTCCACCATCTACTGTGCAATAAACTTTGCCTGTGCCTAGCAAACGACAGCTAACATCAGTTGCTTTGACACCCTCGGCCAATATTGTGCCAGTCCCCATATTACGCATGAATAAATTTGTACATTTTCCTGATGCTTGAATTTCACCCTTACCAGTAAGTATGGCTAATTCGACATCAGTTGCCTGCACATCTTTAATTATAATACGACCATTATCTGAAAGTTTGAACTTAACAGATGGAGCCGGAGCAACTTTCGCTATTGTCAATGTGCTATCCCCATCATTAACAGCCTCTTGTAGATAAGTTGAATAAACCTTAATTAGTGGCAAATTAGGATGGTTCACACTGTCAGTACCAACGTTTATCTGTAATTTACCCTTCCCATTGTTACTGAATATCATTTGATTTGCCATAGCTGGTAGAGCATCAAACACAGCTAATCCAGCAGAATCAGGATTACAGATATATTCAACATTAATATTATCTATAACAACAAGATTCTTAAACTCTCCAACTTTAGCCTCAAAATGTTGAATCTTTTCAGCCTTCATTCCCACGAGGCTAAAAAGCATAATAATAAAAAAAACAATCTTACTTTTCATATATTGGCTCATTTATTTGGTTAATATTACCCTTTCAATATAATTCAATATCTCATCAAGTTCCGCATAAGTCTTTGCTTGGAGCATCGCAATGCGTGTATCGCGAAAATTTGGGATTCCTTTGAACAAAGGAGTCGCTGCTAGATGACATCGAATATGCAAGATTCCCCTATATTCGTCAATTCTGTCAATGCTTTCGCGTATTTGTCTCCGAAGGAGTACCATTTTCTCCATGGCTGACGTAGGTTCCATGCTTTCCCCATGTTCAAGAAAATACTTTATCTCCTTAAAGATCCATGGAGCACCTATTGAAGCGCGTCCCACCATTATTGCATCTACACCATAACGGTCAAAATATTCAGCTGCCTTTTCAGGTGTAGTTATATCTCCATTACCAATGATTGGTATCTTCATACGGGGGTTGTTTTTCACCTCTCCAATCAAAGACCAATCCGCTTCACCTGTGTACATTTGGCTTCTTGTTCTACCATGAATAGTCAATGCTTCTATTCCACAGTCCTGAAGTTGTTCTGCAAGTTCAACTATTACCTTGCTATCATTATCCCATCCAAGACGGGTTTTAACTGTAACTGGTATTTTCACTGAATTTACAATAGCCCTAGTAATATCAAGCATCAATGGGATGTTACGTAACATGCCCGAACCAGCTCCTTTTGATGCTACCTTTTTAACAGGACAGCCAAAATTAATATCAAGTACATCTGGATGGGCTTCCTCCGCTATTCTAGCAGCTTCAACCATTGGATCTATTTCCTTACCATAAATTTGTATGGCCGCAGGTCTTTCCGAATCATTGATATCGAGTTTTCGCGTAGTACTATTGACGTTGCGAATTAAAGCATCGGCCGACACAAATTCTGTGTACACCATATCTGCTCCTTGTTCCTTACAAATTAAACGGAACGATGAATCAGTAACATCCTCCATAGGTGCCAATAGCACAGGCTTTTGCCCTAAATCTATATTTCTTATCTTCATACCCATTGATAATACCAGGCTGCGAATTTAATGATTATTCCCTATCCACCGAAATTTATAAGTAATTTGGACTAAAATAAGGTACTTATGGAATATTATCTACCTTATAAACAATAAAAAAGGGCTTTCGTTGAAGCGAAAGCCCTTTCTACAAAAAACACTCTTTTATCCACTCCTTTTATTATTTCCTTTGGAGAATGATTCTCATTTAATGAGATAATACTGATATTTTTTTCCGTTGATTATTTATGCGGATAAAATTATAGCTTGTTTGCCATATTGTGGGGACAATTTCACAAAATCTTTGGGTCAGATATGCAAAACTTTATTTTTTTGTATAAAAACAATGCTTTTTGTCATGAATTGTCAATCCACTACATTACAATCACTATTGGAATCTTTCCATTGCTCTAGAAAAACTTTTTCGAGAACCAAAGCCTGATGCAGCTGAGATTTCTTCTTTTGTGGCTTGCGGATTATTCTTTTGATAATTTTTTGCGTAGTCCAAACGATAATAATTTACCATTTCATAAAAACTACCAAAATTATTCTTTATCGACTGAGATACATATGTACGGTTACTTTTCACCTCATCGGCTAAATCCTGTAAGGTGAGGTGGGGATTCAGATATAATTTTTTTGTAATCAATGCGCACTTTATGCTTTCTCCCAAGGTAATATCTGGTTCAGTCTCTATCTTAGAATTTTCAAGAATTTCTTCTTCCTCTTCCGATTTTATAATTGCAGCAATATTCATGATTTTCTTATTCGGCCGTAGTATTGCAACTAACAGACTTAATTGGACAACCGTAAATATCACGTCTCCTGCAACTTTAATCCATCTTGAATCAAATAAAAATATAGCCCATGAAACTGCAGCCCACACAAATGGGATCCAGAATATCTTTATTGCGAATTTGCTCGGGAAGTCTTCATCGTTGGAATAGCTTTCGCTATTATATTGATCTATACTCTTTTTTAACCATAAAATGATTTTAGCCATATAGATATTCCATATTATGCTGAATGCTAGCACCACATAGAACACAACTTTTTCATAGGAGCCAATTTCCAAGGAACCAAACAAACTAAACACAAACACATATAGCAATACCGCAATGCAAGGAATCGTCATAAGCATCACATATTTATTTCTATATATATTTTTCTGATTAAAATATCTAAGGATAAGATATGCAGATATTATTGGGAAATACAATACCCCAAAAGCCCGGACTAACAACCACGCTTCTGGTGAACCGGGATTGAAAATATAGGGGAGTTGCATCAATGGAACAAAATATGCAATAACAGCTTCTTTTCGCGCTGAATAATAATAATCTTTGTCCTCATCGTATGGTGTACAAAAATGCCCTGCTCTAGCTACACCTGATGCAAAGGCAGTAAATACATATAAACAACAAGCGACAGTAAAATAGATTTCTGGATATGGCATCACATAAATTTTTCGCTTTCACCACAAAAATAGTAAATTTTATTTATACATTAAATAAAACTGCTTATTCTACGTATCTTTGCAATCATGAACAGAAATATTATACACATAGCATTTCCCGCAATTATAGCCAATATCACTATTCCTCTGTTGGGATTCATTGATACCAGCATTGCGGGTCACTTAGGCAATACTGTGTATATAGGAGCCATTGCCGTTGGAGCTATGATGTTTAATCTTATCTATTGGAACTTTGGATTTTTGCGCATGGGCACGTCTGGCCTCACTGCACAAGCCTTTGGAGCTAATGACCTCAATGAAGCAGCTCGTTTATTGTTACGTTCATCAGCTTTGGCTCTCCTAATTTCACTAACCATCTTAATACTTCAGTATCCATTACAATGGATTGCCCTTGAGTTAATTGGACCATCTCCAAATGTAACCAAGTGGGCACAGAGCTACTTTTTTGTATGTGTATGGAATGCTCCAGCCATTCTTATTATGATGGCTATCAAAGGTTGGTTTCTTGGTATGCAGGATTCCACTCGTCCAATGTTTATTTCCATAGGAGTTAATATAGCCAATATCATAGTAAGCCTCCTAGCTGTATTTGTATTTAAAATGGGATTTATAGGAGTTGCGGTTGGCACCGTCACTGCATCTTATATAGGATTAGCTTTCGCCATAATCCTTATCTACCGCTATCACTCTGATATTATAAAATTGATAAACTGGCGTGAAGCTCTGCATATTCGTGATTTAAAAAGGTTTTTCAGTATTAATAGTGATATATTCTTCCGTAGCCTGTGTTTGATGCTGGTAACATTATTCTTCACAGCCCGTGGAGCTAGATCAGGCGACGTAATCCTGGCTGCTAATACCATTATAATGCAGCTTTTCATAATGTTTTCTTACTTTATGGACGGGTTTGCATTTGCTGGAGAAGCTCTTGTGGGAAAATATACAGGAAGTGCCGACAACGACGCACGCTCCCGTTGTATCAGATTATTATTTATTTGGGGCATTGGAATCGCAGCATTATTTACAATATCTTATGCAGCGGGGTTAAAGCCTATATTTTATTTGCTAACAAATGACCAAACAGTTATAAATGCAGCTCTTGATTATTATTGGTGGTGCATAGCTATCCCATTTGCTGGAATGGCAGCCTTTGTGTGGGATGGTGTATATATTGGGTTGACAGCCACTCGCCAGATGCTGGTATCAATTTTTATAGCATCTCTTTCTTTTATGGCTGTATATTATTTGCAACCAGGCGAAGCCGACAACAACCGGCTATGGTTAGCCTTTATCACATATCTTGCAATGAGAGGTATATCGCAAACATTCTTATACCGCTATGTGATTAAAAAGGCTATTTAGGCCTTTGCTTCAATTTCTTAATAGTATTTGCCACGAATGGTGTGGGACGCAAATTATATGCGGCTTCTAGATATTTTATTGCATCAACCTTCACAGATGGATCCTTAGCGGAAATACCGTTATAATAATTCCCAAGCACGAGTAATGCATCATAATTTTCTGGATCAAATGTTACAATCTGTCTATATCGTTCCATTGCTTCTGAATACTTTCCTTCCAAAAGATATCCTTTTGCGACAGCATTTAAGTACTCAACGTTATCTGGCGTCGATTGCAACAAATATGTGCCGGTTTTAATCATATTTGGCGCATCATTACGAAAAGTATAGAATGATAATAACTGCAAATCAATATTTCTGGCAATCCATGGCTGACGTTTTTTCACAAGAGTAAGAAAATCTACATACTGCTGTGACTGCCCTACACTAAATGCATAGTCTCTCACATGAGTAAATAATGAGTCAAGCGGAATCGCATACTTTTGAGTACGTTGCATCAGATCTGTCTGCATTGTTGTATCATTAAGGACACCGCTCACTACAATCCCTCGAGCATAAGGCAATATTTCTTGAGGCCTTTGGTCAAGCATTAATTCATACATAGCAAGTGCGCTGCGCCATTCTTGGAATTGCACAAAGCGACTAGCCTTCTCTCCTAGCAATTTATAATCTGAGACTGCATGAGCCACACTTCCAGCGAAAGCAACTAGTAATAGTAAAAAAACTGACTTCTTAATTATCTGCCTCATAGTCCTATTCCTATTAATTTGAGCAATAAAGTTACAATTTAATCTTGGATATCATCAATTAACAACACCTTTGATCCCCTTTTTTATTTTTTCACTAGATAAATCTTATCTTTGTAGCGCAAATATGGAAAATCAAGATTTAAAATTAAAGACTGCCAGAACACTCAAATGGAACACCATTGATAAGTTCTCTTCTCAAGTACTTTATGCAATCACCGGCATTGTACTCGCGAATGTTCTTTCTAAGTCGGATTTCGGACTAGTAGGAGCAATCCTTATTTTCCAATCTTTTGCAACGCTTTTCGTTGACAGCGGTTTCTCTAGTGCTCTTATCCAAAAGAAAGTCCCAACTCAAACAGATTATAGCACAGTATTCTTTTTCAATCTTGGAGTAAGTATATTCCTATATATCATACTTTGGTTTACGGCACCATTTATCGACAGTTTATTCCATGCTGGAGGCCGTTTAATTCCTCTTTCCCGAATTATGTTCCTCACTTTCATTATAAATTCCACGGCATTGGTACAAACCAATCGGCTTATGAAAATAATGAACGTAAGGATGATAGCAATCAGCAATGTAGTAGGTCTTACTGTCAGTGGAGCTGTAGGAATATGGATGGCACTCAACGGTTATGGAGCATGGGCCATTGTATGGCAGTCTATAGTTCTAGCTGCGATAAAGTCTATCATGCTGTGGCTATCTTCTTCTTGGATGCCAACTATAACATTTGACTTCCAAGCTCTAAAATCCATCTTCCGAGTAGGTGTAGGTATAATGTCTAGCTCATTCCTTAATGTTGCGTTCCTTAATATCTATTCTTTCATAATAGGAACTTATTACAACTTAATACAATTAGGAACCTATACCCAAGCTGATAAATGGAGTAAAATGGGCATTGCCTCTCTTTCACAAGTATTCACTGCTTCTTTTTTGCCAGTTTTAAGTGCTTTTCAAGACAATGAGAAAGAATTTGCCAGAGTGATGTCAAAAACCAATCGCTTTGCCGGCTATACCACTTTCTTCAGCATGGGATTACTACTAGTGTGCGCTGCACCTATCTTCCACACACTTTTCGGCACTAAATGGGACGAAGCCATTCCGATGTTCCAAATCTTGGTAATTAGAGGAATTATCACAATCATAACATCTCTCTACAATAATTTCATTCTGGCTCGAGGTGAGGCTCGCAAATTTGTTTATACTGAGGTCGTGAAGGACGTAGTAACAATCGCAGCAATAGTTGCGACTATACCATTTGGCATAACATGGCTACTTTGGGGGCAAGTGATTGCCGGAGTAGTATTCTATATTTTCGATGTATATTTAGTGTGTATCGTTACAGGAAGTTCTGCAAAGAGCCTGTTGCAAGACTTGGCTCCTTATGTGGGTCTTTCTATCATTGCTTTAATTCCAGCATGGTTAATGTCGTTCGTAATAGGCAACCCTATTCTCCTATTGGCCGTTCAAGCAATCTTGGCTACAGGAATCTATTATATCCTAAATCGGGTATTGAAATCTAAGATTCAAGCTGATGTAATTGAATATGCTTTCGGACGTTTCCGCAAAAAAGCAGCATAAGAATTACCATCCAAAAATATTCCGCATAATCCACCAACCTATAAATACAAATAGAATGGCGAGAATCACCCATGGGTTATTCATGCCAAGATAGAAGCGTTGCCATTTTTTTCGCATCACTTCTGCCACTATATAAGCTATAATTATTGGTAGGAATATAACCAATACGGCATTGAAATGCCACGCAGTATATATATCACCTGAAAGAATGGCATGGATTGCACGCTGACTTCCACATCCAGGGCATTTATACCCTGTAAGAACTAAAAAAGGACACTTTGGGAATAAACTACTTTTTGATGGATCAAAGATAAAGTATGTGACTATAAATAATATTGCCACCACCACTAGTGCTCCCCATAAAATCCAGCGACGCACTTTATTTTATAATGTTAGTAGTTGTAATGCTATTATAACAGGAAGAGCTATCAGACCAAGCACTATAGACACTATACACCACACACCAGCTCTGTCACTTGCCTTCTGCGCTCCCATATAATCCCCGGTACGGTATTTTGAGCTCACGCTTGCAGAATAAATAATTGCTATCACTCCAGTGATTTGGCAGCATAGTATTGTCAATATTATAGATAAAGCCAAATAAGTTGGAGGGCATTTTGGGGTTTGTGGCTCATGTTGCTGATAATTATATGGTTGCTGCCCATAATATGGATATTGTTGAGGTTGTTGTGGATAAACCTGCTGTCCATAATATTGATTCGGTGGAGTGTTAGGTTGTGGAGGGACCATTTTAGGTTCCTCAGGCTGAGCTAGAGCTTCTTCTTGAGCAGAAGCTTCCTCTGACTCCGACTCTGCTTTTGGCTCTTCGTGAGTCTCTTCCACTGGAGTTTCGGCTTCGTGCTCCTCTGGCTCTACCTCTTCTTTTTTGGGAGAGTCAACAACTTTGGATGCACCCAAATTCAAGATAGAATGCAAATCTGCCACATTCTTAGCTTGTGCCCAGTCGTCCATGCCGTCCGACCACACATAAGTTTCTCCAGTAATTCCTATTTCCTTTAGTCCATTTAGATCCATCGGACCTTGCTGAACTCCATCTTTCATTACCCAATATTGCATAATTCTATCCTTTTAATTTGTTTTTCTCCAACGAGATAACTGTCTTAATATGCAAATATAGTATAAATAACAATCATTTCTAAATCATCCCCCATTTTTTCCAGAGCGATGTGTTAAAGTTTTGTTAAATATAGTACTATGTTATACAAGGTACTATATTTTCACATTACCTTTGTTGCATAAACAATAAAAAAGATATAACGCATCTATAACTTTACATAATAATGAATGTAGAAAACGTAAAATCTCAAATGCGAAAAGGGATGCTTGAATATTGCATTATGCTTTTGCTTCACAAGGAGGCGGCATATGCATCAAGTATCATAACTAGTCTTCAGGAGGCTAAACTCATAGTGGTGGAAGGAACACTCTACCCGCTCCTCACGCGTTTGAAAAATGATGGGCTTTTAAGCTACGAATGGAAAGAATCTACCCAAGGTCCTCCACGTAAATATTATTCTCTTACGCCTACTGGAGAAGAGGCTTTGAACGAATTGAGTTCCGCCTGGGCCGAGCTCTCTGAAACCGTAAACCACCTTACTAACAAATAAAACACTCCCAAATGCAAAAAACAATATCAGTGAACCTCTGTGGTTCATATTTCACAATAGATGAAGATGCTTTCAATCTTCTCAACGACTATATCAACAACGTGAAATCATATTTCAGTAAGCTTCCTGACGGACAGGAAATTACACAGGATATAGAATCACGTATTGCCGAATTATTTGTTGATAAAATCAACAATGGCACTAAAGTCATAAACCTAGCTATTGTACAAGAAGTTATAAATCGTATTGGAGATCCTGAAGAGATGCAGAATGGCGACGAAAAGCAGGCTCAAGTTCCACCATTTAATGAAAATCGTGAAAGTGGCACACGCCATCTATATCGCGACACCGACAACAAAGTACTTGGAGGTGTAATTAGCGGCTTAGCTGCATATATTGGGTGTGATGTAATGGTAGCAAGAATCATAGCACTATTGCTACTATGCTTCTTTTCTGGCGTCACGATAATTGTCTATATCGTCCTTTGGGCTGTAATTCCAGCAGCAAATACAGCCGCACAAAAACTCGATATGCAAGGGCTGGACGTTACGTTAGAAAATATTGGCAAAACTGTTACAGATGGTGCTAAGAAAGTGAATGACTACATAAACTCTCCTGAGGCTACAAGCACTTTGCATAAGATTGGAAACGGAATAATTCGCTTCATCACTCCCGTATTCAAGGGTATTTTAATATTTCTGGCATCTGTTGCTCTAGTAATAAGCTTTGTGCTTTTCATAGGATTTGTAGCCGAGGTATGCGCGATCGGCATTTCATTTACTGAGGGCACCCAGATCTTTATGAAAGCTTTCCCTGCTGGCGCACAAATAGAAACTCTTGGTGGACTTCCTCTCATTTGGGCTCTTGGAGCTACAACTGCTGCAACCGTTCTTATTATGCTCCCACTAGCTACAATAGGATATTCTATGCTTGCAGAATTGCTCAATTATCGTCATCTTTCAAAAACGGTCATAATTTCTACGCTAATTATATGTGCTATTGCAGTGATATTCTTAATACTCTATATTGTGATGGGATACACAAATGGTCCTATTGATGAATTTACTCTTCTCAAAGTAACAATCCAATAATTTAGGTTTTAAATACTTCTAACTATAAAAGTGAAAGTGCGTCCTGAGTTTATGCCGAGGCGACGAGCTGAGAAATAACGCTCGGGGTTGCATCTGGTGCAATTGCCGGAGACAACAATATTCTCCGCCTTTACACCACAATTTTCAAGAAGCCACACATTCGCCTTCCAAAGGTCGATGTGGGCTTTTTTTGTTAGCGGATTTCGCCTGCAGATATCATTTATTGGAAATCCAGCTTCTGAGAATTGCAACACTACCTCATCGCCTACCTCAAAGCAATCCTGACATATCGATGCGCCTATTGCCACTTCTATATCTTTAGCCTCAGCACCAAGCGCTTCCATCATCTCAACTGTGTTCTTCACTATTGCCGCCACTGTTCCTTTCCAACCAGCATGGGCCACTGCAATTATCCCTTTATTCGCATCACGGAGAACTATCGGCACACAGTCTGCTGTGTTCACGCCTATCGCCACACCAGGAACAGTGCTTACAAGCGCGTCAACGCCCTGAAGGCGTTCCGACCTATCCTTATCAGTCTGAACCAAGAAATCGTCATCAACGCCCTCTACGCGCGCCGAATGAGTCTGTCGCGGCATAATAAGCTTATTCAGCTCAATACCCATTAACTCACAAAGCGATTCTCTGCAATAATTTATATGAAAAATATCGTCACCTGTATAATCACACAAATTGATTCCGCTATAATAGTTTTGAGCGTCCACCGTACCTCTCAATACTGTGAACGCTCTTATATTGTCAATATCTTTTGAAAACCTTAAAGGTTCAATATCATTTATTTCCATCATCTATTGGCCCATTTTCATCATAGTACACGCCGTCCTCGTCATAACCGCCTTCCTCGTCATCATAAAATCCGTAAAGGTCGTCATCATCCTCCGGAAGTGGTTCTGGTTCAAAGATAAACTCATCCTCTTCCTTCACACGATGTCTTATGTCAAGATCTTTATGCACCGTTTGAGTAGGTATACGATTTGCCTCGTCATTGATAGTACGCCAAAGAATATCTTTTAGTTCCACAAGTCCCTGTCCTGCTACTGAAGAGATAAACACGCTAGGCACTCCCTCTGGCAATTCATGGCGCATCTCCTCCATCAATTCCTCATCAAGCATATCACTTTTCGAGATGGCAAGTACGCGAGGTTTATCCACCAAATCTGGATTAAATGCCTCAAGCTCGTGGCAAAGTATCTTATATTCGTTGCGGATATCAGGGCTATCTGCAGGTATCATAAACAATAATACCGCATTTCGCTCAATGTGTCGCAAGAAACGCAATCCAAGGCCTTTTCCTTCGCTAGCTCCTTCAATAATTCCTGGAATATCAGCCATCACAAATGACTGATTATTTCTATAGCTCACGATGCCGAGATTTGGCTCGAGAGTGGTAAAGGCATAATTCGCAATCTTTGGTTTGGCAGCAGAAATTGACGACAGCAATGTGGATTTACCTGCATTAGGAAATCCTACAAGACCCACATCAGCAAGCAATTTAAGCTCCATAATAATCGTCTTCTCAATAGCAGGCTCGCCAGGTTGGGCATAGCGGGGCGTTTGGTTCGTTGCGCTCTTAAAATGCCAGTTTCCCAGACCTCCGCGACCACCCTTGAGCAACTTCACTTCTTGTCCGTCCTCAGTTACATCGCATAGGAATTTACCTGTTTCTGCATCAAACACTGCAGTGCCACATGGCACTTCTATGGTTCTATCCTCGCCATCTTTTCCAAAACTGCGGTTACGATTTCCTGATTGTCCGTTGGTAGCGAACACATGACGTTGATATTTCAAGTGTAACAAAGTCCATAAATTACGATTTCCACGCAAAATGACATGACCACCTCTACCTCCGTCGCCACCATCTGGGCCTCCCTTTGGTATATATTTAGCTCTGTAATAGTGCTTAGAGCCTGCACCGCCCTTTCCAGAACGACACATTATTTTTACGTAATCTATGAAATTTGATTCTGCCATATTATATTTTTTAAGTCTGCAAAGTTAGTGATTTATTGCGCTATACGCAAACTCTCAATTCCCTAACGCACTGTAAGCCATTAAAGTTTTTACTTAAGCAAAAAGCTATACACTCATTTGGTTCTTAATTATGCTATTAAAACGGCTTTTTATGGCACAACTTCGCCAAAATTCTTTTTTCTAAGTAAAATTATTAATGTTTCTCAATTCTAATGCGATTTTTTTTACTAATTTTAAACCAGATATTCTACAAAAAAAGCCTTTTTCCTTAAAAATAGAAGGTAGGTCCTTCTTATAATTGATTTTCTATTGAAGCGATAATGATTATAATGATGAAAAACAATGCCTAAGAAATTTTATGATTTGAAGCTGGAAAAAACGCTACGTATTATTTGCATCGGTATAATTCTATTTTCATATGGATGCAGCAATAATAGCTCTCTTTCTTTTTCAGAGAAGGACAGGAATCAAATTGACAGCACTGTATCATCCGTCACTAATATCGACTCTTTAAAATCAATACTCAAAACCTATACCAACGAAAACAACATACTGGGAGAAATAGTGGCATATCGTGAATTAGGTAAGCAGTTACGTGATATAAACAATTTCACTGAAGCCATTAAATACAATAAGAAAGGTGTTGAACTTGCTGAAGAATACAACGACACAATTGAAATCATTCGCGGATTAAATAACATTGGAACAAACTATCGTCGTTTAGGAATTCTTGACGTAGCATCTGAATATCATTATAATGCACTCACCTATTGCGATAAATTTAATGACAAGACTAGTCGATTGTCACTGAAAAACAGAGTGATATCCCTTAATGGAATTGGAAACGTTGAGCTCACTCTTGGCAACAAAGAAGCTGCCGATAGTGCATTTCGTGAAGCTCTAAAAGGAGAAAAATATCTTGGAAGTGCTCTTGGGCAAGCCATAAACTATGCTAATATCGGTTCTATATTCGAAACTGAAGGAAGAATTGACTCCTCATGGGTATATTACCACAAATCCATGTATTATAACGTTGCGGCAAAATCAGAAATAGGTATATCATTATGTCATGGACATTACGGACAGCTGTATGAAAAGGAGGAAAAATGGGACCGTGCTATTCTCGAATACAATGAGGCATATAATATGATGTCAACCAATACCGACCGCTGGCATTGGCTTGAAGGATGCTTATCACTCGCTCAGGTTTATATTAAGAAAGGGGATCTGGCTTCCGCGGGAAAATATTTGGACAGCTCCTTGAAAACAGCTAAAGCCATTGGTTCGCTTGAACACATTTCAAGAGCATACCATCTATTTTTCGAATTATATAACAAACAGGGCAACTGCCGCAAAGCGTTAGACAGCTATATTCTCAGTCATGACTACGGAGATAGTATTTCCAACACCAAAAACCTCGAGAAAATACAAGAGGTGAGAATCAACTATGAGCGTGCCCGAAAACAAAATGAAATAGATCATATCCAAAAGGACTACCAGAATGAGAAGCATATAAAGAATGCTATGTTATCGGCCTTTCTAGCTCTCATTCTTCTGGCTATTGCTGCTATATTCTTCTTGTGGTATGCACTGCACCTTCGTGCAAAAAATCAAAGTGTGATGCAACGCATGGAACAAATCCGATTAAACTTCTTCACTAATATTACGCATGAATTCCGCACGCCTCTTACAATTATTCTTGGCTTTGCTAAACAGCTTGAAAACGATAAAATCCCCCACAACGAAACCACTAAATCACTAGGCAAAAGAATATATCATCAGGGTGCTGATTTATTGGATTTAATAAACCAGTTATTGGACATCTCTAAAGTGAAATCCGACATCGGAGATTCATCCTGGGTATCTGGGAATATAATAGCCTATCTTATTATGATTACTGAGACATTCCATAAAGTAGCTGCACAAAAGAATATCGAATTGTCATTCTCTCACTCTGAGAATATTATCATGATGGATATGGTGCCCGACTATATTCTGAAGATAATGCGCAATTTGATATCAAATGCAATTAAATTCACGCCAAACCAAGGGAAAATTAACATCTCTGCTATTCGAAGCGCAAACAATCTAATCCTCAAAATATCTGATACGGGGATAGGAATCCCGCCAAAAGACTTACCCCATATTTTTGATGCTTTCTATCAAGGACAAAATGGCAGCTCTACGATTGGCACAGGAGTGGGGCTTTCTCTCGTACATCAAATCATTGAAATCCTAAATGGTAATATCGTTATTGACAGTTCTCAGGAAGTGGGAACAACATTCACCATTACTCTTCCAATTAAAAACACTATTACAAAGGTTGAACCATTCGCATCCAACGACCTTAACATTCTACAGCCTTCAGACCTGTTAGACAACGAGAATATCGTAAACCCACAAATCACACAAGCAACAAAAGAAACCGATAATTCCCTTCCGATTCTTCTTATCGTAGAAGATAATCCTGATATATCAAATTTCATTGCTACACAACTCGCTAAGCAGTATAACATTTTCTTCGCTAACAATGGTGAGGACGGCCTTAATCGAGCTATTGACCTAATTCCCGACATCATTATTTCGGACATTATGATGCCTGTAATGGACGGCCTTGAAATGTGTAAACAGATTCGCAAAAACGAGGCTACTAATCATATACCTCTTATTATCGTTTCTGCAATGTGTTCTGAAGAAGAGAGTATAAAGTGGATAAAAGCTGGCGTCGATGCCTATTTATACAAGCCTTTCAACGCTGAAGAGCTAAATGCACGAATAGAAGGGTTGCTCGAGTCAAGAAGATTACTGCGAGAAAAATATTCTATCGCTCTTTCCAAAGGCACACAAAACGAAGTGCAACTATCTCGAACCTCACAATCTTTTATCAATAAATTTATTGATTTGATATATCAATCTATCACACGGAATAATACCGACGTAGAATCTTTAGCGTCCAAGCTCTGCATGAGTAGATCCCAATTAAATAGAAAGATTCAAGCTATTACTGGTGAAAACACAATCTCATTTATTATTCACATAAGAATAGAAAAAGCAAAAACACTTCTGGATTCTTCCATTGATATTCCGGTTGGCGACATTGCCACCGAATGTGGATTTGAAGATGGGGCATATTTCTCACGCATATTCAAACAATTATGCGGCCTCACTCCATCACAATATAGAAAAAGAATTAAACATTAATACTGAATACGGCAAAACTGGATTTGCACTTACACATCCCTGTATTTCAACTTATTAGTTGATATTATTATTCAAAAAATACAAATCTAACTCTCTTATAAAAGCCGAAATATCCTATTTTTTGTACAAAAAATCCTAACACCTTATTTCCTATATTTTATTTCTTTGCTTAAGGAAATTGTATATATATGTATCATGCCTAAAGCATCTTTTACATCCTATCAATATGATGATTCTATCCTTTATTATAACAGGTTCTGGCACATGAATATAAAACAAGGCTTAATGATATTGTAAGTTCTAGTATTTAAATTCTTTCTCATAACTGGGAAAAATAGTATGAATAAAATTTCATATTTACGCACACATAAATATGTTCTCTTTAAAGAATCTCATAAAAAGTTTTAGCCCTATGACTGAGTACTCTGCTTCATCACAGAGTACTCTTTTTTCCCATTAAATGCAAAAAAGACCGATTCACCACGAACCAGTCTTCTTTACCTTAAAAATTAACCTAAAATTATAAATCTATTTGCTTATGAAAAAACATATGCAAATATATATTCAGATTATCTATTTGCCAAATCTTTTGTTAAAATATTCCATAAATTAACCTTTATACTGTTAATTCCAATTTTTAAGTAACTTTTAAAAGTTAAACATTAAGCAAGAAAATCCGCCAAAATTTGACGGATTCTCCCACTGATATGTTAAATTTAAACTATTCTGCTGTAAGATATAGCACTCGGCTAGCATAATCACTACGCTTGTTATAATCCACATTGTGAGTATATGGGATTTCCAGCCCGTTAGCCATCAAATACTCTCCAGAAAAGCTCTTACCTTCAAAACTCAATGGAGTATTATCTATACGGTTTAATTCATGAATCTTGTATGTTTTTGTTGGATCAAGACCTGCCATAGTAATTCTTGGAAGGTGTTGGTTCATGAATTCCTCTGTTTTCCACCAATAAAATACTGCCTCATTTTTATTTTCAGAAACATACATCAATGATGCCACTCCCTTATTATCGTAAGGTGATTGCAATCTGTAAATATCTCCAAATTGCACCACAGGACGTATCATCTTATAATCAGCAATTGCCTTTTTACACAAGTCTTTTTCATCATCTTTCATATTCTTTGGCTGAATTTCCATACCCAAGCGGCCACTCATGGCGACATCTATGCGGTATTTAAGCGGGATGGTGCGGAAAGTCTGATGGTTTGGAGCTGCGCTAATATGCGAAGCCATAGCTATTGCAGGGAAGAAATATGATGTACCCCATTGCATATATACACGTTGTAATGCGTCTGTATCATCGCTCACCCAGAATTCATCAAAATATGGCAGCACACCATAATTTGCACGGCCGCCTCCGCTAGCACATGCCTGAATTGTTAAATCGGGATATTTCGCACGAATACGCTTGCACACTTTCTCAAACCCTCTATGATATTCAATATATAGATGACTCTGATTATCCGAAGTCAAGTAGTTTGAGCCATGATTCATTATCGCCATATTGGCATCCCATTTTATATAGTCAATAGCCGGATATTTCGTCGTCAAAGTATCCACCATGTAGAATATCATATCCTGCACTTTTGGGTTAGCGAGATCAAGGACTACCTGCGTTCCTCCTCTTCCAAGCACTAAATCACGCTGCGGAGCTTTAATCACCCAATCGGGATGTTTCTCATATAGCTCGCTTACGGTGTTTGCCATTTCAGGTTCTATCCATATTCCAAACTTAATACCATTCTTCTTGGCGCTATCTAGCAGCCCGTTAATTCCTGAAGGCAATTTTGTCTTATCTACTACCCAGTCACCTAATGACGAGCTGTCATTCTTACGCGGATATTTATTTCCAAACCAACCATCATCCATTACAAAGAGTTCGCCACCCATTGATGCTATATCTTCCATCATTTGAGCCATTCCTTTTTCATTTATATCGAAATAGACTCCCTCCCAACTGTTAAGGAGAATCTTGCGTGGTTGGTCGCCATGAGCCAACTTGTATTCCCGACCCCATTTGTGGAAATTACGACTACTGCCGCTCAGTCCTTGGTCACTATAAGTAAATGCGAGTTCTGGTGTAGTAAAAGTTTCTCCTTTTGCCAGATTATAATAAGAGTTGTCCTCATCAATACCTGCCATAAAAGTGTGATATTCATTGTCATGAGTCTTTATAAGGAGCTTATAGTTGCCTCCATAGCACAAAGCAGCCCCAATCACTCTCCCTGTATTTTCTTGTGGCTTGCCATCGAGAGAGAACATTATTTCAGCGTGTGAAGTGTGAGAATTTCTCACTCCGTCACGATTTTCTATAATTTTAACCCCAGGCGTTAGCGCTTCTTCCGTAACACGCCCTTCGTTTGCCCAAGAACCATTAAGATGCGAAATCCATACATCACCTCTGCGGATCGGCATATATCCCGACGCAAATTTTGTGAGCAACACTTTATTCTTTTCGCCATTCTTTATTTCAGTCCAAGTAGTGATAATATCCACATCCTGATAAGCCTTGTAATAAACATTCACATAGAATGGATATACTTTATCCTTCATAGATATTTTTGTAATCTTCGCATTACCATCTGTCATTGTCTCTACCCCTGTTATTCCCAGTTGAGTGGTCATATTTCCGTCGGCATGGCGCACTGCCAGTGCAAAATCGCCAGGGCAGTTAAGCCCATAGGCTGGATATGCTGATTCGTGCATCCCGCTCACAGCGTCAATATTATCAAAATCTGCCGCTCCGAGTTTCGCTCCATAATAAACTTGCTGCAACTCTGCTCCTTTATTAGCAGATAGCACAAGCGAGTTATTTGGAGTGGTAATGTGTATGTTTTGTGCACTCACAAATCCACATACAAAAGCACTCAAAATGCTTAAGATGGTAATTCTGGTTAGTTTCATATCTATATTTGGTTTACGTTTGTAAGTTTTATTTCTTTTGATTTGAATTACTGAAAATCCATTTCATGAAATCTGGCATATTGAATGCAGGATTCCAACTACCATGGTTACATCCAGGAAATTCAAAATATTCCACATCAGCATTGCGCTTTTTGAGCTCAACATAGGCTGCTCTGGAAGCATCCACTGGCACTATATTATCGGCATCTCCATGATAAATTCTCCAATGCACCCTATTAGCGTTCTTTAGTCTTGAAGGATTAACTGTACCGCAGATTGCCACAGCCGATGCAACCATATCGGGATAACGGCTCACAAAATCATATGTGGCCATTGCGCCCATGGAAAGTCCTATTATACAGACTCTGTCTGCATCAACCAAACCTCTGCCTATATACTCGTTAATTAACGCCTTTATAAGCTTTATTTGCTTTGTTGGCTCATTCAAAACTGGCATTTCGTTTGGCATAAGAGATACGGGTCTTGAAGGATAGGCCCAATAGCCGTCCTCTGGGCACTGCGGGAATACAACGTAGGCTGGGTATTTAGCTCTATTTACAGGGTTTAGGAACATCTGACCACCCCATGTTAATTGCTTTTCGTTATCGATTCCTCTCTCACCTGCGCCATGCAGAAAAACTACTAAAGGATATTTCATATCTTTTCTTATATTCTCTGGAACAAGAGCCCTGTATCGCAACGTATCTTGGTTGGCCACTAGTTCTTTTTTCTCATAAAGTGAAAGCTGTGCTTGAGCAGTTGTTACTGCTATTGCTACAAGCGCTAATAGCATCAATATCTTCTTCATAATTTCGGTAGTTTTTATTTCCAAAGTTATTATATTTGCACCACAACTTCAAACTTTGCGTGATGATAAGATTAGTCAATCCAGAGATGGATGCTGCTAAAATAGCAGAAATCTACAATTACTACGTCGAGAATACAACCATCACTTTCGAAACCGAACAAGTATCCGTCAACGAGATGCGTTCCCGAATCATGGAATTATCTTCAAAATTTCCATATTACGTTTATGAAATAGACGGCAAAATTGCCGGATATTGCTACGTTCATCTATGGAAACTTCGTGCTGCATATTGCCACACTGTTGAGACCACGGTTTATCTTTCCAATTCATTCACGGGAAGAGGCATAAGCAAGGAGCTAATGCTCAAGCTCATTGATACATGTCGTGCAGAAGGATATAAAGCACTTATCGCTTGCATCACTGCTGGAAACGAACATAGTTACGCTCTTCACCGTAAATTAGGATTTAAGCAGGTGTCAGAATTCAAATCAGTAGGACGTAAGTTTGACAAATGGATTGATGTCACGGATTTCGAATTACTCCTTTCCGAATAGTAGATTTAAACTGTTGCCGAAAGCATTTCAGCGTCACCAGTTAAAATGAGCTTATTCACTATTGCCGGCACAAGTACAGTTTCACCTCGCCTCATTTCAGTAACATTCCCATTATTATCAGTAACTGTAGCGGTCCCTCCAAGACACATTAAAATTCTGAATGAATCCTTACGTTCTGATTTTATTTCATATTTGTCCTTAACAATGATGCGTTTCACATCAAAATAGGAACACTTAACTAATTCTTTCTCTCCCTCAATCTTTTCACTGCAAGGTATCACGCAATCATCATACACGTTATAGTCAATAGCGTCTTTCGCTTGTTCAGTATGCAATTCGCGTTTCTTACCCATTGAATCAGTGCGATTAAAATCAAAAACCCTATACGTAGTATCTGAGGTCTGCTGTATCTCAGCAAGCAACGTTCCACCTCCTATTGAATGTATTCTTCCTGCAGGTATAAAGAAAGCATCACCATTATGAGCATCATATTGCGAAATCACATCCATAATGGCTCCATCAGCTATAAGCTTCTCATAATCACTAGCTGAAATCTTTTTGGAGAATCCATCGCCTATCTTTGCTTCTTTTTCCGCATCAATGATATACCACATCTCTGTCTTTCCAAATTGTGAACCGCGTTCGCGAGCCAATTTATCATCTGGATGGACCTGAATAGAAAGATCTTGCTTTGCATCTATGATTTTAACCAAAAGCGGAAATACATTTCCATATTTCTCATATATTTTTTCGCCTACAAGATCGCCTTTGTATTTATCAATTATTTCTACTAATGTCAAACCCTTGTCCGGGCCCTCTGCTACAATTGATTCATGGCCTTCAACACTAGATATTTCCCAACTTTCACCAATTTTCTGTTGGTTGGTATTCAACCCTTTATATGGGGCTATTTTCTCACCACCCCATAGAACTGATTTTAAGAATGGTTCAAATTTGAATGCTTTTATAATTGTTCCCATTTTTCTAATCTTAGGTTATAAAAATCTATCGCTTTTAAGAAGCACTGAATATACCTCCATGCACATTCTTCCATTATGATAAGGACATTTCCAAAAGCCAGCCTTATCATCCATGGTATTTATCATACCATTAGCCTTCCTACTCCAATGCCACTCGCCATTGTGCAAATCTACAATATTTTTTTTGATATACTCCCATGAAGATAGGGCTTTATCCAATGCTTCTTTCTCCCCGTGGAAACGATATAAATAAATCAGTCCGATTACTTGTTCAGCCTGTACCCACCAGTGTTTATCATTGTCATAATGGCCTGATGCATGACGTTCATACACCATCGAGCCATCAGTACAACGGCCCTCTAGAGCAGCATTGGCTATATGGTAAGAATGGTCAAGAGTCTTATTTATCAAAGCCTTATCGCCAAGCTCGTGTGCAGTTTCGAGTAATAGCCATGAAGCTTCTATGTCATGCCCATAAGATTCTTCTCTATCTTGCCTATTCCATTTCTCATCAAAGAACAATCCAAGATGATGATTCTTCTCGTCTTCCATAATATCCAAAAATAGATGCATCAAATGCTCTATTGCTCCTCTAAGAGAATCATCTTTCCACACTCTATAAAGATTCGTGTAAGGCTCTATTATATGAAGATGCGTGTTCATTGTTTTCTTTGAATTGGCATCTTTATCGCTCAACCTCATGTCGGCAATTTCTGTCCATTCTCTTGTACAGGCCTCAAGGTATCCGCCATCTTTAAAATCCCTGCTATGATTCTCTATATCGTGGAAAAGTTTTTGCGCATAGTTCAACGCTTCAGCATCTCCGGTGGCACGAGCATATTCACTCAATCCATATATCACAAATCCTATTGCATAAAACTGTTTTTTTGTATCAAGAGGACTCCCATCAGCATTTAGTGACCAGTATACTCCGCCAAATTCCTTATCGTAGAAATAATTTATGATATAGTTTTTTGCCCTTGTGGCAGTGTCAAGATATCTTTTATCGCCAGTCATTCTATATGCTGCTGAGAATGTCCACAGCAATCTACCGTTAAGTATAGCCCCTTTAGGAGCATCTTCATCGAGTATATCATTGCCGTCGCGACGGCCGTAAAAGCCACCACGTGGGTCAATCATCTTATCCATCCAATAAGGCAGGATATTGGTTACAAGATTATCCTTCAACTCATTTGCAAGTTGATATTCTAATTCCTTTTCCATTCTGAAAAGTATTTTCTTTAAATTCTAGTCTTCATGAGCTCTAACAATCTTAAGCTCGTCGTTAATTTCTTTGATTTTCTTTGTAGTCAATGGATAGAAATACACCACTACAATAGCAAATAATGCCACTCCTGCTGGGATAAAACTCATTAGCCAGCGAAGGCATCTTATAGCTTCTGGGATTTGTACAGGATTAGGCATAGTTGGCGTTGCTGCTATATATCCCATTCCGCCTAGCAGCCACATAACGGCTGCTCCACCAAATGCACTACCAAATTTTTGTGCCATTGAAGACGATGAAAATATTAAGCCTGTGGAGGCTGTCTTATACTTCAACTCTGCATAATCCGATACGTCGGCATACATACTCCATACTAGTGGAGAAAGGATTCCTGTGCATATAGAAATCAATATCTGAAGTATCAGCATTGTCCAATATCCGCCAGGAGTGCATGGAACAAAGAAGAATCCTACACTTAATACTACCAGTGCTACATTTGTAAAAATATATGTTGTTTTTTTCCCTAGCAAATGTGTTATCGGCACTGTTAATGCCACACCCACCATATTGGCAACTTCTCCAATGCTTAAGAACAAACCCGCATAGAATAGTATCTTAATTCCAAACGCCACAAGCGACACGTCTGGTCCAATAATGTCAGCAAAGAAATATGCCACCGCCGAACCTCTAACTGTGTTGAATAAGTTTGAACTCAATGCTGCTCCTATCAATAGCCACCATGGGGCATTTGAAAGCAACGCTTTGAAGTCTGCTCCTATTGATACCGTGGATATTGTCTTTATTCGCTCCCTTGTCATTGCAAAGCAACAAATGAACAATATAAAACAAGCTATGGCTATTGCTGTCATTGAGAATTGCCAACTTGTAGCAACGGAAACACCCATATGTGATTGAAATAAATCACATAATGGCTGCCATGCGGAAAGCGCTATAAAACTACCTCCATAGGCAAAGAACATACGGAAAGATGAAAATACCGTCTTTTCATCTGAATCATCAGTCATCACACCAAGCATAGAGCCGTAAGGGACATTAATTCCAGTATATACGGTCATCATTAGGATATATGTTACATAGGCCCAAATTAACTTGCCCGCATAGTCGAAATCTGGAGTAGTAAACAGCAATATACCGCAAATTGAGAATGGCGCAGCCATCCACAATAGATATGGTCGATATTTACCCCAGCGTGTACGTGTTCTATCAGCAATTAATCCCATCATTGGGTCTGAAACCGCGTCCCATATTCTTGTTACAAGAAGGAGTAATGCTGCATCTGAAAACGATAATCCAAATACATTTGAATAAAAGAACGGCAGGTAGTATGAGAAAATCTTCCAAAACATGGAGGATGACATATCTCCAAATCCGTAGCCTATTTTTTCTTTTAATGAAGCCATATATTTCTGTTAGTTTTTCTCTCTTTTTATTTTAGAAATTCAAGATTCTTATCAATCAATCGATTCAAAGTCTTCACTGATTCTGTAGTAGTTAGTTTATCTTCAGGCGTATTTAGACAGTAATCCACTAATCTATCGATAGTTGAAGTGGCTACATGCATACGGGTATCGCTTGAAGCGTAGTAAATATACACTTTTCCATCTTCATCTGCAATCCACCCATTTGTGAATAGCACATTCATCACGTCGCCAATATATTCCTCGCCAACTGGTGCCATAAGATATCCTCCAGGAGAAGCAATCTTCTTCCATGGTTCTTCAAGTGAAGTCATATACATATATAGCACATATCTCAATCCTGAAGCGCAACCACGCACACCGTGTGCAAGATGCAACCACCCTTTAGAAGTCTTGATTGGGTGTGGACCTTCGCCATTTTTCACTTCCTTGATAGTATGGTAATAACGTTGGTCTATGATAATTTCATCCTTAACCTCGGCATGAGCCATATCATCTACAAGTCCCCAACCTATACCACCACCAGAACCTGCATCAATAAATCCATCCTGTGGACGTGTATATAGTGCGTATTTTCCATTCACAAATTCTGGATGAAGCACCACATTGCGCTGTTGGCTCTGACTCTTCAAGTCAGGTAGTCTATCCCAATGTATTAAGTCCTTTGTGCGAGCTATACCGCAAGTGGCTGTTGCTGCCGATAGATTCCCAGGCTCGGCTGGATCATGGCGTTCCACACAGAATAGTCCATATACCCATCCGTCTTCATGTGCAGTAAGACGCATATCATATATATTTGTACCCGGGTCTTTATCATCCGGCATCATGATAGGGTGCTCCGTAAAGCGAAAATTATCCACTCCGTTAGGGCTCTCAGCCAATGCAAAGAATGATTTGCGGTCGTTGCCTTCCACTCTAACCACAAGCACGTATTTTCCGTTCCATTTTATGGCTCCTGAGTTTAGGGTGGCATTCACCCCTATTCTTTCCATAAAAAATGGATTTGTGGCTTCGTTATAGTCATATCTCCATGTGGGAGGAATCATCGCTGCTGTCACGACAGGATTTTCATATCTCTCAAAGATACCGTTCCCCTCAATGGCCTTATTTTTTCTTGTCACAAGCGTTTCATAGGCATATTCTACGAAATTTTTTCTTTCTTGAAATGTCATGTCGTTATATTTTTATGTATTATTTTATTTTTTTCATATCCTTGGAAAAGAGAGTCTTCTTCTCTTTGAAAAACTTCTTAAATGAAAGTTCAGATTGCTGTCCTGGATAAGGTGCATAGAAATGCTTTTTGTTTTGATTGCTGTTTCTCCATACGCACACATAGCATATAGGATATTTTACAATATTCTTGTATAACACCTCTGTCCACCAGTTAGGCATAGTCAATGACTCACTGCCTGTCTCTGTAAAAGCTACGAGTTTACCATGTTTTTCAGCTGCCTCGGTTGCAGAGCTCAACACATTCTTTACGCGCTCCTCATATGTTGGCACACCTTTTTCTCCATCAAAATGATAAACATCAGCTCCCATTATATCTACATAGGCATCCCCTGGATAGCGTTCTAAATAGCTAGCCATATCAGTTACATGATCTTTGTCGGGAGAATAGGCCCATACTACATTATCTACGCCTTTTTCATCAAATATTTGGCGTGTCATGCGCCATAATGCCTTATATTCATCTGCACTGCAATGGTCATAGCCCCACCAAAACCAACTTCCGGTATGTTCGTGCCAAGGCCTGAATACTACTGGAATTGGATTCCCTTTTTTATCTTTCAATGATTTGATAAAGTCGGCAGCCCTTGCAATCCACACTTTCATTGTATCATTAGCCACAGTTCCTGTGGTTATGCATTCTTTCACCACGTTTCCTGCCGTCGTGCTCCATGCATCTTGCTTATTTATAGGATTGCGTAAATGCCAGCTAAAGGCGTTGATTCCTCCTCTTTCATCCTGTTCTTTCACCTCTTCGCGAATAAAGTTAAAAGGCACGCCGTCAAGTTCTTTATCGCATTGCCATTCGATTAGGCCTAAGTCCCAATTCATAAGACCCGGATAATCGCCACAAACTTCCTTAACATCACTTCTTCCAGCCATGTATTCCCATGTGTGGCCGTAGGCCGTATCATCGTGATGTCCGAACGCAAAATTACCAGCTTTGCTCACTTTTGCTAATCTTTCGATTAAGCGTTCTGAGGGCTTTCCCGCTGCACAGGCAGCAAAAGATATTGTACTCATAATGGCTAATCCAATTAGTATTTTATTCTTTATCATGATCAAGTTTTATAGTTAAGTTAGGTTTCTGGAAAGGCATTATTTTAGGAAATATTCTATATTACACTGGCTTCCTGATGGTTGAAGAGGTATAATGTTACCATCCACTTCCTTTCCATTTACTTTCATGCCCTTATATCCGGCCGTCCTCCTCACTTTTATATTATAAGTGGCACCTCTAAAATTGCGCGTCACATCATACCCGTTCCAACTTTTAGGCACACATGGTTCTATTTGGAGTCCATCATAAGTCGGTTTTATTCCAAGTATGAATTGTGTGATTGCATACCAGTTCCATGCCGCCGTACCAGTAAGCCAAGAATTTTTCCCTTCTCCGGGCTTATACGAATCCTTACCTGCAATCATTTGACAGTAAACATATGGCTCAACCTTATGTAAATCAGAATGTTCTTCGCAGTATGCCGGACATATCTTTTGATAATATTCCCAAGCTCTATCACCACGACCTAGCACAGTTTCACCAATGATAATCCAAGGGTTGTTATGTGTGAATATACCTGCATTTTCTTTATATCCAGCTGGATAAGTTGATATCTCGCCGTATTCAGCTACATATTTTGTAAATGGAGGATTGTTAAGCACTATACCATGCTCACAGTCAAGATATTTTTTTACTGAATCGAGCGAGCTTTCCACCATTCCCTCTTCAAGGCCGATTCCTGCCATTGTACACCATCCTTGACTCTCAATGAAAATCTTACCCTCTTCATTTTCGTGGCTTCCAACTTTATGTCCATAATAGTCATAGGCTCTTAGGTACCAATCTCCGTCCCAACCATGATTTTTTACGGCTTCAACCATTGAATCAACGCATTTTTGCGCACGTCTGGCTTCCACCAAATCGCCTCTTTTGCTGCATAATTCCACATATTCTCTACCATATATCACAAATTGGCCTGCTATCATTAAAGATTCTGCTTTACTTCCCTCGCTTTTGTTTTCCGTTGTCTGGAATGATTCATCAGGGTCCCACGAGAAACAATTAAGATTCAAGCAGTCGTTCCAATCTGCACGCCCGATTAAAGGCAGCATATGAGGACCAAGATTCATGACCACATGATCAAATGACACTTTTAGATGTTCTAACAAGGTTTTCTCAGAACCCTCTTTATTGTCAAAAGGTACTTTTTCATCGAGGATGCTGAAATCTCCAGTCTCTTTTATATATGACACTGTTCCAAATATAAGCCATATTGGATCATCATTGAACCCACCACCAATATCGTTGTTTCCACGCTTGGTAAGCGGCTGGTATTGGTGATAACATCCTCCGTCCTCAAATTGAGTAGAAGCTATGTCAATGATGCGTTGGCGAGCTCTCTGAGGTATCTGATGCACAAACCCAATCAAATCCTGATTTGAATCACGGAATCCCATTCCTCTTCCTATCCCACTCTCGAAATAAGATGCAGAACGTGAGAAATTGAATGTAATCATGCACTGATATTGGTTCCAAATGTTCACCATTCTGTCCAATCGTTCATCTCCGCTATCTATGCTGAAATTAGAAAGAAGCGTATCCCAATATCTATGAAGTTCTTCAAAGGCGTTATCAACCTTTTCTGCAGTATCAAATTTTGCTATAACCGCCTTAGCTTTTGTCTTGTTTATTATACCTTTTGACTCCCATTTTTCTTCTGGAGTATTCTCCACATAACCAAGCACAAAGACAAAATCTTTGCTTTCGCCAGGTTCAAGAGATATTTCCATATAATGGGATGCTATTGGCGACCATCCGTGAGCTATCGAATTAGTAGCTTTACCTGCAAGCACAGCTTTTGGCTCGTCAAAACCATTGTAAAGCCCCATAAAAGGCTCTCTGTCGGTATCAAATCCATCAATCGAACTGTTTACGCTGTAAAATGCATAATGATTGCGACGCTCTTTATATTCAGTCTTATGGTATATCGTAGAATCTTCTATTTCCACTTCTCCAGTAGATAGATTGCGCTGAAAGTTCTCCATGTCGGTAGCTGCATTCCACAAGCACCACTCAACAAAAGAAAACAATTTCACATTTTTCTTTTCTATGCTATTATTTGTGAGTGTAAGTTTGGTCACTTCTGCAGATGTCCCTAGTGGAACAAAGAATTTCGCTTCAGCTTTCAATCCATTCTTAACTCCAGTGATGACACTATAGCCCATTCCGTGGCGGCACTCATAGCTATCTAGCTCTGTCTTGCAGGGTTTCCATCCAGGGTTCCACACATTTTCTCCATCTTTAATGTAGAAATAGCGACCTCCCGCATCCATCGGCACGCCATTATAGCGATAACGGGTAAGGCGACGGAATTTAGCATCCTTGTAAAAAGAGTAACCACCTGCTGTATTCGAGATTAGAGAGAAAAAGTCCTCCGTACCCAAATAATTTATCCAAGGCCAGGGAGTACGTGGATTAGTTATCACATACTCTCTTTTATCATCATCAAAAAAACCGAATTTCATATCTTTATCGTCGATTTTGCACTTATTTCAAACTTGGCATATCCTCACGGTTTATCACATAACCGTCACTCATAACTGATTTCCATATCGTTGATGAGTTCCAATTCTTGAATCCCTCATCACACCATGACATGAACCATGACCATGGATCGCCTCCCGATATACACTTCGTAGGCATAAACACGTTTCCGCACTCGCTTAAAGTTACAAGCTTTTTAGCGCCTGTCAAACGTTTTAATGCCTCAAATTCAGCAGGATGCGAATTATTATCTGAGAAATACAGGTCTGCGCCCACTATGTCCACATAATCATTACCAGGATAAGCATTAGCTATTACTTCATCTGAAGCAAGTTTTCCTTCGGATTGCGTTTGGACTGTCCATACCCATATAAGATTATGAAGTCCATATACATTGGTAAACTGGTCATACATATATTTCCAAAGTTGTTTAGTATATTCTGGACCATATACGCCCCACCAGAACCATGCACCCCATTTGTAATCTCCTGCAGCCTCATGAAGAGGACGCCAGATTACTGGTATATTTGCGTCTTGCAGCAGTTTCAAGAAACCTGCCACTTTTTTAATGTCGTTTTTAATTACGGTATTCTGCCATGTTCCTTCTATCAAAGCTTGGCGTATATCAAATGTCGTTTTTGAATTACCACCACCTTTTCCTGTTGCATAGAATCCGAATTTAGCTGGATCAGTAACACCTTCTGCCGATGGCACATTCCAATGCCAGGTAAGACTTACTAATCCATTATTATTCCATTGCTCTTTCAAGTATGTGATATCATTATAATTGCCATACCAGTCGCCTGCTGGCCAATTTAAAAATATGAAGTCATAACCTGAGATTGCTGGATGCTTGCCAGTTGCCGTATATATCGAGTTGGCATAATCCGTTATATACGCTTTTGTATTCTGAACTCCAGAAAGAATTTTCTTCCCGAAATTTGTCTTTAAGAAATTATATACATTTTGAGCCTCTTTCGTGGCCTTTGAATCAGACAATGCGGCCAGACTGAAATCTGAAGTCGTAGAGCCTTTTGTTGTGAATTTAAGCGTGAATGGCTTAGCACTCACCTTTGAGTCGCTCTTTGCTGTTAATGCGTTTGCAGCAATTGTAAGTGTATAGCTGGTACCTTCTTTTAGTGACAAAGGAATGGTTACCTCGTTGCTATTTATAGTTACTCCTGTTAGCGCTGTTCCGTTTAGGGTTATTCCGCTTGAAGTGGTCAAAGTCACTGGACCTGAATAGACCAAATCTAACTGAGTTGTAGTATATGCGCTAAGTGTTGCCCCTTCTGTGATACTTTGAGTCAACACACTTGGTTGTTTCACCGTATCGGGTTCATCGTTGCCATTATTACCTCCTCCGCATGAAGTTAAAGCCATTGCAAAGACTGACATTAACATTATGCACAACCAGTTATTTTTACTAATACACTTCATAGCAGTTATTGGATTTGTTTTTATAAAAAATAAATGCCCACCCGCATGGGCGGGCATTTATTGAAAAGTAAGTCTAATTTGCTACTTTCTGATTATTGTTATCTTCTTGAAAGTTAAGTCAGAGCCTTGGATTATTATTCCTGCTCCAGCGAAATCTCCATCTGTAGCTTTCTTGCTCTCAATCTGGGTAAGTATAGCTTGCGTCAATGTGCAGTCGAATGCTCGGCTACCAAATGTCCATCCATACTTATCGGTTGGTACCAAAGTGTTGCCTCCTACTTCTGGGAATACGAGCGCAGACCATGAGCCATCATTTATTTGAGCTTGTGCCCATGTTTGGTCTTTTTGGTCAAAATAGAATCTTATTGTTGAACCGGCTGGCACATTATTAAATGCACTTGCAGGAACTGCTACTCTACCACCGTCACCCCATGTGATTGTCAATGGACCTGTCCACACTGTATCTTCTACTGGAACTACATTGATTGTATAAGAAATAGAGCCATTGCTTGATATAAGCTTCAATACAGTATTTCCTTCAGCTGAGGTAGGAACCTTCACGCTTAATACATCATTGCTGTAGATATATTGGGCTGATACTCCGCCAAATTCTACTGATGTAAGCAATTTTCCGTTTACTACTGGCAATGATAACACCTGACCTGGATTAGCTATTGCTGGTGGATTAGGGATGAAGCAGCATTCTGGCTTACTTACTGTGATGGCTGGAGCAACTACAGTCTCACCATTTGCCATTATTAGAGTAAGAGCTCCATTTTCTGCTGTTACTGGGACCTTAACTGTTAATTCTGATGCACTTGTAGGAGTGATACCTGTCACAACCACGTTGCCACCAAATAATATCTTGCTAACTACGTCAAGGTTCTTTCCGCTAATCTTAAGATCTCCGCCTGCAGGTACTACGCTATTATCATACGAGATATTCTCCGGCTTAGCAGTAGAAATAGCCACAGTTACAGATTTTCCGCTTTCTGTGTTAAGTACCAAGTTACCGCTGGTTGCAGCTGCTGGCATATTAACCTTGATTTCGGTTGAAGTGATTGAAGTTGGTTTAACTGCATCGTTCACACCAGGGAATTTAACCGTAGTAACCAATTCCATATTTACACCCTTAACTACTATTTCATCGCCTCCGCGTAGGTTAGTTCCAGGTACTGCTTCCAATTCTGTTGGTACAGCCACACCGATATTTGCGATTGCCACTTTCACCCCTGAAGCTGGAATCATACAGATAGGTCCATCACTCACATTTGCTGGAAGAGTGAATACTAGTGTCTCATAAGAGCCTTCTGTTCCTACCTTGAAATCAACCTTATCTCCGTTAGGCATTATCACTTGCTTTACAAGGTCAAGATTCTTACCAAATTGCTTTACTACGACATCAGGCTTAGTTCCTGTCAAGTCCATAACTTCAACTACAGAAGGAAGAACTACTTGAAGTTCGTCTGCAGAATAAATCCAGTTAGGAATCTCCTGACCATCACTAATGATAATTTTTCCTGTTTGTGCCTCTTGAGGAACAATAAGCTTGATTTCCTTGCGTGAATGTGAAGTAAACTCATCTTCGCTTACTTTTACATTGTCTGCAAATATCACTTCCTTAATTAAGTTGAGGTATTCACCCTTAATTGTGAGTTCTTGTCCTGGCTTAATAGGATTAGGAGATATATATCCACTCTCGTCAAATGAGATAGGCTCAGTGAACGAAATAGGAGTCTTTGTTACGATATCACCTTGAGGAGTATGGAGAGTAAGAAGTCCGGTTTGTGCTGTTTGAGGCACCGTGATGCGAATTTCTTCATTGCTTACCACTGTAATATCTGATATGGTACCGCTTCCAGGAATATCTATTCCAGTAATCTGATTCATTCCGCTGCCAAGGAAGCGCAATTCACCGCCACGAGCCACTGGGCATGGGCCGAATACATTTAGCTTTATGCCTCCTGTATATTGGTCGGTGTCAAAGTCGTCATTGCTACAAGCAGAGAATCCGAAACTGCTTATAAGCATCAAGCACATTATAAAAAGTGCCGATATTTTATTGGATTTTTTCATTGTTTCTTCTCTTTAAAGTTTAGTCAATTGGCACTACGCGGATGTTATCAATACATATCACTGGCTCGCAATCTACTCCTGCTACACCTCCGTGCCATACGAATAGGGTTAACCCTGTGAAATGATTCACATCTAATGGAGTCGAGTTTGTTGTACCATCATTGTTTTTGTTGAATTCTGACAATTTTATAGTACAAGTTTTCCATTGGTCACCACTATCAAACGAACCGCTATCTTTCCAAGGAAGCCATAATCCACGTGGAAATGATGCTCCATAGTAGCTGTTGTTTCCTGTTGCATTTGTTACTTCAACATTGTTTGTAAACATTATCTGTAATGCTGCAGATTTCCATGGGTTGCTGGTTGGAACATAATATTCAAACTTAATTTGAAGTTTATCCACACCGTAAGTTGCAAGCAATTCCTTGAATTCTGGGCGGTCTGATAATGCTCCCATAGTTGCGCTATTTGTATCTGGCCAGTAGTTCATACAGAAGTTATCCTCTGCCCAAGTACCACCGATGTCGCCCTTAATTGCTACGCCACCGAAGTATAGATAAGAACCATCAATACCTACAATACCACCTGTTCCACTAGTATGAATAACGCCATTACGCCATCCTTGACCGGTAGTCAATCCACCATGTGAACCATCCCAATCAAATAGGATATTACGAGGATCTCTATATTGGAATTTACTGCGTCCTACTCCATATTGAGTTTTTACTGTAATATATCCAGGCACCGCATTCTCTGGTACTATAAATGACATTTGTGTCTTAGAAATACTTGTAATCTGAGTTACTTTCACATTTCCTGCCATTGTAATAGTAAGAGCCTTGGCTGGTTGTGGATCGTCAATGAAGTAATCTCCATATACTGTAACCTCTTTTCCAGGAGCCACATATTCGCAAGCCAGTGAATTAACTTGTGGCGAAGGCACATAGACTTTGAAGTCATAAGGAATCGTATCATTATTCTTGGTAACCATAAAGATTTTATCCTTCACGTCAGTAGGAATAGTCTTAGGCACGTCAACAATGAAGGTGTGATCTGTAACATAGCTTGTATTGATCACAGCTTTTTGGTCATTAAAGTATATTTCTTTGATGCTCTTTAGGTTATTACCTACAAGGCATATAGAATTACCCATAAATGCACCACTCATCAATGAATCACTTGCTGAAGCTTTTGGTGAACGTACATACATAACAGTAGGGACACCGTCGGCAAGTTCGAATTTATCTGGTTGGTCAGCACACGACACTATTGTAGCTCCCATTACGGCCATTACAGATAGCATCAACCATGTCTTTATATTATTGAATTTCATCTCTTTTTAGCATTAGAATTAATAACCATAAGTGTTACGTATATCCACATGGATTGCATCCTCACTCAAGTGCTTGTTGAATACCAAATCTTCTTGTGGGAAAGGTATTGTAAAGCTCTCAGCAGTTACATTAGGTACAGGAACTGATGTGTCATAGATTTGCTTTGTTGCATCATAGTTCCATTGTTTCTTTTCGTAATAACCCTTGTATAAATCGTCAAGGTTTAAGTATGTATTACGACGTTGGCTCTTGATTTCGCTAATTGCACGATTCATATTGTAGTAAGACAAGCGAACATAGTCATACCAGCGGTCGCCTTCGCATGCAAGTTCAAGACGGCGTTCTTTCCACACATCATCAAATGTAATTGAAGTATATGGCTTGAATCCAGGAATAGCACGTCCGCGCACTGCATTGAATGCTGCAAGCGCAGAAGCGTCTGATGTAGAAGCACTGTTTCCTAGCACTGCCTCTGCATAAATCAAATAAACGTCTGCAAGGCGAAGTATCGGAGTACAAAGTGAGCTTGCCATGTTTTGAGCTGCAAATCCAGTTCCTAGTTTATGGTCATTGTTATTTCCATAAAGATGTTTCACCTCATTTGAGCCAGTTGCACATTGCATTGAACCACCAGGGCCACCTTTACCATAGTCATTGCTATCATAGATAAATCTCAAGAAATCAAAACCTCCCTTATCAGCCCAGAAGTAATCATATTTATCTCCTGCAAGCATCATCGTTGCTTTGCGGCGAGTATCTACGTCTGTACGGTTTGATGGATTATCTGTTGCTTTCACACCAAATGCGTCTTGCAGGTCAACAGAAGGACCATTCCAACCTCCCCAAGTATCTCCAAATTCATCAAATCCTACCATTGCAAGGTCTGATTGCAAAGTATTCTGACGTGTCCAATTCTCTCCTTCTACCGTCCATCTCCATGCTATCATGTTCTCTGCACAGTTATTGTTTGCTAAGCGGAAGATATCTGAATAATTAGGCATTAATTGACGACCTGAGTGATCAATTACGTCTTTTGCATACTTAGCTGCCATGTCAAGGTCGCTTTGGTTACGTGAACCGTTTTGTCCAAGACCTGATTTTGTCAAATATACCTTTGCAAGAAGTCCTTCAGCGCAATATTTGTCAATACGGCCAGCGTCGCTTTTTGCTGGAAGAAGCTCAATAGCTTTTTCAAGTGTCATCACGATATATTCGTAAACGTCAGCCTTTTGCACTTTGTATTGGTCATTGTAAGATCCTTGCGCAATCACTTGAGTGTTATCATGAATGATTGGAACATCTCCAAATGTACGTACCAAGTAGAAATAAGCCATTGCTTTCCATGCAAGGCATTCGCCCATGCACTGGTTCTTAACAGCGGCAGATGCAGTAGCGCTCTTCAAGTAGCCATATACTACATTGCAGTGCCCATTTACTGCCCATAGTGAATAGGACATATTACGTAAGTCCTCATCGGTTGATTTTAATGTGAAGGTAAGATATGGAGATGAGCCCCAATAGTAGTTACCTGATAGTACCTCACCAACCTTAAAGAAACCGCGTTGGAAGTCATACCATGGTGAGTTATATAGATAATTCACTCCTTGTATGCATTGTGCGTCGTTCTTATAGAAGGTACCTGTATTATATGAATCTTCTGCAGGTTTGTCAAGAAAATCACTACATGAGCTCATTCCTAAGCCTAAAACCGCAACAAAAGCCAAATATTTTAAATTTTTAATTTTCATAACTCTTCTTTCTTTGAGGTTAGAATGATACATTCAATCCAAATGAATAAACTGTAGGAGAAGGATAACGGCCGTTATCAAGCCCATAAACATATCCATTCATATCCGAAGTACTTGCTCCAATTTCTGGATCATAGCCTTTATAACCTGTAATAGTTAAAAGGTTCTGGAAGTTTGCATATAGACGCAAGTTTGTTAGACCGATTTTCTTGATTAACTTACTATCGAAAGTATAACCAATAGTGACATTCTTCAAGCGCACATAAGATCCATCTTCTACATAGCGATCGCTTATACGTACATTTTCGTTTGGATCATTGATTGCTGCACGAGGAGTACTAGTCTCAGGATTTGCCACTTTCACGTTAGTAATATCATCATACCAGTGACCACCATCAGCATAAACCTTGTTTGCATCGATTGGCACTAATTGTGCACGGTCAGAAACAGTATTTAATTGGTTATTCCAAAGTGACTTCATGCTGGTAAGGTTGATACTTGTATAGTTCATTACCTTATTGCCTACTGATCCATTAATGAATATTGATAGGTCGAAATTCTTATAACGGAACGTATTTGTCCATCCGAAAGTAAACTTAGGAAGAGGAGAACCTATAAGAGTCTTATCATGCTCGTCAATCTTTCCATCAGGCACTCCGTCAGGTCCACTGATATCCTTATACTTAATATCGCCTACCCACACTGTATTGCTACGGTTGAATTTTGATGGGTCGTTTACACCTGCTGCTGGAGCATGATCAGGAGTTGGTGAATTCTTGATGTCTTCGTAATCTTTATATACACCGTCTGTTACATAGCCATAGAAGCCGTAAAGAGGTGAACCGATTGTTGACATACTCACTACATCGCTCCATTGTCCATATCCTATGATTGCTGCACTCGTTGTGCCTTGAAGGGCAAGAAGTTTATTACGGTTAACTGAGAATTGAAGGTCTGAATCCCATTCAAATTCACCAATTATTGGACGTGTGTTCAACTCAATTTCATAACCACGGTTACGCATTGTTCCATAGTTGCCATAAGGTGCTGCTAGAGCTGAAGAGCTGTTTCCTTGCGTTCCCATATATGAAGGAAGCTGCATTTGCATAAGCATATCCTTTGATTCCTTGTTATACCAGTCGAATACTAGATTGATACGGCTGTTTAAGAAACTTATGTCAAGTCCCACATTGTATTGTTCTTGCGATTCCCATTTGATAGCCTCATTAGGAATGTTTGCTGGACGATAGCTCAAACCAAGTCCAGTAGGCATACGGCTGATAGCGGCGCCCCATTTGTAACCTCCAATATTGGCGTTACCGGTTTGTCCCCAGCCTAAGCGTAATTTACCACTATTGATTATTGTAGTATTCAAATCCTTAAAGAACTTCTCGTTTGTAAAACGCCATGCTGCTGCCACTGAATGGAAACCAGCCCAACGGTTCATTGGTCCAAAGTTTGAAGATCCATCATAACGATAAGTATATGTTGCCAAATAACGGTCATCATAGTTATAGCTTTCACGAGTGAAGAATGATGCCATTGAAGAACTTCCAAAGCCTGCATTGATTGTTGGTGTTCCTGTTCCTAGAGCTGGATTCTGAATATCGTTCATTGGAAGGTCTGTATTATAAACGCTTGTATAGTCGTATGTTGACTCCCAACATTCTTGTCCTAACATCGCTGTGATGTTGTGAGGTCCAAATTTACCTGTATAAGTAAGGTAGTTTTTCAACTGCCAGAACTTATTGCTATTCTTTTGAATACTGCTTCTGTTTGAGCTTCTTTGCCATCCTCCTAGATCAACTGTAGGATAGAAACGCTCTCCTCTTGATGCGCTGATATCATAACCGAGTTCTGTGTGCCATGTCAAGAATTTAAACGGAGTGATATCTGCAAAGATATTTCCTGTCAATTTCTGACGACGCAACTTGATTTGATTCAACATTGCAAGAGCTACGGGGTTAGGGGATGCCCATCCTTCACGAACTATTGTTGCATAGCTTCCATCTACATTATAGATAGGAATATCAGGCAATGTAGTTAATGAATAGTTGATTATACCTTAAGCACTATCTGCTAGTTTAAGATTTTCGTCTGTGTTTGAATAAGTTGCGCTTAATCCAAGCTTCAACCATGACTTCAACTGAGCATCTAAGTTTGTACGGAACGAATAACGTTGGAAATCAGAACCGATGATTGTACCATCTTGGTTCATATAGCTTCCTGATACATAGTATTTAACTTTATCAGTACCCCCTTCTGCCGATAATTGGTGTTGGTGTTGGAGTGCTGTGCGGAACACTGCATCTTGCCAATTTGTACCTACTCCAAGAATTGAAGGATCTGAATAAAGTTCACTAGGTTGGCTTATTTGACCAGTATTTACATAATCTTGATAGTATTGAGCATACTGACGTAGGTTCATAATATCAAGACGTTTTGTTTGACGGTTTACTGCCACCATTCCATCATAAGAGAATTTTGCATCACCCACTTTACCACGTTTTGTTGTGATAAGCACAACTCCATTTGATCCTTGTGCTCCATAAATAGCAGTTGCAGATGCATCCTTCAAAATTTCCATAGACACGATATCTGCAGGATTGATTGTTGACAATGGAGAAATTGTGGATATAGATCCATTTCCTAGAGCGTCACCTAGTCCATAAGAAGAACCAGATGCTCCTCCTTTTTGAACTATCACACCGTCAATCACATAAAGAGGTTCTGCATTTGCGTTGATTGTGGACTGTCCACGCACGCGAATTGAAGAAGATGATCCTGGAGCTCCAGAAGTAGTTACTGCTGTTACACCAGTAGCACGACCTTGTAAAGACTGGTCTAAACTAGTGATGATTGAGCCTTTAAGTGCGTCTTCATTCAAAGAAGCAGATGCACCTGCCAAGTCACTTTTTTTCATTGTACCATAACCCACAACTACAACTTCATCTAACGCTGTATCAGATGTTTGTAGAGTGATTGTAACATTTGATTTGCCTGCAAGTTTTACTTCTTGCGTCTTCATTCCTACGTAAGAAACGACTAACGTAGATGACGTTGAGCTTACATTTAATGTGAACTGTCCATCAAGATTGGTGGATGTTCCACTCGCTTTAACGCCTTTTTCTAGTACGGTAGCACCTATTAACGGCTCTCCCGACGAATCTAAGACCACACCTTTTATTGGTGTTGCGGCAGCCATACTCATTGCAATAAATGTAAAGATTACAACGATGATGGCGCGTAAGTCTAAAAATTTACTATTCATCATTAGCAAGTTTTTAAGGTAATTTGTTATTAATTATTTTAGGTTCTTGTTTACTTTTAGTTCTTGGTTTACATCTAATCTATCTCAACAAAATAATCATATACGTCTGGTTAATATATAGCTACGAGTAAGACAGTTAATGTTTCGAGGCAAAATTAAGTGTTGTTTCAATACATTATTGATACAATTTTACCAGAATATAATACTTTGTTATTTAAGTATAAATTTTTTGTAAAAATCCATCCTTGCCGTCTCCCAATCAGGGTGTACAACATCGTGTCCGCAGTGCGGATAAATTATAAAATGCTTCTCTCCGCTTATCAAATTATAACTTGAAAAATTGGTATGGGGAGGGCATACTGGGTCTTGTAATCCAATTCCCATCATTATTGGGCATTTTATCATTCTTGCGAAATTCTTTATATCAAAGTAGGATAATAAAGTATATAAATCTTTATCGCTCATTCCCATTTCTTTTTGTTTTTTGATTATAGGATCTGCAGGCCAGTGTACGATCTTGAAGTAATCAGGATAGTCGCTCAAAAATGGAATCCAGGGTGCGGCTGCAGTAATACGATGGTCGAGTGCGCAGGCTGCTAGCGTGAATGCCCCTCCCTGGCTACCCCCCTCGGCAAATACATATCTTGTATCAACTTTATCTAATTGTGATACAAAATCTATAGCCCTCACCACATCCATAAAAGCACCGCGATAATAATATGTTTCTTTCGACTCCATACCGCTTGTTACCCAATCTCCATATTTATTGGTTGGCTTATTCAGACCTTGACCTCTTGAGCTGAGCACAAACTCTACAAACTCTTTATTACCATCGGGATGTGCGTTCCATGGCTGGCTGCCATACCCCATATAATATATGATAGCTGGATATTTACCTTTCTTCACGGGTATTGTAAGATATCCTTGTATTTCCTCATCACCAAGTGAGCGCATTTTCACTAGATACACCTCACGCACTTTATTACTTTTTTCTTTATCAAGTATCAACTGGTACTTAGGAGCTACTTGCGCCAATTCAGCTTTTGCTTTTGCCCAGAATTCATTGAAATCACACTGTGAATCAGGTAGCGAAACTATGTTTTCCGGCTCAAAACCAATATTGAATTTCTTCGCCTCTTTATTGTCTGCTGCGAGTTCACATCCATAGAATCCAGGCGCAAGATTTAACGCAAAAGTAACTTCCACGCTGTCATTAGCTTTAACATATACCGACTGGCTCATGCCCTCCACTGGTATATGTTTATCTGTAGAGATATCAAGTGTTATCAATGTTCTTTTAGCTTCATCCCCATTATTCACGGCCCACGCTTTGATTGTTGGTCTTTCTGGAGCAGTCCACCACCAATCATGTTCTGTCACAACATTCAAATTAATATTACCCGCATAAATGGCGGGTAATATTAATCCAATAAACAACAATAAAATTATACTTAATCTTTTCATCTCCTAATATCCTTTATTTCTTCTTGTTATCTTTCACTATACTTTTCACTGACTCTCTGATGATTCTCAATGTGCTTTTATCTTTAGCAAAAACTGAATTGAGACCTTGCTCTTCCTGCGCTGGATCACCCGTATATGGGTCCCCTTTCTTCCAGAAAGTGTGTTTTGGGTCGGCCAAACCTCCCCACCCCCAAAAATTGCACCCGGCTATCATTCCGCTATTCTTAATTATCGAGAAAACGTATTTGAAATATGCATCGCGACCACTCGTTGGAGAACCTGGAGTAAATTTGAAATTATCTCTCGGATAACCGAATTCCTCAAGCACAATTGGTTTTTTTGCTCTATTCATATATGCGTAATGATCTGCGATATATTGTTTTGTATTAATGCAAGCACTATCCACATTTTCTGTGATAGTCTCTTTGCTTATCCAGCTCCAATTATAAGGCCAGATATGCACGTTGGCATAATCAATTTCAGGAAAGCAGTGTATCTCATTCCATAGCTCGATATCTTCCTCACATCCATGCATCCCCTCACTACCGGTAGAAATCATGTGATTCTTATCGATACTTCTTATTATCCTGGCTGTAGCCTTAATCCATTCAGCAAACGGCTTTTTATTCTCGTCGCTGAAAGCCCTAGGCTCGTTAGCTATCTGCCACGACATTATTGCCGGGCTTTCTGTATAAGGACGTCCTGTTACTGTATTAACACGACTCACAATGTATTTTACATTATTATATGACAGCTCCTTTGCTTTTTCATTATTCACGAATTTCTTAACAAATGCCATATATGCCGGCCATCCATCCACGCTTGGGACTGGGGCTTTACCTTCTCCAGCCCATTGCAAATAAGTGCTGTAACCACCGCTCCATTCCCACGCATTATTCATATAAAGCACTGCCTTCATCCCTCTTTTTTCCAATTCAGCGATAAGTCTGTCTAAGCCTACCAATATAGTATCATTATACACACCCGCTTCTTTCTGAAGTGTTGGTTCTATATGCGACTGTATTCCGTTAGGGCCGTCCCCGCCAACGAGTATTCTAAGATTCTCTATTCCATTCTTTTGAAGCAAATCAAGTTCTTTTCTAAGACGCTTCTGATTTCCACCTTCCCCGTCCGAAGCCAAGATTGCCCCATACCAGAAGTTGGTCCCTACATAGTTATATTGTTTCCCTTCCAGATAAAATTTACCATCACGCACACCCACAAAGGGGCCACTTCCATCAGTAGAGGCCTTAGCTACTCCTATATTTGCGCATAGTATGAGTGTCACGAGAAGTTTTCCTATAATAGTTTTCATTGAGTTTTAAAGAATGGTAAAAATTCAAGGGCAAATTTACAGCGTAGCTTTGCCATAAAATTGCCCTTTGTTATCTTCTTATGATACTAATTTAACGTAAATATTATCATTGGATTTTCGCCGAAGTTTTGAAAGGGACCAGTGGCAACCCTCTGTGATTATGCACTTTCCCTATCGCCCAATTTTTGAAACAATAGCGCACCTGCTCTATTTGTGGCACATTTTTGCATGTCAAAATAATATCACGTGACTGCATATTTTCATTCGCTTCCGCAGGATAGAATTTACCGTCCGCTCCTGCCACTTCAAATCCCTCAAGATTCCTATTAGGGGTAAGACCGTCTTGGGCGTTTATGAAATGAAGTATGGCTTTTTCTCCCTCAATCTTTAGTGATTCAAACTCTGGGCTTTCACACGCAATGCCTTTCAGCCCATAAGTCTTAGCTACAGCCAAGAAAGCTAGCCGCTCTCCTATTGGTTGCTTCTGCGAGGCATGAATATCTTCCGTTTCATAAGGATATACTAAATCACTCGTACATACGATTCCACTATTAGGAATTATCTTTGCAGCGTCATGCTGCGCTACTCGCAAGTTTGCGGCCCAATCTCCATCCACGTCTCCATATGAATATGGCGGAATCTCCACTGAATAGAAAGGAAGCTTCTCATCGCCCCACTTCTCGCGCCAAATGCTCACCATCTTAGCCAATCTTTGTGCATAAGTGTCGTGATGACCCACATTACTCTCGCCTTGATTCCATATAAAACCCTTCACAGTATATCCTATGAGCGGATTTATCATTCCATTATACATTATCAGCGGTTGGTCCCATTGGCGCACTTTTGAGTCGCCGGCTTGGCTTAAATCCACATCTTTATATTTTTCTAATTCTTCACGCGGCAGCCAGCCTTCTACTTTGCTTCCGCCCCAGCTGCAATTGATAATTCCCACTGGCACATCCAGCATTTTGGTCAGTGCTTCCGCAAAGAAATATCCTAACGCGCTAAACCATTGCGAATTTTCAGGGCAGCTTTTCTTCCACACCCCCTTCACTCTATCTTTTGGCTCCGTTGCAGCTGTTTTTTCAATAGTGGCCATTCGCAATCCTTTATATTGACCCGAATAAGCAATAGTCTGATTGCTTTTTTCCACAGGTTGGCACCAAAAACCGTTTAGTGGCATTTCCATATTCGATTGCCCCGAAGCAAACCACACTTCGCCCACAAGCACATCGCTTGCTTTCACTTCCCCTTCTGCGTCCTTGAACGTTATATAATATGGCGTATATGAGGCCGACGGAGTCTTTACAGCAACTTCCCAGCGCCCTTGCTCATTTGCTTTTACAGAATATGAATGTTTGTCCCATGAAGTAGTGATTCTCACCACCATTTCCGGCTTGCTCCAACCCCACAATTTGGCATTACTCTGCTGCTGGAGCACCATATTGTCTCCAATCAGTTCAAGCAATTCCACAGCCCCCGCACTGAGTGCAACTAATGCAAACAGTGGTAGTAAAATTTGCCGTAATTTCATTGTCTAAATATTATTTGTTTTCGTTTGCAGCCATGCGTAAGTATTTCCGCACTATTACTCCCCATGGCTTAATATAATTGTCGTCCCAGAGTTGAGCGTTCACTGGAGTGTTTGGCTCAAGCATCGAACACGTCTCCACTTTATCCGAAATAGACCATGCGATCCAACTGATAGAGTTCTCTCTTGCGATTTTCATCCATTCATCCCACGACTGCATATCAATCACCCCGTCGCCAGTATTCATCATACCACCAACTTCAGCAAAGAATAATGGCAATCCCTTCGAAATTGCATAATTTGCTTTTGCTCTAAGGTCGTCTTTGTGGAAAGCAACGTAGAAATGCAAACCATACACTATGTTGTCAAAACCTTTTATTGGATCATCTGCTGCCTCATCCACATTCTGGTCCCATCTCGGAGTAGGAATTATCACGATTGATTTTGGCGCGTTCTTGCGTATTATTGGTAGCAACTCCTCTGAATAGCTTTTTGCTTCGCTCCACTTTATCTCTAGCGGCTCGTTCCATATCTCATAGAGCACATTCTGAAGTTTTCCATATTTTTTTGTTACGTTTTGGAAAAACTCTTTTGCCAATGCCAGGTTATTGTGATGGCTATGGAAATCTACAAGTACGTAAATTCCATTCTTCACAGCTGCATTCACCATGCTATCCACTGTGGCATATCCCAGTTCTTTGTCTTTATTGAAGCACTTGTCGTCAAGGTCTAGCCCTATTGAGCAACGCACGATAGATGCTTTCCAATCCTGAGCCATAAGTGTTACCGCCGATTCGTTAAAATAACGATACCACCAGTTATGCCACCCGAAACTCACTCCATGAAGAGCAGTTTTAGCTCCGTTTTGGTCAATAATATATTTGCCCTGCACACTTAGCCAGCCGTGGCGTTCCACTGGAGTTTGTGCATGAATAGATCCTCCTGTAGCAAGCACTAACGCTAACACTAAAAGGAATAAATTACGGTAAAATTTGGTAATAGTTTTCATCATGGACTTTTTTTGTTCACGAAACTATATTATTTCTCTCTCTCTTTAAAATATTTGTAGGTTATATGTCAATTTTAGATAATATAGTACAATTTTGCCAATTCCAAAGTCTCTCGCCGCCTCATCAAATTATAACCTTATTCTTATGATAGCTCTCTCTAAACACCTTGGGAGAACATCCTTTCTTTTTCTTAAAAATCCTATTGAAATTAGACACGTTATTAAAACCACATTCATAGCACACCTCGAATATTGACATAGAACTATCAACAAGCTTTCTTGAGGCATATCCCAGCCTTATATCAATCAAATATTCCGATATGGTCTTTCCCGTGCGAAGTTTGAAGAAGCGACTGAATGCAGTGGGAGTCATTCCCACAATATCGGCAAGGGTGTTAAGACGCACCTCCTTATTATAATTCTTATTGATATATTCTTCCACCTTCTGCACTCTCCGGCTATCGGCATTCATTGCCGAGTGCGCAAAAGAAGAACTTGAAAGAGTGTGAAAATGCGGATCGATAGACAATTCATACAGAATAGCAATAACCTTCATCACCCTATAAAAACCAGCCTGTGTGCGAGTCACTTCATTCAGCATCCCATACACCTTCATTATGGCTGGCATCTCAAAAGCCACACCATTATCGGCCCTCTCCAATAATTTACAAATGCTGTTCAACTGGTTTTTACCAAGAAAACTATCGCCAAACAAATCTGGCGCAAACTGAATAGTAATCTCTCTAATTGGTTTGCTTTGGCACTCGTTCTGTTCCCACACATGCTCTAGGTTATGTCCTATTATCGCTAAGTCGTATGTCCCAAGGTCCTCTATTGAATCGCCCACTATGCGTCGGGCACCTTTACAGTTTTCCACGAAATTAAGCTCATATTCTTCATGCTTATGCAAGGGATAGGTGAAGCCATCCTTATACCTATCAATCAAATAAAAGCAATCCTTAGACGACAGGGGCGTAATCTCTGTTATTATTTTACTCATTTTGTCTAAAACTTTGCATTTCTTGCGCTAAATTATAAAATATTCGGCAAAATAATACAAATTATATTTTTTATTTACACTTTTCCACTACACCCATATTCTTTAGCTCTTTTTTGCTAATTTTGCCAAACATTTCTATCCTTATGATATCTTATTATCAATTCATACCCACTGATTTAGTAGATTATGTGGAAACGCAAATCATCCCTCGCTACGAGGAATTTGATTCCGCTCACCATTCCGATCACGCACGCATCGTCATCAATGGCAGCCTGCCCCTAGCAGCCGTCCGCCACCTCTCCATCCCAATGGCTTATACAATAGCTGCATATCACGATCTAGGCCTTTCCGTGGGGCGTAAATTTCATCATATAGATTCCGGCAAGATACTTCTAGCCGATAGAAAACTGCTTCAATGGTTTTCTCCTGAAGAAATAACAATCATGAAAGAAGCCGTGGAAGATCACCGTGCATCTTCCGGCAAAGAACCTCGGAGCATATACGGAAAAATTGTGGCCGAAGCCGACCGTTCTATCCAACCTGAACGCACCCTCACTAGAATAATACAATACGGACTCGACAATTACCCCGAATTTTCAGAAGAAGAGCAATACACGCGATTCGTTAACCACTTAATGGAAAAATATTCTCCCGAGGGATATGTGCGCCTATGGCTACCCGACTCGCCAAATGCCGAACCGCTCAAGCGCCTCCACGCAATTATAGCTGACCGCGCCAACCTCCCATCCATCTTCCACCACATCTATGCCAACCTCACCACCCATAAATAATAGCACATTGAGTTGGCAGAAAGTCTATATAGACAATAGTAAATACCTGATAAAATAAAAAATGGACCTAAAAGGCAAGTTTATCGTTCTCCCCTTCTTTATATAGCTCAATATTAGCTATATTTACATGTGAAAAATATAATATATTAAATGCAGATTTTGAATCGTATTAAAGATATGCTTGATGGAAGAGCCAACGCCCAAACTTGCTTAGCAAGACAATTTAACTGCCATTTCAACGCTATAAATGCTTATTGCAGTCAGCGGTTAAGCCTAGTCTATTACACTTTCACAAATAAGTAAAATCCAATATATCGATTTAAAAGATCTAATAACAGATAACGAAGAAAGACAATCTTTACCTAATTATGGCAACTACACACTTCTTTAATAATTCAGATGGTAATTCGCTTTTCAATAAACTGAAAGCAATAGCCCAAAACATGCCAAACTTCGACAGATTCTTGGCTGTTGTTGGCTTCTTTCGCTCATCGGGCTACTTTAAACTTCGTAAGGAGTTAGAAGGTGGTGATGGTAATGATGTGAAAGAAATAAAGATATTGGTCGGTATCAATATTGATGATATATTCCGCAAACATAATAAGGCTTTGCTTTTTCTTTCAGACGAAGAAAAGGCAAAAAGCATTTATGAACAAGATTTTGTAGATGACATTAAGAATGCTCGATATTCTCCAGAAGTAGAGGAAGGCATCTTGACCATGTTTCAAGATATAGCAGATGGGCGTTTGCAAATGAGAATTCACACTTCAAAAAATCTTCATGCAAAGTTTTATCTATGTTTGCCTACCAATCATAATGAAAGCAGTGATGGTTGGGTAATCATGGGTTCTTCAAATATTTCCGATTCAGGCCTTGGGCTTACACAACCGCCACGCTATGAATTAAATGTATCCATGAAGGATTATGATGATGTAAATTATTGCCATGATGAGTTTAAACGTCTATGGGAAGAAGGGGGACCCTTAACACTCAATGACATTGATGCATTTAAGAAAAAAACATATTTAGGTTATCAGCCTACTCCATACGAACTATTTATAAAAGTATTGATTGATGCTTTTGGCGATCAGGTTGAAGATGATTTCACCATTCAGCTGCCTGATGGCGTAAAAGGCTTGAAATATCAGAAAGATGCTGTCATTCAAGGCTATCAGATGCTATTGGACCACAATGGTTGTTTCCTTGCAGATGTTGTGGGTCTGGGTAAAACCATGATTGCCACCATGATTGCCAAGCGCTATATAGAAGCTAATGGAAGGAATACCAATATCCTCGTTGTTTATCCTCCCGCACTTGAAGATAACTGGAAAGGTACTTTCAAATTATTTGGTATCAAGAAGCATGCGCAATTTGTTACCAATGGCAGCTTGAATAAAATACGGGAAAGAAAAGATCAATATAAGGATAAAGAGGATTTTGATCTTATTATTGTGGATGAAGCTCACGGTTTTCGCAGTGATAGTGCAGGAAAATATGATGAACTTCAAAAAATATGTAAGGCTCCATGCTCAAATCCAGGTTTGCTTCGTAGTATTCAAAAACGAATCATGCTGCTTTCTGCTACTCCGCTCAACAACCGTCCTGAAGACTTGCTTAATCAGCTTTTACTGTTTCAGAACAGCCAGACTTGTACCATTGACGGCGTACCCAATCTAAAAGCGTTCTTTACTCCATATATAATGGATTACAAGAAACTAATGAAAGAGCGTGAAACACGTAATGTAACAGAAGATGTTGATAAACTCTACGATGAAATCCGTAAAAAAGTCATTGATAAGGTAACAGTCCGTCGAACTCGTAACAATATTATGAACGATGCCGATTATAATAATCGACATCAAAGAACAAGGTATTATATTCCCGAATATCTTGCCACCAGTACCCTTGGAATACAAGATGAGTGCCGAAACAAGCAAGAGATTCTTTGAGACCCTTGCTACATTGTCCGATGAAGAGAATCCGGAACATTTGGAATATGCCCGCTATCGTGCTATAGAGTTCCTTAAACCTGAACTGCGCATCCAATTTGGTAATGCTGTCCATATAGCTCAGACCTTGGCTGGAATATATCGTGTACACATGGTAAAACGCCTTGAAAGTTCTTTTTATGCCTTCAAGAAATCTTTGGCGACACTCTTGCGTATCACTGAGGATATGATTAAGATGTTTGATGAAGATAAGGTGGTAATAGCTCCCGAACTCAATGTCAAAGACCTAATGATGAAAGATATGGAACTTGATGAGATTATCGAGTTTGCTATATCAAAAGGGTATAACAAAAGCGATTTCCTCTTCAAGGCTGAGGATTTTGACCCTTCATTTAGAGAGTTGCTTAGTAATGATGTCAAACTTCTTAAGTTGCTGAATGATGATTGGACAAATGAGCATGATGATCCTAAGTTTGATGAATTCAAAGTGCATTTGGAGCATGAATTCTTAAGCAAGAAAATTAATCCCGAGGAGAAACTCGTAATATTCTCGGAAAGTGTTGATACATTGACTTATCTCTATGATCGCTTGACAAAAGAACTCAATCGAAAAGATGTGCTGATGGTAACGGCTAAGAACCGTGACAATATGAAAAAGTGCATAAAAGATAACTTTGATGCCAACGATGCTACGGCTAGCCGTAAATACAACATCATCATTACTTCTGACGTACTTGCAGAAGGTGTCAACTTGCATCGTGCAAACGTCATCATTAACTATGATTCCCCATGGAATGCTACAAGGTTGATGCAGCGTATTGGCCGCGTGAATCGTATTGGTTCTAAGGCGGAAAACATCTACAATTACTTGTTCTATCCTTCTAAGCAAGGTGATCATGAAATTAAGTTGTATGCAAACGCATTGGTAAAACTGCAAGGCTTCCATTCTGCTTTTGGCGAGGATGCACAAATCTATTCAAAAGAGGAAATCGTCAAACAGTTTGAAATGTTTGATAGCAAGATTAAGGACACAGTGGATAAGAAAATCGCCTTGTTGCGAGAGGTGCGTGAACTGTATAATACGAATCGTGAACTTTATCACAAGATTAAGAACTTGCCCATGAAGAGTCGTGTACTCCGCGACAACAAGCATAGAGCTGGTAAGACTATTGTATTTGTTTCATCTAATGTAAAAACGGAATTTTATCTTGCTCAAAACAATAAAGTGGATGTTCTAGATTTCTTGGATGCCGTAAATTATCTTCATGCCAAACCAGAAGAGAAACCATTACCATTCTCCAATGATGAAAAGCATTATAAGAATGTAAACAATGCTTTGGAAAAGTATGTGCGCGATTTTGTGGAAGATGCAGATCCCAATACAGCTATTCGCACAGACCTTGATAAAGTATCACTTGAAGCAAATAAGTTTCTTCGGTCCATAAAACAAATCACGCAAGATTCACAGCTAAAGAAAAGTTGTGATACACTTATAACGCTTGTAACAGCAGGAGTTTATCAGAAGCTACCATGCTATCTTCGAGATTTATCTCGCGGATATAAAAACGACCGTGTCCGAATGAAACAAGATGAGTTCTCACTCTCTAGCAAACTCGATGCTCTTGTTGCTGAGTACAAAACGCAAGAGAAGGGGGGTAACAAGGTAAATGTTGGAGACCCTCAAATCATTATTTCCGAATCTTTTATCTGATACAAATATGAATTATTCAAAAGAAGATTTCAAGTCTTTGTTCCAATCAAAGTTTGATTATGCCAAATGGTTTACCATGCTTAAAGATTTCTTTAAAGCAGATGAACTGCGCAATACGGCTGAGTCTATTTCAGACCCTGCTGATTGTGATAAAGGATATTATATCGGTGCTATCAACACTGAAGACAGCTACCGTATTGGTTTGTTCTATTATGATATAGGCAATAGCAATGTGGCTCGTAAAAAGGTAGGGCTACACAACTTGGTGCGTACTTTCATCAATCCCAACTGGGGACAATTTGATGCTGCTTTGGCTGTGTTTACAGGTTCAGATGGATTATGGCGATTGTCTCTGATAAGCGATATTAAAGGGGAAACTATGGCTGCCAAGCGTTTTACTTTTGTATTCGGCGAAAAAGACAATCTGTATCGTACAGCCATTGAACGCTTCTGCCTGATACGTTCTGAGGGTATTTCGTTTGAAGTGCTAAAAAAGGCATTTTCTGTTGAAGCACTTACAGAAGAGTTTTTCAAGTTCTATAAGGATCACTATGAGCGTTTCTGTGACTTTATCTACCAAAATGCTGATAATGAAGATTACTTCGGTCCTGAATTTGCAGAATGGAATAGTCATGAAGATACACAAAAGCATATTCGTGACTATGTAAAGAATCTTATGGGACGCATTGTCTTTCTTCAGTTCCTTCAGAAAAAGGGTTGGATGGGTGTGCCTGCCGATAGAAGTGATTGGGTAGGTGGCGACCCATATTTCATGCAACATCTTTTCGAATATGCTACTGAAGAGCAGCGCGAGGACTTTCTGGACGAGGTGTTGGAACCGCTATTTTTTAACTGCTTGAATACATTTCGCCCTAACGATGTCTTTGAAACCAATGTTCAGGGTATTGGTGCTGTCAAAGTGCCTTATTTGAATGGTGAACTTTTTGAGCAGAAAGAAGTGGACAAAGCAAAATCACGTTTCCCTCAAAAGTATTTTCACGACCTGTTAAATCTCTTCCTGCAGTATAACTTCACCATTGACGAAAATGATCCAAATGATGCAGAGATTGGCGTTGACCCTGAGATGTTGGGCAAAATATTCGAGAATCTGTTGGAAGACAACAAGGACAAAGGGGCTTTCTATACACCAAAAGAGATTGTTAGCTATATGTGTAAGGAAAGTATTATTGCCTATCTTTGCTCTTATGTAGCTGCCAAACATGAAGACGACATCAAGGTGCTTGTAAACAATCATCAACTTACAGACAAGCTACAAGAAGATGTGAATACTTGCAAGAGGCTTAACAAATACTTGCAAGATGTAAAGGTATGCGACCCCGCCATCGGTTCCGGAGCATTTCCAATGGGTGTTATGAATGAGATATTCTCTTGCCGCAGAGTGCTTCATGACAATATAGAGGAAGATGTAACTGCAGAAACACAAGCACAGATTAAGCGCGATATTATCCAGAATAACATCTATGGTGTCGATATAGAACAAGGTGCCGTAGATATAGCTCGTCTGCGCTTTTGGTTAGCTCTGGTTGTGGACTCCGTACAGCCAGAACCTCTGCCTAATCTAGATTATAAGATTATGCATGGGAACTCCCTTGTTGAAAGTTATAAGGGGTTGGATTTGTCAAACCTCTTGCATACTGAAGATCTTTTCGTTTCTATCAAATCACAAGAGCTGCCCAAACTACTCCGTGCCTATTACCGCGAGACTGATAATGAAGCAAAACGCAAACTACGCAATGAAATTGATTTCACAATAAAGCAGTGTATATATCTTGCAGGATATCAAGATAAAATAGAAATTCCAAATTCGGATTTCTTCCTTTGGCATACTTATTTCCAAGAAGTGTTCAAGGATGGCGGATTTGATATTGTGATAGGGAATCCACCATATATTCAATTACAAAATAATGGAGGTGCTTTGTCGGAACAACTTCAAGATAAAGGCTATAAAACATTTGCTAAGACTGGTGATATTTATTCTATTTTCTACGAAAAAGGATGGCAAATGTTAAGGCCTATGGGTGTACTATGCTTTATAACATCTAATAAGTGGATGAGAGCCAGATATGGAGAAAAGACTCGTGGCTTTTTTGCAGAGAAGACAAATCCGCGTTTGCTTATTGACTTTGCAGGAGTAAAGGTGTTCCAGAGTGCAACGGTGGATACAAATATTCTTCTTTTCACAAAAGAGGAATATAAACATCAAACTATTTGTGTTTGCCCTGAAAAAGGAGAAAAAATATCCTAAGAAATTTGCGCCTTTTTGTGCAGCAGAAGCATACTATTTGTGATTTTGACAGCAGCAATAGCTGGGTCATTCTTTCACCAATCGAGCAAAGCATCAAACGAAAGATTGAGGCGGTAGGAACTCCATTGAAAGATTGGGATATTCAAATCAATTATGGAATCAAGACTGGTTATAATGAAGCATTTATTATTTCCACCGAAAAACGTGACAAGATATTGGCTAATTGCGCTGATGAAGATGAACGTAAGCGCTCTGAGGAGCTAATACGACCGATTTTGCGCGGCAGGGACATTAAGAGGTATGGATATGAGTGGGCAAACTTGTGGCTAATATACATCCCATGGCATTTCCCTTATCAGTTTGACAACTCAATAACTGGGGCCTCTACAAAAGCTGAGAAAGCATTTATAGAACAATACCCTGCTGTTTATCATCACATGCTTCAATATAAGGAAGCTCTTTCCAATCGCAATAAAGCAGAAACGGGTATACGTTATGAATGGTATGCTATGCAACGTTGGGGGGCCAATTATTGGACATTTCTTTATATCTATTATTTCAACAATATACCGCGATAGGGTATTTCTATCAACTTTGCATATTTTGGCAATCTGCCTTTTTGATACATTCTCCAATAAAAGTCCTTTGATTAACTCTCTTTTTTTATACAACTTGTGCTTTTCTGGTGAAGTTTTTTTCCCTTTTGGCCGTCCTAATATCACACCCTCAGCTTTTTTACGTGCTAGAGCTTCTTTCGTTCGTTGAGAAATGAGATTGCGTTCAATTTCAGCACTAAGGCCAAATGCGAAAGCAAGAACCTTGCTTTGTATATCCTCACCTAAACGATAATTATCTTTGATTGTCCATACCTTGCATTCTTTACTCATGCAAATATTCAATATTTCCATTATCATAAAAAGGTTTCTTCCCAGTCGTGATAGCTCAGCACAAATTATAAGATCGTCTTTACCTACTTGTTTAAGTAGCTTACCTAATTCACGCTTATTATAGGACTTTGTACCACTGATTGTTTCTTCTATCCAATCGTGAATCTTTAAATTATTGCGTTTGCAAAAATTATTTATTTCAAAGCGTTGGTTCTCAACGGTCTGTTTGTCACTACTTACACGAACGTATCCATAAATCATATAATTATAGTTTTTAATGACATAGAAATATTCCCACTTATATGTTTGAGGAGGCAAATCACTTCTTCCAAATAAAATTTGGCGTATGTTTACTCTTTTGATTTAATATCCAAATAATTTCGATTAAAAGGTGTGATAAATATATCTATCATAAACACATACTGCTAAGAATAATGAATGTTCTTTTTTTTCGATATTTAATTGATTCAGAATTTTATAAGCCGGTTAAGCAGCCTATATAAAGCCTTGGAAACTCTTCACGAGGAAGGACTTCCTGTAAATGAAGACCTTGAAAATAAGGCCAACAAGATTTCAAGAAGGATTTGAAAAACTTATTTTAAAGCAAAGGGGTATTTTGCCATTTTTCTTTGAGAGCGGATGGCGATAAAATATTAGAGTAAAACGGGGAGTAGTGTCGTTTTTGGCTACCCTTTGGCTACCCAAGAAATAAGAAGCCCCTAATAATCACGAGATTAAAAGGGACTTAGCGTACCCAGAGCCGATATTGTACCCAGACTTTTTATGAACCCATAAGAAACTAAGTCTAGTGAAAACCAACACTTTAACATTATTGCTAGTTCCCTTATTAGCATAAAAAAGACCTTGTTTTGCTAATTTGTTACACCTATGTTACACCTATGTTACACCCAGATAAATTAAAATATTATATTTGCAAACATAAGAAACAAAGAATAAATAAAACCTTTGGACTATGGCAAAGAATGATATTAAAGCAACAGACAACCCAAAGTTAAAACAAAAGGTGCTTTCAGATGGTAATCTTTCATTATATCTAGATTACTATTTAGGTAGGGTTAAAGTTACAAATGATAAATCGGGGAAAGAAGAAAGTAAAGTGCAAAGGAAAAGAGTATTTTTACACCTTACCTTATTAGCAACCCCAAGAACACCCATAGAAAGACAACAGAACAAAGAAACCCTTGAACTTGCTAAGAAAATAAGATATGAACGTGGGCAAGAACTTCTTGAAAGTGTAGAGGGATATAGATTGAAGAAAGATAGAAAAATAAACTTTCTGGACTATTTCCAAGCCTATATTGATAATTATACCAAGAAAGATTTTAGAATGGTGCAGTTGGCATTAAATCGCTTCAAAGACTTTCTAAAAGACACACCCGAATATGTAAGATATATTAAAAGTATTAAACCAGAACAGATAAATAAAGATATGATTATTGCTTATACAGAATACTTACAAAGTAGAAGTATTGGCGAGGGTGCTAAATCTATATACCAAAGATTTAAGAAAGTAATCAATTATGCAATAGAACACGATATAATAACAAAGAGCCCGTGTAGGGGCATATCAATTAAAGTTGATGAACAGATATTAAGAAAAGATATACTTTCAGTTGAAGAAGAACAAGCCCTAATTGCAACCCACTATGATAATGAAAACCCTAATATAAGACGGGCATTTATTATTTGCCTCTATTGTGGACTAAGATTTTGTGATGTGAAAGATTTAACTTATAGAAATATTGATTATTCAAATAAGTTGCTGAAGTTTGAACAGAATAAAACAAAAGGACATTCAGTAAATAGTGGGGTTATAATACCCTTAAATGATGGTTTGCTTTCATTTATTGGCGATGCTCCAAGTGATGGCGATTTAGATGCTTTAGTTTTTCCTTTGCCGTCTTATGAAATGTGTAGCAAAGCACTAAGAAGATGGGTTAAACGTGCTGGCATTAACAAGCATATTAGTTGGCACTGTGCAAGACATTCTTTTGCAGTGAATATCTTAAACAACGGAGCTAATATAAAGACCGTGGCAAGCCTTTTAGGTCATTCTGGATTAAAGCATACAGAGAAATATACAAGAGCAGTAGATAGCTTAAAACAAGAGGCTATAAATAGTTTACCAGAACTTAAAATGTAATGGCTATGAAAAAAGGATTATATGATTTGACAATAGAAGAATTTACAAGATTACTTTGTGATATGCCAAAACCATATACACTTGAAATGAAAACTTTTCCTTGTAGTCATCTAGAGAATGATAACAAAGAAACAATTAAAGGTACATATGAACAATTGTATGATGTGTTTACAGATGTAAAATATAAAACCAATGATAGTACATTGATTGACTATGTAAAGAATAATTTATTTGATTATAATTTGAGCTTATCAATCTTGGATATTTATAACTATTTAGACAAGATAACAAATAATTTTGAAATTGACCGATGTAGAATAGTACTTGATGAATTAGATATGTGGCATACTATGGTAATAAACGAGGAAAGAATAAATATAGTAAATAGCTTGAGTAGTAACGAGAGAGAATATTATAAGATAAAAAGTATAGGCTACATAAATAATGAGAAACAAACTGTTTATTCAATTAATTATGTAGATGCATACAGTAAGATATTTGGTTTTGCTTATGATTTTTCATATAATGAGGTTATAAATATTCTAAAAAGTAAAATAAAGCTATCACTAAATACAAATGCTAATAATAAAGAATCCACTTTGCAAAAAGAACTAAATACAATTTTACAAAGTGAATTAAATACAGATAGAGCTAGAAAATATATTGCCAAAGCAATAGAAGCCAACTATATAAAAAAAAGAGATAAGGGGTTGCAATGGTTGTTTGGTGGTAATAGAGGCAAAGTAAGGTTGGGCTACTTTATACAGAAAGTGTATTGCCCCAACCACACAGAAACAATACCAGAAAAAGGAATAAACGCACTATTTGGTGTTGATAGAATAGGCAGTGCAATATCACAAATTGTAAATGCAAAGAAGCCCCAGAAATGGAAAGCCGAGATAGACAAATTATTTGAATAGCATTAAGCACCTCATTTGGGTGCTTTTTTTAATGTGATTTAGTAGCACTATAATAGCATTAAACCACACTATTTTTTATTTCCTTTTGCCTCTACCTTTACACTTGTAATCATACAGCGGGCAAGTGCAAGACCCACTAGATTGGTTACAATCGGCAAAGACGGGTGAAGCCTTGCACCTTTACCCAGACAGTCACAACCTCTTATATTATATAAAATGAAAGAGGATTTTCAACAGGTTGCCGACCTTATATCGGCAAAGATTATCTTTTGCACTAAGGAAGTGCTTACGAGTGAAGAATGTGCAAAGTATATGGGTATCAGTAAAAGCTACCTTTACAAACTTACTATGAGGGGTGAAATCCCACACTTCAAACCCTTGGGCAAGATGTGTTACTTTAATCGTCTTGAGATTGAACAATGGTTACAGAGTAACCGAGTGGCAACAAGCGATGAGATAAGCCAGAAAGCAAGTGCATATTGTATGAGCCAGAAAGGGGGTGCTTTATGATACTGACAGATTACTATAAGTTTGAACGGGTTGCAACCAAGTCAAAAGGTAGAATGGATTGCACAGCATCAACAGGGAGTTATCCAGAGTTTGAGGATAAGAGAGCAACACGGGAAACCAGAGAAACAGAGAAACGTGATGCAACTTTGTTGGGCAGCCTTATTATTTACTTTGGCGATGTTCCAGAGGCTTTTGGCGGTAGTATTCACAGAAAAGCAGATAAGAGCATAACAATAAAGGGCAAAAATCTAAGTAGTGTTTATGTTCCAGACCCAAATACAAACTTTGGTTATGGTGATGTAAGAGGCACATCCGATGCAATACTATTGGTTTTTGATGGGGTGCAAGTTGTAAATGGTGTTATCCAAAGTGGGGGCATTATTGAAGTGTTTGTAGCCAGAGGCAAAAGCAAAGATAGAATACCCTTGTATAACATACTAACTGATGGTGAACTTGATGAGGAAATGAGCCAACTAAGAACAGCCGTTACCAAATCAGTAACCAAGGCCAAAGAGGGTGAATAACTCTATATTAAGTTGTATTCTGTTACCAAATCAGTAACCAATATGTACGATAGTGTAAATTTCAGACTTCTACAAAGCGAGGCGGACGGGGTTAATTTACTTGAAGAAATACCTTGCTATCTGGATAATGTAGGAGAACACAATTACAATGGTGATGTAATGATAACTGGAAGCCTCAACGGGCTTAAAATAAGCCTCAACAGATACCAGATGAAAGTAAAAGATGGCAGTTTGTGTAAATGGTATTTAGGCAATAATTTCCAGACGATGGGGCGAGGTGATACCAAAAGGGCTATTGAGGCACTTTCAGAGGCTTTACACCTTGATATGAATAAAGCAGCCGTTTCCAGTCTGGATATTGCCCAAAATATGATAATGAAGCATCCGCCAGAAGTTTACTTAAATCATTTGGGGCAGTTGAGGTATGCAACACGATTGCAAGAACCGAGTGGGCTTTACTATAAGCAAGCCAACGGGCGATTATGTTTCTATGATAAGAACCGAGAGCAAAAGAGCCACAAAGAGCCAATACCAGAACTTTACCAAGATAGAAATGTATTGAGGTTTGAACAGCGATATAGCCAGAGAATAGCAGCACAATTAAAGATTGGCGAGGTAACGGGGGCTTTACTCTATGATGAGGCTTTTTATATTAATTTATTGAACCGATGGAAAGAGAGCTATAAAGCGATACAGAAAATAAATGATATACAATTAAATTTTGGGGTTATGAAAACAAAGCGTGAACTTTATTTAATGGGGGTGTTATCACTCGTTGAAAAAGCTGGTGGGCAAACCCAGATGATTACACAAATCAATGAAGCCCAGAAAATGGGTACACTAGCAAAGAAGCAAGCTTTAGACCTAAGAAAAGCGGTTAATAAGGCTTGCAAAGTGAAAGATGGTGTAATGATAGAAAGCGAGGCAATAAGTGAACTTGATAAGAAAGTGTTGGAAGCGATTAAGTTTTACCGATGAAGAAACCAGAACACTCTATATTAAGTTGTATTCTATTACCAAATCAGTAACCAATATAATAGTATTTCATTCTTGATAATAATCAGCATTCAGATAATGGCATAATAGAAACCTTGTTTGAGTGCTGATTTGTTTTTGTTGCTAATTCGTTGCTTCAATAAGCATTTTTTGATGATTGATAGACATCTGGAATTAGATAAGATTATAACAACATCAGACATTATTTATTATTTTTGAATGTATATTAGATTAAAATAGATTGTTATGGCAAAAGCAAAAGGAAGTCCAAAAACTGGAGGCAGAGCAAAAGGAACACAGAACAAAATCACATCAAATGTTAAGCGATGGATATGTAACTTCATAGATAGTAATGAGAGGCAATTTAAAAGTGATTGGCAAGAGTTATCGCCAAGTGAGAGAGTAAAGACACACATTAAACTACTTGAATTGATTACACCTAAAGCAGAAAGCCAAATAAAAGAAATTTCAGACAATCAGTTTGATGAAATTAGAATTGGTTTTGATGAGAATATAGAGTCCTAAAGTTACACTTTGGTTGACTTGTTACACCTATGTTACACCTAGATAAATAAAAAGCGCTGCAAATCAATGACTTACAGCACTTAATTTGTACCCAGAGCCGGGATCG